>Ga0224554_1000356_pt1 | contig 39602 bp, 30 predicted proteins | sample 714S22024metaG_FD_180666 | JGI IMG/M metagenome (GOLD analysis project Ga0224554, IMG submission 180666) | Peat soil microbial communities from Stordalen Mire, Sweden - 717 S2 20-24 | ecosystem: Environmental > Terrestrial > Soil > Wetlands > Peat | place: Sweden: Norrbotten County, Stordalen... | reverse complement strand
TAAACTTGACCCAGGCCGGCCAGTGCTCTTTGTCGTGGTGACGCGCATAGTATTCAAGCTGCTCAAACGTGCGCCAATACTGCACCATGACTTTTCCCATTCCAGTGTGACCCATAAAACCGGACTCCGGATGGGCCTCAAGCTCATTGATCATCCTGGGCATGGCGAGCAACACGGGCAGCCATTTGTGAATCTTCCAGATCCTGTTGATCCGCATCCCGATCAGGAAAACCACAAACTCGCCATCCATTTCAGCGGACATCCGCCTGTCGATTACGGCAGCCATATTTGGCCTCTCTGGTTCTTGGTGTTCAATACTGCATCTGGAGGATTTCACAAATTCTACATGGTCTTGGACGCGGAGCGTCAACCGGCGGTAGTCCAAATGGAAAGTCAAATCCGCGGTATGCGCACCGTCGCGCTGATCGCGGATTTCGCTAAATTGTTGAAGGGCAGGGAATTCAGCCAGTCACTTACCTTCACGTAATTCGAAGCTTCAGCCCGCTAGTTTAATTTCCTGTAAATCGTTTCACTTCCGTCAATTTGGCCCGTTTCCACCAAAAACAACGAACGCTCTCACTCCGGAATCAGCATCTCGCCTGCGTCCAATTTAAGCCACAGGAAAAATCCCAGCACAGAAAGTGCTGCCATCGGAATAAACGGCAGGTTGTAGTTCCCGAACCGGCTCACCAGGTAGCCAAAAGCCAGCGAAGACGTGAGCGAGCCAACCTGGGCCGCAGTATTCATCGCTCCAACCACGGCTCCCGCGTATTCGCCGCCGATATCAAGACACACTGCGAACACCGTCGGCTGCTGAAATGTAATTCCGCCGTAAGCCAGCGATAACAGGATCAGCGCACCCAGCCACTGGTGCACAAACATCACGGCCAGCGTGCAGGGCGCAGCAATTGCCAGCCCCACCAGCCCAATCGATCGTCGTCCCCACGTCAGACCGAATCGCTTCACCAACGTGTTGCTGGCCAGCCCGCCCGCCAGATTCGCTGCCGCAGCCACAACAAAAGGCAAGCTCGACATCAGCAGGTTTTCTTCGCTGTACGCCTGCGCCCTCACCAAGTACGTGTGAAACCACGACTGGAAAAAATTGAACGTATACACGTAGCAGAACGCTACCGTCACCATTGCCCAAAAGTTCGTTGACCTCAGCGCGATCTTCCACGGCAACCCCCGGTGTGCCCGCGTCACCAGGTTACCGGTCTCTTCAAGCTCAGCCTCCGTCACGCCCTTCTTCTCGCGCGGCGAGTCCCGGAACCACCACCACCACAGCGCGCTCCAACCCACACCCACCAGCCCGAACACGTAGAAGGAAGCCCGCCATCCGTAATGGATCTGGATCGGCACCACCAGCAGCGGAGCCACCGCGCCGCCCAGCTGGCTCGCCATCAGGATCACGCCTAGCGCCCGACCCCGCTCATGTGCTGGAAACCAGCGCCCGACCGAGATCGACGCGTTCGGAAATGCGCCGGCCTCGCCCGCGCCAAACAGAAATCGCACCAGCAGCAGCGGATAAAACCCCAGCACCAGGCCCGTAATCGTTGTGAAGACCGACCACCAAAGAACAATCCGCGTGAGCACCTTGCGCGGCCCGATCCTGTCGCCCAGTGCGCCGGTGGGAATTTCGAATGCGGCGTATGCGATCGTGAACGCGCCGATCACCCATCCCCACTCGAATGGGCCAATGTGGAGCGCATCCTGAATGCGCGGCCCCGCAACCGAGATGCACACCCGGTCAAGGTAAGTAATCACCAGCAGCAGGCAAAGAAGCCCAAGCACTCGAGTCCGGTATCGGATCGTTTACCCCCGTTCAGAGGGTTAGGGTAACAGGTGGCGCGGTCCCCCATCTATCTATAGTCATTGCCGGATTCGGCGTCACGTTCTTTGCCGGTAGAAATCGATGGGTTGGCGAACGCTGCGCTGAGAAGACAGGCGGGGGCAGCGTCATAGATGTATCGGGTAGTCGAATCGAAGTCATCGCTTGCATCGTATCAATATCCCCGGTCCCCAAAAGCGAGGGACCGGGGGCACCCGCTCCGGATCGAACAGACAGAACGGTGTTCTCGCGCGCCCCTCACCGCGGGTAGCCCTGCCAAACGTATTCGAGAGCCTCCGGCAGCGTTTGACCTTTCACGTCGTGATCCACGTGGCCCGCATTGCGCGCAAACACGAACTGGTAGTGATAGCCCTTCGCTGCCAGCACGGCTGCCATCCGCTCATTCGCTACCACCCAGTCGTGAAATCCATCATTCAGGGTGTTGGGATTGAAGATGTCGCGGTCGCCGACCTCCATCCACAGGCGGATCGGCTTGGGCGCGCTCTCTGGAATCAAATGCTCGTGGAACTCCCAGGCGCCGTGGGGAGTCTCCGGATTCCAGGGCCACTGCTGATTCACATAGGTGCCGGAATACGTCAGCACGCGATGGTAAAGCTCGGGGTGATACCAAGCCATGATCAGCGCGCACGATCCGCCGGAACTGCCGCCCATCGTCGCACGGCCATCCGGATCCTTCGTCAGCTTGACTTGTGTTTTGCTCTCGACCAGCGGCAGCACTTCGCTCTCTACCCACTCGGCGTACTTGCCGCTCATGGTGTCGTACTCAAGGCCGCGTTCGCTTCCTTGCGCATCGCCGCTGCCGTTGCCAATTGAGATCGCGATCATCACTGGAATCTTATGTTCCGCAATGTCGCCGTCGATGGCGTTGAACAGCAACCGGTCTGGCCCGTCCGCGCCCACGATGAAGGGAGCTACCGTGCCCGGCACATATTCCTTGGGCACATACACGGCCACGCGCCGGATGTACGGCGCCGGATGGCTCGTCGTGACAATCAGCTTCGCCGGATTGCCAGGGTCGGGCGTGCCGAACGTGTGCGGGTCCCGCGCAATTCCCGGATACATCTTGCTGTCGGTCGAGCTCATCGTGAACTCGATGATCGTGCCCAGCGGCGAGCCCGGCACAGCCAACTCCGGTGCAGCGTTGTGCGTCGGGCCAAGGATGAAGTTGCCATCCGCATCCGCCGGTGCGTTCGCGCCATCGGGCATATCTTTCGCGTCCACGTAGCCGGGAGTGTGCGCATCGCGTGTCGGCGACACCCTTGGCGCCGCAGGCTGGGGCGCAACCGGCGTTTGCGCAAGGACAGAGCCCGCAGCCAATCCCAGCAGCAACACAGTGTTCAACACATTTCTCATCCTCAACTCCTCTGCTTGTCTTTGGTCTCGCTCGCCGTTCGCACCGAGTTTACAGTACGCGTGTTCTCTGCGTCCTCCCCTCGCATACCTTTGATAGACTTGTCCCGCCATGAAAACCTCCATCGTTCGACTCCTCTGCTTTGTCTTTCTTCTTTCCGCCGCCGCAGCCGCGCAGGATGTCATTCCTCTCTACCCAGGCCTTCCGCCGGGCTCCCAACCCGCGAACTATCCTGAGAAGGCGTTCTTCTCCAAGGTCTGGAACACCGACGTGGTCACAAACGTCACCATTCCCACCCTCACCGTCTTCAAACCCGCGCCCGAGTTGAAAAACGGAACGGCCGTCGTCGTTTGTCCCGGCGGAGGTTTCATGGCGCTCTCGATCACCAGCGAAGGAACCAGCGTCGCCAAATATCTTGCCGCCAAAGGCGTCACAGCCTTCGTTCTCAAATATCGCCTCGCACACACTGGAGACGACGCAACCCAGGAGTTTGCCGACCTCTTCAAAGACCGGGCGAAGTTCGATCAGGTCATGGCCAGCGAGATTCCCCTCGCCGATTCCGACGGCCTCGCCGCTGTCACCTGGGTTCGCCACCATGCGGCCGCTTACGGAGTTTCTCCCGATCGTGTCGGCATCATCGGATTCTCGGCCGGCGGTGGTATCACCGCTGATGTCGCAGTCCACTACGTGTCTGAAGGCCGTCCCGCCTTTGTCGCCCCCATCTATTCAGGCGGATTAAATGCGGACGCGCCTGTCCCCGCGGACGCGCCGCCCATGTTTATTGCAGCCGCAACTGACGACAACCTTGGCCTCGCGCCGCAAAGCATCGTCCTCTACCAGAAGTGGGCGGCAGCCGGAAAATCCGTGGAACTCCACATGTACGCCAAGGGGGGCCACGGCTTCGGCATGAGAAAGCAGGACCTGCCCACCGATCATTGGATCGACCGTTTTGCCGACTGGCTAGGCCTGCAGGGCTTTCTGCCGCCTCCGGCAGGCGCTCCGACTGCCGGCTACTGAACGCGCGCAATTCGCCGTGTGGCTCGTGCAACGCGCCTGGGGCCTCTCATCTCGTCCTGTTCTTTGCCCCCGCGGCCTTCGTCTTGCCTGCTTTTTTTCGCCCAGGCTTCTTCGTCGTAGCCTGCGCCGGCGCCAGCAGTGGAATCAGTTTCGCGGCAATCGGCGAACCCAGCCCGGTGCACGCGTCCCAGCCCGGTCCAGCAGAGAACGCTCCGTTGGTGCCCTGCGTAATATCGCGGAACGCGGAGGCCGCCTTGGCCGCGTACAGCGCCGGTTGCAGAAAGCCAACCGATTTGCCTAGTTGCTGGTTTGCTACCGCAACGAGCCCCGCCCACAAGGGAGCCACAGCGCTCGTCCCGCCGATCACCGTCGTCTGCCCATCCACCCTGATCGTGTAGCCGGTCGTCGGATCTGCGTCTCCGGCGACATCAGGAACTCCACGTCCGCCGCTGCCGTTGCTCGGGGCAGGCACATTCGCATTAGCCTGCCAACTCGGCAATGCGAACACCGTGCTCACCCCGCCGCCCGTCGCCCCTTCGTTGTTCGCCAGTTCGTTCCACACCACCTCTGAAACAATCGTCGAGCCGTCTGCTACTAGCTGCGTCCATCCGCAGGCCAATACATGAGGGCTCGATGCCGGGAAGTCCACGTTGTTGCCCGTTCCCCCATCGGTCGAACCATCGTCGCCCGCGGCAACGGTGATCGTCACCCCCAGCGCCGCAGCAGACTGGCACGCCGCGTCCAGCGCCGTCATCGACTGCGCAGTCCAGCTCGACTCCGGGCCGCCCCAGCTGATCGAAATCACGCTCGGCTGGTTGGCCGTGTAATGCACCGCCGTCGTAATCGCGTCGATAAATCCCTGGTCCGTATTCGGCGCAAAGTACACGGCCACCTTCGCACCCGGCGCAACGGATGCCGCCACTTCAATGTCCAGCATCACCTCGCCATCGGCTCCTGATGCGGTTGAGGGCGAGTTCTTTCCTCCGTCCACGCTCACTGCCGTGATCCCCGGCGGCGCCTGGTTCAGCGTCTTGAAGTAGGCCGTCAGATCCGCCTGCCGGTATCCGCCGCCAAGCTCGATAATCCCGATCGTCTCTCCCGCACCGCTCGCCCCTGCCGGAAACTGGTAGGCCGCCGCCACCTGCACGGGCGTGTAACTCGGGGGGGCAGCAGCCTTCGCTCCCCGCACCCGAAAGTGAGCCTTCGCCTGCGGCCGGTTATCCAGTCCCAGCACCGCTTCCACTGCCCCTGCAAGGCCCTTGGGCAAATGGATTCCGCCTTCGCGCACGCGGTACTCTGCATCGCCGATCATCTTTTGCTCCAGCGACACGCCAAACGCCTTCTGCATCTGGGCCGCTGTGCCCGTCAGTTGCACCGTGCGCCGGATCGCAGCCGTCGGGTCCGCCTCAACCTTCAATCCGTACTCGCGCGCAAAAGCCTTCACCAGCTTCAGCGCAGCGGGATCGGCAGCGAAGCGCCGCTTGAACTCCGCCCGCGTCACGCGCACCGGGCCGCTCTGCCGTCCCCCGCCCGCGTTCACTTTCAACGCCTCTTTCCGCTTCACAATTACCGACACCGTCACTTTTGACCCGGCCGGTGTGGCTTTCACATGCACAGCGCCGGTCGCCGCTGCTTTTTCGCTTCCCGGCAGCAACGTGCGCTCCTGCTCCGAAAAGCGCGGTTCCTTGCCCTTCGCAGCCGATTTCCGCGTAACTTTCGTCATAGCGTTCCTCATCTCCCGTCCGGGCGTCGTCTTGAACCGCCAACCACGGACACACCAGTCTCATCCACCGGCATCTTACTTTGCTTCGATGCAATCAACAGAAAAAAGGCCGGTGCGAACCAGTTCCGAAAGTCACCTAGGGACCGAACGGCCAATAGGCAGGTGGCCCGTGCGCAAGAAATCGCCGGCGAAACGGACTGAATGAGTTCATTGAAATCTCCTCCAGGAACGTGCGCAGGTTTTCTGATTCTTTTGGTTTCTATCCGTCAGTCGAGGTGAAAAACCTCTTCGAGCGGGAACATGCTGTCGTCCGCGCCGGCTCCTGAGAGCGACTCAAAGAAGGGAGCCATCTCAGCCTGCCAGCGCGCGTTTACTGGATGGTTTTTCATCTCCGCCGTGCACTTTGCAAAATCGTCGGTTTCAAGATAGCCCACAAGGAGTCCGTCAGGCTTCAGAAAGAGGGAGTAGTTACGCCAGCCGGTTTCCTGCAACGCATCAAGCATCTCAGGCCACACACTGGCATGCCGCGCCTTGTACTCATCCAACTTCTCTTTGCGGACCTTCAATAGAAAACAAACGCGCATCAATTCACCTTTCAATTCGCGATTCTAGCGCGCGACCCCATTACCCGTCAGAGATCGAGTTCACTTCGCGACCAGCGCTGTGAACGGAGGTACATAGGCCATAAGATAGACAAGAACACCAACCAGTGAGGCGAGTGCGAGACTGTGCAGAAAAACATAGCGAAGGATGGTCCCTTCTTGGCCGTACGTCTGCGTTGCCGTGCTGGCGACCACGATACTGGGCGCTGCAATCATCTTTCCCATCACGCCACCCGCGGAGTTGGCCGATGCCATCAACGCCGGGGAAACGCCGATTTGCTGTGCTGTCATTTTTTGCAGACTGCCAAACAGCACATTCGCCGATGTATCGGAACCGGTGCTCGCCGTTCCCAGCCATCCGATGAGGGTGCCGAAAAACGGGTATAGCGCGCCGGTTCGCGCGAAGGCCAGGCCAAGAGTTGCATCGAGCCCGCAGTACCTCGTGATAAAGCCCAACGCCATCATTGCGGCAATGGTGACCACCGTGAAGCGAATATTGAAGACCGTTCTTGCAAACTCCCTGGCAAGATCGATCGGTCCAACGCCCATCAGCAATCCCGCCAGGATGGCCGCGACCAGGATGCCGGACCCAGTCGCCGCGAGCCAGTTGAAGTTGAAGACAGCGGGCTCGGAAGTAGGCCTGGCGACCACAGGAGGAATTCGTTGAACCAGGTTGTGCAGTCCGCTGACCAGGAACTTGGCGGTGGATGTCTGGTCGGCCCACTGTGAGAAAAACGGCATGCCCCAGGCAAAGACCACAACGCTGAGAATGAGCCAGGGAAGCCAGGCCTTGAATGTCATAGCGGCGCTGTGGTCGAAGCGCTTGCGCACCTGCCCCGTGATGTCTTCCTTGTGGGCGTTCAGAATGCGCCTGGGCTTCCAGAAGCGCATGAAGACAACGAGGGCAACGATGGTTGCAATGGCCGCGGTGATATCAACCAGGTTGGGACCGGTGTAGGTGCCCATAAGGTATTGCGTGACTGAGAAAGTAAGCCCGGCCACCATGATTGCCGGCCATACTTCGATCATTGCCTTGAATCCCGCATACACCCAGATGAGCCAGAACGGAACCAGCAAACAAAACGGCGCGAGGATGACGGCGATCACCTTGGAAAGGACGAGCATGTCGATGCCGGTTACAGCGTGTAGTGCAACGATTGGAGTTCCGAGAGCGCCAAAGGCAACAGGCGCGGTGTCGGCAATCAGGGTAAGACCCGCGGCCTCAAGAGGGCTGAAGCCCAGGCTGATGAGGATGGCGCCGCAAACGGCTACGGGCGTGCCAAAGCCGGCCGTGCCCTCAAACAGGGCGCCCAAAGCAAACGCGATCAGCAAGAGCTGCAGGCGGCTATCATCCGTAATGTTGGCCAGGCTTTGCTGCAGCGACTCGAATCTCCCCGTCTTGACCGTGAGCTGGTAGAGAAAGATGACTGGGAGAATAATCCAGCAGATGGGAAAGACTCCATAGCCGGCGCCATAGACCGCGGCGGTGAATGCCAGCCGGGCAGGCATGTGGAAGATGGCAATTGCGACCAGTAGCGCCGTGATGAGGCCGGCGACCGCCGCAACGTGTGCCTTCAGCCGCAAAATGGCCATTGCGCCAAGCAGGATGAAAATCGGCAAAGCCGCAAAGATGGTCGAAATCCACCAGTGACCGGTCGGGTCGTAACCCTGGGCCCACAAGCCGGATTTTGGATTTGTCCTGAGCAGGTAGACCGCGGCGATAGCGACCAAAAGCCCGGCAATGATGAAGGGAATCGAGGAGGTCAAGGTCGAAGGCGAAGCGCCGCCCGGTTGAGGCGCACTGCGGCCGCCTGAAGATGGATTCGTTCCCATAGAACCTCGTGGAGAAGGATTCCTCAGCCCTTTCATCCTTAGGTCTCAATGGGGCCGAGCGCTGAATGTCGCATCCAGTGTACACAGGCTGGGGAGGGTTTGAATTTCATCGTCAAAACGGCAAATAATCTGAGCTCAAAGAGACACACTCGACTAACTCCTTCCTGAAACAATGGTGCCTTCAATCAAGCAGATTCTGAGAGCTCGCATTATGATAGGTTTCATGAACGGGAAGACAAAATGTATATGCTTGTGCGAACTATGGTGCGGAATTCAGCCATCGAGGGGATTGGCAATGCAGAAGAATGTGCTTCCTAGAATCAGGCGAGCAGGAGTGCGGATGTTCGCCTGCTTATGCGCCGTGATTGCCTTTTCCGCCGCTTCGTTTGCGGCTTCCACCGATGCTTCCGCGCGGAAGATCATGGAAGATGTGTATAAGCAGGACACAAGTCACGACATCACGATGAAGGCGAACTTTCAAGTCTTCGATAACAAAGGGAACAGTTCAAAAAAGGATTTTGTGCTTCGCCGCATCGGCTCGCCCGGCGACAGCAAGACGCTGGTTGTCTTCACATCGCCAAAGGAGATCAAGGGCGTGGCGCTGTTGTCCATCAATCAGCAAGGTACGACTGACAGGCAGTTTGTCTATACGCCGGCAACACAGCGGGTTCGCAGCGTCGTTCAGCAGGAACGTTCGACCCGATTCATCGGAACGGACTTTACCTTTGAAGATATTGGTGAGCGCGTGCTCGACGATTTCAACTATAGCCTCATCAGCGACGCAGAAACGATCGACGGACATAAGTGCTCCAAGGTTGAAGCCGTGCCCGTAGACCCGTCGAGGTCACAATACAAGTTCGTCTATTACTGGATAGCCAAGGATGTCCCGGTAATTCTTTTTGCCGAGATGTACGACGCTCAGGGAAGGGAAGTACGCATCCTTCATGCCACCGATCTGAAAAAGGAAGGTGGAATCTGGGGCGCGCGGCACACTGAGATGCGCACACTGGCGGATGGAACCAGGACCGTCTTCACAATCGATGAAGTGAAATTCAATACAAAGCCAGATGAAAGGCTCTTCACGCCCCAGGGGCTTGTGGATTCACTTGGACCTGCATCAGCCAGGTAATTGTCTCCGCTCCCGAGGGATTCGCGAGTGCGCCTCAGGCGAAGGTCGACTGGGAAGACTCAACTTTATCGCTTTCTCCCGCGAAGCGTTCCTGCAGACTTCGCCGCAGCAACTTGCCGGTATGGTTACGTGGCAAACTACCTGCCTGAATGATCCAGATTCTCCGTGGGGCTTTGTAGGCGGCGAGGTTTTGCCTGCACCACTCCAGCAGATCGCTTTCACTCGCCTCGGCTCCGGCATGCAATTCGACAGCGGCGGCAGGAAACTCGCCTTTATCTTTGTGCGGCAGCCCGAAGGCAGCAGCATGGGCAACTGCAGGGTGGGCGCCTATCGCCTCTTCAAGTTCGCGAACGTACACGGAGTAACCACCGGACTTGATGACTTCTTTCATGCGACCGACCAACCGAACCATGCCGAAGCGATTGCGCTTGGCAAGGTCTCCCGTACGCAGCCAGCCATCACTCGTAATAAGGTCATTGTTCTTCAGGTCGTCTTTCCAGTAGTGGGGTGAGAGACCACGCCGTCGAATCTGGCACTCGCCTGTATCACCCGCGCGCACGGAGCGGCCGTTCTCGTCAGCCACACGAATCTTGAATGGAGGCACCGGAAAACAGACGTCGCCGGTTCCCGGCAGGAGCGACAATTCGATACCCATCATGGCGAGTCCGCCCAGTTCGACCATTCCATAGCCGTTCAGCAGCACGGGCGGTATGCGCCGGCCAAATGGTAAACGGACCAGTGCGCCGTAGCTACGCAGGCTTTCACGAACCTCAGAAGGCAGATTGTCGCTTGCCGACAACCACAGCCGTACGCTTGAAAGCCGTGCCGGTTTTGGATTGCTGTTGACGAGGCGCGCAAACATCGCGGGCACGCCAACAACTGAAGTCACCCGATTGCGTTCAATAAGCTCAAGCGCCTTTTCGACGTCAAAGTGATTCAGGAAACAACCGCGAATCCCGGCCATGAGCCCATACAGGGCAATACTCACAGCCATGATGTGGGACCAGGGAAGCGCAATGAAGGCAAGGTCCTTTGGGCCGATGAACAATCGCGCTAACACTGTCGAGGCACGGCCGCCGAGGAGCGCGCGGCTTGAAAGCGCTGCGCCTTTGGGAAAACCGCTCGTACCGGATGTATGAAATACCGCGATCGTTGCGGTGGGATCGATGGCTGTTGGCGGAAAGTAATCTCCCGACCTGGCTACCGGCACACGAAGGAATCCATCCAGCGTCTCGGGCTCCTCATCCGCCTGGATCCAGGTTTCCACATTCAGAGCGCTGAGATCCTTGATGGCACGCTCGAAGACGGTCTTGTCAGTGACCAGAATCTCAATGCCCGTTTTTTCAAGGATGCGGCGCACTTCAGAAAGAGACAGCAAAGGGTTGAGAGGAACCGCGATGCCGCCGGCACGAATGATGGCGAGAAACCAACGGAAGCATTGCCGATCGTTTGTGCGATAAGTGGCTACTGGTTGACCTGGACGCAGACCGACAGTTCGGCGGAGAAATGCGTCAATTGAGCAAATGTCTGAGTGGAAATCAACCAGATGGTAGGGACCATCGTCCTCGATGGAGATCACGCTGTCTCCGTTCTGAGACAGTAACTCATCGATGAGGTTTGCGACGTTGACGTTTGGGTCGCGAGATAGCTGGAACGAACGAAGGATGTTCATTGGGCAGCAACCGGCTTTCGCCCCCAATCGCTGGCAACACAATAGTTGAACAAGCGGTCAAGGTATTCGAGCACATGCGGTGGGCGCACAGCCGCAGGCTCCAGCAGGCGTTCTGCATTGGTGGTGTCAAACTGCATGCGCATGGTGAAATAGTCGCGATAGGCGCGGCCATCGCGAAGCACGCGGCGTTTGCGGCCCCAAAGGGAGGCAAATAGCAGCGGCCGCACGACGGCAAAGAAGAACTTTGGATCGACGAAGCGAGGTTCAGGACCGTTGAAATACTCTTTGGCGCGCTGGGCAACCTGCATGATCGTGGCGCTGCCGCGCGGGCCCGCGCAAAGGTGAAGGGTCGTACCAAGTGCCGCGTCGTCAAAGGCGATGCGAGCAACAGCATTGGCGACAAAATCCACCGGCACGATATCGAGTATGGCGTCGGGATACCCTGGCACAGTCCGCCACAAGCCGCGCGCATAAATCTTGAGCGGCCAATACATCATCTTGAAGCTGGAGGTGACGCCTGTTTGAGAGTCGCCCACGATGATGCTTGGACGCAGGATCACGCCGGGAAGTGAGCCCAGACGCGAGCGAACCAGAGCTTCAGCTTCAGCCTTGGTCTGCTCGTAGGTGTTGCGGTAACTCTGACCCACGGCGAGCTCGTCTTCCTTGATAAGGTCGTTGCGCTCGCCGGCCACATAAGCTGTGCCGACATAGGCCAAGCTGCGGAGCCCGCGTGCCTTCGCGGCAAAGTCCAGGACGCGACGGGTTCCTTCCACGTTGATGCTCCTAGCCTCATCCAGAGAGTGATCAAAGCGCACAGTCGCTGCGGAATGAATCACGCGGGTGGTCTCGGCAGTGAGCGCTTCGTATGCAGCGAGATCAAGGCCGCAATTTGGCTGACTCACATCGCCTGAGTACACCTGAACCCGGGACCGCTCTGAAGGAGGGACAAAGAGATCGGCGCGCTGCTGTCCGGATTGGCCTGGTCTGTCGCGAATCAGAAGCGCAAGTCGTGCGTTTGGGTTCCGTTCGAGCAGTTCACGCACCAGCCGAACACCGAGAAAGCCGGTTGAGCCGGTAACCAGGACTAGTTCATCATTATTCATGCAACAACCGACCTCGGATTTTCGAGCAACTCGAAGGCCGGCCAACATAGACCTTTGAGATCCCGGGCAACGAGAAGAAAGATATTCCTATTATAGTTGGTGGGCCGCAGGGAAGCAGCCCGGCGTAGCGCACAATTCAAGATCAATTTCATCAAAGGCGAATGACAGGTTCGTCATGCGCGGCACCCTGAATGGGAGTCGGAAAGCCGGGTTATGTTGATGATTGGACACAAAGGAGCAAGGGTGCCTCGTCAGGGCTTTTCAGGACTAAAGAGGCCAATCTGAACCGGGCCAAGCCTCTTGGCTAAAGCTGCTGGTTTTCCAGTGACGGGCGCAAAGGGCCTCATTTTGGAATGCTCGCTGTGTTGCTCAACAAGGTAGATGGTGCCGGCAGACGCTTCGAAGTCGATCAATGGTCCATTTGCTCCAGTTCTGATCGATTGCCCGGTTTTCCCAGAGATCACATCGACCTCATGGGTTGGCCAGGGATTGCGAATTTTGAGCTTCTGCGCTGTTCCGGATTCGATGACAACCGTAGTTGCTTTTCCATCTCTGACCTGAACGTCAACCTTTGTTTTGCCCGTCACATACACGCTGCCGTCGAAATCCCATCCTGGCGGGATCGCGGGAGCTATTCGAATCACGCCATCATAATCCTGGACCAATGCTTCCTGTAGCGCATCTGCAACGACACCTGCCTGTTCAACGTAGAATTCGCGCGCCGAAGGCTCCCACTTTGCCATGCCGTTCACAAAACCCTGAAATTTCTGCGTGGTCTCAACCAAGGTTGAACCCACCTCGGCGCCCAGATCAAGGCGCGCTGCCTGAATTGGATCAAAACTCCAGTCGGCGGCCGAGATGTTTGGCCGATGCTCATAGGTGCGTTGCGCAAGAGCGAATATCGGAGATGCGTCACCGATGATGGCATACGGCCAAACTGGCTCAAGTCCGATGTTCTCGATGTTGTGGTTCTCCGCACCGGGCAGGTAGGACTCTGCAATCACATCAGTTCCTTCTGCATCGGCAGAAGCCGGCAATAGAGTCTGCGGGCGGGTCTGCTGAGTCCGAGGCAGTGCAGGGATTCTGGGCAGTGCTGATTCAAGTTGTTGAACCAGGCTCGCATCCTTGCCCAGTGAATTGGCGGCCTGAACAGTGACGGGGAAAAGAGCCAGCATCGCCGAGATATCCGTAGTTGGATCGGTAACGTCCCATTGCGTTTCGTGGGCATTGGAAGGGCTAGTGTGGAGCAATCCATCTGGACCCATCTTTTGGTAGGCCAGCAAGAAACGAGCGGAAGAAGCTATGAGCGGGTAATTATCCGACAGAAACTTGCGGTCACCGGTCGCGAGATACTGCTCCCACACCCAAAGCGCAACTTCGGCCCCGGTGGTCAGCGTTCGTGCGTTGTAGTAAGGCTTGAACTCCAGGTCGCAGTCCCTCCCAATCGAGACCGGCTTCCAGGCGGACTCATATTCAATGCCCTGTCCGTTGAAGCGCATTGTCTCGGGCACGCAACTGCCGGGGAGGCCCCTCATGTTTTCCTTAGTCCAGTTTTCGATGTTCTCAAGGTTCTCTCGATAAAGATTGAAGTAGGGTCCGTTGAGTTCAGGTAGCCCTGCACCAATGTTGGCTGCCACCTGCATACGCAGGTTCCAATGCCAGAATGCAGACGAATCCCAGCGATGAGAGTCCTGCGCTGAAGAAATCATGTCTGCGATTCCGGCTTGAGAGCCGGGATACTCGATGCCTTTTTCGATTGCCGCAACAAATAGATAGATATTTCTGAGGTTCTCCATATACTCGCCAGCGCCATCTTTTGAAGTGATCCTGATGACTGCGGCGCGCTGCCAGAAACCTTCCCACCAAACACGGTGCCCAGAATCAGGCGTCGGCAAAAGTGCGCGATCTGCAGCAACTTTCACGTTACCCGCTCCGTCATAATGCGGAGCCGCGACGATGATTCGGAAGTGGCCGTCCTGAAAAGGCTTGAACGAAACGGTGATGGTGAGAGGATCCGTAACGGTGGCAGACACACTGCGGCCTTTCACCGTGATTGCGGAAAGCGAGCCGAATGCCCGGCCGGACGCTCCGGGATTCTTGTCATCGATCCAGGACTGCGCAAGAAGTCCGATAGAGCCTTCAGCCGTTGCGTGAGGACTGCGCGGAGACCAGAGCTTCAAGAGCGCGGTCTGCGATACGTTGGGATTGGCGCCGGTGACGTCAACGACCAACGCGTCCCGATCTGGCTCGACGAATACCGTTGCGGCCAAACCGCCGCCCTGTTCATGGAACTCTCCGTTATAAAGGTCCAGGCGTCCCGAGTAATCCTTAGCAACTGTCAAGTTCGCCAATCCGGGAACAACTAATTGGCCCGGCGACAAACGATCTGGAAGTGTGTCATTGCGATTGAGTTGCGCGGTGAGGCCTTCGGCTGACCATACCGCAACGCCGAGCGCGCCATTTCCCAGAGGCATTGCCTCACCGGATTCCAGATTCGGTTTGGCGAGAACGATGTCGGAGCGGCCAATTACGCCCTGGACATCAACCTGAAATCTGCCGTTATTCCACGCTGAAGCAAAGTCCGACGTGGCAGATTGTGCAAGTCCGAATCCGAGCAACGTATCAAACAGAATTGCGAAGCATAAAGTATGCCTTGTTAAAGCTCTCAAGGGGCGTCTCCTTCTTGAATGCTGGTCGCCCGCAATTGTATCTCCAACCGATCGCTGTGTGCTTTGGAACTTATCCGTCAGTAGTCATAGCCTGCCTCCAACAGATCAGGGCAGCGGCGAGTTGCAGTTGGGCCAGGTTGAGGCCATCAACTCCGCATGCAATCGTCTCATGTGGAAAGATTCAACCATGCGGATTAAACTCGTCACTCTTCAAGGACAGGTTCTTAGCCCTTGAGGGAAGACTTTATGGACTACACCATTTCTGAATCCGATCGAATCAATGGGCCAGAAAGTAAACCCCGATGCACACCAGGACCGCTGCGGTCCATCGGCGGTGGTCGACATTTTCTTTGAGGAAGATCTTTCCTCCAATGGCGTTCGTTACCAGCGTCAGAGATGCTGAAGCAGGCGCGACCAGGCTCAGGTTGAGATGATTCAATGCGAACAGCAAGGAGAAGAACGCCAGAGCAAGAAAACTGACGCCCGCAAAGAAAAGCGGACAAGTGATGACAGCGCGAATGGCGCCTTTCATTCCGGAGTGGGCGCGAATCTCGTCAAGGTCCCCAATCGACTTCATTGCCGCGGCGGTGAGCACTTCACCGGTGCTCGAGCAAAGAATGATGGCGGCAATCATTCCGGCCGCGGTCCAGAAGCGCTCAGTCAACACTGGGAGGAGAAGCGTCATAGCAGTTGCTCCTCTGCCTGAGGCTCACCTTCAACTAAGGCTGCCGGAGTGGGCCGTTCGGTGAATGAGGGGCCCTGCGCCACAAAGCCAACTCCCACCGTAATGAGAACCACCCCGAACCAGCGTTGCCACGAGACTGCTTCGTGGAGAAAGAAGCGCGCGAACAGTGCGACGATCACGTTGCCAAAGGCAGTGGCGGGCAGAACATACGTCAGGTCGGCCCACGAAAGCGCGGTGAGATAACTGGCAAAAAAGCCAAACAGCATGGCAATGCCCAGGGCGATCCACGGCGTAAAAACGGCAGCGATGAGCGAAAATGGATGCGCCAGGGTGATTGGCGGCAGGGTGGTCATCCCTCGCGACAGGCACGTGTCTCCCAATGGCGCGCACAGAGACACGAGTCCAAGGATCATGTATTGTCGCGGCATTAGTTTTGCGTGTGCCATCAGTCCAGTATCGTGCGTCCCCGATAAGGAAGCTCTAAAGAAACAAAGGGCGGACGCAATCGCGGCCGCCCTCAGTCGTTTGGAAACAGACCGTTCTTACGCGCCTGCGCCAACCGGGGCCGGCGGATCAGCGTGCTGGCTGCGCGTCAGCTTTACCGCCTTGTTGCGCTGCGCGCGCAGCTTCATGAACGCCTTGGCTTCGACATACAGGCGCGGCACATCGCGATTCACGATTGCCTTCCAGACCACGCGGAAGGCGGCCTTAGGCCTGAAGTAGTACTCGTCGTAGAAGCGGTGCACCATCTCCATCACGTAGTCGACGGGCAGTCCTGGATACTCGATGTGCGCCATCTGGTGGCCGCCGCCATCTTCCATCTTCTCGTTGGTGATGTATCCATTCTTGGCCGCGAACTCGTAGAACTCGGTGCCGGGATAGGCGTGCGCGATCGAAACCTGGATGGTTTCGCAATCGAGCGACTTGGCAAAGTTGATCGTGTTGCGAATCGACTCCTTGGTTTCGCCGGGCAGGCCGAGAATGAAGTCGGCGTGAATCGTGAGGCCGAGGGAGTGGCAATCGCGGACGAAGTCTCTTGCGCGCTCCACGGTTGCGCCCTTCTTGATGTTCTTAAGAATCTGCGGGTCGCCTGACTCAAACCCAACGATCAGCAGACGGCATCCGGCTTCGCGCATGGCCTTCAACGTATCGTAATCGGTGGTCACGCGCGAGGTGCAGCTCCAGGTGAGGCCCAGTGGCTTCAGCTTCTCGCAGAGCTCAATGGTGCGCACCTTTTGGATGTTGAAGGTGTCGTCATCGAAAAAGAATTCCTTAACTTCAGGGAAGTTCTCCTTCGCCCACTTGAGCTCCGCGGCCACGTCGTCGGTGGAGCGCTTGCGCCACGCGTGTCCGCTGAGTGTCTGCGGCCACAGGCAGAAGGTGCACTGCGCCGGGCAACCGCGCGTTGAGTAGAGCGCGATGTACGGGTGCAGCAGGAACGGCACGTTGTAGCGCGTCACGTCCATGTCGCGCTTGTAGATCTTTGTCGCCCACGGCATGGCGTCCAGGTCTTCAACCTGGGGACGGTCTGCGTTGTGCTGGATCCTGCCGTCCACCTTGTAGCTGATTCCGAGGATTTCGCTCAGCGGCTTGCCCTGCGCGTACTCCACCACGGAGTAGTCAAACTCGCGGCGACATATGAAGTCCAGCGCCGAGCACTCGTTCAAGGCGCGATCAGGATCGGTGGTGACTGGCGGTCCCACAAAGGCAATGCGAATGGATGGATTCGCTTCCTTGATGGCTTCGGCAAGGCGCTGGTCGCCTGCCCATCCCACCGTGGAAGTGAACAGCACCAGGAACTCGAAGTCCTTGCAGATCTGGATGGTTTCGTCGGCGCTGACGTGGTGCGGTGGCGCATCGAGCACGCGGGAACCCTCAAGCAGGCCGGCGGGATAGGTGAGCCAGACCGGGTACCAGTAGGACTCAATTTCGCGTGTTGCGGGCCAGCGCGAGCTTGCGCCGCCGTCAAAATTCTTGAAGGAGGGTGGGTTGAGGAAAATTGTTTTCAGAGGCATAGGCATCCCTTTAATTCTAACATTCTGTCGGTTTTTGGGAGGATTTCCGCGGGTTTATCTCGCGGAAGGTGCATCCTGTTACACGCATTGATTCTCAAAGAGTTAGACGCGGCGGAACATGCTTGGGATTCAATTTCCGGCGCGGTCGAGTCTGGCCAGGGCGGCGCTTACGGCTGCTTGGCGCGCAGTTCGTTGAGCCAGTCTTCCATATGGCCCAACGACTTGAGCAGGGTCAGCCTGGTCTTGCTCAGGTCGAATCCGGCGTCCAGGGCGTCTTCAAATTTTTGACGCTCATCGATCCGCGCCAGTTGTTCGGCTTTGGGCGAGAGTTGCTGAGGGGCGCCCGGACCGGTGCCCGCGCCGTTCCCCAACTCAAGCTGCGTGAGCACGCTCTTGAGTTGAGCGTCGGCAATCTGTTGCTTGAGGCGGGCGATCTCGGCTTGCGCATCGAGCTCTCGTATGTTGCCTGTGAGGGTCGCAATCTGAATATCATTCTGGCGCTGTGCCTGTTCAGCCTCAACCTTTGAGCGCAGCGCTTCGGCCGCGGAGACTTTGGCCTTGGCGCGAACTGCGAAGTCGAAAAAGGGAAGCGAAATCTGCAGGCCGAAGCTGACGTTATTCGGAGTGAAGTTGCGGTAGTAGGTGCTATAGCTGTTCAGTTCGTTTGAATCGTAGTTATAGACGGCGCCGAATCCGATGGATGGCCGCCGCCATGCGAGGTCGTCTCCCTTAGCCTCGAATTGCTTTGACCGCGCCACTTCAGCGGCAGATTGAATGGAAGCCAGGCTTCGCGGCGTTTCATCACCGGACACTGCGGGAATCTCAGGGATGCTTCCGTGGTCCGTGAGGATGGAAGCGACCGGCAGGCCCGTGAGGATTGAGAGCTGCTTTGCAAGCGTGGTGGCCCTGGTTTCGAGATGGCGGGAGGCGAGCTTGATCTCGGCAAGTCTCAAGCGAGCCTGCAGAAAATCGAGATCCGAATCGACACCGGCTTCGGCGCGTTCCTGCTCAATCCGTACAAGGGCATCGGCGAAAGACCGTTGCTGCTGAGCGGCAGCGAGTTCGCTGTTCACCGTGTCCAGCTCAATGTAAGCGGTTGATGCGTCCAGGGCCACCTGCTCACGCGCATCCTTCAGGCCCAGGTTGGCGGCCTCAACACCGGCGCGGGCAGCTTTGGTGTATTGGCGCTGGGAATAGCTGAAAACCAGAGACTGCATGGTGGCGCTGCCGACCGAGGGCTGGCCGGTTGGAAAACCATGAGAGTAGCCGACCTGGGAGCCAATAACGAAGTTGGGGATGTAGGCATCCTGAGTCTGCGCCAGGGCTGCCTCGGCCTTCTTCACATCGGCATTTGCAAGCTGAACGACGCCGCTTTTTTCCTGTGCCAGGTCGACGATGGTGCTAAGCGACACCTGTGCCGATGCCAGCGCAGGCGTCATCGCGAGAGCCAACCCGGCAACGATCGGCATCCAGACGCTACGCGCATTGTTTCCGGTCTTCACGTTCTCAAATCCCATCAAAATTTTAATTCCAGTGCGGGTTTGTAATCATGCGCCAGCGCTAGCGCGGCTGCCCGCTCACTTTGAGCCCCTGCAATGTCGCCGAGTTGCTTCTTGAGAATTGCCAGGCGGACATGCGCCTCAAAGAGGGGCCCATCTTCGGTCTTGGAGGAACTGGCAATGTATTCCCCGAGCATTTTGGCCGCCAGCGCCGGATTGCGTTTTACGTCGATCAGCACACCGGCCCCGTCGTAGAAGGCCAGGCCGATTCCCGGATCCTTTTCTGCGGCAGTTTCGCAGCTTTGGATGGCCGAATCCAGATCTGCGAAGCGGGATCTGCGGCCATAGAAGCTGGCCAGGTTTGTCCACTCTTCGGCGGGGTGTGCTGAGGCCGCAATAGCAGTCTTGAAATCCTTCTCCGCCGTGACATAGTCTTTTTGCCCCTCGGCGATATTCGCCCGTAACAGCTGTGCCTGTTCCGGACTTACCTTGTCTAGCTGCGTGGCGATTGCCTGAGCCTTGTCAGTGCCTCCGCCGACAATCCCTGGCGCCTGTTGGTAAAAATTGCCAACATCGACGAGTGCGTTTTGGTTTTTCGGGTTCAGCTTGACGGCCGTTTCAAACTCGACCCTGGCCTGCTTGCCCAAAGAAAAGGCGGTCAGGAACGAAGCATGGCTCGCCTTCGCGCCCACAGCGCGGCCCAGCCAATCGTGATCGACGGCGTTCTGCGCATCCAACTTGACCGCCTGCTGGCACTCAGTCGCCGCTTGATCCCATACCTGCTCCGCATAATGCACGCGGCACGCGAGGTTCTGAGCATCGCCAATAGAAGCGCCGCCCTGGGGAAGCGATTGAAGCAGAGCGAGCGCCTTGTCAGCCTGGCCGGACTGGAGGGCTTGATTTATCTGGGCAAGCGTTTGGGGCACACTCTGCGCGGGCGCCGCGGCCGAGGCCACCAGCAGACCCACAGCCAGCAGCCGAGTCAGGACCAGAGACTGGCCCAGAGTCAGAGCTTGGGGGCCTACCCCGTCGATTGACCTCACGGCGCTACCTTGATCGCAACGCCTTCCTGCAAGGGTTGTCCGTTGGTTGTTCCTGTTGCCACTTCGTCGCCGTCCACCAGGCCGCTCAGAATGGCTACCCGAGTCAGGTTCACAATGCCTGTCACAACGGGCGTTCGCACAAGTTTGTTACCCACAACCTTGAAGACGTAAGGCTGGCCGTTCTGTGAGAGCAGTGCTTCGCGCGGAATGCTCAAAGCATTCGGCTCGCTTGAGGTGGTTACCGTAACGTTTACATTGATGTCGGGCAGCAGGCCGCCATCCGCGTCGTCGATTGCCACCAGGACTTCGCCCACGTTGCGTGTTCCGTAGGTAACGACCGTGATGGGGGTCAGCACAATGTGTCCGTGCCACTCCTGGCCCGGCTTGGCATCCCATTTGATGATGATCTTCTGGCCGGATTCAAGCCGGCCGATATCAGGCTCGTCAAAATACGCTCTCACGCGCTCGCGCGACAAGTCGGCCAACTGCAAAAGCAATTTGCCCTGCTCGGCGAATTCGGTGCGCGTTACATCCACGCTATACACAGTTCCGGTCACGTTGGCGCGGATGACCGTTTGCGCCACCACCTTGCGGGCTGCGGCAAGGCTGGCTTCGGCATCGGCAACCGCTGCCTGCGCACGCGCCACTTCTTGCGGCGAGTAGCGATTGCTGGCACTCTGCTGGGATGCATGCAGGCTCGCTTCCGCAGTCTGCACACGCTCGCGCGCCGCGCTCACCTCGCTGGCTGAGGCGGCTCCTGTGGAGTTCAGTTTGGTCAGTGCGTCCAGATCGTGCTGCGCCTGGTCCCGCTCCAGTTGAGCGCGGGCAATATCGCCCGCCGACATCTGGTTTTGTTCCTGCGTGCCGTTGTGCGTGGCTGCATATAGAGCCGCCTGGGCAGCCTTTACGCCGCTTTCCGCCGTGGCTTCACGCGCCCGTGCGTCCACGTCATCCAGAACCATGAGCACCTTGCCGGCCTTCACCTTGTCTCCCGGCTGCACATAGATGGCTTTCACCGTGGTGGCGATGGGACTGTAGAACTGGTTGTTGGTTTCCGGTTCCACGCGGCCGTTTGTGCTGATGGTGTTCTTGAGGACTTCGTGCCCGACCGGTGCAACGCGCACCTCGAGGCGCTCGCGCAGCATGTACCGCGTCGTAAAGAAGACGATGATGAGGATGATCCCCAGGCTTCGCCAAAGCCACAGACGGAGCCGGTATGATTGCTTTTTCTCTTCGGCCATTTACCTAACCAGAGTCAGTATATAGGACTCATAATCATGGCCTTGGGAACCATAAAAATTGCACGCGCCAGGAGCACCCTGGCAATCCGGCGGCCCCTTACAATAGAAAAATGGCGACTGAAACCAGCAAAACCCCCCGTTACACCGACGAACACGCCAAGGCCGGCCTCGATTTCGCTTTTCCGGCCATCGAGACCTGGCAGAACCAGTTTCCCGGCTACGAGATCCTCATCGACGACCCGGAACTGACCTCCGTTTGCCCCAAAACCGGGTTGCCTGACTTTGGCATCCTCACCATCCGCTATATGCCCCGCGATCTGTGCCTCGAACTGAAGTCGCTCAAGGAGTACCTGTTCAGCTACCGGAACCTCGGTATCTTTCAGGAGAATATTGTCAACCAGGTCCTCAATGACGTGGTCAAGGCCTGCAGCCCGGTCTGGGCGGTCGTTCGCGGCGAGTTCCGCCCCCGCGGCGGCATAGGCACCACGGTTGAAGCCAAATATCCGCGGCCGACGGCGTGAGCCTGAATGAACGGCAGTGGGCCTGCCCCGGCTCACTGTGATATTCGTTGTACCTCCTGACGCTGCTTGGCAGGATCACAAACTCTTGGCCACTCAGAACCCATCGCTCCGCTCGCGCTTCTCGCCCGCTCTGGTTACATTTCTGCTGCTCATCGGCCTTAACCTGCTCAATTTCATTGACCGATACATTCTGCCCGGCGCACAGCCCCTCATCCAGCGTGAATTCCACTCCACCGACCAACAGATGGGCGCGCTGACCACGGCGATGTTCATTTTCTATATGATTGCCGCGCCGCTCACCGGCTGGCTCGGCGACCGCTACAGCCGCAAGCCGCTCATTGTGGCCGGCGCCGTCCTCTGGAGCCTGGCAACCCTCGGCACCATCTGGGTTCACAGCTACTGGACCCTCTACGCGCGCCAGGCGTTTGTGGGCATTGGCGAAGCGACCTTCACCATCTTTGCTCCGGCCGTGCTGGCCGACTTTTATCCGGAGCGCGAGCGGAATCGGGTTCTATCGATCTTCTACATCGCCATTCCGGTCGGCGCGGCTCTGGGCTACCTGGCGGGAGGGGAACTGGGAACGCTCTGGGGCTGGCGCGCTCCGTTCTTCGTCTGTTCCATTCCCGGCCTGGTGATCGCGGCTCTCTACGCGGGGTTGGGAAAAGAACCGGTGCGGGGATCCTCTGACCATCTGAGCGCGACTACGGATCGCTCGACGGTTTTTGGACTCTTCAAGAACGCCGCATTTCTCACTGCAACCCTGGGTCTGGCGACGCTCACCTTTGCCATGGGCGGTATTTCTGCCTGGATGCCAACCTTCCTCCATCGCGTCGCCGGCATGTCGGTGGCCAACTCCAGCCTTACCGTCGGCGCCATCACGGTAGTCGATGGCATTGCCGGCACTCTCACGGGCGGATGGATCGCCCAGCGTTGGCTCCGTACCAATTACAGGGCTCTCTACCTGCTCTCCTTCTGGAGCGTCGTGCTTACTCTTCCGTTTGGTGCGCTCATTTTCTTCGGTCCGCGCGCCCTCACGGTTCCCGCGCTCATTTTGGCCGAGTTTTTCCTGTTCCTCAACACGGGGCCACTCAACACCGCGATTGTGAACTCGGTTTCGGCGCCGGTGCGCGCCACAGCCATCTCCATCAATCTGTTTTTCATCCATTTCTTTGGCGACACGTTCTCGCCGCAGATCATTGGAGCCATCAGCGACCACTCAAACCTCAGTATCGGCCTGGGCGCCACGCTCATCTTTCTTGTGATCTCCGCGTTGATTTTGCGCGCGGGCGTGCGCCACGCTCCTCCGCTGGAAGAGACGGCCTGATTTCAGAAAGATTGAGAGGGTTTTGGACTGTGCTGGCCGCTACTTTGCGGGACGCGTCTCCTGGTCCCGCGTATTCATGAAGGTCCGTCCGCTCCCCTGGGAGCGCAGATTCGGGTCGAGGATCGGGGGCCGGCTCTGCTCGCCGTTGAATCCGCGCGCCAGCATTGGATTGGGCTTGAACCTCGGCGGCCCTCCGTAGAACTGCCGTGCGTGGCTCAGCACCATGCCCGCACGCCCATGCATGGGCTGCACGATACCCCTGATGCGCACGTCCATGTCGCGATACTTTCTCAGTTCACCGACCTCGTCGCGATCGTCGGCGAGGCTCACGATCGTGAATCGGCAGTCGGCGTCCGGGGTTGCAGGCGTGCATACGTCAAGAAAGCGCGTTCCGTTGGACAGCTCCACGACGTTGTACACGTGCGCGGACACGCACACATCCTTGTTCACCAGCTTCGATGCTTCATCGGCCGTCATGCACGTCTTGGGGCTCGCAGCAAACAGCGGCGATACGGTCGCCGCCAGAACCGCCGAAAGCCACAACGGATGTCGGGTCACCGCATTCTCCTGCCCAAATTCCATTCCCAACGGGTCGGTTCGGCAGTGAGGGCTGTCACCACGATTGAAATTGATATACAATGACCAATGTATATCCGGAGGTGGAGGGATGAAGGTCGCGAAGTGGGGAAACAGCCTGGCGGTGCGCCTGCCCGCCTCCTTGGTCCAGGAGCTGAGGATTGAGGAAGGGGACGAAATTGACTTGACTCCCAGCGGCAGGGGGAAGTTTGAGGTCTCTGCTGACGAGAGGCGCAAACAGGCGCTGGAGGAGATGCGGAGGTTGCGGTTCAAACTGCCTCCTGGATACAAGTTCGACCGCGAGGAGGCGAATGCGCGTGGGCCGTATAAGCCTGTCGATCGAGGGAACAGGGGAGAGGCCGCGGATTGATGACTGGACGCGTATTTCTTGACACCAATTTATTGATTTACGCGTTTGCCGAGAACAGCGCCAAGGTGGACGTGGCCGAACGACTGGTAAACGATGGCGGAGTGGTCAGTGTCCAGGTACTGAATGAATTGGTAAACGCTCTGAACCGGAAATTTGGATTTGGTTGGTCCCGGATTCGTGACATCATCGACAGCATCTTGATGACCTGTCCGAATCCGCTGCCGCTTACGCTGGAGACGCACCGCGCTGGATTGCGCATCTGCGAGCGCTATGGATACTCAGTGTATGACGGACTGATTATTGCCGCCGCACTGGAAGGTGGCTGTACAAGGCTCTGCTCCGAGGATATGCAGCACGGCCAGGTCATCGAAGGATTGCGGATAGAGAACCCGTTTCTCTGATCCCCGATCTCTGTCAGTGCGTCCCCACCAACTCCGCGCTCTTGGCTCCTTGTCCGTAGTGGCTCTCGACGTACTTGTCCAGAATTTCCTTGAACTCCGCCACAATCGAGTCGCCGCGCAGGGTGGTGGCGAGCTTGCCATCGATATAAACGGGCGCAACGGGATCTTCGAATGTCCCCGGCAAACTGATGCCGAGGTTCGCGTGCTTCGACTCGCCGGGCCCGTTCACAACACAGCCCATGACCGCGAGTTTCAACTCCTCAACGCCGGGATACTTCTTCCTCCACTCAGGCATTGAGGTGCGCAAGTAGCTTTGAATCTGTTCGGCCAGCTCCTGGAAGTAAGTGCTCGTTGTGCGCCCGCAGCCCGGGCAGCTCGTGACCTGCGGCATAAAACTGCGGATCGAGAGCGACTGCAGAATCTGCTGCGCGGCAGCCACCTCTTCTGTGCGGTCGCCGCCCGGCTTGGGCGTCAGACTCACGCGAATCGTGTCGCCAATGCCCGCCAGGAGGAGCGGTGCAAGGCCGGCCGTGGAAGCAATCAGCCCCTTCGCGCCCATTCCCGCTTCGGTCAAGCCAAGGTGCAGAGCGTAGTCGCAGCGCGCGGCAAGGTTGGTATACACATCGATCAGGTCGCGAACGCCGCTCACCTTTGCCGAAAGAATAATCTGGTCCTTGCGCAATCCGTAGCGCTCTGCGGCCTTCGCGGATTCAAGCGCGCTGACCACCATGGCTTCCATCATTACGTCGCGTGCCGGCGCGGGATCGGCCTTCCTGCTGTTCTCGTCCATCATCCGCGTCAGCAGAGACTGGTCGAGCGAGCCCCAGTTGACGCCAATGCGCACAGGCTTCTGGTTCTCCGCGGCGACCTCGACCATCACCTGAAAATTGTCGTTGTCTTTCTTGCCGATGGACGCGTTGCCCGGATTGATGCGGTACTTGGCCAGCGCCTTCGCGGTCGCTGGATACTTCTTGAGCAGCAGGTGGCCGTTGTAGTGGAAGTCGCCCACGATCGGTACACGAATGCCGCGCTTGTCCAGTCCCTCCACGATGGCAGGAATGGCCGCGGCGGCCTCTTCATTGTTCACCGTAACGCGCACAATCTCTGACCCGGCCAGCGCCAGGGCTGCAACCTGCTCAATCGTTCCTGAAACGTCGGCAGTGTCGGTGTTGGTCATCGATTGCACGACGACCGGAACCTCCCAGCCGACGCGAACCTGACCAATCCTGACCGTGGGTGTTTTTCTGCGAAGAATCTCAGCCATACATCCAGTTTACCTTCAAGCAAGCCTCCGGCAACGCTGAATCGCCGGTCCCGAATCTGCTCCTAAAATCGTTGAACTTACATTCGCTGGAATGCGGTAATCTGATGCGATGACGTTGGCGGCAAAACCTTCAGGAAAGGGGACTTTTACCGGTCCAAGCCTGCTGTTGCGGGGCCTGAAGAAAGCCTTTACCGACGTGCAGGCCGTGGACGGGCTCGACCTGGAAGTCGTGCAGGGTGAATGCTTTGGCCTGCTCGGCCCAAACGGGGCAGGGAAGACTACTACTATCGAAATCTGCGAAGGCCTGACCGAGGCCGACGAAGGGACGGTAGAAGTGCTCGGGCTGAACTGGGCCACCGGCGCCGGCGAACTTCGCCAGCGAATCGGCATTCAGCTCCAGGAAACCCAATTCCCTGAGAAACTTACCGTCGAGGAGACGCTCCGGCTCTTCCGCAGCTTCTTCCATCACGGCATCCCGATCGAGGAGTCCATACGCACCTCCGAGCTCGAAGAAAAGCGCCATTCCCGCGTAGGCGGCCTTTCCGGTGGCCAAAAGCAGCGGCTGGCCATGGCCTGCGCCCTGGTTGGCGATCCAGAGCTGCTGTTTCTCGATGAGCCCACCACCGGGCTCGACCCCCAGGCGCGCCGCCATCTGTGGGACGTGGTGGACCAGCTGAAGCAGGGCGGACGCACCATCATTCTGACGACGCACTACATGGACGAGGCGGAGCGGCTCTGCGATCGAGTGGCCATCATGGATCACGGCCATGTGATTGCTCTCGGATCTCCGCAGCAGCTGATTGCCGCGATCGGTGGAGAAGACATTGTGGAGTTCGCGGTGAGCCAGGGCCCTGCGGGCGCGCATGAACCTGTGCGCGGCGTTGTCGATCCGGCGACGCTCACCGTCATTCCCGGAGTCCAGTCGCATCGTGTGGATGCGGCGCTCCACCAGCTCTCCGTGAGCGAATTGCACACCACCGTTCCGCGCATCTTTGCCGCTCTCGCCGCAGAGGGGCTGCACCTGAGCGAGTTCCGCACCCACTCGGCCACGCTCGAGGATGTCTTCGTCCGCCTCACCGGGAGGAACCTGCGCGATGAGTAATCTCAACCTGGGCAGCCTCTATCAACTGACATCTATCCGCTTTCGGCTTCTTTTCCGTGAGCCCGAAGCCATCTTCTGGATCTTCGTGTTTCCCATTCTGCTGGCCGGAGGGCTTGGCATTGCCTTCCGCAACCGCCCGCCTGACGTTTTGCCAGTGGCAGCCACCACACCGCAGCTGACGCAGGCGCTGGCTGCCGACAAGGGACTGCGTGCAACCACCATGGACGAGCAGACCGGCGCCCATGCGCTTGCCACCGGTACGATTCTTCTGCTGGCGATTCCTGAGCCCGGCGGCGTGGCCTATCGCTACGACGACACAAATCCCGACGCTCGCTCGGCGCGTCTGCTGGTCGACCGGGCCCTGCAAGCGGCAGCCGGCCAGCGCGACGCCATGCACGCAGACAATCAGCTTATTCACGAAACCGGCTCGCGCTACATCGACTTCGTCATTCCCGGTCTGCTGGGCATGAACCTGATGGGCTCCGCCATCTGGGGACTTGGCTTTTCCATCGTTGAATCACGCCAGAAGAAGCTTCTCAAGCGCCTTGTGGCCTCGCCTATGCCGCGCTGGCAATACTTGTCTTCGTTCCTGCTCTCCCGGCTCGTCATGCTCATCGTTGAGGTCGCGGCCTTCCTCGGTTTTGCTCGACTGGCCTTTGGCGTTCCCTTCCGCGGTTCGCTGTGGCAGCTGGGCATTCTGTGCGTGCTCACCTCACTCTCGTTTTCCGCACTCGGCCTACTCATTTCGTCCAGGGCCCGCACCATGGAAGCAGCATCGGGCCTGATGAACCTCGTGATGCTGCCCATGTGGATTTTCTCCGGCGTCTTTTTTTCCGCGTCGCGCTTTCCGGCCATCATTCAACCCTTCGTCCACGCCCTGCCGCTGACGGCCGCCAATGACGCCTTCCGCGCCAACATGCTGCAGGGGGTCGGTCTGGATCAGCTTGGTGTGCCGGTTGCGATCCTGCTGGCCTGGCTGATCGTTCCGTTTGCGGTGGCGCTGCGCATCTTCCGCTGGAGATAGCGCCCAATCCTGTCCCGTTAGAATTGAAATATGGAATCGTCAGACCCAAAGCCGAACGCCGGGGAATCCGTCTCTGAGTCCCTCACTGAAACCATCCTCGGCGGCAGCCGTTTTGTCCGCGCCTGCCTGCGCAAGCCCGTCGACCGCACCCCCGTCTGGTTTCTGCGCCAGGCCGGCCGCTACATGCAGGAGTACCGCGACGTCCGCAAGCACCACACGCTGGTCGAAATCTGCAAGCAGCCCGAGCTGGCCGCTGAAGTCACCATCACCGCCGCTGAAAAGCTCGGCGTGGATGCGGCCATCATCTTTGCCGACCTGCTGCTGCCTCTTGAGCCCATGGGACTGCCCTTCGAATTCCAAGCCGGTGAGGGTCCCGTTGTGCACCATCCGGTCCGCACCGCCGAAGATGTGCGCGCACTGCGTACCGATCGCGCTGACGACCTGGCTTATGTGGCCCGCGCCATTCAAAAAGTTGCTGCTCACTTTCGTGACCGCCTCGGTATCATTGGCTTCTGCGGAGCTCCCTACACGCTGGCCAGTTACATGATTGAGGGCGGCGGCTCGCGTAATTACATCCACACCAAGCAGATGATGTACCGCGACCCGCTCTCGTGGCGTCTGCTGCTCGACAAGCTCATCAAGGTGCTGACGGAATACTGCCGCCTCCAGGTGCAGGCCGGAGCTGACGTCATCCAGATCTTCGACAGCTGGGTTGGTTCGCTCTCGCTCACCGACTATCGCGAGTATGCTTTTGACGCTTCAAAGCGGCTGGTGCGCGCGGTTCAGGAAATGGGCGTTCCCGTGATCTACTTTGGTGTTGAAACCGCGGGCCTGCTCACAGACATGGCCGCAACCGGCGCGGATGTGGTTGGCCTTGACTGGCGCGAACCTCTTGACGAAGGCTGGAAGTCCGTGGGCTACAACCATGCAGTGCAGGGCAACCTCGATCCCATCACGCTGTTTGCGCCTCAGGAGCTGATCCAGCTCCGGGTCAACGAGATTTTGCGCTCCGCTGCCTGTCGTCCGGGCCACATCTTCAACCTTGGGCACGGCATCGTTCCCACAACTCCGGTTGAGAACGTGCAGGCTGTGGTTCGCATGGTACGCGAGTTCCGTTTGGAGCCCGACCATGCCTAAACAAGCAGTTCTGCTGCTCGCTCATGGAACGCCTGAAACCGTCGAGCAGATTCCCGAGTACCTGCGCAATGTGGTCAGCGGACGTCCGCTGCCGGAATCGGTCATCAAAGAAATTCAGCATCGTTACTCGCTGATCGGCCGCAGCCCGCTCACGGAAATCACCATGGAGCAGGCTCGACTCGTTGAAGCTCAACTTGCCGAATCGGGCCAGCCGGTTCCCGTCTACGTTGGCATGCGCAACTGGCGACCCTATATTCCAGAGGTCGTGCGCCAAATGCGCGCAGACGGTATTGAAGAGGCCGCTGTGCTCTGCATGGCACCGCAGAACTCCCGCACCAGTGTGGGCCTTTACCGGCGCGCCGTCGAGGCGGAAGCGGGCGGCCTGCGGATTGACTTTACTCCGGGTTGGGCGCAGCATCCGCTTCTTGCTGAGGCTTTTGCTGAACGCCTTCGCCCGGCTCTCGAAAAACTAACTGCGGAATCCGGTTCGCCCGTCCCGGTTCTCTTCACCGCGCACAGTGTTCCCACGCGCACGGTTGAGCCGCCCGCGGACGCTGAGTCGCAACCGCGGCTCTGGCCCGGCGGCGGCAAAGACCCGTACGCAGATGAGGCCCGGCACACTGCCGAGTTTGTGGCCGCACTTGTTCCCGAAATTCCTCGCTGGTGGTTTGCATTTCAAAGCCAGGGCGCAAGCGGCGGCCCATGGATTGGACCCAGTGTTGAAAGCACGCTCGATTCAATCGCTGCGGAAGGCATCAAGACACTCATCCTGCAGCCCATTGGCTTTCTCTGCGACCATGTCGAGATTCTGTTCGACGTGGACATTCTCTTCCGCGACTATGCAGCCAATCTTGGAATCCGGCTGGAACGTCCCGCCTCGTTGAATGACTCCTCAACGTTGGCGGTCGCAGTTGCCGACCTTGCACGGCAGGGTCTTGCACGTCTCAAGAACCAGGTTGCCGGATGACGATTCCTTCATCCGCGCAAACGCATCTACCCTGCAATTTCGAAGGATAAAGGTAATTTCATCGAGCGGTCTACGGCTCTTCGCTGTACCACTAAAGTTGTTTTGTACGCTTTTAATTGCGGCGTTACTCCCTCTTTAAGCATCAGTCTTGAAATGAAGTGCGGGATCCAATTTCCACAAAAAAGGCTCAGCGAAGAGTTATGCTGAGATCCGTGGCTGAATCCCATATTGGTTGCCTATACTTATCGCAACCGATCAGGGGGGATTACCCCTGAAGGAACTGGCATTGCCTGTCGAAGAGTTAGAACACGTCACCGAAGCCCCATCAACTGGACATGCCGAAAGAAGCCACCGTTCGCTTTGTCCGCTGTGCGAGCACAAGAGCCTGAAGCGCAAGCCACGTAAAGGCATGCTGCATCGTTGGATCTCTCCCATCTTCGGCTATTACCCTTGGCACTGTTCAACATGCGGTGGCAATTTTCTTATCAAGAAGCGCGGCAAATCCAGAAAGCGCAGCTCGGCTGTGCATGAGTCGCGGTAGAACTTTCGGTTCTAAGAACGGAAGAAATTCCGCGCAAGGAAGATCACGTTTGCAGGCCGCTCGGCCAGCCGCCGCATGAAGTACGGGTACCACTCGCTGCCGAAGGGAACGTAAACCCTCACGTTATACCCCTCCTTCACCAGGCGTCGCTGCAGGTCACGCTTGATTCCGTAAAGCATCTGGAATTCAAAAAGGTCTTTGGCGATTCCGTGCTCGGTAGCGAATGCCTTCACCGCGTCAACCATGGCTTCATCGTGTGTCGCCAATGCATTGTAGACGGGGCTCTCGAGCAGCAGGTGGCTCAGCCGCACAAAGTTTGCGTCCACGTCCGCCTTGCGCGGAAAGGCAACGTCGGCCGGCTCCTTGTAGGCTCCCTTGCAAAGCCGGATCCTGATGCCATCGGCCAAAAGCTGTTCCACATCCGATTGGGAACGATAAAGGTAGGCCTGAATCACCACGCCAATCGCGCCGCGCGCTTCAGGACGTGCCTGCAGGCGCCGCACAATGTCGAGCGTCACCTGTGTCAGGTTCGAGTCTTCCATGTCAACGCGGACAAAATTGCCTGTCGATTTTGCGTGCTGTGCCAGGTTCCAGGCAATGGTCTCGGCGAAGGTCGGCGAAAGCTCCAGCCCCATCTGCGTCAGCTTGACGCTGATGTTGGCCTTCAGCTTGCGTTCTGCCAGCAGGTCAAGAAGCCGGTGATAGACGTCAGCCGCCCTGTGAGCCTCTGCCTCGGTGGTAACGCTTTCGCCCAGCGAGTCCAGCGTGGCAGTCATCCCCTGGCGGTTGACTGATTCGGCTACGCGCAGCGCGTCCTCAATCTCCATGCCCGCGATGAATCGCGAACTCAGGCGCACACCGATGCGGGAGTTTTCGCAAAAACGACGTAACGAACGATTGCGAGAAAGTGAAATAAAAGCGGATCGTAAAATAGGCATTATGCGCCTCTGCCGGTGAGGGTGCCCGTCGAAGCATACCTTCCGGACCTTCCAGTTTCGCACAGCCGGGCGGGCGACGCGTTTTATTCACATCCCTCTTTCGTGGGAGCCGCCGGCCTGTTTCGTTGCGCTACCGCACCTGGTAAACGGTGCTTCCGTGGGCAGGCAACGTCACATTCACTTCTTTCGATTCTTTGAAGACGTTGTCGCTCCACACATTCTGTGCCATATGCCTGCCGCCCTCCAGTCCCAGTTGCTTCCATGTAGCCTTCAGCGTTACCGGCTTGTCGTCGAGGTTGAAGAAAGCAAAGTACTCTGAGTAGTTTCGTGCGCCGGGCGAATCGACTGTGCCGCGCCAAACTCGTGCATGCTCAAACCCAGCGGGCAGGCCCGCCGCATCCACAGTGCGGCTGTACGTGAGGCTTTGGTTCATGAAGGTCATCGCGTGATTCGTAATCAAAGAACGGGTGAACGGATCAAGCCTGGTCAGATTCGCTCCCAGAATCAGCGGAGAGCGCGAAATGGCGAAGAGTGTGAACTCGGTTTGCTGTTCGTCGTGTGTCTCACGTGACTGCCTCGCGTCGCCCCATCCCGGATTCGGCCCCAGCCAGCCCCAAGGCAACATGTCGGCATCTGCCCAGTTGCCCGGATTCACATACGGAACCCAGGCCGCAAGCCTGTCGAACTCTTCCTTGATGCCGAAAGGAAACTCGCTCTGACCCGGGGTGTGCGCCACGGACCAAACATCCCAGTGGTCGTCGGCAATCCGCCACATCTGAGCGTATTTGCCCACCTCCACGGCGTTCTTCAAGGATGTGGGGCCCGGCGACAGGCTCAGTAAAATCGGCCTGCCTGTCTTCTGGATGGCTTGTGCGACCTGACTAATCTCCGTGGGCCGGTAAGGGTGGTCGCTGATGCAGTCCACCTTGAGGAAGTCGACGCCCCACCCGGCATACAGCTTGATCATCGAGTCGTAATAGGCCTGCCCGGCGGCGTTGTCTTTGACGCCCCAGTTGCCGTCGTCCCATGGGCACGGGCTCGAAGTGTCGGCAGCGTCCGCGGCGGTAAAACTCGTTCCTTCAATCGGCAGATTCGCCTTCACCACCTGGCGCGGAATCCCGCGCACAATATGAATTCCAAATTTCAGCCCCTGCGCATGAACCCAATCGGCCACGGGCTTGAAGCCTGCACCGTTTGCCGCCGATGGAAACCGATCCGTTGCGGGAATCAGCAAGCCGTTTCCGTTCCACACGTAACGCTTGTCTTCGACTGTCTTGCCCGCGGGATTGGCCAGGTACCAGCCTTCGTCAACTACCGCGTACTTCCAGCCGTAGCGCTGAAACTCCGCCAGCACGGATGCATTGGCTTTGTAGTCGTCCTCATTGATGGTGAGCCCGTACGCATCCCAACTGTTCCAGCCCATGGGCGGCGTGGGAGCAATCACCTGTGCGTGGATGAGCGTTGCGGAAGAGGAAAAGCAGACAAGCAGAGCGAGCAAGAATTTGGGTCGGGTCATGGCAATTCGTTATAGCACAATCACCCTGTCTGCATCCGTGCTGACGCGCCAGCTTATGCGCTCTAGGCAAACCGAATACGGTAGCTTCTTTTGGCCTCCAGATTTACGCTGATGCTGCCATCCTCGTGCTGCTTGAGTTGCACTGCGTTCGCTCCTGTCACGGCTTCAATCCTCTGGCCTTGCGGCGCGCGCAAGCTCACTTCGCCTGCAAAATTCGGCCGCAGTGTGGCGGCCACAGCTTTTCCGTTCGCCCAGCGCAGGTCCACTTCGACCGCGCCCCGTGCGCGCAGTCCCTTCACCTCGCCTTCGCTCCATGCGGCGGGCAGCGCGGGCAACAGTTCGATCACGCCAGTGTGACTTTGCAGCAGCATTTCCGCCATGGCTGCGGTTGCGCCAAAATTTCCGTCGATCTGAAAAATGTGTGCCCGTCCTTCGTAAATGTCCATCATATTGATGCTCGTGCTATTGCCCATCAGCATGTTCAATGACTCGCAGGCCTTGTCGCCCTGGCCCAGGCGCGCCCAGAAGGCAATGGCCCAGGCGCGACTCCAGCCTGTGTACGCGCCGCCGTGCGCCAATCGGCGCTCCAGCGAGGCCTGCGCGGCCTTTGCCAGTGCCGGAGTTCCGCGCGGCGTGATCTCGCCACCCGGATAAAGCGGATACAAATGCGACATGTGGCGCTGTCCGGGCGTGCTCTCCTCAAAGTCGATCGACCACTCCTGTAACTGGCCCCATCGGCCCACCTGGTAGGGAACCAGTTTCTCGCGCGCGGACGCAAGCTTCGCTGCAAACTCCGCATCGATGCCCAGTCCCTTCGCAGACGCAATGCAGTTCGAAAACAATTCACGCATCAGGGCCATGTCCATGGTGCAGCCGGCGCTGGTCATCGCCTTCTTGCCGTCCGGCGCAAGGAAATCGTTCTCCGTCGATTCCGATGGGCACGTCGTCAAATGGCCGTTGCCATCGTCGATGAGCCATGCCAGGCAAAACTCTGCCGAGCCTTTCATCAGCGGGTACGCGCTCTTGCGCAGGAACTCGCGATCTCGCGTGAACCGGTAGTGCTCGTAGAGATGCGCGCAAAGCCACGGTCCGCTCATGCACCAGTTCGCCCATGTAGGCTGGCCCGCACCCGCACCAACCGGATTGGCCGCGCGCCACACATCGATGTTGTGGTGCGTCACCCACCCTGGCAATCCGTAGGTCTCCTGCGCGGCGCGCGCGCCGGTCTTGCTCAAATCCGCAATCAATGAGACCAGCGGCTCGGTGCAATCGCCCAGGTTGCAGCTTTCTGCCGGCCAATAATTCATCTGGATGTTGATGTTCGATGTCCAGTTCGAACTCCACGGCGGCGTCACCTGGTAGTTCCATATGCCCTGCAGATTTGCCGGCTGCGATCCTGGCCGTGAACTCGAGATCAGCAGGTAGCGTCCGAACTGAAAATACAGCGCCAGAAGCGATGGATCGGGAGTCGTGGCAAAGTTTTTGAGCCGTGCATCGGTGGGCTGTTCTGCTGCCGCATCCGATCCAAGCCGCAAGGCAACCCTCTCAAACACCCGTCGAAAGTCGGCTTCGTGTCTCTGCCGCAGAGCCGCATCGCTCTTCTGCAGCGCAGCATCCAGTTGCCGCCGTGCCTTGGCATTCACCTCTTGCTGAGGAGTGTCGGGTTTCTGGTCGTATCCTTTGTAACCTGTAGCCGCAGTCAGAACGATCGTGCAACTCGTCGCTCCTTCGACGCTCAGCTTGTTTCCATCCGCCTTCGTATGGCCGCCTTCAACGCGCGCCTCAAACAACGCCGCAAAGTACATTCCTTCGCCCGGCTCATCTGAAAGGACAACTGGCTTTTCGCCGCCCGGATGCCCGGCTCCGGCTACATGCCTCGCCGCCTTTCCCGTCAGCAGCAGGCGATTGCCGCCTTCAGCCTCAACGGCCTTAACCAGCGGGCCATCCATCCAAAGCGATGCGTTCAATGCGCCGGCCTTGCTTGCAGTAAGCCTCAGCACAATGGCCTGATCGGGAGCTGACGCAAACGCCGTGCGCTCAAACACTACGTCTCCAGCCTTGTAGCGCGTACGGGTGACCCCCGTGGCAAGACTCAATTCGCGGCGATACTCAGTCAAGGGCTCGGTGTGCGTCAAATCCACATGCAGGCTTCCGATTACCTGGTACGCCTCGGCGAAAAGTCCCTGCATCTTCTGGCAGAGCTGGTCGGCCTTGTGGTAGTCCTTTTCTTCGAGTACGGCGCGCCGCACCTCAGGCAAAAACTCCTTCGCCTGCAGGTTGTTTCCGTCCACCGGCATGCCGGACCACAAAGTGTCCTCGTTCAGTTGCAGAGTCTCCTTGGCCGGATCTGGCGCAGGCAGCTCTGCATTCGAATGATCCGGGCGGGCGCCCCACCGTGCGGTCTCGACCGGGTAGGTCCAGCCTCCGCCAAAGACCATCGCTCCCAACCGCCCGTTGCCGATGGGCAAAGCGTCAACCCATTCCCGCGCCGGCGAGGTGTACCAGAGCGTTTGATTATCTGGCGCGCTTGTGTCGGCCTCGGACCATGCAAATCTTTTTCCTGCCGATAGAACTCCGGCAACTGCCGGGGCGGTAACCAGAAAGCGGCGGCGTGTAAACCTGCTCATCGAAATGTCCTTTCAGTTTGGCTGCGGGTTTCACCCCGCCGTTGAAAGATCTACGGCTTTGTCGTTAGTTCCTCGGCAACGGCGAGTCCGCCGGCACGCAAAATTCCCGGCACATTGAAATGCGTTAAATAATCTGAATCCGTAACCAGCTTCGGTGCCTGCTCAAGGTGCAATGCAACCGGCGTTTTGACGATCGCTGCTGCAAACGTTGCCCACACCGCCGCATCACCCTTCGCGTAAATCTCCACATCGTGCCCGTTTCTGCTTTCAAACACAATCGCAGTCACAATGTCCTGCACGCGGGCCTCATCGTCAGTCACATTGAAGGTCAGGAATTTAGGTCCGCCGGCATTCGCATTGGCTTTGCGCTCCAGGGCCTCGTCCTCTGTCTCATGGTCCGGCGCAACTTCCTCCGTCTCTCCGCGCTCACGCGGCGCGATTGCGGCCCCGGTCTGAAACACATCGAGCGCGAGGATGGAACGCCCCTCTGCCTTGAGCCGTTTCACCGTCTCACTTTCCAATGCCGCCGCCGACCCGCCTGGATCGACAACGATTGCGATCGCGCCTGAACCCGGAATTGCCACTACCGGCATGCGCGCCTTCCAGCCGGGAAGATCCAGCACGAGCGCGCGTCCGTCCGACACTGAAATTACGTTGTCTGGAATCTCAACCGCCAGCGTCTGCATGAGTCGCTCGCGCAGGAACAGCTTGCCCTGCGGCTGCGCATTTTGCGCCTCCGCCATCCCGCGCCACTCTTTGAATAGTCCATTCAGATCGACGGCATTGGCCGGAAGAGTTCGATTGGAGAGCGCCATCATCTCCTGCAGCATCGGTACCTCGACGTCATGCTCAGCCAACTCCTTTGGGTCGCTCACATCCGGATTCACCTGCGCAAAGAACCTGTACACGGCTTCGCGGCTCTGCTGGTTAAAGTTGTGTACCGCTTCAAACTGAACAACGCTTACCTGATCGCCCTTTTTGTAGAGGTCGTAGATTTTCTTGATTGCAGGGAACTCTTCCTTCGGCACATTCTTCGTCCAGTCGGTCGTGTCGCTCACCACCAGCATGGGCTTAGGCGCAAACATCGCCGCAATTTCCACATTGCTCGTGTTCAGCCGCAGGCCCGGCGCGTTTTCGCACAGGTCGCCGCCCTGCATGATCGCCGAAACCATGTTCACAGGCGACACAAACTGCAGGCGATCGTCCACGGCGGCCAGCATCATGGTTTGCGTTGCTCCGCCTGAGGCTCCCGCCATGCCGATGCGGCCTGCATCCACGTCATCCAGCGACTCAAGAAAATCGAGACTCCTGATCGAATCCCACAACTGCAGTCCCATGGGGCCAAACGACCACAATCTCTGGTCTGCGCTGCCAAACCGGTGCGGCACCTGGACCGTGTCGGTATAGCCAACCATGTCGTAGGCAAAGACCACGTAGCCCTGCCGCGCCAGGCTGATGCCAAATGCCGGACCCGAATCCACCGACTCGTTCTCCAGCCGCCCGTACTGCCAGTGTCCATGCGGATTTAAAACGGCGGGATGCTTCGCCCGGCCGTCTTTGGGACGATAAAGATTGCCGCCAAGGTAGAAGCCCGGGAGCGTCTCCAGCAGCACCTTCTCGATCATGTAATCGCGCCCGTCGATCTTTCCAAAAACCTGCGCGTGCAGGGGCGTCTTCTCCGGCATGGGCGACAATCCCGTTGCTACCAGGATCTGGTTGCGCAGAAACGCCTTCCGATCCTCCCACGCATGCCGGCTGCCGATTGCCGGCAGCGGCAGATGCGTGTTAGTTGTGATGATGTTTGTGTTGCGCGCGTCCTCCGACGGTTCCGTTGCGCCCTGCGCCCTGGCTGCTGTCGACCCCATCGCTGCCAGCGCAAACACTGCGACAGCGCATGCGCCCGCTTTCCACACGAGACCCTTCATGAGCCTTCCCCGTTCTGCACCCCGAGTGTCCGTTACACGTACTCCGGCGCAGCAGGGACGATCTCAAAGTCCACTTTCTGCGCGCCGAGCCACGGATGAATTGCCGTCAGCCTCGCTTTTCCTGCCATCTCCAGCGTCCTGACCCAAATGGCGCCGGTGCCGCCTACCAGCGCAAAGGGATTGTCTCCGATGATCTCCGCAGGGCCGGCCAGATCAAATCGAACGGCATCGTTGACAAATGGAAGAATCGCGCCGAACTCGTCCGTGACGCGCAACACCACTCGCGTGGTATCGGCGCCGTCGGCTGCCAGCGTGGTATCGTCCGCCACCACTGAGAATTTGCGGCTCACGCCGCGCCCTGAGAAACTTTTCGAGATGACCTGTTTGCCGCCGATATAGCCATCGATGCGCAGATCGCCCCAGTGGCCGGTCGCGTCGCCAAGGTCTGCCTTGAACGGCCCGTATTTCAGGTGAGGGAACTCGGTGCGGTCAGGATCGGCCTCGGCCACCAGCTTGTCGCTCACGTAGAACTTGAGATGCTCGCAATTGGAGCACACCACGGCGGTGGTGAATCCAATGCTCTCGTCTCCGCGTGCCCAGTGGAACGCCGGCTCCAGCACGATCTCTTCTTCCGGGTCGCATTGCGACTTGTAGAATCCCGCCGCGGGCTTCGGCTCGCGAAAGATATCGGTCACGCCGTGGTAGCAGATCCGGTCGCCTGATCCAAAGTTCGCGTGCGTGTTGTAGTCAAAGGCGCACCACCCGATTCCGCCCGCATACTGCGGGTTGGAGGCCAGCTGATTGTGAATCCGAGCATGGCGCAGCGTGTGCTCGCGGAGCCGCTCCACATTATCGATCGTCTTGGTCGGATAGGTGTGCCCCACGAACTCCGTATTCAGATAAAGCGGATGATTCGGTGGCTTCAGCGGGAATCCGAAGTCATTTATCGTGAATACGTCTTCAAGCAGCTCCGAGTCGTAGAGATAGCGGATTCCGCCCGTCTGCCGCGTCGGATCCAGTTGGTGCGCCAGCGCATTGGTGCGCGTGTAAAAGTCGTGACTGTCCAGCGATTCGTTGATGCGCACGCCCCACAAGATCACCGAGGGATGATTCCAGTCGCGACGGATCATGCGTCCCACGTTGTCTACTGAAATGTCTTGCCAGGCCAGGTCGCCGATGTGCTGCCAGCCCGGAATCTCCTCCAGTACCAGCAGCCCGATCTCGTCGCACGCGTCCAGAAAGTACTTCGACTGCGGGTAATGCGACGTTCTGACGATATTGCACTTCAGATTTTTGCGCAGAATCAGAGCGTCCTGCCTCTGCACGCGCGCCGGCATGGCCTGGCCTACCCATGGGAAGGTCTGGTGACGGTCCAACCCGCGCAACTTGACCACCGTTCCATTCAGAGAGAATCCATTCGGCGTGAACTTCGCCTCTCGGAAGCCGATGCGCCGCGTCTCGCTGTCGATTACGCGGCTGCCTTCAAGTAGCCGCACTTCCACTCGATAGAGCTTCGGCGTCTTCAGGTCCCACAGTTCGATCCCGTTGAGCTCATGCAGAGATAGGGTTTCAGTAGCATTCCAGTCCGGCCCGGTGCCCCGTTGCACTGGCTTCGTCGTTTTCGCAACGAGGCGTTCGCCATCGTAAAGCGCGGCCTCAAGGCTGAGTGCCTCCGGTTCAGCACCCGGAACCGTCGCCTCCGGACCATGCAGAAAGCACGCCACATCAACTGATGGTTTGTCTGTGAGCACATCTTTGGGCGTGGAGAAGACGTTTTCAATAAACGTAGGAGTCACCAGCCGCAGCGAAACCTCGCGATAGATGCCGCCGAAGGTCAGATAGTCGATTTCATACCCAAACGGAGGAATGTCGGCCCGCTCGGTCGAGTCCACCTCCACCGCCAACACGTTGTCGCCGTCCCAATCCAGATGCTGAGTC
>Ga0224554_1000354_pt1 | contig 39811 bp, 39 predicted proteins | sample 714S22024metaG_FD_180666 | JGI IMG/M metagenome (GOLD analysis project Ga0224554, IMG submission 180666) | Peat soil microbial communities from Stordalen Mire, Sweden - 717 S2 20-24 | ecosystem: Environmental > Terrestrial > Soil > Wetlands > Peat | place: Sweden: Norrbotten County, Stordalen... | reverse complement strand
CGCCGCCAGCCGCACTCCCGGCAACGCCAGCACGCTATCGAACCAGACCTCGGGCGAGAGCGTGAGGTGCAGGCGGCCTTTCGCAACCAAAGTTCCGATCTCCCAGGCAGTGAACGGAGAGAGATAGACCCCGAGATTGGTGGTTTGTGCGGCGCGAATCGCGGCACGACTTGCGGGTGACATCGGTGCCCGGCCCATCAGCCAGATTGCGGCGCACGTATCCAGCAAAACTGGTTCGGCCACTCTAGTTTTCCGCATCCCAGATTTCGCCCGATGGGTCGGTGAGATCGACCCCGGGTGCGACGGTTACCGTTCCGCGCATGGCGCCCCACAGATCGACGCGGTCTTCATCATTTTCCGAGAGCGGGACGATGGCGGCAATGGGCCGCTTGTGCTTGAGCAGAACGACGCGTCCCGTCTTGCCCTGTGCCACATCATCGATCAAGCCGAGGCACTGGGATTTGAAGGCGGTGACGCCAATCGTCTCTTCGGCTTTTGCTGGTGCAGCCATTCGCGCTCCAATATGGTCCATTATAAACGGTCCATATTGGAATTGCAAGGGCTTCGGACGATTGCCATTACGCTCGCAGGTCTCGAACGCTTAAAGGCCGCGCGTTCCGTAGATGGAGTCCCGGCTGATGGCTTCATCCGACAGTACAGGCGTGGTTGTAGAGTGGCTGTGAATCCAGTCGTGGAGCTCGCGGGACCATTCTTCCGCGCTGAGCATCGCAGGTACTGCGTCCCGTGCTTCCAGGCGTTGCCGTATGGTCTCAATGCCCACCCCGACAACATCGTCGGGGATGCGGATCAGCCCGGCATGAATCGCCTGCCCGACCACCTGCTCCTGTTCCGGACTGAGTTGAATGGCCATCGGAAGCCTCCGCATCTATTCTTCCAGTCTATGCGGTAGTTTGCAATCATGCCGTGGCCGCGTTCGCCACCTGCTGCAATCCCCGCGCCTCAATCTCGAATTCGCGAATCTTGTACTTCTGGATCTTGCCCGAGAGCGTGGCCGGAAAATCGTCCACAAATCGGATGTGATCGGGAATCTTGTAGTAAGCGATCTGGCCTTGGCAGAAACCGCGAATCTCCGCCTCAGTGGCTTCCACGCCCGGCCGCAGACGCACCCACGCCGCCACAATCTCGCCCAGCCTTGCATTTGGGATGCCGACCACCTGCACCTCGTCCACCTTGGGGTGCGTATAGAGGAACTCCTCCACTTCACGCGGATAAATATTCTCCCCGCCGCGAATGATCACGTCCCGCGAGCGCCCGGTCAGGTGGATGCACCCATCGTCATGCATGATGCCCAGGTCGCCGGTGTGCAGCCAGCCGTCGGCATGAATCACTTGCGCCGTGCCATCCGGGTCGCCGTCGTAGCCCTTCATCACCGCATAGCCGCGCGCGCACACTTCGCCCTGCTCGCCCGTCGGCAGCGTCTCGCCGGTCACCATGGAGACAATCTGAATCTCCGTCTGCGGCATGGCCCGTCCCACCGTCTTGACGCGAATCTCCATCGAGTCCTCGGCGTCGCTCATGGTCACCACCGGCGAGGTCTCCGTCTGTCCGTAGGCAATCACCAGCTCGCGGCAGTGCATCTCCTCCAGCACGCGCTTCATCAGCTCCACCGGACACGGCGCGCCTGACATCATTCCCGTGCGCAAACTGCTCAGGTCGTAGCTGGCAAAATCCTTGAGCGCCATCTCCGCCACATACATTGCGGGAACCCCATACAGCGATGTCGCCCGCTCGTCATGCACCGCCTTCAACGTAGCCCGCGCATCGAAGGTCCAGTTCGGCAGAATGATGGCCGCTCCGGTATTGAGCGCGGACATGGTCCCGATGACGCAACCATAGCAGTGGAACAGAGGCACCGGCAGGACGATGCTGTCCTGCTCGGTGTAATGGAATCCTGCGGCGAGAAACTGCCCATTGTTCACAATGTTGTGGTGCGTCAGCATCACGCCCTTGGGCAGACCGGTGGTCCCGCTGGTGTACTGGATATTGGCCACGTCGGCCGCGGCCACGTGCGCAGGCAACTCGCCACTCGCATCTTTCAGTTCCGTCCACTCCGGCGAATCGAAGTAGATGGTATGCTCCAGCTCCAGCGTCAGCCCGTGACGCGCCCGGCCGAGAATCTCCTCGTAGTCGGCGCGTTTGTCCTGGCGCCAGAGAAAAAGCGCCTTCATCTGAGACTTCTTGAGCGTGTACTGCAACTCGTGCGAGCGGTAAGCCGGGTTCACATTCACCAGCGCCGCGCCAGCCCGCGCGCAGCCCATGTGCATCACGATCCACTCGATGCAATTGGTTGACCACAACCCCACCCGGTTGCCCCTGCGGATCCCGAGCGACCAAAGTCCTCGCGCGACCCTGTCCGCCTCATCGCTCAGTTCAGCCCACGTGAGCCGCTGCCCCTGGTGACACGAGGCCACCGCCAGCCGGTCGCCAAATCGCTCCGCGGTGCGATGCAGCAAGTCGCCGATAGTCAGATCGAGAAGGGGTCGGCTCGGTCCCCGAGAGTAGCTCAAGGTACAAAGGTTCTCTTCAACAGGCATGTTTTCAAGCCTTGTAACAACTCAGGGAGTGTACACCCGTCTGCCCGGCCTCAAAGTGTGATCCAGCACACAATGCACGGCCATCAGCGTGCTCCGAAGGTTGGATCGGAAAGCGTCTTGCGGTCAATCAGAAAGACGTTATCCGCGCCCAGCTTACCGTTCGCATTCACGCGCACGACGAACCGGATTCGAGCTGCGGGCGGTTGGGTCGGGATAGTTGTCGCAAGGATCAAAGCATTCGATTGGGGTGCGGTGCCAGCGGCATTGGTTTTGGACTGCAGGTGCTGAATCCTGGCGGAGCGGTTGAGAATTTTGCCCTTCTTATCGAAGCTCTCCACAAGCAGCGTGAGCTCGGAAGTAACCTGCTGCGGGCCTGCGCTCTGCCAGGGAATATCCGAAGCCTGGATGTGGATGCGGAAGTTGTCCGGCGCTGCGGGGTCGCGCTCAATCGTCATGGGCAGCGAATCGTAGACCATCATGCTGCTGCCGGCTATGGAAAGGTCGAATACAAGGCGGCTGGACAGGTTGCCTTTTGCGTCCTCGGCCGGCTCCAAAGCAGCCTTTTGGGTGAAGTAGCCTTCACGCGTGGTGGCGTGCAGAGCGGGATTTTTCATCACGACTCGAATATTGCGGAATGGCTTTGCGGCATCGTTGACCTGTGCAGGAACGTAGGACAGTGTGTAGAAGTCGATACCGGCCTGGACGCTGCCGTCGATGAGATGGTCGACGTCGTTGCGGCCATGGTAGGATTTGCCGCCGGTGGCCTGCGCCATGGCTTCGAAATCGACATTGCCGCCGAAGGGATCGTCCGCAAGAAAGCCGTTTTCATCCGTGGGGATGGGTGCGGGGTTGATTCCTGCCGGGTCGATTGTGTACATGGTGACGCGCGCGTCGCGGAGAGCATTGGTGCAGAGGTCAATCGAAGAGTGGATGGCATCCTGAGTTTCGACCGGCAAACTCTGCATGACCGTCTCGTTGATTGCCGGAAATCCTCTGCCGACCCAGATCATGTTCTTGTGACCTGGATGGCCGGCGGTCGCCTGAGCTACTTCCATCAGGGAAGCAAATGCGGCGGCATACTGGGGCAGCTTCCAACTGGCTGCCTTGGCGTGCCAGGGAAATTCGACAAGATGGTGATCGAGGGCGGAAAGGATCTCCTTTTTCGATGTGGTGTAGTCGCGCAGAACCATAAATCGTTCCAGGTTGACGGCCACAAGCATGGTGGGCTGCAGCAGCGTGTCGCTCTGGGTATTGAGGTATTTCTTCAGCGAGTAACGGGCAAAGGCCTCATCCTCAAAGAGCGTATTGATCTCGTCGAGCACGATGATGCTGACGGGCGCATTGGGTTCCTGCCTGTCGAGTTCGGCCGTGGAACTGATGGGGAGATTGGCCTGCGAAGACAGGGATTGCTGGTGCTCGAACGACTGAATGGTTTGCTGAGACTTGTTTTCGTAGACCAGGAAGTCGTCCTTGCTCAGGTTGTTGACGATTGCGCCTTTGTCGTCGGTGACCACAACATCCAGCAGCACCAACGGCGCGGTGATATGCAGGGTTTCAGCCGGGGATTGGAGATCCTGCGCCGAAGCCAGTGTTGCTGTGAAGAATGCGGCAATAAGAAAACAGGAAAGAATGCGCGCGATCAATCAGGCCTCCAGGCTGTGAATTCAATGCAAGGCTTCCCGTTCGAAGGGTATCACTTGCGCAGACGGGTGAAAGGTGATCCGGACGAGTGCCGCATTGCTTTAGACGGCCGATTTCCCTGGTGTGGGGCTGCATATGGCCGCAGCGCAAACCCCTCTGCCGGCTTCGCCGGTATAATCTCATCTGTCATGGATATTACCGGTTGCGGTACAGCTATCGTTACGCCTTTTCGGGCGGATGGGTCGATCGATGAGGCAGCGCTGCGGGCGCTGGTGAATTGGCAGATCGATTCAGGCATCGATTTTCTGGTTGCCTGCGGTTCGACAGGCGAGGCGGCCACGCTGGATGAGGAAGAATGGCTCCACGCCGTTTGCATCGTGGCTGAGGCGGCGGCGGGGCGCGTGCCGGTGTTTGCCGGCTGCACGCACAACTCGACGCGGACGCTGGTGCGCAACGCCAGCCTGCTGAAGCAAATTCGTGGCGTGGATGCGGTGCTTTCAGCCAATCCCTACTACAACAAGCCCTCCCAGGAGGGGCAGTTCCAGCATTTTCTGGCGCTCGCCAAAGCTGTGGCCCCGCTGCCGGTGACGCTCTACAACATTCCCGGACGCACGGGCGTGAACCTGGAGCCGGCGACCGTGGTCCGCCTGGCTGAGGCAGCTGGCAACATCCAGGCCATCAAGGAGTCCAGCGGCAAGCTGCCACAGATCGCCGAACTGGTTCATACCCTGCCGCGCGGCTTCAAGATTTTCTCAGGCGACGACAACATGGCTCTGGGGTCGATCGGCGTTGGCGCACACGGGCTGATCAGCGTGGCCGCCAACGAGATCCCGGCTGAGATGGGCCGCATGATCCGGGCCGCGCTCAACAACGATTGGGCCGATGCCCGCGAAATCGAGCGCCGCTACACGCGGCTCATCGAGGCCAACTTCTGGGACTCCAACCCGTGCCCAGTCAAGACAGTGCTCAGCCTGATGGGCCGGTGCACAGACCATGTCCGGCTTCCTCTGGTCCCTCCCCCTGCTGCCACCCGCGCCAAACTGGAGCGGCTGGCCGGCGAACTGGGCCTGCTCAAGCACGCGCCGGCGCCGGAAGGGGATCTGGGGCTTTCTTGAGCGGATCGTTCGGGGGAACGCCTCGCGTGCGAATCGGTCGCATGAGACGTGTCCCAAGGCAGTTCTGCGAAGCATTTTGTTCCTGAACCTAAAACTGCGGACGAGCAATACAGCCGAACTCCTTCCAATTGGCTTATAATTCGGGCCAGAAAAACATTGTCAGCTGCAAGATGCCTGTACCCGGCGCCTGCAACTGAGGAGTCTGCCATGCTGAAACCGTTTCTGGTCTTTTCCGCTGTGATCCTTTTTGAAATTGCGGCTCTGACGCCCACTTCCACCCTCGCCGCCGGAGGCACGCCGCAAGAGCCTGCTTCAACCAACCCCGTGAGACCGACTGCCGCGTCGCAGGAGAAGGCGAAGAAGATGTATGCCATGGACTGCGCGATTTGCCATGGAGACAATGGAGACGGCAAGACCGACCTGGCCAAGGACATGAGTTTGACGCTGCTGGATTGGACCGATCCAAAGTCGCTTGGCGGCAAATCGGATCAGGAGCTTTTCAACCAGATCCGCAAGGGCAAAGACAAGATGCCTCCTGAGGATGCGAGCCGAGCAAAGGACGCCGAAGTATGGAACTTGGTCATTTACATTCGCGGAATGTCCAAGAACCAGCCGGCCGCGCCCGCAGCCCCAGTCGCGCCCGCAGCCCCAGCCGCGCCTGCAGCCCCAGTTGCTCCTGCAGCTCCAGTTGCTCCCGCAGCCCCAGTTGCTCCTGCAGCCCCAGTTGCGCCAACCAACTAGGTTTGATCGCGAGAAAACGACCGCTCTCCCAATCCGGGCCTGTTCTGAGCCGCAGGCCAGAGGGAAGACTCCACACCCGCATGCCATAAAAACGTGTGCCTTTCAAGGGCGTTGCGAGGTAACCTATACATTGCCATTGTGCTTCTGCTGACCATTTATAGATTGTCAATTATGAAATGGGCGACTATATTTAGATTGTCGTTGGAGTGATTACATCAAGATGCGCAACGAAACAAGGAATCTTCGCGTCAAGCAACTGGACCGCAGCCTGGAGAGCTTTCGTGCGGCCCGAGGCGTTCACCGGCCACAAAACGGGTGGATTCGGGCGATTCGAGAGGCGGTCGGCGTTTCGGCGGGGGAGTTGGGGCGGGCTCTGGGTGTGAGCCGCCAGCTTCCGCTGCAATTCGAGAAGGCGGAGGCGGAGGACAGCATCACGTTGAGGAGTCTCCGCAATGTCGCCAATGCGCTTGATTGCGACCTGGTCTACGCTCTGACGCCGCGGGCCGGATCCATGCAGGAGTTGATTGAGAAACGCGTCGGCGGTCAGGCCAGGAAAAGCGTGAAAAGAGTGGATCGCTCGATCATGCCCGAAGGCCAGACTGCGGCGCGGATTGACGAGGATGTCGAGGCGGAGGGTCCGACTATCGAGAGCGAGGGCTTGGACCCGTATTTTTGCGATTGACCTCGACTCCGTGAACCAAAGCCTGTAAGTGAAACGCCGCCACCAAGCATCGGCGAATTCTTAGCCAACCAGTTCCTTCTTCACCAGTTCGCTGACCACGCGGCCTTCGGCGCGCAGGCTGGCGGCTTGCAGCTTGGCCTGGACGGACTTGATGACCAGGCCCATCTCTTTGGAGGTGGGCGCTTTGCCGGTGGCGGCGGCAACTTCGGCGATGGCTTCGGTTACCAGGGCGCGGAGGCCGGCCTCGTCGAGAGCTTTGGGGAGAAACTCCTCGATGACGACGATCTCGGCGGCTTCAATGGCGGCGAGCTCGGGGCGATTGCCCTTGGTGAACTGCTCGATGGAGTCGCGCCGCTGCTTGATCATGGTGGCCAGGGCCTGCTCGGATTCAGCGGGAGTGAGCGGGGCGCGTTTTTCGATGGCTTTGTTCTTGAGGGCGTTCTTGATGAGGCGCAAGGTGCCGGTGCGGACGGCGTCGTGGGCCTTCATGGCGGTGATGATCTGCTGGGTAATGATGGCTTCAAGTGCGCCTGCGTCGGTCATGAAAATTCTCTTTCCTTTTGGTTACAACTTCGAAATCTGTTTGCAAATATACCCAACTATATAGTCTCGCCGCGTGGCCTCAACAATATCGCCGTTCTCGACGAGATCGTAAATTGCTTTCTCCACAATCCGCCAGACTTCCGCCCCCTTATACACATCATAAGGAAACGTTGACGGCGTCTTCTCGATTGCTTTGGTTCTCGGGTGCGTTGGATTGAGTCTGGATTTCACCAAATTCGTCCTCCTCCTGAGGCTTGGCAAGGGCCTCAAACTGGTCGATCGCGACCTCGGCGTCGGGGAAGATTGCTTTGACCTGGAGTTGCCCGCCCATGGCCTGAATGAAGTTCCGCAGGGTCGAAACGTACATGTCGGTGCGCTTCTCCATCCTCGATACGGCGCCCTGGTTGATTTGAAGTACGTTGGCGAGGCTGACCTGAGTTAGGTTCCGTGCTTCCCGGAGCTGGTAGAGGGTCATTACACGTGCGGCATCCTTGACACGGTGCGCGATCTCCGCCTCAACTTCGGGCGAATGATTATGACGAATATCTCTCCATTTTGTTGCCATTGGGTTCACTCTCCAATCTCTTTGAGATGCTGGGCATAGATTGCCTCTGCGCGGCGAATTGCATCGACATACCAACTGGCGTTTCCGGTCTTATCGCCGCCAAGAATCAGATAAGCATTGCGGCGCGGATCAAAGGCAAAGAGAATACGCAAAGGCCGTCCCAGGTGTTGGACCCGCAACTCCTTCATGTTTGAATACTTGGATCCTTTGAGGGTATCGACATAAGGTCTACCGAGCGTGGGCCCATAGTCATGAAGCATTTCGACAGCTGCGTCAACACTCACTCCCTCCCGCTCATTCAAGGATTCGTACCACTCGATAAACTCGTCGCTGACTTCAACTTCCCAAGTCATTCTCGAATTATACCTTCAAAGTGATATGCCGTCAAAGGTATATTTGTTCATACAAGAGCGCCATGCCAGAGTGGGAAGCCCGACCAATTCGGGCGGACTGAAGATTTGCACAGAGAAATTATTCACACAAACCACAAGAAAGTGTATTCTGTGATTGATCGATGCGCGCGGAACTCTGGTTTTTGTCTCCGCGACCGCGAGAAATGAGGAGAGACGATGATTCGCAAGACACGCTTGTTTACACCCGGCCCGACGCCGCTGTTGCCGGCGGCCCAGTTTGCCATGGCGGCGGCGGACATTCACCACCGCACGCCGGAGTTTCGCGCCATGTTCCAAAAGGTGCTGGCGCAGTTGAAGGTCTTTGTCGGTACCAAAAACGACGTGCTGCTGCTTTCGTCTTCAGGCACCGGGGCGATGGAGGCTTCGGTCTCGAATCTGACCTCTCCGGGCGACCGGGTGCTGGTGCTCTCGGCCGGCAAGTTTGGTGAGCGGTGGGTTGGGCTGGCCAAGGCGTTCGGCTGCGAGGTGGACGTGGTGAGCGCGCCCTACGGGCAGACGTTCGACTTGGAGGCCGTGCGGGCCGCGCTGAAGCCGGAGCATCGCGTTGTTTTCCTTCAGGCGACGGAGACTTCGACCGCGGTGCGCCACGATGTGGAGGGGATTGCGAAGTTAGTCCGGGAGACGGAGGCTTTGCTGGTGGTGGACGGGATTACCGGCCTCGGGACGACGCACTTCGACGTGGACGGCTGGGGGATCGACGTGCTGATTGGCGGCTCGCAGAAGGCGGTGATGATTCCGCCGGGGCTGAGCTATCTAAGTGTGAGTGACAAGGCGTGGGCGGCGATGGAGACTTCAAAGAATCCGCGCTACTACTTTGACCTCCGGAAGGAGCGCAAAAACGCAGCCAAAGGCGAGAGCGCCTACACGCCCGCGGTGGCGCTGATTGCCGGGTTGGGCGCGGCGCTGGACTACATTGCCGGGCAGGCGGGTGGGGATCTGGAAAAGGGCCGCATCGCGCTGGTGGACAATGCGCAGGTGAACGCGGCGGCTACGCGGGCGGGACTGGTGGCGCTGGGCTTTACGCTGTTTGCGCCCACGGCTCCGGCTGCGGCGGCTACGGCGGTTGCGGTGCCGGAGGGAATGAACTCGGGCGACGTGGTAAAGGCGCTGAAGACGCGGTTTGCGTTGGTGACCGCCAACGGCCAGGGGGAGATGCAGGGCAAGATCTTCCGCGTGGCGCATTTGGGGTTCTTCGACTATTTGGACACGGTGGCGCTGCTGGGGGCGATGGAGCACATTGCCAAGGACACGCTGGGTTTGCCGGTCGAGTATGGGCAGGCCGTGGCGGCGGCCCAGCGGGTGTATGCGGATGCAGTGAACAGTGGACAGTGAACAGTGGTCAGTTTTTGCATGCGAGCCGGTGGACCTTTCGATAGGTCGCAAGCTGCAGGCTGTTTGAGCTTGTTTCATAAGTCTGTCTTGTGTCAGGGCACGACTTCAGTCGTGCCGAAAAGGGTCGTAAAACAGCGGGCTTTAGCCCCTGCGGGATTCGGCCATGACACAGTCGGACCATTGATGAAACACCCTCTAGCTGGCCACTGACCACTGACCACTGACCACTAACCACTAGCAGCTAGGAGCTGTAGTTATGGCGGAACTTAGTTTTGGGGAAAAGCTGCTGATCGCGCGGAAGCAACTGGACCTCTATCAATACGAGATGGCCGAGCGGCTGGGCGTGCATCCGAACTCGATCTGGAAGTACGAGCGGGGCGAGGGCAAGCCACACGCGGCCGTGGTGCGGATGTTGGATTTGTTATGCGAGAAGCACAACATTCGCTTTGACGAGTACGAGTCCTCAATTAAGGGAGACGTGATGAAGATCGTTCTGGCAGAGAAGGTTTCTCCGGCAACGCTGGCCGTGTTTGCGGCCGAGCCGGGGTGGGAAGTTCTTACGCACGACCAGTTGCCGGATGGGCTGCAGGCTGCTTTGGCCGATGCGGATGCGCTGGTGGTGCGGAGCGCCGTGCAGGTGGACGACGCGTTGATGGAGCACGCGCCCAAGCTGCGAGTGGTGGGCAGGGCCGGCGTGGGCGTGGACAACATCGATGCGGATGCGGCGACGCGGCGCGGCGTTGTGGTGATGAATACGCCGGGCGCAAACGCGGTGGCCGTGGCCGAGCTGACCATTGGGCTGATGCTGGCGTTGGCTCGCAAAGTGCCCGCGGCGAACGCGTCGATGCACGCCGGCAAGTGGGAGAAGAAGAGTCTGCAAGGCGCGGAGTTGCGCGGCAAGACGCTGGGCATTCTGGGGCTGGGGCGCATTGGGCTGGAAGTGGCGAAGCGCGCCAAGGGATTTGGGTTGGAGATTGTCGGCAGCGATCCGTTTGTGTCGGCTGCCGTGGCGCGAGAGAACGGCATCAAGCTGGTGACGCTGGATGAGCTGATTGCCGGGTCGGACTACATCACGCTGCATGTGGGCCTGACGCCGCAGACGGCCGGAGTGATCAATGCGAAGTCGCTGGCGGCGATGAAGAAAGGCGTGCGCATCGTCAACTGCGCGCGCGGAGAGCTGATTGAGGATGTGGCGCTGGTGGAGGCGCTCAAGAGCGGGCAGGTGGCCGGTGCGGCGCTGGATGTGTTTGTGGTAGAGCCGGCGAAGAACAGCCCCTACGCGGAGTTGGACAACGTGATTCTGACGCCGCACATTGCCGGCTCGACGGCCGAGGCGCAGGAGGCGGTGGGGATTCAGATTGCCATGCAGGTGCGCGAGTATCTCAAACTTGGAGTGGTGCAGAATGCGGTGAATCTGCCCTCGCTGAGCCACGAGGAATATGTGGTGCTGGCGCCGTACATCGACCTCGCCGGGCGGCTGGGTTCGTTTCTGGCGCAGACGGGCAACGGCGGCATTGAGGGCATCGACCTGACTTATGGGGGCTCGCTGGCCGAAGCCAAGACGGAACTGGTGCGCAACGCGGCCATCGCCGGGCTGCTGCAGGGATCGGAGAATGTGAACCGCATCAACGCGGCGGCGGTGGCGGGGGAACGCGGCATCCGCATTCACGAGGAGAAGACTGAGAGCCATCGCGGCGGGGCCGCCTCCGTGCTTCAGGTGGAGTTGCACACGGCGGCGGGCTCCTCGCATGCCAGCGCGACTGTAATCCATGGCGAGCAGCCGCGCCTGCTCGAGTTCGACGGCATCGATATCGAAACGCCGCTCGAGGGCAACCTGCTGGTCTGCCGCAACCTGGACGTGCCGGGAGTCATCGGAAGGATCGGCTCGATTCTGGGCGAGCACGGCGTCAACATCGCCAACTTCGCGTTGGGCCGCGAGCGATCCGGAGTCAAGCCCGTGAAGGCGCTGGCCGTTGTGCAGGTGGATGCTCCGGTCTCCGAAACCGTACTTGAGGCGCTGGCGACGATCGAAGCACTGCTGGAGGCAAGACCGGTGAGCTTGCCCGAGGGCAAGTTCTGAGGGGATTTATCGCAAGAGAATCGCCTCGGGGCAAACGAAAAACCACCGCCAACCAGCGGTGGTTTTTCATGTCTCGTCGAAATGGCTGCTCGCGCCGGCGGAATCAGCCCATCACTCCCGAGTGCCCAAGCCAGCCGCGCAGATAGGAGGCCTGTCCAATGTGATAGGTCTCGTGGTAGGCGAGGAAATTGACGAAGCCACTCACTTTTCCGTCGGCGCTCCGGGGCCCTTGGATTGAAGGTGCATCCAGTACTTCAGTCGAGACCGATTCCATCGCGGCATTCAGGCGCTCGCATGATTCATTCCATGCGAGCATTGCCTCTTCAGGCGTGGGATACGTGGGGGACTCGTCGAGCTTTGCGCCGCGGCCAAAGAGCGACAGCCACGGCTTCGACCAGTCCTCTCCCAGCCGCTTGAGCAGGGCGCTGCGAGCCCAGGTCACATGGCCCACGATCCACAAGATATGGTTCTTGCAGCCGTCGGGGCACCGCACCCATTCTTCGTCCGTCAATCCGTCAAGGTTCTTCTTCAGAAAATCGGCGTTCTGGTTGAAGCTCACAGCGGCAATGGCGATTGAGTTGGGGATAGGCATCTGAACGATTTCCCTCCTGGTTGAAGTGGTCGTGCCGTGAATCGAATTCTACGCGGACGTGTCTATCCGCGCCTCATCGGATGCGATAGACAACTGCATCCTCCAGATATTTATCACCAAACATTTGGCTTCCAAGACGCATCCCGTAGTTATCGCTCATGGAGGCATAGGCGCTTCGCAGAGCCTGGATCATCGGGTTGTCCATCGGTCGCAAGAAAATCGTCGGCTTCCGGTGAAACGGAATGCCGGCCTTGCGGATTGCCTCATTGATCTCCGAATAACCTGAAAATTCAGATGATTGATCAAGTCGGTCAGAAGCGATGACCAATCTCCAATCCTCGTAGTCCGGCAGGATGGCCCAGAGCGCGACATTCGGGGCCTTCCCCGCCTTGTCGAGGGCGTCCACGACTCTTTCTCCGTTCTCGATATCGAAAGTTACCAATGTTGGCGTACCCACGGGAGTAATCCTCCTGACTGATTCTCGACTGCCAGGAGCAGAGCTGTTGCTTCCAGAACAGTCTTTCGATCGTACCGGCTTGCCTCGGACCAACTTTGAACGATGCTTCGATACGCTTCAATCGGCGGAACAGTTGGGCGCACTATGCGTGCGAAGCCATTTTGCATATGAACATTTTCGACCCAACTCAACGGATACGATAGACGAAGGCGTCTTCCAGATACTTGCCGCCGAAGATCTGGCCTCCCAAGCGCATTCCATAGGTGTCAGCAGCTGAGGCAAAGACGCGGCGCAAATCCCGAATGAACGGATTATCCATAGATCGCATGGAGATTGTTGGCTGCCTGTGAATCGATATTCCAGCCTTCTTTATGGCCTCATTGATTTCGGCGTACCCAGAGCGAGAGGACGATTGGTCAAGACGATCCGAGGCGATCACCAGTCTCCAATCCTCATAATCCGGGATTTTGGCCCAGAGAGCGACATTGGGAGTCTTGCCGTCCCGATCCAGCGCATCAATCACTTCTTTTCCATTTTCGATATCGAAGTTCACCAGGACTGCCTGATCCATCGCAACACCCCTCCTTTCTTCGATTCTACTGCGTCTATCAAAGATTGAGCGCTCGCCAAACCGCTCCAATGGCCTATCGGATCGTCGTCGAAGAGGCCATACCGGCTCTGCTCCGACCATTCTCGAACGGTCTCCCAGTCGAGTTTCAGTTCTATATTGTCGGCAACATCATTCTTCAAAAGGTCTGATAATCCAGCCACATCCAATAGCTTTCCCAAGTCATGCGTATGGCTATCGATGACCAGTTTCTTCTCCGGAAAGTCATGCTCGCGCGTTCTCTTGGCAATGCAAGCTTTCAGGGCACATTCCACCCCATACCCTGCCAGATAGTATGCGCCTTCTGGAAAGTCAGCGGCAAATAGAGCTCTGGCTTCCTGGAGCCTCAACTCGGCAAGCTGCTGAAAACCGGCTCGGTTCATAGCCCCTCCTCTTACGCCCGGCTAAGATACGCCCCCTCGCTGGTGTCGACGCGAATCTTTTCGCCTTCGTTGATGAAAGCGGGCACCTGGACAACCAGCCCAGTCTCAGTCTTCGCCGCCTTGGTGACGCTCGACGCGGTGGCCGACTTGAGGCCGGGCTCGGTCTCAACCACTTCAAGCTCGACCGCTGCTGGCAGCTCGATGCCCACGGCCTGATCGTCATGGTAGCTGACCTTGATCTGCAGGTTGGGAACAAGATACTCGATCGCATCGCCCAACGTGGAACCCTTGAGCACGGTCTGCTCGTAGTCCACGGGATTCATGAAGTAGTAGTCGTCGCCGTCGGCGTAGAGGAAATCCATCGCAATCTCGTCCACAACTACCTTCTCAATGGCATCGGCGGAGCGGAAGCGGTGCTCGAACATGGCGCCGGATTTGAGGTTGCGCAGCTTGGCCTGGATAAAGGCGCGCAGGTTGCCGGGAGTGCGGTGCTCCACCTTGAAAACCAGGTGCAATTGATCGTTGTGCTTGATGATCATGCCGGGACGCATTTGAGTGGCGGAAATCGCCATAGAAGTTGAAGCTCCTTGCTTTAGTTGCGCTCAATGCGCAAAGAAATCTGGCCTTGGCCCATCTTTCATTGTAGCTTAGGGGCTATGGTCGCGACAGGCCAGATCAAGGTGGGGCATTCCATGCTCGTCCTCATTGCCATCCTCATCGTCGTTGGTTCGTTGGGCGCATGGCGCGTCAGTCCGCTCTATTCGCTCAAGAGCACGTTCAAGCTCGCCGGCGCCTTTCTGCTGCTTGTCGCTGTCATCCTGGGCGCTGAGAGGGGCATCTTCTCCAAACCGGTGAGCCATTCGCCGATCGCACAGGCGATCCTGGGATTCGTTGCATTTCTTGTCATCTCAATCGGGGCCAGCGTCGGCATTGTCCGCATCACCGACAAACACGTTGCACAGTTGCCTTCGTCCGTGAAGCTGGTCACCCTCCACCGGCACAAGATTTACAAATGGATTTTTCGGCTGACTGTCTACCTGCTGGTCAGTGCGGCGGCCGCGCTGGTTCTTCCCTCTCCGTGGACTTGGGCGCCAATGGCCGTTGGCGGCTTCGTGCTCATGGTATGCGGGCCGATGCTGGGGCTGGCGTTCATGATGGCGCGCCGCAACGACCGCGGCATGACGGCGGTCATCACCAACCCCTGGGTTCATTGGCAATATACGCCGGAGCAGTGGAAGGCCTGGGTGACCAAAGAACTCGCTTGGGAACGAGCGACAGAGACCCAGTGGAGCTGGAAAACGGCGCTGATCTTCGATCTGTTTTGTGCCGGGCTTTTTGCTTTGGGGGTTCTGTTCAATGGCGGGATCACCGGGGAGAACCTGGCCATCTTCTCCGGGCTGTGCGGTTTGATGGTGCTCTTGACGCTGATTTTGTATTGGGTCGTTCGGACGCATCCTGGTCGGCGCAGCCGCCAACTGCTGGCAGCCTCTCCTGAGGCTTATTTCGGAGACGAAGGCATGTTTTGCGACGGTGCATACATGCAGTGGATTCTCTCCGGAAGATATCTGCTGGAAGCAAAGCTTCAGAGCGATCCGGCCGCCTGCGTGGTTCTTGTTTTTGAATCCTTCAACGGCAGCACTTCGGTGAAGATAACCAAGCGCATTCCCATCCCTGAAGATCGCGCGGCGGACCTGGCCATCTTGCAGCAGAAAATTGATGTGAGCTGCTCTACAGCCAGTGTCCATCTGGTCTCACATTCGGTGTGAAGGGACGCACGTCAGATCGAAGTCCAGAGGGGGCGCAGTCCAAAGTCTGAACGGGCAACGGGCGTCCAGTTGTAACACTCCCCGCTGATCCGCTACCATTGCCCGCGAAACCCCTGCGGAGAATCATCCGCCTCTGGAGCTATGACCATGCGCCGTGCCTTCGTTCCGCTGTTCGCTGCATTTGTTGTTGCAACCTCTCTTCATGCCATTGTGCTTGCAGGCCAGGCCGTTCCTGCCAACGCGCCGTACAAAGATGCCAGCCTGCCGGCCGACAAGCGAGTAGCCGACCTGGTGGGCCGCATGACAGTCGAGGAAAAGGCGACCATGCTGTCGGGGTCGGGGTGGATGGAGTCGGCGCCCATTGAACGGCTCGGCATCCCTGCGATCAAGATGGCCGATGGGCCGATGGGGGTGCGGTCGTGGGCGGGCAGCTCGGCGATCACCAGCGCCGCCAATGCGCCGGCGACGGTGCTGACCACCAGTTTTCCGTCGGGCGTGGCGATGGCTGCCACATGGGACACGGAGCTGGTTCAACGCGAGGGCCAGGCGATTGGGCAAGAGGTGAAGGCGCTGGGCCGGGACATGATTCTGGGGCCTACGGTGAACATCAACCGGGTGCCGTTGTGGGGCCGCAACTTTGAGGGCTATGGCGAGGATCCATTTCTGTCTGCCCGGCTGGGCGTGGCTTACATCAAGGGCGTGCAGGGCGAGGGCGTGATTCCCTCGGTCAAGCATTTTGACGCCAATAATGAGGAGTACGAGCGCCACCGCATCGACGAGCAGATCGACCAACGGACGCTGCACGAGATCTATCTGCCTGCGTTCAAGGCTGCGGTGGAAGAGGCGGATGTGTGGACCGTGATGTCGGCCTACAACAAGGTGAACGGCGTCCATTGCGCTGAGAGCGTGCCGCTGCTGACAGACATTTTGCAGAAGGAGTTCGGCTTCAAGGGGTTTGTGATCTCCGACTGGGGCAGCACTTACTCGACGGCCGCAACCGTGAACGCGGGGATGGACCTGGAGATGCCCGGCGGACCGCCGATGCAGGCGTGGGCGGCAAACCCACGGACGCGGACCTCAGGCAACGGCGCGGGCTGGCTGACGGCGGACAAGGTGCTGGCCGAGGTGAAGGCTGGGCACATCAGTGAAGCCACGCTCGACGCGAATGTGGGCCGCATTCTGCGCGTGATCTTTGTGAGCGGGCTGTTTGACCACCCGCACACGGGCGGCGGCGAAGTGGATACTCCGGAGCAGCGGGCGGTTGCGCGTCAGGGTGCGACGGAAGGCATTGTGCTGCTGAAGAATGCAGGGTCGCTGCTGCCGCTCGATGCCAAGAAGATTCACTCGATCGCGGTGATCGGGCCGAATGCCGCAGTGGCGCGCACGGGTGGTGGTGGCAGCTCGCTGGTGCGTCCCAAGTACGCGATTGCGCCGCTGGATGGGATTCGCCAGGCGCTAGGGGAAGATGTTGAGGTGAAGTATGCGCTTGGAGTTGGAATGGAAGGGGAAGACCCGGCGCAGGATACTCCCGAAGCGCGGGCAAAACTGCTGAAGGAAGCGACCGAGACGGCAACCCACGCAGATGTGGCTGTGGTCGTCGTTGGCCGCTACCCCAAGCTTGAGTCCGAGGGCTCCGATGTGAAAACAATGGACCTGCCGGCCGGACAGGATGAGTTGATTGAAGCGGTGGAGCGGGTGAATTCGCACACGGTTGTGGTTTTGAATACGGGCGATCCGGTGACGATGACGAAGTGGCTCGACAAGACGCCGGCGCTGTTGGAGCTCTGGTACGGCGGCCAGGAGGGTGGCCGCGCACTGGCCTCGGTACTGTTTGGTGAAGCCAACCCGTCGGGCAAGCTGCCGGTGTCGTTCCCCAAGGAATGGAAGGACTCGCCGGCCTTCGGGCATTATCCCGGCGAGAACCTCAAGGTGGATTACGCCGAAGGGATTTATGTTGGCTATCGGTACTTCGATACGAAGAATGTTGAGCCGCTGTTTCCCTTTGGGTTTGGGCTGAGTTATACGGCGTTTGCGTACAGCGATTTGAAGGTTCTTCCTGTGAGCCTGGTCGCCGGGGCCGCCGAAACCCCGGTACCCCTGGTCCAGCTCAAAGTGAAAAACACCGGCACACGCGCCGGAGCCGAGGTCGTTCAGCTCTACGTTCACGACGGCCATTCGAAGATCGACCGCCCCGCGCACGAGTTGAAGGGATTCCAGCGCGTGGAGTTAAAGGCCGGCGAGGAGAAGACTGTTACCTTCCGCCTGGGCCGCGAGGACCTGTCCTACTGGAGCCCGGACAAGAAGGACTGGGTAGCCGAGCCAGGGACGTTTGAGATTCAGGTGGGAGCGTCGTCGCGAGACATTCGGTTGCGCGCGCCTCTGAAATTGGCGAAGTAATCCGCTCCTCTTGCCCGGTTCTAAGAATCTGTCAAAAAACGAGTGAAGGAAGCTTCGCAAGGATTTGCAGTTAATTAAGTGCCCGCGGCGCATAATGTCAATTGAGTTCGGCGTCGATAGCCCGATACGGGGTGGACGCTCCATGAGTGGAAGAATATGGCCGGGAGCACAGGGCATCGTCTGCCGAACGTGGTAAGCAAAAGTATCCCACGCACCCCGAAAGAGCGGCCTAACTCCTTTAATGCCTGGATTCTGCAAATAACTCCTGTGGAATCAAGAATTTGGAGCGATACCCCTGTCCTAACTCATTGAAAACAAGGAATTTCTTTACAGAGACGGGGGTGGGGTAGGGAGGGTACTCATGCGTTAACAGGGTGGCTACCCCCACACTGCCTGGCGCTCCACTGGCGATGCCGGCGCTCTGTTCGGTGCGGGCGGGGCCTCTCCAGTTCTTAGACAGGTTTTGAGGGATTACCGCGCCGGTTCGTAGGGCTCGACGCGCAGGAAGTCGGAGAGGACGCCGCGCTCTTCAGGGCTGAAGACACCCTGGTAGCGGCTGGAGTTGAGCACCGTCTCGCGTTGCTCCAGCGGAACCGCGCGCAGGTCCTGGAAGGCGCGGCGAACCAGGGCCTTGCGATCTGGAGGCAGGGCGGCCAGGCGCTGTGCGGAAAGGTTCAGCCTCATGCGGTCCTGGGGCGCCAAGTGTTCAATGGCCTCTCCACGGGCCAGCCGCCGCTCCCGCTGCTCCTCCGGCATCTGATCCACAGAATGCAGTTGTTGCAGCAGCCGCTGCTGGTTGGCGTAAGGGAGGCGGCTGAAGCTGGGGTCATTGCGCAGCAGCCGCTCCTGATCCTGGACCGGAAGGCCACGGTGCTGATTGAGCCAGTCGCCGAGGTGACCCGGAGGCGCGGCGCCGGGGTAGCGGTAGCCCGGCCGAGCGGGTGTTGCATAGGGTGAGACGCCGTATGGAGAACCGGGATAAGCAGAACCGGAACGGGCAGTACCCGGATAGCCAGAACCCGGATAGCCGGAATTTGGATAGCCGGGGGCAGACCGCTGCCCCTGTCCGCCCTGAGGCCTGCCTTGGAATTGCTGGCCAGGCCGGCCCTGGTATTGGGGTCTGCTTGGCTGAGGCCGGGCATTTTGGGACCTGGGTGCCGCTGGAGGATGCGAGGCCGGCGCGGAAAAGGCATGGGGGGGATTCGGATGCTGGCCGCGAGCCCAGGCCGCTGGGCCACACAAAACTGCAACCACCGCAGCCAATGCCGCGCGGCGCATCCATTTCGAATTGTGTACCCCGCTCACAAGTGTCTCCAAGCCCGTTGCTTTCCGTTCCTCGCCTTTGCCGGCCAAGCCGAACCGCTAGTCCCCGTTTTCGTTGTTGGTGCTGGAAAGTGCTTCCATCTGGTCCAGCAGTTGAGCGTTGCTATCCAGCGTCTGCAGATCGTTCACCACGGCGGCCTGTCCCGGCGGCGAGGCCGGTTGGTCCCAGTCAGTGACGCCCAGGTAGGCGCCGCCGCCGAGCAGCAGCACAGCGGTCAGCGCCATGGCCGCCAGCGGACGCACGTGCATTGCAGGGCCGTAGGCAAAGCGGGCGCGCACACGGGCAATCCAGCTTGCCGGCCAATGTGCTGGCTCAGCTTGGCGCTCTTCCCGCATCCGCGCGTCCAGTCGGCTCAAAAAGTAGGGGCTCGGCTCCGGCCCTTGCCAGGTTTCAAGCAAGGCCATGGTAGCCCGAAGCTCCGCAAGCTCCCGGCGGCAGCGGTCACACTCGGCAACATGAACTTTAACCTTGGCAGGCGCAACGGCTGGATCGAGCAGCAGGTTCGCCAGCTTCGAGTCCATTGCGGTGCAATTGTTCTTCATCCGTTCCATGTTTACACCCCACTTCCGCCGGTGGTTCCCAGCGTGTTTCGCCTCACACAAAATCCTTCAACTTGTCCCGCAGCGTCTGGTAGGCGCGGAAAAGCAGCGACTTGGTCGCCGACTCGCTCAATTTCAGCACCTCCCCGATCTGCCGGTAGTCCATCCCCTGGTACTTATGCATCAATACCGCCATACGCTGGCGCTCGGGCAGGGCCATCACGTGCGTGCGAATGGCGGCCATCCGCTCATCGCGCATCAGGCGCTGCTCCACCGATGGCTCATCGTCGGCCACGTCCGGCGTTGTGCCCGTCTCCTCGTCCGGCGCATCCAGATAAATTGTCTGCGCCGACCGCTCGTGCTTGGTATCGCGCGCGTGGTTCACCGCCAGGTTGGTCGCGATCCGGTAAAGCCAGGTGGTAAACTTGGCCTCCGCCCGGTAGCTCTCCCTGGAACGGTAAACCCGCAGAAATACCTCCTGCGCCAATTCTTCCGCAATGGCCTGGTTGCGGACCATGCGGAATAAGAAGTGAATCATGGCCCGATGGTACTTTCCCACCAGGTAATTGAAGCTCGATTCGTCGCCCGTGGCCACGCGCAACATGATTGCGGCGTCGCTGGCAGGGTCCAGTGCGCCCATCAGGCCCAAACTTGTCTTCGGTCTTGAGTCCAGCCGCGAAGCCGTACCCGCACCCAGAGCCGAGTTGTCCAGGACCAGGGTAGCCATATCTTCTGGAACCCGATCTTCGCCGGAAGGTTGCGCCCTTTGCGAACTTTCATGCCCAGTTTCGTGTCCGGTTTCATGCCGGGTTTTGGGGCTGGAAGTGCCTGTTGCGGGGCCGTTTGGGTGCTGGTCCTGCATGAAGCCGGAAGATCGAACCGCAGGAGGCGTCAGACCCAGGCCGGCGCGGGTCGGGCTGGGACTGGCGAGGCCTGGATTGGATAGGGCGGGATTGGGCAGAACGGGATTGGCCAGCGCGGGATTGCATAGGGCCAGGTCAAGCCTGCCGAGGCCTGGAACAGGGCGCAGAGCAGCTTCCCCGTCGGGGAAGAAATCGGCGGCATGGCGGATCGATCTGGCTCTCCAGCGCATCGGCAGTTGGTCGCGGTTCCCGGCTGATCCAGGCGACGGCAAGGATTGGCCGCAAAGGCCCGCTGGTGTTACTCTAACCCATGGGATGCCCCACCGGCACAGCTTTTGCCAGTCCTCTTTGGGGCGCTTAACTCAGCGGTAGAGTGCCACCTTCACACGGTGGAAGTCGCAGGTTCGAATCCTGCAGCGCCCACCATAGAATCAATAATTTAAAGGCGGTCACTGAATAAAGTTTGTGGCGTTTTGTGGCATTTCTTCAAAAGGCATTTTCGCCTCCCCTCCTTTCGCTAACATCTGGTACATAGATCCGACCATTTCCCGCACGCTTTCCGGCAGCGCCTGCATATATTTGTTGGCCGTGGTATCAGCCTTGGCGTGCCGCAGGTGCGCCTGAATATCCTTGACCGATCCCATGCCCTGCGCCTGGGTCGCCATCGTCCGGCGCAGAATTTGGAAGTTCAGGAGCCTCTTGCAAAATTGCCTTCAGGCTATCGATTGTGTCAGGGCACGACTTCAGTCGTGCCGCAAATGGCCAATTTAGATTCCGGCTTTAGCCGCTGCGGAATTGCAAATTACTGAAAACAAAACCGCAGGGGCTAAAGCCCAACATGATTTTGTTGCTCTTCCGGCACGACTGAAGTCGTGCCCTGACGCTTTTTGCAGTCTCAATGGAATTTTGCAAGAGGCTCTCAGGATCGCCTAATTAAGATAGATTGGTCGGGGAGAGAGGATTTGAACCTCCGACCCCCTGGTCCCGAACCAGGTGCTCTACCAGGCTGAGCCACTCCCCGAACTTGGGTTGCAGGAGCGTATCGTTGGGGCGCGGCCTGGCGCGTTTGCCCCCTTGATTGCGCTTCGACCAGTGTAGCAGAATCCAGGGTCCTGCGGGGCCGAACGTCGCCGCCACTGCTGACGTCAACCCCGGACTCTCTAGTCGCTCTTCCCCGAGTTCTTGTCCAGCCCAGCGGGCAAATCCAGCGCCACCAGGGCAAAGCGCGTCTTGCTGTCCTTGGGAGTCTCAAAGCCCACAATGTGCTGGTGGCGCTTGGAGCCGGCCTTCAGCTCCAGATTACCCTTGCCGAGGTGGTAGTCGCCTTGGTCAACCTGCACGTTGTTGCCCTTGTCGTCGGCGCAGGTCAACCCTTCGGACGTCTGCGTCGGGCTACCTACCGGAGAATTGCCCTGGCAGGTAATCACGTCGCCGTAGCGCCCCAGGGCCTTCTTGTAAAAGGCAGTCACCTGCGCCTGGGTATCCGGCGTTGCATAGCTCACCGCCCGCACCCGCAACTCCCACTCGCCAAAGCCCAGATGTACGTCCGCCGACTTGTGCTTGTCGTCGGCCCTCACTTCCTCGGCGCTTGGATAAACCGGCAGTCCCAGGTCCGCGGCCGAGGTCTGGTCGGTATTCACGTGAATGCCGCCGAAAGGGGTATCTACCTGGACGTTCTTTTCCTCGCCGTTGGCGTCCTTTTCAGTGTGAATCCTGCATCCCGCAATCCCTGCGGCCAACGCCAGGCCGGCCACCAAACTTGTCGCTTTACGCATCTTGTTGCGGATCATGGCAATCGCCCTCTTGCCCAGTTATACGCCCGCGCTTGCTCAAAGGTTCCTGAAATCGTTCAACCAGGCACGACGTCCTTAGCCCATCGAGCAGGCGACTTCATCCCTCCCGGCCTTGTCCCAGCTTTGACCCAGGCTTTTCGCAAACGCCAGGAACACCAGAGCTGCGGGAGAGTAGCCGCCGGGATCGGGCTGCGTAAAGTCGCCCGTCTGCGGGTCCATTTGTTGCCGGAACTCCCCGTGCCGCAGGATAGCCTCGCACCATCGCCGCATGAGCTGGTTGAGTTCGGCCTGCTTGCCGTAGTGCGCCATCCAGCGCGGAGCGCGCAGAGCCGTCAGCGCCTGCGAAGCGCCACCCCACGAGTTGCGCGGAATCGGGCGAACGAACGCCGGATCGTCCTGCGCAATGCTTGAGAACGGGTATGGAGCCCAGAAGGCCCTGGGATTGTGCAGTTGACGGGTCCATACGTCCTCAAACCTCGCCTTGTCGCGCGCGTCGGAAAGATCCAGAACGTGTTCGCCAAGAACCCTGCTGATCACGTCGGAGCGCACACGGACGGAATTGCCCTGCGCATCCAAATCGTAGAAGGCCGCGTCTTCCGCCGAGTAAAGCTTGTCGAGAATCAGTCGGCGGATCGCCTCCGCAGCGGTCTGCCAGCGCGCAGCTTCGGCGGTCTTGCCCAGAGCTTTCGCCATCGCCGCCAGCGCAATCCGCCCGCCGTAAACCGTGGCCGAAAGATCCGGGCAAAGCCGCGGCATCGAGGCCAGGGCAGGGCACCTGCGCGCGTCGGCATCGGGACAGCGATTGGGAATCCCCTTCCATCGCGGACTGTTGTCATGCCCAGTGTCGTAGGTGCAAAAGCCCTCCACCAGCCCCGTCTTGCGCGTATCGCGATATTGCCGCAGCCACGCATCCCAGCGGCTGCACGAGCTGTACGCCGCGGCCAGCAGCTCCTCATCGCCGGTCAGTTGCGCCAGCTCCCACGCCGTGGCGGCGATGGGCACCACCATCTGAATCTGCCCGAAGCCGTTCTCCGTTGTCTTCACGCTCGCCGGCAGTTGGCCGTCTGGCTTTTGCAACTCGAAGAACGCCATGTGATTGTTGCGGGCCGCCTCAACCGGAGTCGTGCCCGGCCCCGTCCCCGAAGTCGTCCCCGGCTTCGTCCTGGCCAGCTCCGGCCGAATGTGCTTGGCGAGCGTGGCGTAGACCAGCCCTTCGTGCGGACCGCACTCCTGCCAGATGCCTTGATACGTGCTGCCTTCAAACAGAACGGGCCGCGAGTAGCCGGGGACGCTGCGAATGTTGCCTGCGAGCACGGCGATGGCCGCATCCCATGTGCGCTTCCAGGCTGCATCTGCGGAAGGAAATGCCGGCGTATCCGCCTTCGACTCCGTTCCCGGATTCGCTTCGTCCTTATAAGGCTTTGCCGCCTGCGTCGCCCCATCCTGCGCAAGCATGTTGAGAGGACGAATCGCGAGCGCCGCTCCCGCAGCCTTTGCGACGCCGGCAAGAAATGACCGGCGGCTTTGCGTCGATGCCTTGAGGTACGGCATGAAGCCCCTCTGCCTCAGTGCGTGGAGTGGCCGTCTTCCTTGGTGCTGGTTGCAAACAAGATCGACACAACAAACACGACAACGATCACGGGGACGACGAAGAACGGGGAAGTAATGTCCATGGCGCAACTCCTATCCGCTAGACTACCAAAACTCGTGAAAGACTGGGTGCCCCACCCTCGCCACGTTCTTGTTTTTGTGGCTAGGGTGGGAATCCTCTACTACTTCGCCCCACCCGGATAATCCACCCGAATCGTCAGAATCTCGAACGGATGAATTGGCGCCTTGACCACGTCGCCTTCCCCGCCCCAGTGTGAAACGGCCAATGGGCCACCCTCCGGCGTCTCCATCAAATTCGTCACCGTAGCCCCCGTCGCTCCCGGAGGCACATGAAACTCCGCCGTCGTCTCTTTCCCCGCCCACTCATACACGCGGAAAATCAGGCCATTCGCATCCTCAGCCTTCTTCACCGCCGTCAGCACCACGTTCTCCGGCCCCACAGAAGCAAACGAATGCTCCGCCGGCAGCGCGCCCGCATGTGCCGTCGTGACAACCGCAGTCAGCGGATAGTTGTACTCATACCCATGCCGCACCGTCAGCGCATCCTTCCAAGTGCCCGCATGAGGATACAGCGCGTAATGAAAATGATGATGCCCCATGTCCGCCTCTGCGTCCGGCCACTTCGGCGAGCGAAGCAGCGTCAACCGCAGCACGTTCCCCGCCGCGTCATACCCATACTTCGAGTTATTGATCACGCTCAGCCCGTGTTGCTTCCCATCGGGCCCAATTCCGCCCAAATCCGCCCACCGCATCGCCGGGACCTCAAACTGCGCCTTCTCCCACGAGTTGTTCCGCGTAGTCGGCCGGTCGATGGTGCCGTAGGGAATCTCGTAAGTAGCAAACGGCCCCGAAGCCGCAAGCGGAAACGCCGCCTTCAGCAGCACATGCGACTCATGCCAGTCGATCTCGTTGTCGACATCGACCTGGTCGGGACGGGGCGCGAGGCTGATGGCCTCGACAAATTTAGAGTTCTGCCAACTGCGTGTGACACGGACGGCGGGGTTGCGCGAGTCTTTTCCGACCAGCTCCACGCTGTCCGCCTTGGTCAAAAGTGTCGGCGCCACATCCAGCGTGCCCGGGTCGATGTTCCAAGCGTCGTATTCTTTCGGCGTGTCCTTGAAGGCTTGAAGCTCATTTCCGCAAGCGCCTGGGGCCAAAGTCTCGTACTTTGCACGAACGTCGTAGATGCTGGTGATGCAGCCAGTCTGCTTGTCGATCTCGACGCGAAGCAGCGGATTGAAGAGAACAAATTTGCCATTCTCCTCGCGCACGCCCGGTGGCGGGAGCGCAACGGTTTCTGTGTCGCCGGATGCGCGGATAATCTTCAAAGCCTGATGGCCTGATGCGGGAGCCGCACCATGCCCTCCAGCGCCATCATTGCCGTGCTGCGGGACCTGTAGATTGAGCACCTCATAGCCAAAGGCCGGAACTTTCGCCACATGGATTTGCCATTCCGCCGTTCCATCCGAGCTGTTGGAAACAACATGCGCGACGATCATGTTTCCTTGGCTTGTGAGCGCGACTCCCGAGTCGTCGGCGCTCCCATTGAACGGAACCTTCACTGTCACATTCCCGGACCGTTCCCAACCCAGAGGATTGAAGACCACCACCGGGATCGACTTTTCGCCCGCCTTCTGGGTGTCTATCCTGTCGACCATCGTGCCGAGTGCATTTGCATCGATCTCATCCGTAGACCACCGCACCACGTCGTAATCCTTCTGCGCATCCTTATAGATCACGCCGATCCCGGACCCCGCCGCCAGATCGTGGAACTGATTAAACAGCACCTTCTTCCAATCCTCCGTCAACTCCGCGCCCGGATACTTCAAACCATAAAGCCAGGCAAGCGAGGAAAATTTCTCCGCATCCAGTACCTCGACTTCGCTCTCGCGCATATTCCGCTTGTGGTTGGCCTGCGTAGTCATCACTCCGCGGTGATACTCAAAGTAAAGCTCGCTCTTCCACGTCGGAATCCCCACCATCCCGGGATTCGCCGGAGCCGGCGGCGGCGCATACCCCTTCGCAATCGACTGGTAATTCCACACCGGACTCTCCGGCGCAATCTGCTTTTCGACCGTCGAAAACCACGTCTGCGCAGTGCCGAACTGCATATTCGGAGCGACCTTCGGCGGAATCGAAGGCATCGACCAATGAAAACCCTGATCCAGCACCGCCCGCGTCGGCCCGCCGCCATGATCGCCGATCCCGTAGAGGTCCATCATGTCCGTCATGCCCGTGGCCCGCGTGCGCGCCACAACCAAGTCGGCGCTCAACCGCACCGGGCTCAAGTCTTCATTGCCATAGTCGTGCGGAAAATACGCCAGCACCTTCGACCCATCCGGCGACTCCCACCAGAACAGTTTGAACGGCAACTGATTCGTGTCGTTCCACATCATCTTCTGCGTAACAAAATAGTCCACGCCGCTCTTCTTGTAGATCTGCGGCAACTGCCACGTATACCCAAACGAATCCGGATTCCAGCCGATCCTCACATCCACGCCATACGCCTGCTTGTACCACCGCTTGCCCACCAGCAACTGCCGCACCAGGCTCTCGCCGTCGGGCATGTTCAGATCCGGCTCAACCCACATGCCGCCCACCACCTCCCAGCGCCCTTCCTTGATGCGCTGCGCAATCTCCGCATTCATCTCGGGATACTTCTGCGCCAGCCACTCGTTGTATTGCGCGGCCGATTGCGTATAGGTGTATTGCGGATACTCATACATCAGTTGCAGCGCGGTCCCGAAGGTCCGCTTGACCACATCCACCGTCTCCGTCCACGGCCACAGCCACGCGGCATCGATGTGCGAGTTGCCCGTGAGATGGAACGTGGCCCGTTGCAACAGCGGTTCCAGTATTTGTAGTTTTGCCAGCGATGCCTTCAGGCTCGCGTCAAATTTAATTTGGTCGTGTGCATCCAGCGCCGCCAGGTCCACAGCTTGAATCGCTTGGTTCAGCGTGGCCAGCTTCTCTCGATCGCCCGGCGCCAGCGACGGAATCAGCAGCGCCGCCGACAAAAACTCCTCCCGCAGGTCTTCCGGATTAGGCCGGCTCTCCTGGAATTCAATGTCCAGCGAAGCCCCCCGAAAATTCTTCGTGTCCACGGTGTGCAGCAGCTTCACCGCCACCGTCACTTTGTCGCCCGGCTTGGCCTGGTCAAACAGGACGATCGGCTCCAGGTCGTCGCCCATGGCCACGCGCCGCCCGTTGAAGTAGAGAATCTCCGGCATCGGCCCATTGGCTTCAGCGTGGAACTGGAACCAGATGCGCGCGCCCGTCAGGTCATATCCGTTCAGCGTCTCAGGCACCTGATAAGTCTGGCGAAACCACACTGCCTCATTGGGCGCCTTGCTCCGCGGCGTGATGACCTGCCAGCCGCTCTCATCCAGGCCAACCGCCTCGCCGTGCGCCAGGTCGCCGGCATGGAGCTTCCAAACCCCGTCCGGCAATTCGTGCAGACCGCTGAGCCGTTCGATCACAGCGCGGGACTCCGGCGGCAGGCTGGCAGCAATCTGGGCGGCGCCGCTAGCGTTCTGAGCCGCAAGCCGGTCCGGGCCGGCAAGCAGAAACGCCCCGGCGAGCATAAACAGAAAAACAGAAACACTGAAACGAGGCTTCATAACAGAAATCATGGCCGAGCAATCCCCCGAAGCATAGTAAGCCATCTGAACGCTTTCCGGTAAGGAAGCAAGTACATCCGGCAGTCCACACGCACTTGAATGCCCTGAAGACTGAGAATCTGTCCAGAAGCTGTCATTCTCAAGGATGTTTTGAAAGGGCGCGGCGGGGTACCCTCTGGGGCCCGCGCCGTAAGGAGCTGAAAATGAGTTGGGCTTCACAGGCTGCGGAAAAACTCGTCCGGGCGGTAGGCCAGGGATTTATCCCTGGCACAAAGGCAACAGAATCAGCGCCGGCTTTAGCCGCTGAGGTATGACTTTTGCCAATATTGCCCGAGAACAAGCCTTTTTCCAAAGCCTCTTTCGCCCCTGAGCGATGATCTGAGAATCTTCAATACATCCCTCGGCGGCTAAAGCCGGCAATATTGGCCCTGAAATCGGCACGGCTAAAGCCGTGCCCTTTCAAAACAACGATGATTCGCCTGATATCGAAAGCCTGTACTCTTCATTTCTCGCTCAAATTTCAAATGCAATTGCCCTGCCGATCACTGGCCCCTGAACGCTGACCCCTGCCTTCGTGCGGTATAGTCAAAAAGGAATGGCAACAGCCCCGAACAATACCGCCGCGGCAAAACAAGACTCGAAGCAAGGGTTTGTCTATCTTCCCCTGATCGCGGGCTGGCTGGTGCCCGGCGCGGGGCATTTTCTGCTGGGCAAATGGTACCGCGGCGCGCTGCTTGCGGCGTCGATCCTGGGCATGTTCGCGATGGGCATTGCCATGCAAGGGAAGCTCTATTCCGGCGCGCACGACATTCTGGACATTCTGGGGCTTGTCGGCGACCTGGGCAATGGGCTGCTTTATGTGCTGAGCCGGGCTATTGGGCTGGGTGCGGACCAGGCGCAGGTGACCACCGCCGACTATGGCACGCGCTTTATCGTGGTGGCCGGGCTGCTGAACGTGATTGCCGCTGTGGACGCGCATAATCTTCGCACCGGGAGGAAGGCGTGACTCACTTTACCGCGGTTTTGTTTTTCGCCTTGTTCGCGTCCGTGGTCTTCGGCATCACGCAGCGCGAGACCCCCAAGCGGATGGTTCATTATGGGATCTACTGCTTTGTGCTGTTCGCCGGTTCGGCGGTGGTGCTGAGCTGGGTGATGTTCTTGATCGCGCGGTAGCTTCCCTGTTCCTTATTCCCTATTCCCTCAACCAATGCTTTCCCGCTGCCAGACAGCCGCGTCGAACTTGTGCGCGCAGGTGTATCCTTCGGCGCGATAGAGGTCGATGGCCTCCGTATTCGATTCCGTAACAGTGAGCGAAATCTCCGTCGCGCCCAGGCGCATGAAGTGGAAGGCGCAGACAGAGAGGAGCATGCGCGCCAGGCCACGGCGGCGGTATTCGGGATGAACGCAAAGCTGGGTGATGTGGCCGCTCTCAGGGCTTACGCGGGAGCCAAGCACCAGGGCCACCAGCCGGCGGCTGATGCGCTCCACCACGACGTGAGAAACCGGTGCGGAAAAGACGCCGCAGCCGGAGTAGCGGACGATGTTGTGGAGGAATCGCTGGGAGCCGTGGATGGAGCGGTACTGGTCGTTGATGATGCTGTCTGGATGATCGCGATAGGCGTCGGAGATGAGGCGCCCGGCGGGGGACAGGTCCTCGTCGCGCCATGGGCGCATCTCCAGGCTGCCGGGCAGATCCACGCGGGGCTGATTCCAGAGGCCTTGAAGAGTCTGCACCAGGAAAAGGCGGCGAAATAATTGGAAACCCGCTTCGCGGAAGATGCCGGCGTGGGCCCCTGAAGGGTGCAACAGCAACTGCGATTCGACGCGGTCAAGTTGCGGCGAGTTGAGGAGCGTCTCAAAGAGATGCTTGAGCAGGGTTTCTTCAATCTGGTGAGCAGAAGGCGCGAGCTGTCGGGCTGAGGCGTGGATTCCGTCGCCGGAACGCGGGCCGGGGAGCGACCCCGAGAGTGAGCTGTCCTGTGAGTCCAGCGGGGGGCTCGACAGGGCAAACACGTCGCCAATGACGGCCTTGGTCTCCTCGTAAACGCAAAAGGCATAGCCGGTGACATGGCCATCTTCCACGGCTGCGTAACCGGGCAGCATGTGGCTGTCAAGATACTGCATGAGAAGCCTGGTGGAGGACCGATAGTCCCAGTGGAGGCGCTGCTTCCACAGCTCACCCTCGGCATCGAGCACAGGCCGGAGCACCGGCGCCGCGAAGTGCCGCAGGTCGAGGATCTCGATGGAAGCAGTCGATGCCATGCTTCTCCCCCCCGGGAGTTAGACGGCTGCGTCCCAGCCGGAGTGCGGCTCAGGCCTGGAGCAGATGAGGCTTGAGCGAAGACGCGAAGCGAATTGCGCCTTCTGGTCACTTTGACACGAGTTGCGTCCAAGTGCAACTTGAAGTTCAGTTTACTAACTTACCGGCTGCCGACCAGATACACGACCAGCCCCTGCTCGGGCCAGGCGAAGACCTGTTCATAGTGACGGCCTTCAAGGTACTCCTCGAGTGCGGCTGGAGCGTGGAGGTCCACGCCGCCACGGCCGGTCACGCGCACCACCAGCAGGTGCTGCTCATCGGGGACGCCGCTTTGCTCGTAGTTGACTACCTCGCTATTGCGATAGAAGGAGAGGCCATATTCGATGTCGCGCCGGACGCCAAAAACGGCTACGGTCTCGTTGCCGGGCACCATGGTGGCGAGGCGATCGGCAAGGGGGCGGGCGGAGTAGGCGCGGTCCAGGATGTGGATGACCCGCTTGGTGGCGCTGACCTGGGGAATGCCGAAGAACGGTCCCACACCATAAAGAAACAAGACCAGCACGGCCAGAACGCACGTCGTGACCAGGCGGAGACGGGCCACGCCGAAGCCTTTGACCACGATGAGAATGAGCAGCGCCGCACCAAGGGCGGCGAGCACCGCGGCTGTGAGCGCGCTGGCAGGGGGCCTGGTGGCCTCGTGGAGCACAAACCAGGGCAGCAGCATCGCGAACATGGTCATGATGCCGCAAAGCACGGCGTGGCCAAGCAGTTCCCAGCGGTTCAGGCCCGACTGGCGGCGGCGGAATAGGTAGTCGCCGGTCAGGATCGCGAGGGGGGGAATCGAGGGCAAAATGTAGCCGGGCAACTTTGACTTTGAAAAGGAGAAAAAGACGATGGGAATGAGCGCCCAGAGGACGAGGAACTCAGGGAAGGCATCGCCGGGGCGGTTGGCGCAGGGCGTGGATTTTCTAGAGTGGCGGAGACGCCACTCGGCCACCGATGTCAGGATGCCGTCGATGAGGGCACGGACGGCGATCACGGTCCACGGCATCATGGCCAGGATCACCACGACCAGGTAGTACCAGACGGGCTGGACGTGCTGGTAGCGGTCGGTGGCAAAGCGTTCCAGGTTGTGTTCGAGAAAGAATTCGCGGAAGAAGGTGGGATTTTGATACTGCACGGCGATGAACCAGGGCAGGACCATGGCGAAATAGAGCACGACGCCCGGCCACCAGAAGGAGCGGCGCAGGATGGACCACTCGCGGCGCAGGAAGGCAAAGGCGGCGACAATGACGATGGCCAGAAACGGCGCCACCGGCCCTTTGGCCAGCGTGGCCACGCCGGTGAAAAAGTAGATGTCGAAGAGCCAGAACTTGGAATCGGTCTCGTACCATGCGTACCAGCCGAGGAGTCCGATCGCCAGAGGCGCGGCCATCTGCATATCGGTGGAGGCGCCGCGGGAAAAGCCGATGATGCCCGCGCATGAGACGGTGATCAGCGCGGCATCCAGGTGGCCGCCGGGCCGGAATCGCCGCATGTGCAGGTAGATGAGCGCCACCATGAAGAAGGCGAAGCTGGTCGAGGGCAGGCGGGCGCTCCAGTCATGCACGCCGAAGTCCTGAAACACGAACATCGCGCGCCAGTAATAGAGGGCCGGCTTCTCCAGCCATGGATGGCCATAGAGATAGGGGGTTACGCAGGCGCTGAGTTTGTCGATGAGGTTGGGCGCGGAGTCAACCCGGTCCAGCATCTCGTGGGCAATCTGGGCATAGCGGGGCTCGTCGGCGCCTACCAACCCCAAGCCGTCGCCACCCAGGAAGGGCGTCAGGCCATAGGTAAGAAAGAAAATCGTGAAAAGAAGAAAAAAGGCTACCTCGCAGACACCCGCCCAGGGAGGCAGACGCCAGCGCATTTCGCCGGGCGCATCCGGATCTGGCGGCTTCAGAAAAGGCTCCAGGTAGCCGAGGAGCCAGGCGGGCAGCCGTTTGTGCCGGTTTGAGGACGGATCCGGAGCAGATTCCAAAGTAGTTTCCACTGCCAGCGCTTCTCCAGTTCCAGTGATTCTCCGGCGGGCCAGCGACGGCTCCGCGAAGAGAAAGGAATCCGGCTTGGGTCAGAGCGCTTGGGGGATCGACCGGGCCGGGTTAAAGTCCCCGCTTTTTAGAAACGCGGAGACTGTGGTCGAGTTTCGACAGGGACAAGGCTAACAGATTCGCGCGGAATCTCAAGGGGAGTCGCAGTTCAATTGCGGGTCATTCCAGGAAATAAAGGCGCAATCGACCCAGAAGCTCCCAGAAACCCCCAGAAACTCCTTGCCGGGGCGAGTGAACAGCTCTCCGTGGGGAGCAGCTACTCGGCCGCAACCTCTGGCGGCGCTGGAGACGATTGCTCGGGTTGAGGTTTCTGCTCCGATTCAGGTGTTTGCGGCGCGGGAGGTTTTTGCCGCTTGCGGGTTCTGTCCATCAGCTCGACAATGCGCGCCTGGAAGCGCCCGGACCGGTCCGCAAGGAAGGCGAGCTCCGGGACGTGGCGCACACCCATCCGCTCCTTGAGCTCGTAGCGGATGTAGCCTTTGGCGGCCTCCAGGCCGGCGATGGTGTCGATTTCAGCCTTGACAATGTCCTTGACCGCGCTGTCGACGGCGACGTAAACCCGAGCCGACTTGCCGCCGGGGTTGAGCGACACTTCGCTGACATAGCAGAAGCTGATCCGCGGGTCGACGAGTTCGCCCTCGATCATGGTTCCAATCTCCAGGCGCAACGTCTCCGCCACCCGGTCCTGATGATGCTTGCGCGCTCTGTGCTCCGGCATGAACTTCGCTCCTGGCTGACGTAAACGATTCAGGATAGCAGAGGGGAGCGAACGGCTGGAGAGAGTAGCTCGAATAGCTTGCGAACGGAGTTTATGCGGAGCCTACACGTCCGCTGACGGCGCCAAGCCTGGTATCTTGCAGGCAGCGACCGGGCACAGTCCACTCCCCGTCGCTGTGGAGTGCGGCCTGAGCGAGATAAGACGCCCCTGATCGCCTTGTACTGGCCACCTGATCCAGCACGCCTTATCTCGCCTATGAGTTGGATCGCGCCTTAGCGCCGCCCTCCGCCGTGCCCACCACCCCGAAATCCGGGCAGCGCGTGTTCACCGCCCGCGTCATGGCCGGCGTTGCCTACGTGGCCTTTTCCGTCCCGCGCCTCGTTTCCGTGGAAGTGGTTGAACTGCGCCTCCCCGCGCCCTGGCAGCGGTCCATTGTAGCCGTGGTGAGGGTCAAAGCGGTTGTCGACGTGCCCGTAAAAGCCCTGGCCCCCGTGGAACCAGGGTCCAGCTCCAAGAAACACCCCGCCCACAAACCAATCGGGCCCATAGTAGCCATAGGGAGCACAGTCATATGGCTCATAGTCGAAGTACCCATAGGGGCACATAGGAGCCACTCCAACTTCGACTGCAACCTGAGCTCGCTCCAGGGGTGCGCAGCACAACAGGGCAGTCGCCAGAACTGAGAAAGCAAGCACTTTACCGTAGGACATAATTTCTCCTTCACTGGTTTAGAGATGAAAAGAGAGCAACGAGTTGTCTCTCCGGTTCAGAGTTCCATGTTGGACGATTGAGCGGCTGGTCACAATGGATCACTTTGTCCGTGGTGGGTGTGGCCCCTGGCCTTGGCTGCGGGCTCCAATCGCTTCTCTTTGTGGACGATCCGAGCCCCTGGGAAGCCGTCATGCCAGCCGGAATCCAGGTTGCCAGCCCGGAACAGGCGTATAGCTCATGGAGAGATTCATCGGTTTTCCGCGATGGCCTGCAATTTGGAAACTGCGCCGCTGCTTCCGCCCGCGGCAATCGCCCGAACTCTGAGATTTGCTGTGACGGCAGCCCCGGCGCTTGAACATGCTTTGATTTCAGATGAAGGCGTACCATGGGGTCTGTCGCCGGCCATGCCCGACGACCGAACCGCGAGAGTGCCCGCCAGCACCCGCATTGCCGGAGGCAAGATTCCATGAAAGAAAACTCATTGCGACTATGCCTGAAGCTGACGATTCTGGCGCTTCTGCTCACTTCAACCGCTATCTCCGCATCGAGATCGGATTTTCTGCGCGGTTACAAAGGAACTCCCTTTCAGGACAGCCGCTATCGGAGTGGCGCGCAGAAGATTCCCGGGAAGCTCGAATGCGCCTACTACGATCTGGGCGGAGAAGGCGTCGCGTATCACGATTCCGATGCCAAGAACAATGGGAGCGGAGGGCTCAATCCCGCGGACGGAACTTACCTGAACGAGTTCCGGATAGGCGAGGGCGTTGACACGTCCTATACCAAGTATCGCGACCAGATCGACAATAGCCCGTATGACCTGGTCACGCCCCAGGAAAACCTCTTGTATGTCGGATGGACTGAGCCGGGCGAGTGGTTCAACTTGACGGTCCAGGTAGCGGCAGCCGGTATATACACGGCCGACCTTTTGTATACATCGAATCGCGGTGGAAGCATCTCACTGGACGTGAATGGGAAGCCGGCAACCGGCCCGCTGGCCATCGTCTCGACCTTCAATGCTTCCGATCCGCTTGCCTGGCGGCAATGGCACCACTGGAACCTGGCGCCGGGGATTGTGAAGCTCAAGCTTCCCGCAGGCAAGAGCGTTCTCACCGTTCACATTGTTACCGGCGGCCAGATGAATCTGGCAACCTTCGACTTCAAGAAATCGGAATAGAGGACGCGAATTCTGGTTCGCCTCCGCTCTTTGCCGAAGATTACCTGATTCCAAGTCACTTTTGGAGGAAATCCTTCTATGGGGCCGGGATAGGTTCAAATTGACGTATGAGCCAGGGATGATTAAGAAGTACGGCTATGTTAGCGATTTGACCTTCCATAGCGAAGCGCCCATATTGAGCGTGAGCCCGCTGATGGACCTGATTGCCCAAAGGATGAGCGCATCTCTAACTGAAATCTGGCAAGAGCCAGTTCACTACGAACCACTAGATTTGAAGGTGGGACATGATCCGCTGACACGCAAATGGGGAATAGCTCCCTTCCAGATCACTAGGAGAGCGGAGAGCCCGTTCTCCGCGAACAAATATTTCTCTGAAGCCCCGCTCCCAACAGAGCAACATATTTCTCTTCTTGAGGAGTATGAGGCGGCACTCATCGAGTTGCATAGCGCAGCGCAAAAGACGCGAATTCACTAGGCCAATTTCACCCGAATTTCCGAGTTCTTTCGCAGCCTGTTTAGCCCCTGAGCTTTTTTGTTCCATGTTCGACATCGCTCCAGAGTTTCTGGACAGTTTCTCAGGGATGTGACCGGTCCATACCTGTTAACTAGAAAATTAATACCCCACTCCCACCCCGAGATTCGCCAGCTATTCTCCTCTAAAAGCATCGTGCTTTTGACTGTGAAACGGTGGAACTTTGTACCTGTGCGGTTTGCTCGCACTCGCGGCCGGCGGGCCAGACCCTTTCGCCCGCACAGGTCCGAAGCGACAAGATTGAAATTCCCCATCAATTATTTCTAAGTTTTGGCGAGTCCTGTCGGCCTCGAAATTGCTCCGCATCCGGCGGAACACATTTTTCCGGCGAGGGATCGGTGTGGGCGCTTTCGGCGGTGTGAAGAGTTTCAGAGCGGAAGGACGGTCTGCGCGGCATGATGCCAAAACGCCGGGGCTGGCTGGCAAAGCGCAAAAACAGGCTGCATACATCCAAAGCCTGATCGTGCGCGCTCTTGTACATTATGAAGCGGGGCGAATGGCTGAAGTCGAGCCGCTTTGCCTGAAGATACTGGCCGTGGATGTTCGCCATGCGGACGCCTTGTACGTGCTGGGCATGGCGGCCCTCAAGACGGGTCGTTACGAGCTTGCGATCCGGATGATTCGCCGCGCCATTGCAATCAACGGAAAGCAGCCCTTCTATCACGCCAACCTGGGCAGTGCGCAGCTGGCTCAAGGCAAAGTGGAGGAGGCGGTTGCCTGCTTTGAGCGGGCGCTGGAGCTAAGTCCAGACCACATTGAAGCAGCCTTCAACCTGGGCAACACCTTCACGGTTCAGAAGAAGCACAATGAGGCCGCGGCTTGCTTCAAGCGCGTTTTGGCCGTGAAGCCGGACTACGCGGATGCGTGGTGCAACCTTGGGAATGTGCTCAAGACGCAGGGAAAACTGGACGAGGCCGTGGACAGTTACAGGCATGCGGTGGACCTGCTGCCGGACCTCGCCGACCTCTGGTGCAACCTGGGAGACGCGCTGCACCAGCAAACGAAAGTGGACGAGGCCGTGGCTTGTTTCCAACGAACGCTGACCCTGAAGCCGGACCACGCCAAGGCCTGCAATTGCCTGGGCAACGCATTCTTCGACCAGGGCAAACTGGAAGACTCCTTCGCTCATTGCAAGAGGGCAGTGGAGCTGAAGCCGGACTTCTACGACGCGCAGATGAATGTAAGCCTGCTGCAACTTCAGCAGGGTGACTATCGAACCGGGTGGCGCAACTACGAAGTGCGTTGGAAGGTGTATACGGCGCGGCGTTTCGCTCAGCCTTTGTGGCAGGGCGCGGCGGCGCTGGATCGAGCCGACGGCCAGGAGGAACGCATTCAGGGACGGCGCATTCTGCTGCACGCCGAGCAGGGATTGGGCGATTCGCTTCAGTTCTTGCGATATGTCCCGCTGGTTCATGCGGCAGGGGGCACGGTGATCCTCGACATCCCGCCACAGCTTCGCCGCTTGGCGGCGCAACTGCCCGGCGTGGCAACCCTGGTGAATACGGGGGATCCATTGCCGCCCTTCGACTGCCATTGCCCGCTCATGAGCCTGCCGCAAGCCTTCGCAACGACTTTGGAGACCATCCCCGCGCGGGCGCCTTATCTCACCGTCCCCGAAGATGCGCTCAAGGCAGCATCCGCGCTCCAATGGCCCGCGAAGGGGCTCAGGGTCGGACTGGTTTGGGCGGGAACCCCAAGTCACCCCAAGGACTGGGCTCGCTCAATTCCTCTCCCACTGCTGGAACCACTCTTCGGTATCGAAGGCGCGCACATGTTCTCGCTGCAATTGGGGCCGGCTGCCGCACAACTTGCCGCTGCGAAGCCCCATATTACGGATCTTGCGCCGGCTATACATGACATGGCCGATACCGCGGCCCTGATGGCGAACATGGACCTGATCATCTCTGTCGATACCTCTCCGGTCCACTTGGCGGGGGCCTTGGGCAAGCCTACGTGGCTGCTCATTCCCTATTCTCCAGATTGGCGCTGGCTGGTCGGTCGCGAAGATAGCCCGTGGTATCCAACCATGCGGCTGTTTCGGCAACCAAAGGCCAGGGACTGGGAATCGGTGGTGGAAGCGGTACGGGTGGCACTGAAGCAGAAACTGGCTCAGCTCTCGATGTAGTCCCAAAAAGAGTCAACCAGCTCGGCGCCGAGTTCGTTCAGCATCCGGCGGGCAGCGCGCTCGACCTCTTCGATGAGGCCGTGGAGATAGTCGCGGGAGCGGGAGATGGCCACCACGCCGACGGTGGCCGATTGGTACAGAACGGCCTCATCCAGTTCGGCTACGGAGATATTGAAGCTCTGCTTCAACTGGTCTTTGAGCGAGCGCACCACCTGGCGCCGGTCCTTGAGCGACTGGGCGTGCTCGATGCGAATCTCGAGGGTGAGGTGGGCGACGGGCATGGCGTCACAGGCTTTACAGGGACAGTGTAAGGCTGTTCGCACCGGACGAGTGGAGTTTTCTTGAAGAAGAGAAACAATTTGCACGATCGGTTCGGGGAACGATGCGAGATTTGCGAGACGGCGAAAGTTCTCTAATCCGCGAATTTGGCAAGTTGTTCGGGAGCCGGTTTGGGGGTGAAGAGGCTCACGACCACCATGGAAATCACAGCCGCTGCCAATGCAGGGAAGATGGCGTCGCGCGCGGCGAGGATGGGAGGGAAAAATCTTCTAACGGCCTCCATGTCCCAGACCAGGGTGACCACGGTGCCGGAGGCGATAGCAGCCACCGCTCCCCAGGCCGTGACACGCTTGGAGTAAAAGGCCGCCAGAACGACTGGGGTGAGAGCGGCGGAGTAGATGGTGTAGGCATAGAGCATCTTCTGGAGGATGCTCTGGGCATAGATGGCCTGGTAGAGCGCCCAGCAGCCGAGCAGCACCACGGCGAGGCGCGAGACGATGAGGATCTGCTTGTTGGAGGCCTTGGGCGCCATGTAGCGGACGAAAACGTCCTCGATCAGGTTGGAGGCCGGGGAAAACAAATAGTTCGAAGCTGTGGAGATGACCTTGGCGAAGACCGCGCCCAGCAGCACGGCGCCCATGAATGCGGGCAGGCCGTGGCGCGCCGTGTAAGGGATGATCTCATAGGGCTGACGGGCTACCTCTCCGGTGGGATAGAGCGCCGAGCCAATGACGGCGATGGCCACGATGAGCGTCTCCAGCAACAAGGTGCCCAGAATCCAACCGACGACCGAGATGCGCGCGGCATTCTCGGATTTCGCGGAGAAGAACTTCTGATACATGACCTGATTGCCGAGCATGAGCAGCAGGGTGGGGACAAGGAACTCGAGGGCGCGGACCAGGGTGAGGTTGCCGAGTATCTGAAAGTGCGATGGGGGCAGCGCCGCGTGGAGGCCGGCCCATCCGCCGGCCTTGAAGAAGAGATAGGGCGTGGCGATGATGCAGATGACGGTAACCAGCGAGCCGATGGCCACATCCATGTAGGCTACGGAAGACATGCCAGCCAGGGCCGTGGTAACAATGACAAACGCGGCGATGAGGTAGGCGCCCAATTCTGGCGTAACGGTGTCGGGAAAAATAAGGTGCAGCACGTTGCCGCCGCCCTTGAACTGGTAGCTGGTGATGCCGACATAGGCGAATAGGATGGCGATGGTGCCGAGCACGCGTGCGGTCTGGTTGTAGCGGGCTTCGAGCAGGTCAGGCAGCGTGAACTGCGCGAACTTGCGGGCGCGGGGCGCGATGAAGTAGATGAGCAGCAGGCCCAGCCAGCCGCCGGCCGGTTGCCACAGCGCGGCAAAACCGTTCTTGTAGGCATTCTCCGCCCCGGCAAAGAGCGATCCTGCTCCAATCCAGGAGGTGAGCAAGGTGAGCACCAGGACCATGGCAGGAAGGGACCGGCCAGCCACCAGGTAGTCGGCCTTGGTTTTGACCTGGGAGGTTCGATAAATGGCAACCGCCAGCAGGGCAACGACAATGACGGCCAGAACAACGACGTAGAGTTGGGACATTTGCGGGGTTCCTCGGCGGCGCAAGCGCGATTCCCAGAAGTGTACCGGATGGAGTAGCTGTCCGGCATAGGCCGCCTGTCGGCGTCAGGCTGTTTGACCCCGATGGCTACAGTTGATAAACTGTATTTGCGGGGTGGAGCAGCCCGGTAGCTCGTTGGGCTCATAACCCAAAGGTCGCTGGTTCAAATCCAGCCCCCGCAACCAATAAAATCAATAACTTACAGAAATTGGTCGCTTTCGGAAAGTCCCCGTTATCCCCCATTAGGAACAACTGCCATTTATTGGACGGTCGCAACACCCGTGTTTTCAGGTGAATGCTGCGAGTTTGGGCCGAACACCAGTCCCACAACCTGACTGTTTGCACGGCGTTTCGTTTCAGTCATGGGCCGCCCATAGACGTTCATTGTCGTCTGGATCAAGGCGTGACGCATCAGTTCCTGTTGCACCTTCATCGGAGCACCCGTTTGGTCGAGCCCGTTTCTGCGAGCCACGAGCGATAGGTAGGTCGGAATGTGTGCCACCCAATGTCCTCTCCCAACCCGGCCAGCTTCGCAGCCCGCTGGAGCTGCCTTTTCCGCAAGCTCTCCTGGTGGTACGGCCTTCCCGTTACCGGATTGGCAAAAACCCAATCGGTGTCTCGCGGGAAGAATGAAGCAGCGCGCCAGCTTAACAGCGCCTCGGCCAGACGAGCATCGAGCGGAACATCGTCCTTTGAATATTCCGTCTTCACATC
>Ga0224554_1000353_pt1 | contig 39847 bp, 35 predicted proteins | sample 714S22024metaG_FD_180666 | JGI IMG/M metagenome (GOLD analysis project Ga0224554, IMG submission 180666) | Peat soil microbial communities from Stordalen Mire, Sweden - 717 S2 20-24 | ecosystem: Environmental > Terrestrial > Soil > Wetlands > Peat | place: Sweden: Norrbotten County, Stordalen... | reverse complement strand
CCCATACGTGTTCTGTGAAACTGTGAAACTGTGAAACTGTGGAGCCTTTAGAATCATAGGCCTACAGACACTCGTTCCACAGTTTCACAGTTTCACAGTTTCACAGTTTTGTGTTTTGCCGCTCTTCATCGCAGTTTTGTATTTTTCGCTCTTGGTTTTGAGCTCTCGCGTAGGGGTTCTTTTTTTCGCCAAATTGCTAAATTTCTGACTCACTGTTTTGCTGATTTGCTGACTCGCCGACTCGCTGAGTTGTTAACTCCGCCAACTCCGCTAACTCCGCCAACTCCGCTAACTTGCCGACGGAGCAGCGCTGAGTCGTCCTCGCCGCAATGCTCTGCGCTTGATGAGCAAAAAGAACACCGGAACGAGAATCAGGACGTGGATCGTCGAAGTAATCATTCCGCCGACGATGGGCGCGGCAATCGGCTTCATCACGTCAGAACCAATGCCGGTTTCCCATAGGATCGGCGCGAGGCTCAGGATGACCGCAGTCACGGTCATCAGCTTGGGCCGCAGCCGCTGGACCGCGCCATCGATGACAGCCTGCAACAGTCCGTCTTCCGTCATGGGCGCATCCTCCGCTAGCCGCTGCTTGAAAGCTTCATCCAGATAAACCACCATCACGACACCTGTCTCCACTGCAATGCCGAAGAGCGCGATATAGCCGACCCAAACGGCAACGCTGAAGTTATAGCCGAGCGCCCATTGCAGCAGCAGGCCTCCTGACATGGCGTAGAGAGTGGGAAAGATGAGCACTGCCGCTTCGGCGGCAGATTTGAAGACCAGATAGAGCAGCATGAAGATTACGAAGAAGACGATGGGGAGGATAATCTTGAGCCGCTGTTTGGCGCGCATTTCGAACTCATATTCTCCAGCCCAGCGCCAGGTATATCCCGCTGGCAGCGCGAGCTTCTGGTTGATCAACTTCTCCGCGTCGTTCACAAAGCCGCCGTAATTGTGCGTGTTCAGATTGAGATAAACATAGCCCGTCAACGCTCCGTCTTCGTCGCGGATCATGGCAGGGCCGCGCGAGTAGAACACGCGAGCCACTTCGTTAATCGGAATCTGCCCGCCGGAAGGAGTCGGAATCAGCGCCTGCGACAGGGCTTCAGGATGATCTCGGAAGCTGCGTTGATAACGCACGGAGATCGGAAAACGCTCGCGGCCTTCCACATTCTGCGCAATGTCCTCTCCGCCGATCTCCGACGTGATGACCTGCTGAACGTCAGCCACGGTGAGGCCGTAGCGCGCGGCTTCTGGCCGGTTCACTTCCACATTCAGATAGAACCCCTGCGCAACACGTTCGGCAAAAACCGAGTTGGTCTCCGGCATGCCCGCAAGAATCTGCTGCATGCGAGCTCCAATATCCTCGATTTGCGACAGATCGCGACCTTGGATCTTGATCCCCACCGCGGTCTTGATTCCGGTCAACTCCATATCGAGCCGGTTCTCAACCGGCATCGTCCAGGTATTCGTCAGGCCAGGGAACTGAAGCTTCTCATCCATATCATGGATCAGCTTTTCGTAGGTCATGCCGGGCCGCCACTGTTCGCGCGGCTTGAGCATGATGGTGGTGTCGTACATATCGAGCGGCGCGTTGTCGGTGGCGCTATCGGAGCGGCCCACGGTACCGAACACCGTTGAGACTTCAGGAAATGAGCGGATGATGCGGTCCTGCTCCTGCATGAGCGTGACCGCCTGCGTGATCGAGATGCCCGGCAGCGCGCTCGGCATGTAGAGAGCCGACCCCTCATACAGCGCGGGCATGAATTGGCTTCCGAGCCGGAAATAAAGCGGAATCGTCGCACCAAGAAAGGCCAGATTCAGCGCGATGACGAGCTTCCAATGTTTCAGGCTCCAACGCAGCACGGGAAGATAGATGGCCTGAGTCACGCGGGCGGCGGGGTTCTTTGACTCCCTGCGCAGTTTGCCGCGCAAGCAGAGTGGCATGAGCGCTGGGACGAGTGTAATGGAAAGCAGCGAGGAAAAGATGAGTGACAGTGTCTTTGTCCATGCCAGAGGGCGGAACATGCGGCCTTCCTGCGCCTCAAGCAGGAACACTGGCAGAAACGACACGACAATAATGATGAGGGAATAGAAAAGTGCCGGCCCGACCTGCTGCGCCGAGCGCACGAGAATTAACCGCCGCTCCTTTTCGTCCGGAACATCGTTGCGCTCAGCCAGATGGCGGTATCCGTTCTCGACCATCACAATCGCGGCGTCGATCAGCACACCGACGGCCAGAGCCAGTCCGCCAAGCGACATGATGTTGGAGCTGACGTGCAGATAGTACATCGGAATGAATGCTGCCAGCACCGCTATTGGGAGCGTCAGAATGGGGACGAGCGCGGAACGGAAGTGGAAGAGGAAGGCAATGCTGACGAAGCTGACAATGATAGCTTCCGCAATGAGGTCCCGCTTCAATGTGTGGATCGACTGGTTGATTAGCCAGGAGCGGTCGTAGCCGGTTACGATCTCGACACCTGCCGGGAGAGATGGCGCTATCTCCTTGAACTTTGCTTTTACGCCGTCGATTACATTCAGAGCGTTCAGGCCGTAGCGCATCACCACGATGCCCCCTACGGCTTCACCCTGGCCCTGCCAGTCGGCCGCGCCGCGCCGCTCGTCAGGCCCAAATGAAACTGTGCCCAGGTCCCGCACCAACACGGGTGTGCCGTTCTTGGTCGCGACAGGAACATTTTCAAGATCTGCGAGCGAATGAAAGTAGCCGAGGCCGCGGACCATATACTCGGCTCCGCTCATCTCCAGCACGTCTCCACCAACCTCATTCGTGCTCTGCCTCACCTTGTCAATCACGGTGGCGGCGGAGATGCCGTAGGAGAAGAGCTTGTTGGGGTCGAGGTTCACTTGATACTGGCGCACAAAGCCGCCGATGCTGGCTACCTCCGCCACGCCGGGCACGGTTTCAAGCTGATAGCGCAGATACCAATCCTGCAGCGCCCGCAGATCGGCCAGGCTCTTGGTGTGGCTGCGATCGATGACTGCATACTCATAGACCCAGCCGGCACCGGTTGCATCGGGACCGATAGCCGGATGCACGTCCGCAGGCAATCGCCCTGCGATCTGCTGCAGGTACTCCGTTACGCGAGATCGCGCCCAGTAGAGGTCGGTATCGTCCTGAAAAACGACGAAGACATAGGAGTCGCCGAACATGGTTTGGGCGCGCACGTTCTTCACGCGCGGAGCCGCCAGCAGAGCGGTCACGATTGGGTAGGTAACCTGGTCTTCAATCACATTCGGTGGCTCGCCCTCCCACTGCGTATGAATAATCACCTGCACGTCGCTGATGTCGGGCAGTGCGTCCAGCGGCACTCGCTGCATGCACCAATAGCCCGTCACGACCAGCAGAATGGCCCCCGTGAAAACCAGGAAGGGATTGCGCGCACACCACGCGATGATGCGTGAAATCATCACATGCCTCCCGTGGCGCTGAGGCTCAGTTGCTTTGTGCCCACCGTCTGGCCGCCGCGCTGGACGGTTACGGTCACCTGCCACGTGCCACCCGTCGACAGTTGTACTGAGCCTTCATAGAGCCCATTGCCCTTATCGGAGAGAGTGGCCGCGTCGCGCTCAGCAGCCATTCCCATCGCGGGCATCGCCGGCATGAAGAAAGTTGCAGTTACCTGCGCGCCTGGCGCCGGCTTTCCGTCAGAGCCGGTCAGTTTCACGTGGACCGTGTTTGCCCCTTTACGCGGTGGAGAAGGATCGGTACTGAAATCGACTTCTATTTGCGTGGCAGGTGCTGAGCTGGCAGCCGGCTGCGGCGTAGCAGGCGTAAATGCGCCCATAGCCGCCTGCAGTTGAGCTTCGGAGTCCACAAGAAAGTTGGCCGAGCTGACGACTTTCTCGCCGGCCTTCAGCCCACTTAGAACGACGACTGAATCGTCAAGTTGGGTTCCTATCTCAATGGCGCGCGGCTCAAGGCTGCCGTTTCCGTGATCGACAAACGCGACCGCCCGCGTGCCCGTCTGCAGAACCGCCGAGGCCGGTATTACGATCTGCCGCCCCAGCCGAACTGAGATGGCGACATTCACATACATCCCCGGCTTGAGAATGACGCCGGGATTGCTGAAGACAAGGCGCACGCGCACGGTGCGCGTTGTCATGTCCACCTGCGGCAGAATCTGATCGATGCGGCCGTTGAAGTGGCGTCCCGGATAGGCATCCACCGTAACTTGCGCAGGGTCGCCCGGTTTCAGCTTGCCAATGTCGTTCTGAAACACATTGGCATACACCCACACCGTGGAGAGATCGGCAATCGTGTAAAGTTTTGTTTCCGGCTGCACATACTCATTCGGCAACGCGTCGCGTTCGGTAATGTAGCCCGAGGCGGGCGATTCGACGGCGATGTTGCGCTGCACCTTGCCACTCTGTTCAAGATCGGCGATCGCCTGGGCCGGCACGCCGAATTGCCGCAGACGCTCTTCGGCCGCCTTCTGCAGCCAGCCGTCTTCCTGTGTCCCCATATTGTGCGCATCCTGCGAAAATGCCGTCTTGTTCTGGCGCGCCAGCAGATACTCCTGTTCGCTGCTGACGATGTCCGGGCTGTACATGGTGAATAGCCGCTGTCCCTTGCGCACATACTGGTAGGTCGCGTTCGCCTGGACGTCTTGAATCCAGCCGGGAAAGCGGGTCTGCACATACGAAAGCCGCTCTTCATCGATGTCGACATTTCCAGGGACGCTCAAATCGTCGCTCACATCCTTCAATTCCGCGGTCGCCGATGTAACGCCGATTTCCTGCATTCTTTTGGGCGATAACTGCAACGGCGCAAGGCCGGGATCGGCATTGGGCGCAGCTCCGGAGGGAGGCGTTGGCTGCGCAGTCATGGCCGGACCACGCGCCACCACCGGGTCTTGCGAAGCCGCCTGAGTAGCGGCGCGATACCGAGGCAGGAGCACATATCCAAGAGCGCCTGCAAGCAATACACAAACGCCAACTGTTGCCGCCAATGCAAGCTGATAACTGCGTGTCTTCATGGTTTCACCTCCGTTGCCGGGGAATCCGACGGTTTTATTGGGGTGCCTGTGGCAAGTTCGAGATCGGCCAGGCGCGCGTCAAAATCGCCAACCGCCTGTAGCCAAGCAAGGTCGATGTTGACCACCGCCATCTGGCTGTCGAGCAGATCGAGTAGCTCCGTCTTGTCGTTCTCATATGCAATGACGCTTGACTGGAGTGTGGTTTCGGCCTGGGGCCGGAGCTGGTCGTGATACATATGCGCCAGCGTTTGCGCAGCTTCTGCCTCGACCAGTGCTTCCTGGATCTGTCCGAACGCGGCATTGCGCATCTCAGTCAACTCGGCATCCTGTTCGGTCTCTTCGACCGTTGCCTCCGCAATCTCCGCATCGTGCTTGCGATGATTCAGCCAGGGCAGGTTCATCGAGCCCTCAACCATGTAGGCGTTGCGGGCGAAGGAACCCGGCTGTTGGATCATGTAACCCGCTGACACCGTGAAGTCTGGCACGTAAGCCTTCTTTGCCAGCGCTTGCTCTTTGTGGCTGCGCTCCGCGGCTTGCTGGGCTGCGAGCAGATCGGGCCGCGAGCCCAGGGCCAGATCGTCCAGACTCTCAGCCTGAGGTAGCGTGCCAAGCACGGCATGCTCACCAGCTACACTGAGCGGCGATCCGGGTTTGCGCCCTAACAGCGTGTTCAGACGGGCCCGCGCCAGTTCGGCGTCATGGTCGAATCGGATCATGTGCTCGGCCAACTGCGTAAGCGCCACCTGCGCCTTCAGAATGTCCTGTTGCGGCACCTTTCCGGTGGTGTACTTGATTCGCTCCTCTTCAATAGCCTGGCGCGCAATGGCCTCATGCTGATGGTGAATCTGCATCTCATCGTCGGCGAGCAACAGGTCGTCGAAGGCCTTGTGCACGCGCACCCGAACGTCCAGCCGCACCTGCTCCAGATCGGCCTTCGCCTCATCCACGCTGGACTCGGCGACGCTGGTGCGCAACGCCAGCTTTCCCCGGCCGGGAAACGTCTGGCTGATGCTGAACATGTTCTGGGCCTGGTTGTAATTCCATGGTTGATTCAGCGGAACTCCCCAACCGCGGTACATCGCCATTGGATCGTCGAGCGCGCCGGCCGCGGGAACATGCGCCTGGGCAACAGCAATGCGCCTGGCTGCTACTTCGATCTCGGGATTCGTGGCAAGCGCAATCCGTTCGGCTTCATCGAGCGTCAGAGCCGGCCCGGAATCCTCGGCCTCGTGGTGTTCCCCGTCTTGCCCTCCGATCAGGACCGCAAGGCTCGCCAGTCCGTCGCTCCCCACAGGTGTCTGCGCGCGAAAAATACCGGCGGACCCGACGACTGCAAGAACACAAAGTGCAGCAAGAAAAGATTTCATGACTCCCTCCAAAGGAGATTGGGTGCTCGAGCCTGGCGGCGCACTCGCATAGGCGTGCGAGTTCGCACGAAGGCCCAGGTTCAGCCTGCGAAGGAAGGAGTTCTAGATTCGGAGTGCGAAGGCGCCGCCCGGCGGAAACTGCGGCGGCGGCGTTGCAACCGTGTTTCCGTACCAGGAGCTACGAAAGACGGGCAATCGCATATCAGGCAGATGCGGCGTCAAGACGAGTTTCTGCACATGCTCTGTGGCGTACTGGGGCGCTGGAGTAACAGCCGGGTTCTCCCCGTGGAACTGGCAGCATGGGCTGGTTGCGGACATCCCAAGCGGGTCACATCCGTGCGCCGTCGTGTGACAGCAATCGGGCAAGGCCGCTGAGCGGGAGCCGAGCAGGCAGGCGGACGCCGGCATTGCGGCCCAGAAGACCACAACCGCTAACATCAGCAACGCGCCTTTTCTACCCCAATTCATGGTCTTTAGACCCCTTCTCAAGTGTCAGCATCCCACATCGGGCGCGTCGTCACGGTGATTTAGATCACAACCGTGGCAGCCGCAGATCGCAAGTACCTGGAGAAAACGTATCAGATTCTCTTGAGTTCGGTGCAGTAATCTCGAGTCGCCCGTTTGCGAGGTTGGAGCTTTCTTAGAAGCTCTAGTACCCCAAAATCACGTCAAAAACATCGCCGAATGAATCCCGAATTGGCGGCAAGCGAAACAATTAGAGGAACATACCGATGGGGGGCTCTGCGTGAAGAGCAAATGTCTGCTCGCTGCGAATTGGCGGGTTGCGGAATTGACCGGGCTTCCACGCTCTTCTATACTTTCCCCATGCATTGTGTGTGTCCATGCTGTTGTTGTCGCTCCTTTCGGGCTTGTCCCGTGGAGTTGAGCGCCGTGGCGGGAACACAATTCTCCAACTGATCCTTCAGGCTCCTCAATTCTATCGGGATAAGCGTTAAAGATGGCCAGGCGCGAGTTCGCACCTGATCCACCCTTTGCACTGGCAGTGGCTTCAATCTCATGAATGAAAAGCGGCGGCAATCGGCGATGCGAACTGAATGCGCGGAGGTTGACCTCGGCTTATCTGTAACTGCGCGGATCGGCAAAACTCCGCTCGTTCGCCTGGACAAGGCCGTTCGCGGTCTTGAAGGAGCTGTGTTGCTCGCCAAGGCCGAATGGCTGAATCCGAGCGGCAGCGTCAAGGATCGTGCCGCGTGGGCAATGGTCCGCAAGGCGCGGGCACAGGGAAGACTTGGACCGGAGAAGACACTGCTGGACGCAAGCAGCGGCAATACTGGGATTGCGCTTGCCATGTTGGGTGCGGCGCAGGGGTTTCCTGTGCGGCTGGCAATGCCCTCCAATGTTTCCCCGGAGCGAAAACGCATCCTCAAGGCCTACGGAGCGCAGGTGGATTGGACCGATCCCGGCCAGGGTTCCGATGGAGCCATTCGCCGCGCGCTTGAGCTGGCCGGCAACGACCCGGAGCGTTTTTGCTATGTGGATCAATACTCGAACGACGCCAACTGGAAGGCTCACTATGAAGGCACAGGGCCCGAGATTTGGCGGCAGACCGAGGGCCGCGTGACTCATTTTGTCGCGGGCCTGGGGACCAGCGGCACCTTCGTGGGCACCAGTCGAAGGCTCAAGGAACTGAATCCAGCCGTTCAGTGCATCAGCTTCCAGCCGGATTCGCCCTTTCACGGACTGGAAGGGCTCAAGCATATGGCTACGTCGATTGTGCCGGCCATCTACGATCCACATCTTGCCGATCGCCAATTGACGGTGGAAACCGAAGCCGCATACGCAATGGCGAAGCAGCTTGCCCGCGAAGAGGGTCTGTTGGTGGGCATCTCCTCCGCGGCTGCTGTTGTCGCCTCCATGGAGATAGCCCGCGAAGAGTCCGCAAGCGGACGGGTCGCGGTGATCGTCACGGTACTTCCGGATTCAGCAGACAGGTATCTGAGCGAGCGGTTCTGGGAGGAGCATTGAGCGAACTGCGGCTGAGCAGGGCGGTTTACGATACGATACGGGCGCACGGCGAGGAAACTTATCCGCACGAATGTTGCGGCGCATTGCTGGGGCGCTCGACGCCCGACGGTTGGTGGATTGAAGCAGCGATCAGAGCCGGCAATACGCGCACCGACTCGGCGCACAACCGGTATGAAATCTCCCCGGCGGAACTGGTGAAGATCGAGCGAGAATCCCGGCGCAGGGGACTGAGCATTGCCGGGTTTTATCATTCTCATCCAGACCATCCCACACAATGGTCCGAGACAGACCTTGCCGAAGCACACTGGCTGGGTTGTTCTTATGTCATCACCGCGGTGGCGAACGGCAAAGCAGTAGCGACCAACTCATTTCGGCTGGCTGGGGACACCGAGGAGAACAAGCGATTCGAACCGGAGCTCATCGCAGTGAAGGATTCGGCGAGCTAGCAAGGCGTTGATGGGAATTCGAAAAAAGTCAGAGAATATTTGAGAGAGGAATTGAAGAAAATGACGATTTTCATCCCCACGCCTCTGCGCACCTTTACGGCGGGCAAGGACGCAGTAGAGGTGAACGCTGCAACCATCGCGGGCGCGCTCGATGAACTAATTCTGGCGTATCCCGGCTTGCGCAAGCATTTGTTCACGAGCGAGGGCAAAGTGCGCGCTTTTGTGAACATTTACCTAAATGACGAGGATGTGCGCTACCTGCCGGCGAAGGAGGCTACGGAGGTTTCGCCCGCCGACACGCTCTCCATCATTCCTTCTATTGCCGGCGGGTGCCAGCCACGTTAACGGACGGGAATTCGACGCCGAATCGCCGAGCGAAGTGAATCATCTCTATGAATGAGGGATTATGACTGCAGCCACCCTGCCAACAGAGCTACCCGAACTGACTCAAGACGATCTCTCCCGCTATTCGCGCCACCTGATTCTTCCGGAGGTCGGCGTAGAAGGCCAGCGTAAGCTGAAGGCTGCGCGCGTGCTATGCGTTGGGACCGGCGGGCTTGGTTCGCCGCTCGCCCTTTATCTGGCAGCGGCCGGTGTCGGCACTCTGGGCCTTGTGGACTTCGACGTTGTCGACGCCAGCAATTTGCAGCGACAAATTATCCACTCAACCGCGGATATCGGCCGTAAGAAATTGGACTCGGCCGAAGAGAAGCTCAAGGCTCTCAATCCCGCCCTCAACGTCGTGAAGCACGACACGCTGCTTTCGAGCGCAAACGCCCTCGATATCCTCAAGGACTACGATGTCGTTGCCGACGGCACCGATAACTTTCCCACGCGCTATCTGGTCAATGATGCATGCGTGCTGTTGGGCAAGCCGAATGCGTATGGATCGATCTTCCGTTTTGAGGGTCAAGCCAGCGTCTTTGGCGCGAAGGATGGCCCCTGCTACCGCTGCCTTTATCCCGAGCCGCCGCCGCCAGGCCTCGTGCCCAGTTGCGCTGAGGGCGGCGTTCTCGGCATTCTACCCGGACTCATTGGCGTGATTCAGGCAACCGAGGCAATCAAGCTCATCCTCGGCGTTGGCAAACCTCTGATCGGCCGCTTGCTCCTCGTGGATGCGCTCAAGATGCGCTTTCGCGAACTCAGGCTGCGCAAGAATCCCGAATGCCCGGTATGCGGAACTCACCCGACGGTCACCCAACTGATTGACTACCAACAGTTCTGCGGTCTCGAATCCGCAAGTGATGTGCCAAAGGCCGTGAAAAACGGAATCCCACAACTGAGCGTGAAGGATCTCAAGCGGCGCATGGATGCCGGTGAGAACCTCTTTATTCTCGATGTTCGCGAACCGTTCGAATACCAGATCGCAAATATCGGCGGCAAGCTGATTCCGCAGAACGAAGTTCCCCAGCGCATCGGGGAGATCGACCGCAGCCAGGAGATCATTGTCCACTGCAAAGCCGGCGGCCGCAGCCAGCGAATTGCGGAGTTTCTCAAGCAATCCGGTTATCCCAACGTCACCAATCTTGCCGGCGGAATCTTAGCCTGGTCCGACGAAGTTGACCCTGCGGTGCCAAAATACTGACCGCCGGATACTCGGCGCCTAAATCCCGGCAGAGCCGGATGGAATCTGGCTGAGCCGGATGGAAAGGAGGCAAATCCGCTTCACGCCCCTGAACAACCACTCCCTCACAGACCTGTCATCCCCCACAGAACTTTCATCCCCCGCAGAACTGTCATCCTGGGCGAGCGTAGCGAGTCGAAGGACCTGTGGTTGCCTTTCGCCGCCTCCACCCACCCGCACCATGTCATCTCACCCACAGAGGTGTCATCAAGCTGGCCCCCCTTCCATCTCTGGCAGATCCTCGATTGATAGGCTTCGACACTGCCTTACCCCTTGCCACTCATCTCTTGTTGCAACTCCCATTTGGTGATCTGATCTTGCGCGGTTTGGGCGTCTGGAGCTTCTGGCGCAGCGGTCAGGTAGAGGTGCATCTGGCGGATGGCCTGGTCGTATTGCTTCAGTTCTCCGTAGATCAGCGCCGTGTTGTAGTAGAGCTTGGGCATGTAGGGGGCTATGCGCAGCGCCTCGTTGAACTCAACTAACGCGCGTTCCATCATCCCCTGGTTTAACAGCAGTTCCCCGCGCACAACGTGCCGGCGAGCTTCATCCGGCATCTCGGGAGGCGTCGGCATTTTCCCGGAGGCGGCAAACATCGCGGCGCGCAACGTGGTCGCTTCCTGCTCGTTGGCGGCAAAGCTGAGCGCCTGGGCATATTCCGGCAAGCTCTCGGCATACTTCCCCTGGGCGTCCAACTGCTTCGCCTTTGCCAGGTGAGCATCCACCATGGGCTGGACCAGCGCCATGAATGCTTCCTTTTCTTTTGCCACTGGCAGGCAGTTGGGGTCGAACGCAGCGGCGAGATAGAGCTCTTGTGCCTTGGCCATATCGCCCTTCCGGGCATAGAGAACGGCGAGATGAATCCTCCGAAGGCTCTTGAGAGAGTATCCCGGGGGATCCGTGGTGGGAATCTCCAGCGCTTTCAAGGCTTCGTCCAGACGGTTGGTGTCTTCAAGGACCAGCCCATAGGAAAGTTCCGCCCAGAAGTTGCCGGGATCGAGACCGATCGCTTTCTGGGCCATGGCGAGGGCCTGCTCAAGATCTCCGTTCGCGTGGAGCGTGAGAGCCAGAAGGCCAAAGTCGCCCGCGTCGTCTTTCGTCAACGGCACTCCCTGACGGACGATCTGAAGCCTATGATTCTTACTCCCCTGATAAATCTCCGCAACCGAGCCGACTGGCCCCTTAAGCAAGCGTTTGACTGCGAAACCACTGTTAGGCAAAGAGGACACATCGTGGCCATCAATTCTATTAATCTCCTTACTGTGTTCGGCCATTTCCGTGCACTGTTTTTTTGTCCCTGGATCAAGCTCGGGATTGACGCACACATTCCCCAGATCGTGCAGAGCAACCAGTTGCCGTGCGCTCTCCAAAGCCTGCGGATATTGGCCCGCATAGTACCGGCTAAGTGCCAGGTTCCAGCCCAAGCCTGCATCAACTCCATTCCACACATACCCCCATCCACTGAAGGCCTTAGGATCGGTGGTGTCCATCGCGGAAACAAAGGCCGGTAACAATACTTCGCTGGCGCGAGAGTATTGCCCACCTGCGATCAGCACTATTCCCTTTAGATCGCTCAAATAGGGGCTGCCAGGGTACCGGCTGAGTCCGGCATCCAACTGTGAAAGAGCGTTGGTACTGTCGTCTTTCTTGAAATAAGCCATCGCCAACTGAAAATAGGCCACTGGACGCGAATCTGCGGCTCCAGTCGCGTCTGTGTATGGAATTGCCAATGCGTGACTGGCGGCGGCGATGGCCTCATCCGAGTGGTTCGCGCTGTTCTCCGCTAAAGCTAGATTTATGTATGCAGTGGCGGAATTTGGTGATTGGGCGATCTGGGCCTGCGCGGCGATGACCTCGGCAGAGGGAGGCGTGGCCGGAGGCGCCTGCGCAAAACTGTCCTGCGGTTGAATGAGGACCATTCCTCCCAGAAGAATCAAGCCGCGCATACAAGACTTTGTCATCACTTCTCCACTTTCAAAGATGAATCTGGTTGATATGTTGAGCCAGCGTTAGCTCTTTGCAACGCTCAAGCTAGTGAGGCGCGTCCGTCTCGCCGCTCCTGTTCTGCTGCTGAATCTGCTGGAGTTCCTGGCGGATTGAATCTTTACGCTGGGAGAGTTCCTGCTCCCGATCGGACAAGGCCTTCAGCTTCTGGTTGGCGTCGTCGAGTTGGGCTTGAGCTTCAGCCTGGCGGCGCATGATCTCAGCCAGTAGGGCCGCATCTTCGGGCTTGGCGCTGGCCTTATCCGCGTCCGCCTGTTGACGGGCCGCTTCGGCCTGCTGGACCTTCTCCTGCGCGGCGGATTTGTCAGACTCTACCTTCTGAACCTTGGTTTCTATGCCCTGAAGCTCCTTGATGTCTAGCTGCACCGTCTGGATGTTCTTCTCCGTCTGCTGCATCTGCGCGCTGACGACTGGCTCGGGAACCGTGGGCATTGGCTGAAAAGTGCATGCCACGTCCACGGATTCTCCAGCGGTGACTTTGGCCGCCTGGTCATTGAAGAACCGAGCCTGTTCAGGATCGGAGTCCTGAACGGCTTGAGCCTTTTTCGAGAAGTCGGCCGCGCAAAGAAGCCGCTGCACGGATTTCAATCCGGATGTGTCATAGCGCCCTGAACCAAGCGATGAGGAGATCGTTTTGTCGCTCGATGGCGCATCCCATTTGAAGCCTTCGAGCGTCCCTCCGGGCGAAGCGACAGACGGGGAACTCTCCCCAGCGTGCATCTCCGTGAGTAAGGCGTTCCCCTGCTGCAACCGCTGATCTTGCTCTAGCTGTTGATTTTTTGCGGCCTTGTTTTGTTGCGCTTTCCACTCGGCGCGAGCAATATCCTGCTCCATCTTTTGTTTTGCCTGCTCGTCGGCGAGTTTTTGCTCGATCTGGGCCGTGTCAGGCTTGTTGCTGGAGAGAATGGAATCGACGAGCGAATCGAGCAGGCTGCCAAACACCTGGACCTCAGCCGATTGTCCTGGAGTGAGACCCGATGTGTGCGAACTGCTCGATGAATCGCTGGAGCCTGATGAAGCACTGGAGCCTTGCGAACAACTTGGATGACAGGTAGGGCACGAACAAGTGCATTCCAGTTCAGGATTGGTTATGGCAAGGGATTGCTTGGTTGCGGGACAATCAATTTCAAAGCTCTGTGCATGTGAGGCAACCGCGCCCATAGCCACGGCTAAACCAATAACGACAAATGAAAGCCGTCTCATTCTTCCCACCATTTCTTCATCTCCTGCAAGTTGGCTTTGACTGGCTCCGCGGGGGTTCCGTCAGGCAAGAGATAAGATTGCTGACCCGCTCCGACAAGAACGGTTTTGGCGCCCTTGATATCGCTGAACGCGACGGTTCCGTCGATGACGACAACCGATGCTGGTTTGCCGGGAATCTCACGCACCACGAACTGGGTGCCCCGTACTGCAACCGCAACATCCTGAGTGCGAACCTCGAACTTCCGCCGGACCCGGCAGAGAATCTCCCCATAAACAAGAGCCGCCGCGCCCGCCTCGGAAAGGACCAGGGCTGAGCCAGAGTCCAGACTGAGAATCCCTACCTCGCTTAGAAGAACGTCTGCATGGCCGTCCAGGCCGGTGCGCAGCGTATCTCCCGGTCCCAGAATCGGAGGCGTGTCGCCAGTGACGGGGCGCGCGGCCCCACCGCTGGCCGGTTGAATCTCCACGGTTCCTTCAATGCGAGGCATAAACCCGGCAACTGTCTTCGACGAGTTGCCTTCCTTACGCAATCTCTCCACCCATGCGAGGGCTTTCAAGGCGCGCTGTTCGCGAAGGCGATTCTTGCCCAGGACCTCTTCTGCGGTGTTCACCGCCCGCTGGGCAGCGGCAACCGCTGTCGGGTTGCTGGCATCCCGTGCTCTATTCAACAGCGCACGGCAAGCGTCCAGCGTATTCTGGTTGACGGCTTGCGCCTTTCGAGCGTCGGCCACCTCTGTCTGCAGCCAGTCGTTAACTAGGGTCAAATATGGTGGCATAGGGGGAAATTGAGCGGACATGCTATCAGTTCCGCCCGATTGTGCCTGAGCTGTAGTGGAGACAAGCAGCGCCAGCAAAAACGCCGCTACTCCCAAGCCTCTATACTGCCGCTTGTACCGATAGATCGATAAAGACTGGGACAAAATACTGCCCATTGCACAACCTCGTTAATCGCTGATTTCTGAATCCATTGGCGATTTGTGTTCTTTACGAATGCTCTAATGATTTCCTTGCAGCCAAGGCTAGGATCCGCATAGGGCTTCTCAGCACCCCAGAAGGGGGCGAAGGCTGTGAAAGAAATGTCCAGGGGATTTAATTTGGCGTTCAGGTTGCCCCTCAGTTCTGAGGCAATATCGCGACTGCCACAGTGAGGACACGGCGCAGCTGTCCAAGTTTCAGGTGTGGAATCTACTTCGAGATGGGAAACCTGATCGTACATTCAAGATCCACTCTCGCGTTCAAATGAGAAATGGGGCCCCGGAATTCAGGTTGCAGATTAACCGGACATGATATACCTGCTCGCGGAAACGGGATGTGACGGGGACTGCGGAATTTAAGCGGGGAGGCTATTCGCCGTCGTATAGGGAGTGCAAATTGTAGGATGGTCATGCAGAATGAGCCGGCTGGGCTTGGTCCGCAACAGGTCAAAAGCCCTTGTGCCATCGGCGAAATACGTATTCCAAAGCTGAATGCGCATCTTGCCGCCAATCGAGGGGCGTCGGGGGACGGCGTCGGCGGACAGACGGGACGTTCCTCTACTTTTAGTCAAGCGCGCTCCCGCTTCACCGCTCCGCAACCCGCTGAAAACACGCCGCAGAAACTTCCCGCAAGTTTGCCGATTATTACCCCGCTTTAGCGCAGAATAGTTCCATGATCCGCCTCCACTCAAAAACTGACCAAACCAGAACCCCTCCCTCGCTCCCGCAGACCGCCCTGGGCGAACCCGAAAAACTCACCGGCTGCCGGCTACCGGCTACTGGCTTCCGTCCACGAATCACGATCCACGACCCACGATCCACGGCTCCCCGTTCCTTCGCTTTCTACTCCTTACTCCCTGTCGTTTTGACCCCTGACCACGATTCCCAGCCCACTGGATTTCCTGCTTTTCTAACCACTAACCACTGTCCACTGACCACTGGATTCTCGACCTTTCTAACCGCAAACCACTATCCACTAACCACTGGGTTGTCGACTTTTCTAACCACTAACCACTACCCACTAACCACTGCTTTTTACCCACCCCCCCATCCGCCAGACCCCACCCCCCCATGAATTCCGACCCCACCCCCCCTACCTGTTTTGTGAAACTGTGAAAATGTGAAACCGTGGAGCCTTTAGAATCAATAGCTTGCGTCCACAGTTTCACAGTTTCACAGTTTCACAGTCTCACAGTTTTGTTTTTGTCCCTCTCTGTTGCAGTTTCGCTTTTTGCCGCTCTTTTTTGAGCTCTCGCGCCAACTCACTGCACGCGAAAATCCGCAGTGGCTCTTCAGCGGCGAAATCGTCGCTGCTTGATCGAGTTTGACCGTCTTCCCATTTCGTCACTTGTGCGAGCTCGACGCTCCTGAGCGGTGTATTTACAGAACGACCTCCGCACAGCGCTCTAAAGGAGAGTGAACGCCACAAGTGAGGTTAGTGATTGCTTTATGATTGGCTGGAACGGGCCTGTAGCTCAACGGTTAGAGCAGGGGACTCATAATCCCTTGGTTGGGGGTTCAAATCCCTCCGGGCCCACCAGCCTTCGCCCGACACGGCGGGTTGGTTACGCAAAGGCCAGGTTCACGTTGTCGATGGCCTCGTCGATCTCCGCGGTGTTTTTGTAGCCAACTGTCACGCAGTCAACGCCTGCGTTCCGGAAAGCGAATCGCATGGCCTGCTGGCGGTCGCCCCGATTGGTGAAGGCGCCTTCTCCGATGAGCTTCATGCTGACTACGCCCATTCCTCCGGCGCGGGCTTGCTGGACGTGCGTGACGACTTCGGGGACGTTGCCAGGGGCGTTCCAATCGTCGTTCTCGTTGTCCATCTTTGTGCCCTTATGATTCACGCGGATCATGGCGATTTCGAGCCATTTGGTGGCGGGCACCTTGCGCAACGCGGTCAGTCCGTGGACCGAGGCGCCGTGGGTCCGGATCGTCTGGCGGTGTTGTGCCTCGAGAATTGCGTCCTGCCAACGCTTGGTGTCGGCCAGCCAGGTGCCAGTTTCCTGGCAATGAAGCAGCATGATGTCGAAGTAATCGGTCTGCGAAGTGCGGCGCAGCTCGTCAAGTTTTTTCAGCGGATCGCCTTCGTCTTCTGTCGTCACTTTGGACATCAATTGATAGCTCTCGCGAGGAAACGGTTTGAGCGCTTCGCCGAGCATCGCCGGTGTCGTATAGGATTCCGAGGTTTCGAAGAAACGGATTCCGCGCTCATAGGCATACGCAACGAGCCTGCTAAACTCCTTTTGCCCAAGCGCAGACTGCACGTGGCCGTTGTTGCTGCCAGTTCCAAAAGCGAGGCGCGTGACTTTCACGCCCGATTTTCCGAGCGTGACTAAACTCGATGCGGTCGCACGGTCGGCATGCAAAGGCAAGCTGCCCATGCTGGCTAAGGCACCGGCAGCAACGCTTGTCTTGAGGAATTCTCGTCTGGAAATCGGCATGATGATTTTGCCCTCCGCCCCTTAAAGAAAGGGGGTTGACCAGTTGGCCGAATGGTAACACAAGCCTGAAGGGCGCGGCCAATGCAAGTGAACTCGCACCTCATGTGTCCGCCGTAGTCCATCTATTCAGATTCTTCTGTGGCGACAGGCTTGGTCTTTGGGCGCATACTCGCGATCGCGGCAACGCTGGCCAGAACAAATAGCCCGCCGGCGATTGTGCGGAGTCCGAGCGGCTCGCCGCCCAGCCAATAGCCCAATATGACGGCGACCACGGGATTGACGTATGCATAGGTTCCCACTTTGGTAGGCGATTCGTGGTGCAGCAGCCAGACGTATGCCGTGAATCCCGCGATAGAGCCGGCGAAGACAAGATAGAGCAACGCGATCCAAGCGGAGCTGGACATGGAAGATAGATGAAGCCCGCGGCCTTCGCCTCGCAAGGCGGCGACTGCAGCCAGCATGATTCCGCCGGCGAGCATCTGCGCGCCGGAGCTCATCACTTTGGAGGATGGAAGCATGAGTTTGCGCGAGAGCGCTGACGCTATCGACCAGCCGATTGCTCCGATTATGAGCGCGATGGCGCCAGCTTTATCGATGGCGCCGCCACCGAGGTTGCCGAGCAGATGAGACGGGCTCATGAGGACTACGACGCCCGCAATTCCTGATAGGAGCGCGAGACCGAGGCGCAGCGTAAGGCGCTGCGTGCGCAGAATCAGAATCTCGGACAATGCCATGAATCCCGGAATGGTGGCAAGAATGACTGCGGCGATGCCGGATGGAACGCGCTGCTCCGCCCAGAAAAGGAGTCCGTAATCGACGACGAAGATGAGAAACGCCAGGAGGAATACGGAAAGCCACTGGCGCGCAGTTGGTCCGCGATCACCGTGTGCGACAGCCCAGAGATAAACGAGCAAACCTGCCGCCAGAAATCGCATTGCGCAGAAGAGGAACGGCGGGAGCTCGCTCACCCCAACGCGGATGGCGTAGAAGGTTGATCCCCAAACGAGATAAATGATCGAGAAAGCGAGGAAAACTTTCCATCGAGCGGGTTTTATCGCGATTTCCATCGCCTCTACCTTTGCAAGGTTCGTGATTTCCTCGGACTCGTTCCCTCTTCATCACCAGCTGTGCAGCCACTCTTCGTCGCGGCCGATGCGGACCGGCACACGAAACAGTTCGCTCAAGCGCGGTTCGGTCAGCAGCTCCTCGCGCGGGCCGTCAGCCACGATGCGGCCACCGCGCATGAGAATGATGCGCTCGATCTCCGGCAGGATATCGCCCAGATGGTGAGTGACCATCACCAGGCCCGTACCTTCGCGAGCGAGTTGGCGCAGCGTCTCGCGCAGCTCACGCTGGGCGGCCAGGTCGAGCGCGTTGGAGGGCTCGTCGAGCAACAATTGTTGCGGGCGGTGCACAAGCGCGCGAGCAATGAGGATGCGGCGCTTCTCCCCGGCTGACATGGCGCCGACGAGTTGCGCGGATAGATGCGTTGCCTCCATGCGTTCGAGAGCCTCACGCGCCCGCTCGCGCATTTCATCGGTCACGTGCAGATTGGGCCACAGCGTAGAAGCCGAAAAGAAACCCGCGATTACCGCGTCGAGGCCGGACGTGACGGCCGTTCGCCCGCCCGGCAGGTCGGCCCCCATGGGCGCTGCTGTGACTACGCCGAAGTGGCGGCGCAGCTCGGTCAGATCCCAGCGCTCGCGGCCGAAGATGCGGACGAGCATCCCTGGTTGAAAAATTGGATAGAGCTGGCAGGTCATCGCCAGAATCAGCGTAGATTTGCCGCAGCCGTTCGGTCCGAGGATTGCCACGTGCTCGCCCGCACGAATGCTGAGGTTGACGTCGTGCAGGACCACGCGGTCGCCGCGGGCAACGTTGACCGCATGCATTTCAAGAAAGGTTTGAGAATTGATTTCGTCTTTACCCATGTGCCGACGCCTGTGCGCCCCTCACCTGCTAGATTAAATGGGCTGGATTAAATGGGGCTGGCCGCATGAGCGATCTCTCGAGCAGCGCAATTCCAAGAGGATTCCGATTTGGCGCGGTGAAGGCCGGTCTGAAGGCCAGCGGACGGCCTGACTTCGCCCTCATTGTGGCGGATGCGCCGGCCAGCGCGGCTGCCGCATTCACATCGAACCGTGTGATCGCCGCGCCGCTGATTGTCGACAAGGAACATTTGAGCGCCACCGGCGGACTGGTTCGCGCGGTAGCTATCAACGCGGGCAATGCCAACTGCGCAGCGGGCGAGGCCGGACTGCGCGCCGCCCGTGCGACGTGCGCTGCTGTTGCGCGAACTTTCGGGTGCCGCGCGGAAGAGGTTTTTCCGTCGTCGACGGGGATCATCGGCGTGCCGCTGCCGGCAGAGAAGCTGATCGCTGCGCTGCCGGAGCTGGCGGCGAATCTCGGCAGCGAGGTAAGTGACTTTTCCGAAGCGGCTCATGCGATTCTGACCACGGACCTGGTCGAGAAGATGGCTTTCGCGCGTCTCGAATTGAAGGGCAGCGACGGAGCCGCGCGCGAGGTGCGCATTGGGGCCTTCGGCAAAGGCTCGGGCATGATCCATCCGCAGCTTGTGCCGCACGCGGCAATACACGCGGCAAAACGCGCGGCAAAACACGCAACAATGCTGGTGTACGTGCTGACCGACGCGGCGATCGAGCCTGCCGTTCTTGACGGCTACCTTCGCGCGGCGGTCGAGGTCAGCTTCAACCGCATCTCGGTCGACGGCGATACATCGACGAACGACACGGTGCTGCTGCTCGCGTCCGGCGCCAGCGGCGTGGAGATCGGCGCGGGCCACGCAGCCTTTGCGGCCGCCCTCACTGAGGTGTGCACTTCGCTTGCGCGGCAGGTGGTCGCCGACGGAGAAGGCGCGACGCATGTGGTGGAGTTGCTCGTCAACGGCGCCGCCAGCGATGCCGACGCTCTGCGCGTGGCCAAAGCCATCGCTCACTCGCCGCTGGTGAAGACGGCGTGGGCGGGTTGCGATCCGAACTGGGGCCGGCTGGCGGCAGCGATCGGCTACTCCGGCGCACAGATCGATCCGGCTCGCATCGACATTCGCTTCGGTGAGCTGCAGATTTGCCGCGACGGCGGAAGAGCGGCGGAGTTCGACGAGGCCGCGGCACACGCCTACATCAGCCAGCGCGAGTTCTCGATCTCGATCGAGCTGCACCAAGGCCAGGGTTCGTGCGTGTTCTGGACGACGGACCTGACCGCGCAATATATACATATCAACGCCGATTACTCGACGTAGCGCCGGGAGCAAAAGATCCCTCGACTGCGGCCGCCACGGCGACCTCCGTTCGGAATGACAATACAGCTGAGGCGGGTGTGGCGTTTGTGCCCGGGTTCGGGGCACGATCCGGTTTTCGGAGTGAGCTACTCTCGCGCGAAGGCATCGGCACATTTTGCGTTCTTAACGGTGAAGCGCACGCTCAGTTTTGCGGCGGATGGAATTTGGGCGAGCGACATGCCAGCCGTTCCAAAAGCGCGTTGGGGATCTGATCGAGCGGGAGTACCCGGTCGACGGCATTGAGCAGAATGGCTTCTCGCGGCATTCCGAAAACGACAGATGTCGACTCGTCCTGCGCGATGGTGAAAGCAGCGGCCTGCCTCATTTCGAGCATGCCCTTTGCCCCATCTGCACCCATCCCGGTGAGCAATACGCCGAGAGCGTTCTTTTCCAAGGTTCGGGCGCAAGAGGAAAACAGGACATCGACGGAGGGCAGATGGAGATTCACGGGTTCGCCCCTGTAGACGTGAACGGCATATTCACTTCTTCTGCGAACTACGGCCATGTGGTGTCCCCCCGGGGCCAGCAGCGCGCGTCCGGCGAGAACGCGGTCGCCGTCCTTTGCCTCTTTGACGCGAATCCTGCAGAGGGAGTCGAGGCGCGCGGCAAACTGGCCCGTAAAAGCCTCGGGCATGTGCTGCACGATGACGATTCCCGGAAAGTCGGCTGGGAGCGGTGTCAACAGTTCTTTGAGGGCCTCGGTTCCGCCGGTTGAAGCGCCGATGGCGACAACTTTGCCCGTCCCCGTGAATCGGCAGGTCTTTTCCATCAACGGAGCGTGCGTCTTTTCGGAAACGGCGGCACGTCGCACCCCGGCTTTGGCCGCCGCCTTGACCATTGCGACGATCTCTTCAGCTTGCTCGATGGTGCCGCTCGTAATGTCCACTTTGGGCTTGGAAACATAGTCAATAGCGCCCAAGCTAAGGGCGCGCAACGTTGTGGTCGCGCCGCTTGAGGTAAATGACGAAATCATGACGACCGGCATGGGATGGCCACGCATGAGCTTCTCCAGAAACGTCAGCCCATCCATGCGCGGCATCTCGATGTCCAGGGTGAGCACGTCCGGATTCAGCGACTTGATCTTTTCTCTGGCAACATAAGGGTCGGAGGCCGTTCCCACGACTTCAATTTCGGGGTCGGAAGCAAGGATTTGCGTGAGCAGTTGGCGCATCAGCGCCGAGTCGTCTACGATGAGCACCTTCGACCGAGTCGCCATACTCTTGCTGCCTCATTCGAGCCGAGCGGACGGAGCGCGCCCACTTGGAGGCCTGCCTATCCAGTCCGTTTGAACACTGTTAATACAGCCTAATCTCACCGGCGAAGGCTCCATCGGCCGCAGGCGGCTTCCACTGGGAGCGTTCGGCGCCGATGATCCTGGGCAGGGTCGATCCATCGACTGTATGCACCGTAGCCTTGCCCGTATCCGTTCGAAAGTACAGGTGGACTGCGTGATTCCCTCCGAGCCGCTCGGCGACAAGAGGTATTCTCTCGGTAACGAGAAACTGGCGCACCCATCTTGCATTCTCATCTCCGATGGAGAGCATCTTAATCCGATGGAGCACATTGGCGCCGCCGAACGCCTTGGCAATGAATCTTCTTCGATCTGCTCCGAGCTTCATGAGCTCATTGATGAGCAGCTCCATCGCATGGATGCCGCATCTCGAGTTTCTGTCGCCGGCGTTGCACTTGGGCAAGAGGATATGATTCATGCCGCCGGCGCGCAGTACCGGATCGTACAGGCAGACGGCAACGCAGGAACCCAGCAAGGTGTCCAGAACGACAGGCGACCGGCTCGCCGCGACTTCACCGATGTAGAGGCTTATCCGATTCCTGCGTCGCGGGTGAGCTCTGCCCGCAGCCGGCGTCCGCGGCGTCTCGGCTCCAGGTAGATCGTTCTGGACCCGCAGATTACGGACAACTGCGCAATGAAGCACCGGGCGAGGGTTCGAGTTAGCCAGTAGGTTCATCGTTCCGCATCCCGCAATCGATACATAGTGCGATGCAAAGGTTCCAGGATGCCATGCAACCAGGAGATATGTTCTGCATTGCCGAGAAAGAGATAGCCCCGCGGCTTGAGATAGCCCACTATTCTGCGGAGGAAACGATCCTGGGTATCGTGATTGAAGTAGATGAGGGCATTGCGGAAAAAGATGACATCGAAGAGGCCCTGGAGCGGCCATTGGACGTCGTTCAGATTAATGCGTCTGAATTCCACGAGCCCGGTGACAACCGGCTTTACTTTCACTTGCCCCAACATGCCATCTTTGCCGCGGAGGAAGTATTTCCTTATGAGTGGCGTTGCAGCGCCAGCCAGCGAATCCACGCTATAGATTGCGCGCTGGGCGGTTTCCAGGACCTTGGTGTCGATGTCGGATGCGACGACTTCAATCTTCCAAGGGACGGGGGGAGGGGGGAAAGCTGAAAGGTCGGCGGGCGCGGGTCTATTGCATACAGGCGTGCGTACAGGCGCGGGGCGATTGGCGCTGCCATGCGGGTGCAGCGCCTCAAGCAGTGTAATGACGATCGAATAAGCTTCCTCGCCGGTGGACGAAGCAGCGCTCCAGACCCGGATCGTCCCGGAGCCCCCGCGTTGACGCGCGGACCGAATCGCCGGTACGACGGTGTTGGCCAGAAAATCGAAGTGATGCCGCTCGCGAAAGAACGATGTTTTGTTTGTCGTCACGCAATTGATCAGTTCGCGGATTTCCTCGCCGTTGTCCTGGACATTCTGGACGAACGAATAATAGTCGGCAAAACTCGTCAGGCCGTGGTGACGCAGCCTGCGCAGGAGGCGTGAAGCCAGCATCACCTGCTTGCCGTCACGCAACCAGATTCCCGTGCGCTTGTGAATCAGGGAGCGGAACAGCGTGAATTCATTCAGCTCCATCGGGAAGAACGAGTTATGGACTGCGGACGCCGGCAAATCGGTCCTCCTCTTCAATGGCTCGCTTTATGCGTGAGGTGCTACGCAGCGATGGATTGCGGCAGCGCTTCCGCACAGTCGGAAAGCAGCTCTTCGAGGTCCAATGCCACGGTGAGGTGTTCCCGCGACTCGAAGACGCCATTCATGAATCGCGTATCGGCAGTCGCGCCGAAGTCGGGCGCTTGGCGCATGGCGTCGTGCGCGACCATCAAGACGTCGCAGACGGAATCCACCAGCAGTCCTACGGTTTTGCCGCCTATCGCAGCGATCACGATGACGGTGAACTTGTTGTATTCGACCGCCGGAAGGTGGAATCTCATGCGCAGATCGATGACCGGCAGAATGGTTCCCCGCAGGTTCATCACGCCGCGAACATGCGGGGGAACGTTGGGAATCGGTGTAATTGGCGCATAGCCGCGAATCTCCCTGATTTTGCAAATCTCCAGCCCATATTCCTGGTCGTTGAGCAGGAAGGTGAGAAACTGCCGCGATTCCTGAACGCTGTTTTCGGCCAATGCTCTCATTGCCGTTCCTTTCCGAATTCGCTTTGCCGCGGTCCGGGACTCGATCGCAGCGGATGCGAACTTCTCCTTCGACTGCGCGTCGCCGTGCTAGAACTCCTCGAAACTGGCGTCGTTATCTCTGGTTCTGTCGCGACCCGCTGCCGCTAACGCCGGTTGCCTCCCGGCTGAGCTGCCGCCACCCCAGGCTTGCGGCGCCGGTTTTACCGATGCGGCGCTTCCAGCTGGATGGGCAGAACGCCGCGCCGTTAGGCCCGCCTGCGGTGTTGTGTCGGCGTGCGGCGCGGAATGCATGAGACTCGCCCTGGTGGAATGCACCAGCGTTGCGCCCACGGAAGGAAGAGGATTCTCGTCGTGTGTCTGGGGGACCTCCCTTTCCCGCGCATTTCTTCTGCCTTGGCCGAGTGTGAAGATGTGTACCAACTGCATGAGATGCGAAGCCTGCTCGGAGAGCGATTGCGCCGTTGCAGAGAGCTCTTCGGTTTGCGCGGAGTTGGCTTGCGTAACCTGGTCCATTTGCGTCATCGCACCATTCACCTGCTCGATGCCGGCGCTTTGCTCTCCACTGGCCGCCGCGATTTCGCCCACGATATCGGTCACCCGTCTCACCGATCCGACGATGCCCTGCAGCGTCTCGCCCGAACGGTTCACCAGCCCCGAGCCGGCTTCCACCTTGCGCAAGGAATCCTGAATGAGGCCCTTGATCTCCTTGGCCGCAACGGCGCTCCGCTGCGCCAGGCTCCGGACCTCGGACGCCACCACGGCAAAGCCGCGGCCTTCATCTCCCGCGCGTGCCGCCTCTACCGTGGCATTCACTGCCAGGAGGTTGGTCTGGAAGGCGATTTCATCAATCGTAGATATGATGTCGGAAATTCTGGCCGAAGCCGCATTGATCTCCGACATTGCGGTGATAGCGATGGAGACGACGTCCTGTCCTTGCAAGGCGGAGTCCTTGGAGCAATCCGCAAGATGGCTGGCCTGGGTGGCGTTGTCGGCGCTATGCCGCACCGCGACGGTAATCTGCTCTAGGCTGGCCGCAGTCTGCTCTAGGCTGGCCGCCTGTTCCTGGGCGCCGGCGGCGATCGATTCTGCCGCGGCCGCAAGCTGCTGCGAAGAGCAGCTCACATGGGCGGCGCTGTCGGCAACCTCCTGCATGGCGGCATTCAGCTTTTCCACGGCCCGGTTCAGCGCCTGAGCCATCCTTCCGACTTCATCTTTGCTGTCCGCATCGAGCGAGACGGTGAGGTCGCCGTCGGCAACTCTCTCGAGCACTGCTACGGCCCGCCCCATGGGCGAGGAGAACCCACGGGCGATGACAATGCTCAGGATCAATCCCAGCAGCAAGGAGACGATCGACGCGCTGAGCATCAGGAATCGCGCAGCGCGATAGGCCTTTTCGTTCGACTCGAATTGCGACTCCGCATGATCGGTCTTGAGAGTTCTGGCCACGTTACTGGCATCGAGAATGACGGCGCGGTATCGAACACAGGTCGCCGCCGCCGCATCCACCGCCGCCAGTTCTTTGGCCTTGAGCGCGCGAAACAGGTCAGCCTGCGCACGCTCATAGTCCGGCAGTGCATTGCGAATAATGGAAAGCTGTTCCAGCCCCTTATCGGTGACAAAGAGTTTGCCGGCGGCATCGAGATCGGCGTGGAGTTTGGCCATACTTGCCTGCTCGTCCTTTTCCGAAGCCGCGACGGCGGCAGGGTCGGAGACACGCGCCCACGCGTTGAGATCGTCGCCCCTGATCGTGGTGACATCGATTGTGATCGCGTCCGCGTGGGCCGCGCCGACCATGTCCACGTGGTAGAGAGAATCGACACGGCTGTTAGCGTCGCTCAGATTACCGATTGCCAGATAGCTGATGCCAAGGGTGACAAGCAACCCGAGACCGAAGGCGCTCATCAGGCGAGGCATGGCATTGAGATTCTTAAACCAGTTCATGTGCCGATCCTCCTGTTTCCCGGTTTACGGACGAATTTGCCCTGACAGAATGGGCCGGAGCCACAACCTGTTGTGAGAACTTGCAGGGAACCTGAAGCGAGAACAGATCCAGCGCGCCAATCCCGGTGACATCGACGATGGGAGCGACACGGCCATCGCCCAGGATGGTTGCGCCCATCAAGCCATCCACCTTGCGCAAATGCCGTTCCAGGCTCTTAATGACGACCTGCTGCTGCCCCAGAAGCTCATCGATCACAAGGCCAACCTTGCGGCGGCTGGTTCCAACGATAACCGCCAGTCTGCGATTGCCGTCCTGCACCCCGGTTTGTTTCGCGCCAGCAGACTCCTGCGTCAACCCCAGGAACCTGGACAAGCGCAGCAGAGGAACCGGCTCTTCGCGGACAAGCACCACGTCGCCCAGTTCGGCGACGCGCACAACTTGTTGGTCGCGCAAAGGCACGGTCTCGATCACCGACAGGAGCGGCAGTACAAGCGTGCGGTCACCGACGCGCACCAGCAACCCATCCAGAATAGCTAGCGTCAGCGGCAGCTCAATCGACACCGTGGAACCGCGCCCTTGTTCAGTGGCCAACATGACCGTGCCATTCAATTGCTGGACGCTCCGTCCGACCACGTCCATTCCCACGCCGCGCCCGGAGAGATCGCTGATTTCTTCCCTGGTTGAAAAGCCGGGCGTGAAGATCAACATCCGCAGTTGTTCGGCGCTCAACTGGGAATCGGGACCGATCAGGCCGCGCTCGACGGCATTGCGGCGCACGGAATCCGTATCGATTCCGGCTCCATCATCGGATATTTCGATCACAATTCTGCCCGAGCGGTGGAAGGCGCTGAGCGCAATCACGCCCTCTTCGGGCTTACCCGCCGCCTTGCGCACATCCGCGGATTCGATGCCATGGTCGGCGGCATTGCGAATCAGGTGAGTCAGCGGATCGCCGAGCATTTCGAGCATACTTTTGTCGATCTCCGTCTCTTCTCCGTTCATCTCCAGGCGAATACGCTTGCCGGTAGCCCGAGCGAGGTCGTAGACGGTGCGCGTGTACCTTTGGAAGAGCGTTCCGATCGGCAACATGCGAATTCCCATCACCTGTTCCTGCAACTCACGGGTGTTGCGCTCCATTGCCTCTACCGCCTCGCGCAGCTTGGGCAGGCAAGCCGGTTCGAAGTTCGCGACCATCTGCGCCGTCATCACGTGCGCGATCACCAATTCGCCGACGAGATCGATCAGACGGTCGACCTTGCCAGTGGCTACGCGGATGGAACTCGACTCTGGACCGGGGACAGGCTTCTTTGAAGGCGGTTGCGAGAGAACGCCGGCTGATTCGCCGTCCGCAGCCTGTGCGCTCCCAGGGCTCGAGGGGGCAGCCGTGGTCTTTGCCGGCTCCGGCTCCCGCGCATCGACAGTCTGGGGTGCTCCATCGAGGCCGTGGATGCGGACCTCGGCCAGATGCTCGACAAATTCGAAGACTTCCCGCAACTCTATCTGCTCGGATACGCTCGCCAACTCGACCGTCCAACTCAGGTAGCACTTCGATGGATCCAGGTCAGCCAGGGGAGGCAATTCATCGTCGTGCAAATGGCAACAACTTACGGTTCCCATCGCGGCAAGGTTTCGCAAAAGCACGATGGGATTTGTGCCGCTCGAAAACATCTCCCTGTCCGGGCGAAATTCCACTTTGTACAGGCTGACGTTCTGTTTTTTGGGGGCTGTGCGATGCTTTGGCGGCGGTGAATCATCGGGATCGGGCTCTGTTTGGACCGCGTGCCCGGGCATCAACGCCCTGATGCGCGCATCTAGCTCCAGCGCGGCGGCGGGCATGGCCGCATCAGCACCGGTGTAGAGCAAATCCCGCAGTACGTCCACGGACTGAAGCAGAACGCCGATCACCTCGTCCGTAGCCCGAATCTCCATGGACCGAAGCCGGTCGAGAAGATTCTCGAGCGAGTGCGCAATCTGGACGAGGCTCCCCATTCCGAACGAGCCGGCTCCGCCCTTAATGGAATGCGCGGAGCGGAAGATGCTGTTGAGCAATTCAGCGTCATCGGGAGCCGACCGGAGGCGAAGAAGGCCGGTTTCCATCGAATCGATATGATCCGCACTTTCCTGGACAAATGTTTGGCGAAATTGGATCAGGCCGGTCTTCATGGCGTTATGGCAGCACTTTGGCCAGGGTCTGCAGGAGCTTCCTGGAATCGACCGGCTTGACAATCCAACCCGTAGCGCCGGCCGCCCTCCCCTCCTTTTCCTGTTTTGTCCCGAGCGCTTCCGTGGTCAGCATCAGAATCGGCTTGCTCTTCATGGCCGTCTGTTTGCGCAGGGCTCGGATCAAGGCGACGCCGTCCATCTCCGGCATATTCAGGTCGGTAAGAACCAAGTCGACCGTCGCCGTCGCGAGCTTGTCCAGCGCGTCGCATCCGTTCTCGGCTTCAATGACCTCATAGCCACCGCGCCGCAAAGCGAAGCCGATCATCTGCCGGATGGAAACCGAATCGTCGACAATCAATACCTTTCGCAAATTGCTACCCCTTTGGAAGATCTCGCGCAATGGTCTTTCCTTTGCGACCAAATTCAGGCCAACGTCTCCATCTGCGGATTCCGCTTGTTGGATCCCAGCGGTGTCCCGCAGTTCACGCACGGTGGAGCCGCTCCATTTTCTATCGGCAGCGATCTCAAAAAGAGTCAGACCGGGGAAGAGATTCTTGCGCGAAAACCGCCGGCGCGCCCCGCTTCGATGTGCGCTTTCAGGCCAGGATCGGGTTCACTTCTGCGATTTGCTTCATTTGTTGCAGTGCGCCACGAATTGTTTGTGAATCCTAATCATTTGCCGAATCGCTCCAACGGCTGGATCGTTTCGGCGGCCAGAGGCGACGAATCGCGGGACTTCCCGCTCTTCCATTCATCCATGGAAGAAACGGCCATCCACTCCGGCAAATTCAAACCACTGCTGTAGCCGCGGCGAAGCCTTCACAAGCAGGAGATTGTGCCCGCGGGTTTTCAGCGCCGCGTGGAGCGCTAGGAGAAACTGCAGCGAGCCGGCATCAAGATGATCGACCCGATCGAGATTGAGGGTCACGTTCTTCTGTTGCGACATGGCAGCGATTGCGGCTTCACGCAGTTCTTCGGCGGGCAACCAATCGCCGGCGCGCCCGACCTTGATGATTTGTTGGTCGGGGTTCAGCTCAGCTTGCGGCCGGGTGGACCGCTTGCGATGCACATTCGCGCTTCGAACGTGGCGATTGGAGCGATCGTCGGTCATCCCCGCAACCTCTCGATTGCAGGCTGGACCTGGCGAAGAAACGCGAGATCGGGAAGATCTCGAAACAGAGACACCAAGCCGCCCGGTCACAGCCGCAGTCGGAGCCTTCATCGGCCAGAACCGCATTTTCGATCAGTTGCACCGACTTGGCCGCCGCGTGGACCGTTGATGAAGCATCCTGATTTGAAGCACCAGGACGAATTCATTCCAAACTGAAAAGAAAGCAAATAAGGAGGGAGATGTCATGAGGCGAGCATTGTTTAGTCGCTTTTGATGCCGCCCAGAGGATCTCGATCGACAAGGAGTGTGCTCCCGCATCCAGAGATGGGTTTGGATTCGGGATCGCAATTCTCGAGGGACGTGCTACTTTGCGCGGGGATGGGTGCGGTCGTAGACCGCGGTCAATTGCGCGGTTGTGAGCTGGGTGTAGCGCTGCGTGGTGGAGAGGCGCTCGTGGCCGAGCAGTTCCTGAATGGCGCGCAGGTCGGCGCCCTCTTCGAGGAGGTGGGTTCCGAAGGCGTGGCGCAGGGTGTGCGGGTGAACATCAGACGGCAGGCCGCGCAGAATGGCGATGTGCTTGACGATGCGGCCCACGCTGCGCGTCGTGAGGCGAGCCTGGCCGCCTTTCTTGAGGCCGCGCAGTTGCAGATTCAGAAAGAGCGCCGGCGTGTTGAACGGCTTTTGTCTATCGTCCGCCTTAAGGGATTGTTGTCCATCGTCCGCTGCAAGGAGTGTGGAGCGCTCGGCGATGTAGCCTCGAAGCGCTTCGGCGGCAGTGTCGCCCAACGGGACGTAGCGCTGCTTTTGCCCTTTGCCGCGCACGAGGATGGCCTCGTTGGCCCAGTGAATGTCGTCGAGATCGAGGGCCGTGAGCTCGGCGTTGCGGATGCCGCAGCCGTAGAGCATTTCCAGAATTGCACGGTCGCGAGCGGGCCAGCTTGCGGCGTCGTCAAGCGCGGAATCGACCACGCGATTCAACTGCTCGATGGACGGCACGCGGGGCAGATGCTTGGGCAGGCGAGGCGTGGACACGAGCGAGGCGGCGTTCTGCTCGATGTGGTGGTTGCGGGCCAGCCATTTGAACCAACTGCGGATGGAGGCGAGCGCGCGGGCCGCGGAAGCCTTGGAGAGGCCGCGGTCGTAGAGAGTGCCGAGGTAAGAACGGATGTGCGTGTGCTCAATGCGGGCGACGATCAGGCGCGGATGGTGGCGGACGAGCCAGGCAGCGAAACCGTGCAGCTCGCGCCGGTAGGCACGGAGAGTGTGAGCCGATGCGCCGCGCTCGGCGAAGAGGACGTGCAGGTAAGCGTCGACTAAGTCGAGGATTTTTTGGGCCGCGATTTTAGGGGCGTCGATTTTGGAGGCGGCAGGTGAGGGGGCGGCAGGAGAGGAAACGGACGGAGAGGTAGAGACTGGCGAGGCGGAGACGCGGGATGAAGCGACAGGTGGAGCAGCGGCGGCGGTCATGGGGTTTTCTCGCCGGAGGCCGGCTGCGCGATTCCAGGCTCGACCAGACGCGGGCCGGAGAGTGCGGGCGCGGCATCGGGAGCGGAGTCGACGATTCGCCGCGCTCCGCGCGGATGATGCATGCGATGCACGGCCTTAAGGCGGCCGAGCGCAAGGTGCGTATAGACCTGCGTGGTGGAGATGTCGGCGTGGCCGAGCATCATTTGTACGCTGCGCAGGTCGGCGCCGTGCTCGACCATGTGCGTGGCGCAACTGTGACGCAATCCATGGGGGCTTGTGGAGCGGTTGTATCGCTTGACGAGGCTCCAGATCCATTGCCGGGTGAGCGGCATGCCGCGCAGAGAGAGGAAGAGGCGCGAACGATCCTGCGCAGTGGGCCTTTTCTTGCGAACCGTGCTGATGCGGTCGAGGTGCGGGCGCCCTTCGCGGAGATACTGCTCAATCGCCTGCACGGCCGAGCGGCCAAGGGGCACAATGCGTTCCTTGTCGCCTTTGCCGCGAACCTGTACGCGGCCGGCATCGAGGCCGAGATCGCTGACGGAAAGTGACGTGACCTCGGAGACGCGCAGGCCGCCGGCGTAGAGAAGCTCGAGAATGGCGCGGTCGCGCAGGGCGGTGGCCTTGGCCTGCGGATGCGAAGCAGCCATTGCAGCGCGTTCGAGCATCTCCGTGACTTCGGGCTCGGCGAGGGATTTGGGCAGTACCTTCCAGGCCTTGGGCGATTCGATGTTGACGGTCGGGTCGTGATGAATGCGGTGATCGAGAAGAAGCCATTTATAAAAGCCGCGCAGACAGCTCAGTTTGCGCGCCGAGGAGCGGGAATCGATGTTGTGTTTGCGGAGATGATCGAGAAACGCGGAGACGTCGGCCTCGACGGCGGAAACGAGGACGGCGTTGCGGTCTTCAAGCAACTCGGCAAAGATGCGCAAATCGCTGAGGTAGGCCTCGCAGGTGAGCGGGCGAAGTCCTTTTTCCACGCGAAGATACGCGGCAAAATCGTTTAAGAGAGCGAGATTGTTTCGAGCGTTCACAGATTCAATTATGGGCGCGCCGAAGGAGCGCATGGGCAGGCGGACGGCCTGCCGAACCTTGTTCGTCACGTTACTGAAGCACAGGCTTTTAGTTTTGGGCAATCGGGATGACCTGACCAATGTGGCAATGGAGGAAAGAGAGCGTGGGCAGCCGAGGTAATGGAGGAGGGGAATTTTGCCGATAGGAGGGATGTGCTGAGGCAGGCAGCTGCGCGAGGGAACCATGGCGAAGAAAGATAAGAAGCACAAGTACGGCGAGGGAAACGGGGCGCTCAGGCCGAATGGGACAATGTGCGCGAATGGGAAGGCAAACGGGAGCGGGAATGGGTGGGCGAACGGGAGTGGTAAGGCCAATGGCGGCGTGGCGCCGCGGCGGCTCGGCAAGGAATGCGACTACGAGCGCGAGCTGCGGCGGCTGCAAGTGGAGCTGGTGAAGCTGCAGGAGTGGATCCGGCACGAGGGGCTGCGCGTGGTGGTTCTGTTTGAGGGCCGCGACGCGGCCGGCAAGGGCGGCGCCATCAAGCGCATCACCGAGTCGCTGAACCCGCGTGCCTGCCGGATTGCGGCGCTGGCCACGCCAACGGAACGCGAGAAGTCGCAATGGTACTTTCAGCGCTACGTGGCCCATTTGCCGGCGGCGGGCGAGATGGTTCTGTTCGACCGGAGCTGGTACAACCGCGCAGGCGTGGAGCACGTGATGGGGTTCTGCACGGAGAGAGAGTACCTGGAATTCATGCAGAGCTGCCCGGAGTTCGAGCGCATGCTGGTGCGATCGGGGATCGTGCTGATCAAGTATTGGTTCAGCGTGAGCGACGAGGAGCAGGAGCGGCGGTTCCAGGACCGCATGGGCAAGCCCACGAAGCGATGGAAGCTGAGCCCGATGGACCTGGAGTCGCGCAAGCACTGGGCGGATTATTCGCGGGCGAAGGACGAGATGTTCGCGGTGACCGACACCAAGCAGGTTCCGTGGTTCGTGGTGAACGCCGAGAACAAGAAATCGGCGCGGCTGAACGTGATCCGGCATTTGCTGTCGATGATTCCTTACCGCGACATGACGCCGGAGCCATTGAAGCTGCCGCGGATTGTGAAGTCGAAGTACGTGCGGCCGCCGATTCACGAGCAGAACTTTATCCCGGCGGTGTACGTGTAGGACAGGGAACAGGGAACAGGGAACCAAGAAGACAGGGCCGAGGGAACGAGGGAGCGGGCTGGTTTATTGTGGTTTGGAGCCCATGAAGCAGACGCTTACACGCCTCGCGCTCACGCTGCCCGTTGTCTGGCTGGTGGTGTCGCTGGTTTTTCTGCTGATTCATTTGGTTCCAGGCGACCCCATTCAGATGATGCTTGGCGAGGGGGCGTCGCCTGTGGACGTCGCGGCGCTCAGGCACCAGTACGGGTTCGACCGGACGCTGGGACTGCTGACGGTGAGCGCGATTTCGAATCGCGATTATGCGCTGGTGCAGGGGTGTTTGTTGTAGATTGGGCTGACGTATGTGTTGGTGAATTTTTTTACGGATGTGGTGTACCGGTGGATGATTCCGAGGATGCGGGGGTAGGGTGCGGAAACAAGACGAGTTATATTACTGATTGCAGGTAGGATAAATAAATTAGTTAAATTAACAAGAATGTCGTTAATATCATTAACTTTGCTATAATGACCCCCATGGATCGACGGAAGAACCCCTATGCCCCCGGGGCCGGTTTGCAGCCGCCTGAGTTGGCCGGACGCAACAAACTCCTCGAGGAAGCCATGATCGACATGGACCGCGTGCTGGACGCGCGCCCGACAAAGGGGATGATGATGTTGGGCCTGCGCGGAGTAGGAAAAACGGTTCTGCTGAACCGACTCCATGGAATCGCCGAGGAAAAGGGCTTCCGAACGGCCAACGTAGAGGCGCCGGAAGGCGGAATGCTTCCTCAACTTCTGGTCCCCGAACTCCGTCAGGTTCTTTATTCCCTTGATCTCAAAGCCTCTACCGGGCAGATGGTTCGCCGTGCGGCATCCATTCTGCGCAATTTTGCGGCAGTATTCAAGGTAAAGGTCGGAGACATTGAGATCGGCGTCGGCGAGGCAGCGGGCAAAGCTGACACAGGGAATCTCGAGCAAGATCTGCCCGACCTACTGATCGCTGTATGCGAAGCTGCGAAGGAACGCAACGTTGCGCTGGCCATATTCCTCGACGAAGTGCAGTACCTTTCGTCTGGCGAACTGGCATCGCTGATTGTCGCTTGTCACGAGGTGGCGCAACGAAATCTTCCCATGTTCTTTGCGGGCGCCGGCCTACCTCAGATTGCAGCGCTCGCCGGTAACGCCAAATCCTACGCGGAACGATTATTCAATTACCCGGAAGTCGGCCAGCTCGACCCTTCGGCCGCAAGCGCAGCGCTCCTCCATCCCGCGAAGCGTGAGGGTGTCGAATTGGAGGACGGCGCTGTCCAACAGATTCTGCATCTGACTGAGCGCTATCCTTATTTCATACAAGAATGGGGCTTCCATGTTTGGAACTCTGCGCCAGCGAGCCCGATCAAGCGAATCGATGTTAACGAAGCCACGCCGGGGATCATCGCACACCTGGATGCCAATTTCTTCCGAGTGCGTTTCGATCGTCTAACTCCACTTCAGCAAAAATATCTCCGTGGAATGGCTGAATTAGGGGCCGGTCCATTCCAAACCGGTGAAATTGCCGCCAAGCTGGGTGTTGAACCTGCCTCCGTGGCCACTGTACGCCAGCAATTGATCAATAAAGGCATGGTCTGGAGCCAGCGTCATGGAGAAACTGCCTTTACCGTGCCACTGTTCGATGAGTTCATGAAACGCCAAATGCCTACGCTTGAGAAGTACGTGCCCAAAAAGCGATCTCCGCGAACCAAGGGCAAGAGAGATAAACGGTGAGCGCACAATTTCAGGCTTCAACTCTTGGTGCGCGTCCACGGTCAGCGGCCCCGCCGTTACGGGCGACTCGAAACGGCGGGGCTGCTTGCGTTACCAGCTCCAGGTGTAGCCGATGCCGGTTGTTGTGTACCAGGGGACCATCGGGATTTTGTTGTAGCTCTCCTGAATCCAGATTCCGTTGTGGTCGTTCAAGTGAATGGCAAGGCCGAGCGCCTCGCCGTCGTAGAAGCGGTTTTCGACGTGCGCGTTTCCGGTGAAGCTGGTGAGGCCTGCCTGAATCCAGGTGTAACCGGTGAGGACTTTGGTCTTGGGCAGGTTGAAGTTTTTCATCACGCCCAGCGCCTCAGTGTGCGAGCCGAAGTTGGTGTGGAAGAACCCGTGAGAGCCGGCGTTCTCATAGGTGTAGGCGAAGGTGAGCTCGTCGCCGATGGGGTCTTTGTGAAGGAATTTGAAGGTGTGGCCAATGCCGATGTTCAGGTTGGCGCGGGGAACGAGGCCGGGACGATCGAAGTCCGAGCCGGGCATGATGAAGAAATCGGTGGATGTGCCCGCGTCGGTTGGGGGCGCGGAAGGTGGAGTTGTGGTGGAACTGCCCGCGTCCGCAGGGGGCTGCGCGGGAGGTTGTGTAGTGGTTGTGGCTGGGGCTGTGGTTTGTCCGGCTGTGCTTGTGGTGAGGAAAAGGAGGATCGAGCAAAGCCGCAATCCGCAACAGAGGACTGCGAGGAAGGCCATTTTGTAGGCTCCTGGATCGAGGCGGTCGATGCGATTGAGGATCGATCGGCCGTCTGCGTAACGCGCGCCGAAGCGGCGCGTCCTGAGTGCATTCCAGCATTGCGGATGTAAACGACGCATGAAGAAAGGAGACGCGCTACCGACATGCGGGATGGGGCGAGGGAGTAGCGAGTAGGGAATAGACAGTAGAGAGTAGGGAAGAGGGGACCGGTGAAAGAGCGAAAGGGTGAAAGAGTGAACAGGGACTAAGAGCGGACCACTTCCATTCAGGCGACGGGCAGGTGGATGATTTCGGGTTTCAATTTTCCCTGCGAGCCGATGGTTAGTAAGCCGATTGTGACCGGCAGCTCGAAGCGGCGCGGGCCGCATGAACCGGGGTTGAAGTAGAGCACGCCTTTCCTCGTATGGAAATTCGGGACATGGGTGTGGCCGTGGAGGACGGCGGCGAATTTGGCGGCCGCCGGGTCGAGATGGAGAGTCTTGAGGTCGTGCAGCATATAGATGTAGAGACTGGCGCGGGGAGGGTTCTCGATGAGGGCGACGTCGGTCTCGGGGAGGCGGGCGCAAGGACCATCTATGTCGACGTTTCCGCGAACGGCGGTGACCGGAGCGATTTTGGCGAGATCGTCGAGGATGGAGGCTTTGCCGACGTCGCCGCAGTGCAGGATGCGGTCGATGCCTGAGAAGGCGGGGCCGCGAAGTGCGGAAAGGACTTCGGGCCGGAGCAGTCCGTGGGTGTCGGAGATGATTCCGAGTTTCACGTTTTCAGAATAAGCTGCGCCGGCGGAGGTAGGCTGAGAGAAGGTGCGCACGCAAATTGAGATGAACGAAAACCCGGCAACCAAGCACGCACGAACCCGAACCAACTGGCGGCGCGCGCTGGCTGCCTATACCGAGCCCCGCGTGCTCCAGGTGCTTGCGCTCGGCCTTTCGAGCGGCTTGCCGCTGTTGTTGACGTATTCAACTCTCCAAGTGTGGATGTCGACTGCCGGAGTGCGGCGCGCAACCGTCGGCGCGATAGCCCTGGTGGGCACATCCTATGCATTCAAGTTTGTATGGGCACCCATCTTGGATCGGGTCCCCCCACCGCTGCCTTTGGGGCGGCGGCGCGGCTGGGGAATCACGATCCAGATCCTTCTCATCGGCGCAATTCTTGCTCTGGGATCTTCGGATCCGAAGCATAACCTGCGTCTGATGGCGGCCTTCGCAGTGCTTGTTGCATTTCTTTCGGCGAGCCAGGACATTGTGATCGACGCATGGCGCGTGGAGAGCACGACGGGCGATCAGCTGGCTCCCGGAGCAGCCATGATCCAAGCAGGCTACCGGATTGGCATGCTGGTTTCCGGCGCCGGCGGCCTGTTGATCGCGGCCTACGCCGGATGGTTTGCCGCCTATGCCACTATGGCTGCGCTCGTGGGAGCAGGAGTCGTGGTGTTTTGGCTGGCTCCGGAACCGAAGGTGCCGGCTGAAGCTCCGCAGGCGGCGGATTCGGGCTGGCATGCCGTTCGCCGCGCGATTTCAAGGGCGGTGATTGTTCCGTTTCGCGATTTCATGCGCCGGCCGCTTTGGCCCGTCATCCTCATCGCCATCTTCGGATACAAGCTGGGCGAGGCGATGGCGGGAGTGATGTCGTCGCCTCTCTATATATCGTTGGGATTCTCTCTCCCTGAGATCGCCGCCGCATCGAAAGTGTTCGGATTTTTCTCGATAACGGCCGGAGTGATGCTGGGCGGAGTTGTGACGACGCGGTATGGAATCGTCCGCTCGCTGATCCTTTGTGGGATATTGCAGTCGGCGGGAAACCTATTTTTTGTCCTGCAGGCCGTGGGTGGACATCACATCGGCTACCTAGCTTTATGTGTCACCGCCGAGAACCTCACGGGCGGCATGGCCGGGACCGCGCTGATCACGTATATTTCGAGCCTATGCTCGCCCGGTTTCACGGCGACAGCGACTCAGTACGCATTGCTTTCCTCGATTACATTGCTTGGCCGCACCGTCGTGGCCTCATCAGGGGGATGGTTGTCAGAGAAGATGGGCTGGGCATGGTTCTTCGTGATGACGAGCGTCGTGGGACTGCCGGCACTTCTTCTTTTCCCCTGGATCGCACGGCGTAACGATTTGAACGAGGGAAAGCCCGCTCTCGATAGCGCGGAGGCCGAGCCGGAAGATCCGGTCCCGTCTTAGAAATGCGACCGGCCGGCGCATTTCCACGCGGGATTTCGCGGCCGTTGTCCCCGCAGAAAACAAAAACGTGCGGAGGGCGGGGTCTACAGGCCAGCCTTCCGGAAAAGAATAGAGCGACATGCGCGCGAGCGCCGGGTTTAAGGAAGTATGAAGATCTTTTTGCGCACGTTTCTTCTCGCCGCGCTTGCTGCGCTGGTTGCGGCACAAATCGCGGCCCAGAGTTCGCCGGACGCACGCGGCAACCTGGCGGCGGAGGCGGAAGAGATTCGCGCGATGGCCAACCAGGCGCGGGCGCAGGCAGGAGTGGGTCGCCTGGAGTGGGATCAGTCGCTGGCGACCGCGGCCCTGGCGCACTGCGAGCGCATGGCTGCGGAGGGACCGATTTCGCACCAGTACCGCGGCGAGCCGGACTTGAGCGCACGCGCGGCGCAGGCTGGCGCGCATTTCAGCGTGATTGAGGAGAATGTGGCCATTGGGCCGTCGGCTGATCGGATCCACGAAGAGTGGATGCAGTCGCCGGGGCATCGCGCCAACCTGCTAAGCCCGGATGTGGACCGGGTGGGGATAGCCGTGGTGGCGGCTCGCGGAGTCTTGTACGCGGTCGCCGACTATTCGCGGGCCGTGGAGCAATTGAGCGCCACACAGGTGGAGGCGCGGGTGGCTGCGCTGATTCGCGTGAGCGGCGTGGCGATTTTGCGCGACCCGAGTTTGGCGCGACAGGCGTGCGCAACCGACGAGGGGATGCCGCGCGCGGCTGGCGGCGAGATGCCGCGCTTTGTGATGCGCTGGCAGGCCGCGGATTTGACGCAGTTGCCGCAGGCGCTGGCGGACCGGCTGGCGAGCGGCAATTATCGCCAGGCCGCAGTGGGCAGTTGCCCAGCGCAGGTGGCGCAAGGCGCGTTCTCGGCGTACCGCGTGGCGGTGTTGCTGTATTGAGGGGTGAAAGAGTGAAGAAGTCAAAGAATGAAGGAGTGAAGGAGCGAATCAGGGTTCTGTTGCACTCTTTCCCCGACAGAGCTGCCTTCTCGCGGATTCCCCTGACTGACTACGCAGGCGTGACAGTGCCGATTCCGTTCCGGCGCTCGTTTGGCTGCGGAACGCGGACGGAAGCCATGCCGGCGGCTGTTGCGCCCTGTATACCCATGTCGGTGTCTTCAAAAACGAGGCAGTCTTTGGGCGCGATGTTGAGGCGGGCGGCGGCGGTGAGGAAGGCATCGGGGGCGGGCTTCGAGCGCGCGTAGTCTTCCGAGCCGACAAGGATCGGAAAGCGGTCAAGAAGACCGACAGTCGTGAGCGATTTGACGATCGATTCACGGCTGCTGCCGGAGACGACTGCAAATGGAATGCTGCCTTGCTGGGCGTCGATGTGCTCCAGCACTTCAGGAACTGGCTTGAGCTCGGGGAGAAGCGCGTAGTAGAGGCTCTCCTTGCGCTCTGCCACGGCTTCGACGGACATTTTAAGGTCCCGCATCTTATTCAGGGCCGCGATGATTTCGACGGGTGGCTTGCCGCCCCAGGAGTAGAAGAGGTCTTCGTCGAGGGTGCAGCCCCACTCGCCGAGCGCCTGCTTCCAGGCGATGTAGTGGAGCGGCATGGAGTCGACGATGGTGCCGTCGCAGTCGAAGAGATAGGCGCGGAATGCGCCGGGCGGCAATTGAAGCTTCATTCGTCGAGCGAGCTCCTTGGGTGCGGGTGCGAGATCGAGTGCGGGATCGGCGTCAACGCGCGGCGGCGGGCTCCGCAACAGGCGTTTGTTGCGGTGCGCCGCCTTCGCCGGGCTTGGTCGGCTCCATCTGGAGCGCGTTGTTAAAGCGGTTGAAGTAGTTGAAGAGGCCGATGGCGCAGAGCAGCTCGACAATCTCGCCCTCGGAGTAGAAGCTGCGCAGCTCGGCAAACTGCTCGCCGGTAACGGCGTTGGCATTGCGGGTGACGGTCTCGGCGAGGCGCAGAGCGGCCTTTTCGGCGGCAGTGAAGTCGTCGCGGCGGGACCAGTCGGCGAGGTGCGAAAGCTGATCGTCGGTCCAGCCCAGGTTGCGGGCGAGGATGGTGTGGCTGGCCAGGCAGTAGGGCGTCTCGTTCACCTGGCTGGTGCGGACGATGATCAGCTCTTTCAGTTTGGTTGGAACCGTGCCGGTATTCAGCACCGCGGCGAAATGCGCCTGCATGGTGGCGAAGATCTCGGGCCGATGGGCCATCACGCGGAACATGTTAGGCACGTTGCCCCGCAGGGCAAAAGCCTTGTCAAAGAGGGCGGCGATATCGGGCGCCACTTCGCTGCGGTCAAGGCGGGAAATCCGGGACATTGCGCTTCCTTTCGGTTCTTCCTCATGGTACCGTTCCTGCCCCTTTTTGGTCGCGGTTCCAGAATGGGGACATCGTCCGGCCGGCGGCGCAAGCGCGGCTTAGTCTTTTCCAATTGAAGGATGAGCCTGCAGGAGTGAAGGTCAGGCGAAGTGGGGAAAGTCCTTTCGGGTTTGATTTTGAGTCAGATTAGCAGTCGCAGCCGGGGCGGAGGGAATGTGGGAATCGGC
>Ga0224554_1000346_pt1 | contig 40351 bp, 33 predicted proteins | sample 714S22024metaG_FD_180666 | JGI IMG/M metagenome (GOLD analysis project Ga0224554, IMG submission 180666) | Peat soil microbial communities from Stordalen Mire, Sweden - 717 S2 20-24 | ecosystem: Environmental > Terrestrial > Soil > Wetlands > Peat | place: Sweden: Norrbotten County, Stordalen... | reverse complement strand
TATGAACGCGGCGAGAAACGCCAGCACCGGCACGGTTTGCGCGGCGAGAAACGCCGGCTGCGCGACCAGCGGAATTTTGCTTTGCGAAAGCGTTCCGAGATTTTCCTTGATGGGCAAAATGTCCTGCGGCGGCTGGTTTTCGGGCGACTGATTTTTATTCGCCGCCAGCGCCGGCAGCGGCGTTGCGCCAACGGCGTGAACGGTGAGCGGCACGGCGGCTTGCGTGAGCGTTTGATATTTTCCGTCGTCGGGATTGAAAAATGAAAATGAAAACGGCGGCCATTCGCGGACGTCGGCATTCTGCGGCGTGACGATTTCTTCAAGTGTCTTTTTGCCTTCAAATCCAAACTGATCGGTGATTTCGGTTTTTGCCGTGGGCTGGAAAATCTTGAAATTCTGGAGCGCCGACTGGTCGGGCATTTGAACGGAGTCCAGCGCGCCGCGCCCGGAAATCTGCACGCGCACGGTCACGGGATCGCCGACGGTCACGTTCGTCGGCCCGACGCTGGCGGTCATCGTGAAATCGCCGACCGCGCCGGTGAAGTTTGCGGGCCTGCCTTGTTCCGGCAACGGTAGCGATTCGACATTGACCGGATCGGTGGCGAGCGTGACTTGCTTTTGTTCGCCTTGATTGAACATCCGGGAAAATGGATCGCCGCCTTCGTTTTGCGACGGCAACACAACGACCACGTTGCCAGTGAACGCTCCCAGCACGAGCGGGCCGGTTTTCACCGCCGTCAGCGGGACGGCATAGGGAATGACGGTATAAACGCGGTTGCCAACCTGCACGCGACGGCGCTGGTTTTGCAATTCCGCGACTTGGCCGGCGCTGAAGCCGTCGGCGGGCGAACCGGTCAACTGGAAATTACCGAAATTTTGCACATCGTCGCGCAGGTAAAGTTCGAGCCGGGCCATGGCGGATTCGCCGACGTAAATTTTCGGCTTTGGAAAGGCCAGTTTCAGGAACGCGATTTCGTTGCCGGAGTTGACGGCGGCAGCGGTTGGAGCACTAGCCGTAGTTACGGTGAGTTTAACCGGCGTTGCGGAAACTGAATTGCCGCCCGCAACAGTCGCAGCGAGTGGAATTGTAAATTCTCCGGTCTTTGTCGGCATCACCGCGTAGGTGAAAGTGACAATCGAACTGGCAACCCCGTTGATGTTGAGATCCATGGACTGCCTCCCAACATAACCGGACTTGAGCCCTGGAATTTCCGAAAGCTGAGGGGGATTTTGCGGCGCGTCCCCGTCAAATCTCAAAGTCAGCGTCGCCTGCTCGCCAAGCGCAATGGTGTCGCGGTCGAGCGACGCGGTGAAACTGGCCGCGCGCGCCGCGCCGCCGCCATTCATCACGGCCAGAAATAAAAGGCCGCCGGCAAACACCGGGTTCAATTTCGCCATCATTGCTTTCAACGTATAAAAAGACATCGTTGCGCCAAAAATGTTCATCCTTCGCCCGCCAGCGGCGGCTTCATAACCGGCCCGGAATAAAAGTCCGGCGGCAAATCGTGCAAACTCCCTGATGCCTTGTGCAAGCTGAATGTGCCAGCCTGAAAATATCAGAAATCAGAACTGGCGGCAGCGCGGAAAATTCCCGGCGGGTTTCCACCGTGTCCAAAAATGTTACAGCGTGGCTGGCAAGCGGGACATTTTTGGCGGCCAAGGATTGGGTGGCGATAATCGCCGGCGGCTCGGATGGGCAATTTCATTGGAATTAATTGGAATTTGTTGGGAAATTGTGCGCCAAAGCGGCGGGACGATTTTTGCTTGAACAGTTGGCATCGGTGCTGCTACAATGTAGCGGTTGCGGTTGCGATGGGCAATCAAGTGAACAAAGTTGTAATCATATAACCCGCCTGTCGCGCTGTTCACACCGCATAAGAAAGAAAGAACAAACATGAAGACAATGAAAAACATCCGCAAAGCCGGCTTCACGCTGGTTGAAATCATGATCGTCGTGGCCATCATCGGCCTGTTGGCGGCAATCGCGATTCCTAACTTCGTGAAAGCGCGCGCGACCTCGCAGGCCAATGCCTGCATCAACAACATGCGTCAGATTGACGCCGCCGCCAACCAGTTCGCGTTGGAACAAAAGAAAAAGACCGGTGACTCGATCACCTTCCCGTCCGACTTGACGCCTTACATCAAGTTGAACAACTCCAGCAGCATCCCGGGATGCCCGGCCAGCGGCACCTATACTTGTGGCAACGTTGGTGCAATTCCGGCAGTGACCTGCTCGCTCGGTTCGAATGTGACTCCGCCGCACGTTGCGCCGTAATCTAATTCCTGTTTGAATCACAAGCCCGGGGCGAAAGCTCCGGGCTTTTTTTCCTTGGCAGAACCATCGGGCGTTGGGCATCAGGAGGATTCAACCTGTTTCCACTTGGACTTTGGCAACGGTGCTGCTACTTTGGTTGCATTGTGGTCGTGTCGGGCAATCAGTGACTTTCATGCCATCATAATAATCCGCCTGACACGTTGTTCACGCCACGATCAAAAAAGACAACGCCGTATGAAAACCGCCGAACCCCCGTGCAGAAAGGGTTTCACGCTGGTGGAGATCATGATTGTGGTGGCCGTCATTGGTTTGCTGGCCGCCATCGCCATCCCCAACTTCGTGAATTCCCGCGCCAGATCGCAGGCCACTACTTGCATCAGCAACATGAGGCAGATTGACTACGCCATCCAGCAGTTTGCCATGGAAAAAGGCCTCGCCAACGGGGCGACCCTCAATTTTCCAAATGATTTGACACCCTACATCAAGTTGAACCATGCGAGCAGCATTCCCGGCTGCCCCGCCAGCGGCATCTACACGGCGCAGCTTGTCGGCAACACGCCTTCGGTTTTATGTTCGCTGGGAAGCACGGTTACCCCGCCGCATTTTTTGCCCTGATAAAATCCAGTTTGGTTCAAAACCCCAAAGCCGGAAAACTCCGGGCTTTTTATTTTTAATTTTGCCGCTGGCATCGTTGTAGTTGACTCCGGCGCGCATTTGCCTTACGAAAAAGCCCTGTGATTTTCAACCGCTTGAACCGGCCATGAATGTGATCCTCAAAACGGAAAAACTCCGCGTAGAATTCTCCAGCCGCGAATTCCGCCAGGCCACCAAAGTCGCCCTGGCCGGCCTCAACTTGGAAGTCAACGCCGGCGAAGTCTTCGGCTTCCTCGGTCCCAACGGCGCGGGCAAGACCACCACCATGAACGTCCTGCTCGGCTTCGTCCCGCCGACCAGCGGCGCGGCTTATCTCTTCGGCATTGACGTCCGCCAGCCCATCGCGCGCCAGCGCATCGGCTATCTCCCGGAGATGACCTATTACTACAAATTTCTGACCGCCGAAGAACTGCTCCGCTTCTACGCCAAAATTTTCAGCCTGCCGCGCGCCGAGACAGACAGGCGCATTGACCAGTTGCTCAAGCTCGTCGAACTCGAACACGCCCGCAAACGCCCCATCAAATCCTACTCGAAGGGAATGCAGCAGCGCGTCGGCCTCGCGCAGGCGCTCATCAACAATCCCGACCTGTTGATTCTCGACGAACCGACCAGCGGCCTCGACCCGCTGGGCCGCATGAAAGTCCGCGAAATCATCCAGCGCCTCAAGAACGAGGGCAAAACCGTTTTCTTTTCCTCGCACGAACTTGGCGAAGTTGAAACCATTTGTGATCGCGTCGCCATTATTCATCAAGGGGAACTCAAGACCATCGGGCGCGTTCATCAAATCAGGGAAAGCTATCCGACCCTCGAGAAGGCGTTCCTGAACATCATCGGCTACCAGCCGCAACCCGCGCCATGAGAAATATTTTTGCCGTCGCCGGCATCGTCATCAAGGAGCTGTATCGCCGGAAGGATTTTTACGTCCTGTTCATCCTCACCGTCCTCGTCTGCCTGATCATGGCCTCCGTCAACATTTTCAACGACAAGCAGATTGTCCGCTACCTCAAGGAACTGTGCCTGCTGCTCATCTGGGTTTCGTCACTCGTCATCGCCATCACCACGACCGCGCGGCAAATCCCGGCGGAACGCGAACAACGCACCTTGCTCCCGCTGCTCGCCAAGCCGTTGACGCGGACGCAGTTGATTTTCGGAAAATTCCTCGGCTGCTGGCTCGCCTGCGGCCTGGTGCTGCTCTGCTTCTACATTTTCTTCGGCGCGCTCGCCGCCAGCCGCGACCACGCCTGGCCGCTGCTGAATTATTTCCAGGCCGCGCTGTTGCATTGGTTTGCGCTCGGCGTGGTCGTCGCGCTCGCGCTGCTCGGCTCGCTCGTTTTCGCCGCGCCCTCGTCCAACTCCACCATCTGCTTCGTCATCGTCGCGACCAGTTTGACGGTCGGCCGATACCTCGACACCGTCGCGCTGTCGCAAGCCGAACCGTTTCGCTCCGTTCTTTACGCGGTTTATTTTGCATTCCCGCATCTGGAATGGGCGTTTGGAATGCGAAATTTAATCATCCACGACTGGCCGCTGGTTGACTGGGGTTTTGCCGTCCTGCTCATCCTTTACCTGCTGGCTTACACGGCGGCCTTTCTCGTCGCCGCCTGTCTGGTTTTCCGCCGCAAACCCGTCAATTGAAAAATGACCTCGCCGCGCACATTTTTTTTGACGCTGGTCGCGCTGCTGGTCTTGTGTTTCGGCCTTGGCGCAAATTTGCAGCCGAAATTTCAATCATTTGAAAACGCACGCCATCAGTCGGATAATTTTTTCAGCCTGCTGCTCGGCGACAGCAGCCGGATGTTTGCCAACAGTTTTTTCATCAAGGCCGACGCGTATTACCACAGCGGCTATTACCCGACGATTTTCGACAACAACGAAGCCTTCAAAACGCCGCACGTCGCCGAAGACACCGGCGCGGTCAACAGCAAAAACCAGGGCGAAGAGACCAGCTTCATGGGGCCGCCGCGCGATTGGATTGACGCCTTTGGCCGCCATTTCATCCCCAACCGCCACACGCATCTGGACGAAGGCGGCGCGACGGATGATTTGAGCACCAGCGACAACGTGCGGGAGATTCTGCCGTGGCTGAAACTTTCCGCCCGGCTCGATCCCGACGACATCCAGACCTACACCGTCACCGCCTTCTGGCTGCGGCGCATGCACAAGGAAAAAGAGGCCGAGCAGGTCTTGCGCGAGGGTCTGCGCAACAATCCGCAGAGCTATGAAATTCTTTTTGAACTCGGCCGGCTCTACAAAGAAAGCTATGACGACACCGGTCGCGCGCGAAATGTCTGGGAACTCGCCGCGCGCTACTGGTTCAACCTTTCTCCCGACGACCAAAAGGAAAACCGGCTTATCTTGGAGCAGATCACCACCAATCTTGGCCAGCTCGAGACCGACGCCGGCAACTGGCCGCAGGCCATGAACTGGCTCCGCCTCGCGCAAAAAATTTCCCTCACGCCCGACGCCTTGCAGGAACAGATTGACGGCATCAAATGGAAAATGTCCGAACAGCCGTCCCCGCTGTTCCTCATTTCCGGCGGCGCGTTTTATTAATTGCGCTTTGTTTTTCTGGGCGCATTTTGGTTCAATGACCGCGATGAAACCGCGCCAGTCCAAAATCAAACGGGTCACCAAGGAAACCAAAATTTCCGTCAGCCTCAACCTCGACGGCAAAGGAAAATCCTCGGTTAAAACTGGAATTCCGTTTTTCGACCACATGATCACGCTGTTCGCCAAACACGCGACGATTGATTTGCAGCTCAAGTGCAACGGCGATTTGGAAGTGGACGCGCATCACACCGTCGAAGATTGCGGCATCGCGCTCGGACAGGCGTTTGTGACCGCGCTCGGCGACAAAAAAGGAATTCGTCGTTATGGTTTTGGTTTTGATCCGAAAAATCCGGCAGAAAGCAGGACAGGCTTCCAGCCTGTCAGCGGCGAAGCGTATGTGCCGATGGACGAATGTCTCGCCCGCTGTGTCATTGATTTCAGCGGACGACCGCACCTTGTCTGGCGCGGGCTGGACAAATTTTCACAGAAAAACATTTCCGAATCGGAAAAAAAACAGGACGCCTCCAGCGCGTTTCGCTTCGGCCTCGCCCGCGAATTTTTCCAGGGCTTCGCCAACGAGGCCCGCTGCAATCTTCATCTCGAACTGCTTTACGGCGACGAGCCGCACCACATCGTCGAGGCGCTGTTCAAGGCGTTCGCCCGCGCCGCCGACGCCGCCTGTGCGCGCGACCCGCGCATCGCCGGGCAGTTGCCCAGCACCAAGGGAAAACTTTAACGCGCGTTGAATAAATAAATTTCCGCGCCGTCCAATCCATGTCTGGTCAGAATTATTCCTCCACCGACGACGCAGCGTTGGTGAAAGCCGCGCGTCGCGGCGACCTGGGCGCGTTCGAGGAACTGGTTTTCCGGCATCGCGACCAGATTTACGCCCGCGCCTTCAGCATGACGCGCCACGAGGAGGACGCGGTTGATCTTTCACAGGAAGCGTGGATCAAAGGCTGGCAGCGGCTCGGACAGTTTCAGGGCGAGTCCAGCTTCACGACCTGGATGACGCGCATTTGCATCAACCTTTGCCTCGACCATTTGCGGCGGCAGAAAAAGTATCGCGCCGATTCCATCGAGGAACTGAACGACGAAAGCGGCGGCGTGGAACGGCAGATGCCCGTCGTGACCGTGAATCCGACCGCCGGTCTGGAACGTGCCGAGCTGCGGCAGAAGATTGACGGCGCGCTCGGCCAGTTGTCGGCGGAACACCGCACGGTTTTGGTGCTGCACGAATTTGAAGATTTGGATTACAAAGAAATCGCCAAAACAGTCGGCTGTTCGATGGGCACGGTGATGTCGCGGCTGTTTTATGCGCGGCGGAAAATGGCGGCGCTGCTGGCGGATTTGCGGAAGGAAAAATGAGCACGGAGCCACAACTGAAATTGCAGGCCTTTCTCGACGGCGAACTGCCGGAACGCGAGGCGCGCGAAATTCTTGCCTGGACGCAGCGCGATTCCGCTGCGGCGGGATTGCTCGCGGAATTGAGGAATACGCGCGCGGCGATGGCAAAATCCGGGCCGCATTTGAGTTTACCGGAATCGCGCGAATTTTTCTGGTCGAAAATCGAGCGCGAAATCCGGCGGCTGGAACCGGGCGAAAAAGCCACGCCGGAAATTTCTTTTTTTGCCGCGTTGCGCCGCCTGCTTTTGCCGGCAGGCGCGCTGGCTGCGCTGGCCGTTGCCGGACTGGTTTTACATTTTCACGGTTCAAAACCTGTTGCGGACAATCTGGCCGACGCCGACGCGACGAGTGTGGAAACAACGCTCGCCAGCACGGACGCGACCACTTATCGTGACGCCAGTGAAGGCACGACACTCGTGTGGTTTTCGCCCGCAGCGGACGCCAGCCCCGTGCCAGACAAAAAACCGACGGCCATCAATTGACCATGAGCACAAAATTCTTTTCCGCGACCCGGCTGGTCTGCGCCGCGCTGTTTTTATTTTTGCTGGCGGGCGCGACCGCGCGCGCCGCCGACGGCGATCTGGCGCTGGAGGCGGATTTGGTTTCCGGCTCCAACGATCCGCAGGCCAAAGGCACGCCGGTGTCGCCGCAGATTGAGAAGAAGCTCGGACGGCTACCGCTCAAGTGGCAGCATTATTTCGTCGTCAGTTCGCAGCAATTTTCCGTGGCGAACGGCGAGTCCAAAGACGTTAGCTTGAGCGATGCGTGCCAGATTTCCGTCAAGAATCTCGGTGGCGAACAAGTGCAACTGACGCTGATGAGCAGCGGCCAGAACGTCGGCAAGATCAAGCAGTCGCTCAAAAAAGGCCAGACGCTCGTGGCCGGCGGCAACGCCGGAAACTCCATCGTCGTGCTGCGGCAGGCGGATTGAGGCGAAACTTACTTGTTTGAATTTGTCGTTGTTTGGGCGTGAAATGTTACGGCTTCGATTCGGTGTAATCGCTTGGCACTTCAAAAATAGTCGGATCAACCGGTTCGATTTTTACGGACACGAGTGAAATGGTCACCAATTGGCCATTATCCGTTCTGCCACCAACTGCGGTTTGCTTTTTCACCACCATGCCTGGCAGCAGCCGTAAATCCGGCTCCAAACCTTTGCCCACAAAGGAACTGTTCCACTCGTCAAGTTTATCCAAGTCGGCCTTGATCTTATCATAATTGGGAAAATTCTTGGCTACCCATAGTGTTTCCTTTGTGCCGTTCAGTCCATTCCACGAATAGACTTCAGTTTTGTAATTGCCAGCTTCCTCGGACTTGCCGGTGTCAACCGGTAGCGGCGGAGCGAGGAACATCGCGTTGGTTTCACCATAGGCTTTTTTCGCAGCTTCTATATCACTTTTGAGGTTTGCGCCCGAATTTTTCATTGCGGTCTTATCTTTGGGCATCAGGAAGGCAGAATCATGTGTGGCTAAATCATTGATATAAATGACGCCGCCACGACCGTTTTGGTCAGCCAATTGTTCCGTGCGTATCTTGTCACCATGAATGGAAATGATAACGTCGTTGGTTATTATATTGGACCGGACAGCTTGCTGGCGAATGACCAAATCAGCCTGCACAATGAAGCTGGTTGAAATCAGAGGAAGCAAGATGAGGATTCGTTTCATGGTGGAATAATTATCTTTCACCTCTGGAAAAATAAAAGCAAAAACGCCCCGCAGTTTCCCGCGAGGCGTTTTTAATTTTGGTAGGGCGGCGCTGCCGCGCCGCCCTGACTGATTTGGGCTGCGCGGCAACGCAGCCCTACCATTTTATTTTATGCGCCGACGCTCGCCAGTTCTTCGTTGTTCTCCACGTTCACAATCTTGAACTGTTCGGCGTGCATGCCGGTGTCGGCCCGGAAGGACAGTTTGCCGAAGTAGCGTTTCTCCATCTCGATGAGATGTTTCTCGTCCTCGGTGCGCAGCCGGTCCAGCACGGTCGGATGCACGACGATGCGCAGTTGGAAATCCGATTCGTCGCGCGTGCGTTTCTTCAGGATTTCCTGCAGCTTGCGCTGGATCTCGACGCTCATGGTCACGACGCTTTTCACCTTGCCGCGGCCTTTGCAATACGGGCAGTCGTCATAGACGGCGGAGCGGGTGCTCTCGCTGTGGCGCTGGCGCGTCATCTCCATCAGGCCGAGCTGCGAGATGGGCAGGATGTGCGTCTTGGCCTTGTCGCGGCGCAGGCCGTCCTTGATTTTCTGATAAACGGACTGCTGGTCGCGACGCGATTTCATGTCAATGAAGTCGAGCACGATGAGGCCGCCCATGTTGCGGAGGCGGAGCTGGCGGGTGATCTCCTCGGCGGCTTCGAGGTTCACTTTCAGGATGGTCGCTTCCTGGTCGCGGTTACCCTTGTGGCGTCCGGTGTTCACGTCAATGGCCACAAGCGCCTCGGTTTCATCAATGACAATGTAGCCGCCGCCCTTCAAATGCACCTGTCGCGAGAAGGTGTTTTCCAACTGCTTGCTGACGTTGAACCGGTCGAACACCGGCTGCGAATCGGTGTAGAGCATGACTTTTTTCGCGGCGCTCTTGGCTTTGATTTTCAAAATCATTTCGCGGATGCGGTCGTAGGCTTTTTGATTGTCCACGACGATGCGGTCAACGTCCTCGGTCAGGAAATCGCGCACGGTGCGTTCGATCAAATCCGGCTCCTGAAACACGCACGTGGCCATGGGCTGCTTTTTAATTTTCTCTTGAACGCCGTTCCATTCTTCGAGCAGCAGCGCGAGGTCGCGCATGAAGTAAGGCTTCCGCTGGTTCTCGCCGGCGGTGCGCATGATGACGCCCATGCCTTCGGGGATGTTCAGTTCGCGCAGGATTTGCTTGAGGCGTTTGCGTTCTTCCTGGCTTTCAATCTTGCGTGAGATGCCAGACTGGTCGGAGTTCGGCAGCAGCACGAGATAGCGTCCGGGCAGGACGAGGTTCGTCGTGATGCGCGGGCCTTTGGTGCTGATGGGGCCTTTGGTGACTTGCACGATGATTTCGCTGCCGGGCGGATACAGTCGCGGGATGTCGCGCTGGGTGATCTTGGGCCGCTGCGGGCGGCGGCCTTCGCGCTCGACGATTTCCACGCTGCTGTCGAACTGGTTCGGAACGATGTCCCAATAATGCAGGAACGCATTTTTCTCGAAGCCAATGTCCACGAACGCGGCTTTGAGGCCGTCTTCGAGGTTGCGGACTTTGCCTTTGAAAATGCTGCCGACGAGGCGCTCCTCGGTCGTGCGCTCGATGTTGAATTCCTCCAGCTTGCCTTCCTCCATGACGGCGACGCGCGTTTCGAGCGTCTCGGCATTGATGACGACATCCTTGTTCGTGCGTTTTTCCGGGCGGATGAGCCGCTGGACTTTTTTCACGAGGTTGGTCGCCGCCGCCTTGATGGTTTCGACGAGGCCTTTCGGGGGCGGTTCCGGCAATGGCACCGGCTCGTAGGGTTTTTCCTCCTCGACGTGCGCGGGAATTTCGGAATGCGGCTCGCGGAAATTCTTTTTGTCTGGAATGTTCGCGGGCGGCTGCGGTTTTTCCGCGCCTTCCGCCGGCAAACCGGCGGCGACGTTTTCGGCGCGTTCGATTTCGACATTGTGGCGTTTTTCAAAAACGCGCTCATTGCCGCCCTGTTCCGCGACGACTTCGGCGCGGGCCTGGGTCGCATCGCGGTCGGGCTTTTGCGGGTTTTGATTTTGCCCCAGCCCGCCTTTCGGGCGGAATCTCATTCCACGGCGTCGCCGCGAGAAGTTGTTGTTGCTCATAATTAATATCCCCTTCGATGGATGTGGACGTTTTGCATCAGGCCCAGCGCGATCAACGAGCACAGCACTGAAGACCCGCCGTAACTTAACAGCGGCAGTGGGATGCCCGTCACCGGGACGATGCGAATGTTCATGCCGATATTGATGAAAACGTGGCTGAACAGGAGCGTCACGACGCCCACCGCCACGAGTTTGCCAAGACGATCGCGCGCCTGGCCGGCGATTCTCAAACCGGTGAAGAGAACCACCGCATACAGCGCCAGCACCAGAATGGAGCCGGCGAATCCTTCCTCCTCGGCAATGACGGAGAAAATGAAATCATTGTGCGCCGCGCCCGGCGGCATGAATTGCAGGGACGTTTGCTTGCCGTTGCGCCAGCCCGCGCCCCAAAAACCTCCCGACCCGACGGAAATGAGCGCCTCGCGCGATTGAAACGACTTGTCAAACTGCAAACGGCGCGCGTCGGCCTTTTCATCCGGCGTCGCATTCGCCGGCGCAAAATCCGCGCCGAAATAAACCAGCAGTCTCTGCCGCTGATACTCCAGCATTTTTATTTGCAACTTCGGCGGCGCAAATAAAATGTCCGCCAGAAACAGCGCGCCCAAAATTCCCACGCCGACAATCAGCGTGAGTAGGTATTTTTTCGGCGTGCCCGCGACGAACATCATCACCAGCCCCGTCGGCAGCAAAACGAGCGCCGAACCCATGTCCGGCTCCTTCAAGATCAGCGCGAACGGCAGCAGCATCAGGCCGATGCCCTTCCAGAAAATTCCGGGCCGCTTCAATTCATCCGGCGGCCGGCTCAAAAAATTTGCGGCGGCGAGAATGAAGGCGAGCTTGGCAAATTCGCTCGGCTGAAACTGGAAAAATCCCAGGTCAATCCAGCGCCGCGCGCCGAAGCGCATCGAGCCGATGTGCGGCACCAGCACCGCGACCAGGCAGAGGATCGTCGCCCAATACGCCACGAACGACCAGCGCGCCAGCGTGTGATAATCCACGATGCACAACGCCGTCGCCGCGCCAAGTCCGAGCGCATACCAGACGATCTGGCGCACCCAGCTCTGGTCATACCACGGCAGCAACGCCGGGATGTTGGCCATCGTGGCGCTGTAGACGAACATCGCGCCGATGAACATCAGCGCCGCCAGCGCAACCAGTTGCAGCCGGTCGAGCCTCGGTTCGCGTTCGTTGATGGACGGGTTGACCATGTTAACCAATCCTCCTCGTCCTCGTCCTCGTTCTCGTAATCGGTTCCCCGAAAAAATTCGAGGACGAGGACGAGCACGAGGACGAATTCAATTTTGATAATTCCAGTTTCATCAATTTAACGCCGCCAAATTTTTGGCCGCAGTTGAATTTTCCTTTTTCAAAATCGCCGCGTAAATGTCGTGCGCGATCGGCGCACAAACGCTGCCGCCGGAGCCGATGGTGACATCCGACTGGACCATGACCACAACGGCGTAGCGCGGATTTTCAAAAGGCGCGAAGGATGCGAACCAATAATTCCAGCCGGTTTTTTGGCCGTGTTCATTCTCCACCTGCGCCGTGCCGGTCTTGCCACAAACCCGCAGATTAAGGCCGGTGACCGCCTGACGACCGGTGCCTTCCGCGTCTTCCGTTTCCGAAAGCATCGCCTCGCGCAAAATTTTCAGGCTGCGCGCGCTGACGCCGATTTGATCGCGCACACGACCGGACGGAAAATTCGTCGCGGTTTCGCCGCCCGCCGGGTCTTGCGGCTCGATTCTTTCCACGAGGCGCGGCCACAAAACGGTTCCGCCATTCGCAATGGCCGAATAAGCGACGGCCATTTGCATCGGCGTCACGGCCATTTCGCCCTGGCCGAAAAAAATGTTCGCCGAGTCGCCGTCGCGCCAATCGGATGCCGCAACCTGTTTCAGCGTCGGAAAAATTCCCCGCGATTCCTGCCGCGTTGGCAGGCCGGTGCGTTCGCCAAAATGAAACTTCTCCGCGAGCCGGACAATTTTTTCGATGCCCGTGCGCAGGCCGTTGAAGATGAAATAAGAATTGCTGGACTGCTCGATGGCACGCTTGAAATTGTATTGGCCGGGCTGAACCGTGTCGCCAATGGTTCGCGTGCCAACCTTGATGGCGCTGGGCGACAAATGTCTCGGATCGGGCTGCACGTCGTAATTTTCGTCCGGGTTCAATCCATTTTCCAGCGCGGCCAGCCCGACGATGGGTTTGAAAATCGAACCGGGCGCATAATTTCCGTAAGTCGCGCGGTTGATTTGCGGCTGCAATTTTGGGTCGTTCAAATAGGCCGGGCTGTTTGACACATAAACCGGATTGATGGCCGGTGACGAAACCATCGCCAGCACGTCGCCGCTGCGCACGTCCATGACGACGACCGCTGCGCGCGCGTCCGCGTGTTGATGATCCACGACCGATTTTTCCGCCGCGCGCTGGAGGTCGAGGTCAATGGTCAGCTCGACATTGTCGCCCGGCTCCGGCTGGAGCCAGACGGTTTCCGACTGGCGATAGCCCTGGCTGTTGACGAGCATGGATTCCGTGCCCGCGTGGCCGTGCAATTGCGCGTCGAACCCGCCTTCCACGCCGACCAGGCCGCGAAAATCCGGGAGCCGGTAGGAAAAAAACGAGTCTTCACCTTCGACGGAGTCGTCGCTGCGCTGCACATAGCCGAGCAGGTGCGCCGCCGTCGTGCCGGCCGGATAGACGCGCGCCGATTCCAGTTCCAAATCCGTGCCCAGCCCGCCGGTGAATTTTTCCTCGATCCGGGCGATCTGCACGTCGTTCAAATTTTTCAGGATCGGGTAGGGCAGGGCGAGCCGTGTTTCGTAGGCGCGCTCAAAGTCCTTCGCGTCGAGCGCCAGCGGCTGTTGCAGTGTCTGGCTCATTTGCGCGACGAGGTTGCTGGCGACGTTGTAACGCGCCTGCAACGTCAACGCTTCAACCTCGCGCTTGTTCAATGGCGCAAAATTTGTCACCACCGAGCGCGAACCGAGCCACAATTTCCAGAACGGCGGGGAAACGGCCGTGATTTTCACGGGGCGCAGGCGGTTGTATTCCTTTTGAAATTCACCGCGCAAATCTTCGAGGTAGAGGCTCAAGTTGTAACGCGGGCGGTTTTCGGCCAGCACGCGGCCTTCGCGGTCGAGAATTTTTCCGCGCACGGCGGGCAGCCGCACGGTGCGGTAAGCCTGCGTTTCCAGATGCGACTGATATTCATGCGCGGAAACCACCTGCACCCACCACAAGCCCGCCAGCAAAATGCACAAACCCGCCGCCAGCACCATCGCCACGAGGCGGAGCTGCGGGTCGTTCTTTTTCAGTTCGTCAAAAATGAGCATTTTTCAAATTGCGAATGTTGAATTTTGAATGATGAATGAAAACAGCTTGTCGGACAGACTTGCTTCATTCTTAACTTGAAATTCGTAATTCGACATTTGCTTTAATTTCTCCCGCGCAAAATTTCGCGGTCGGACCGGAAACTGGTTTCCTTTCGCGGCTGGTAGCCGAGCGCGTGGTTGCACCACGCAAACAGCGCGAAGATGACCGGCGTCGCCACCGCGCCGCCCGCCGTCATCACGAGCCATTGCCAGAGCGAACCCCAGCCGAGCAGCGGCTCTTTGCCGGCGGTCAGCAACAGCAAAACGGTCAGCGCCGGCACGACGGCGCTCGCGGCGGCGCCGAGAACCATCTGCGCGAAGGAAATTCCGCGCAAAATCAAATCGCGCTGCGAAAAAATCACGAAGCCCGCCGTGAACAGCGGCAGGATCGTGATGCCGAGCGGATTCACCGACAGCGCGTCGAACCACAGGCCGCCAAAAATGGCGAGCAGCGCAATGGTGGCGAGGTTTGCGTTCAACGCCGCATAGACCATGATGGCCGGCAGCAAATCCACCTGCGCACCGAGCAGATGGCGCACGCCGGGAAACGCGGCTTCGCCAAACACCGCGAGAAACGCGAAGGCAAAAATCAAAATGGTGTTCAACAGGTTCATTTGAACAAAACCCAGACTTGTTCGAGCGCGCCGAGGTTGGCGGCAAGCTTCACGCGCGCCTCGGTGTAAAGGCCGAATTCAACCGGCCGCGCTTCCTCCGCGACCAGGCCGATGGGAATTCCCGGCGGGAAAACGCCGCCGAGGCCGCTGGTGATGACGCTCTGGCCGGGTTTCAAATTGGCGCTGCTGGAAAGATAAGTGAGTTCGACGAGCGAATTGTCCAACGGCCCGCTCGCGCTGATGATGCCCATGTCGTGCGCCGGATTTTCCACGAGCGCGGAGGCTTTGCAATTCGGGTCGCCGAGCAGGACGACTTGCGAGCGCGTGAGGCCGACGGATGAAACGCGGCCAACCAGCCCTTCAGCCGTCAACACGGGAAGGTTTGTGCTGATGCCGTCGCGCGAACCGAGGTCAATTTCAATCGTGCGCCACCAGTTCGCCGGGTCGCGCGTGATGACGCTGGCGAGTTTGAGTTTCCACGGCACTTGCCGCTGCCAGCCGAGCGCGGAACGGAGCTGGTCATTTTCGCGCGCCGTGGCGTCCGCCTGCAAAGCCACCACTTTTAACTGGTCATTTTCGCGGCGGAGATTTTCAGTCAGCTGGAGCAGTTCGCGGCGGGACATGGCGGCGTCGGCGGCGGCCACCGGGAGCTGCTCCGCGTTGTGGGCGAGGCCGAACAGCGGCAAAAACAAGCTGCCGACGGCAAGTTTGAGGCGTTCGGTCGCGCGCGGCGGCAGGCTGAAGATCAGCAAGGCCGCCAGCGTCACCGCGCCGAGCGCGAGATAATGTTTTTGTTTGAACATCCTGCCATGGCGGCATTTTCAGCCGCGTGCAGGTGAACGTGGGCAAGAAATCAATTCAATACTTGGCGTTGGTCGCGACGCGTTTCAGGAATTCGATTTCCTGCAACACGCGTCCGGTGCCTTCCGCCACGGCGCTCATGGGATCGTCGGCGAGATGAACCGGCAAGCCGGTTTCTTCTGCCACGAGCCGGTCAATTCCGCGCAACAATGAACCGCCGCCGGCCATGACCAGACCGCGATCTACCAGATCGGCGGCGAGTTCGGGCGGACAGCGTTCCAGTGTGAGGCGGATGGATTCCAAAATGCTCGAGAGCGGTTCTTGTAATGCTTCGCGGACTTCCTCGGAACGGATGGTCAGTGTCTTGGGCAGGCCGGAACCGAGGTCGCGGCCTTTGACATCCATGGTCAGTTCTTGTTCCAACGGAAACGCGGAGCCGATGCGTATCTTGATTTCTTCCGCAGTGCGTTCACCTATCATCAGGTTGTAGGCGCGTTTCATGTGCGCGGTAATCGTGGCGTCAAATTCGTCCCCGCCCACCCGCAGGCTGCGGCTGAAGACGATGCCGGCGAGGGAAATAATTGCGATCTCGCAAGTCCCGCCGCCGATGTCCACGATCATGTTGCCCGCCGGTTCATGCACCGGCAATCCGACGCCGATGGCCGAGGCCATCGGTTGCTCAATCAAATACACCTCGCGCGCGCCGGCGTGGGTGGCGGAATCTTTCACTGCCCGTTTTTCAACTTCCGTGATGCCCGAAGGCACGGCCACGACGACGCGTGGCGCAATCAACTTGCGATGGTGAACTTTCTGGATGAAGTGCCGCAGCATCGCCTCGGTGATTTCAAAGTCGGCGATCACGCCGTCTTTCATCGGGCGGATGGCCACGATGTTGCCGGGCGTGCGGCCCAGCATCCGTTTGGCTTCGTTGCCGACGGCCAGCACGTTGGTCGTGCCGGCCTCGATGGCCACCACGGAAGGTTCGCGCAGGACGATTCCGCGATCCCGCACATAGACGAGGGAATTTGCCGTCCCCAAATCTATTCCAATATCGTTGGAAAACAGGCTTTTGAATTGTGCAAACATGAAATATGCCTACTAACGGCATTGATTAAATCCTTTACGGACGCAAAGGTCAAGCGGTGAATAACTTTTATGCAGGCCCAGCCGTGCGGGCTTTTTTATTGGAATTGACAGCGGCGGGGGCAATGTGGGAGATTGCCCACATGACAACTCTGGTCAAAGCCGACAGCCGCGGACGGGTTCCGATTCGCGGCACCAAGAACCGCCAGCAATACCTCGTGACCGCCGAGAACGGCGGCTGGTGGGTCATGCCCGCGCCGAAAGTCCAGACGCCGCCGCGCGAAAACCTTGACGCGCCGCTGATGAAAATGCGCCGGACGAAAGAGGGCTGGCTGATGCTTTCCCGCAAAATTGATCGGGCAAAGATTGTGGCCGCCATCCGCGCCGACCGTGACGCGCGATGAAAACCTACTGGGATTCTTCCGCGCTGGTCGAGGCCGCCAACGATGAACGGGTGCGCCAACGATTGATTGCCAGCGGCGGCGTGACGCGAACGCACTCTCTGGCGGAAGTGTTCTCGACGCTGACAGGTGGCAAGATGGGAAACCGGGTTGCGGCGGAAGAGGCGGCACGCACAGTTGCCCAACTGGCTGGGGAACTGGACTTTTGCGACCTCACCGCGCCGGAAATCCTGCGCGCGCTGGCACAGGCCGAATCCAAGGGCGTTCGCGGCGGGCGGGTGCATGATTATCTTCACGCCGTGGCCGCGCACAAGGGCAACTCCGGATTGCTTCTGACGGCGGACAAGCACGGCTTTGACGGACTGTTTCCATCGGTGGAACTGGTTTGATTTCCGACTGGAAAATTCAACCGCTGACAGTTTTTACTTTAGAAGCTCGTGCGGCGCGCGGCCAAGCGCTTTTGCGAGGCGGACGATGCTGTTGAGGGAAATGTTATATTTACACCGCTCAACGCCGCTGATGTATGTCCAGTGCATTTCGGCCCTTTCCGCCAAGCCTTCTTGAGTCAAGCCCAGCTTCCGCCGAAACTTGCAGACATTTTTCGCCACAACTTTGCGATATGCGCTGTCCATCCATAAATCAATCTGGCGGAAAATAGTTTTGACAGACATAGACTATGACTCTTATGAGTATGAGACTATTTTTTGGCGGGCGCAAGCCGCCGTCAATCCGCCTTCCAGCGAATTGACGCAACCCCAGCCGTCGTCTAGCCTTCACGCAAATGGGCACACTTTATTACGGCGACAACCTCGACATTCTCAAGCGTTACATTGAGAAAGAAACCGTTGACCTCGTTTATCTCGACCCGCCGTTCAACTCCGCACAAAATTACAACGCATTCTTTCAGGAAAAAGACGGAACCGCCGCCGCCAGCCAGATTCGCGCCTTTGAGGACACCTGGACATGGAATCAGGAAAGCCAGCGCGTTTATGAAGAATTGATTTTGCAGCCCGGCAAAGTCAGTGAAGTCATGCAGGCGTTCAAAACCTTTCTCGGCACGAACGACATGATGGCTTATCTCGCCATGATGTGTCCGCGTTTGGTTGAACTCCGCCGCGTTCTTAAACCCACCGGCTCGCTTTATCTTCACTGCGACCCGACCGCTTCACATTATCTCAAACTGCTGTGCGATGCGGTATTTGGGCAGGACAAATACCGCAATGAAATTGTCTGGAAGCGAACCAGCGCGCATTCCGGGTCGAAGCGATGGGGTCCGGTGCATGATGTGATTTTGTTTTATTCAAAGTGTGATGGCTACCAGTGGCATCCCGTCTTTCAAAATTATTCGGAAGAATATCTGGAAAACTTTTATCGTTTCTCGGACAAGAAAGGGCGGTTCCGCATTGGAGATTTGACCGGTGCAGGAACTCGGTCGGGCGAATCAGGGCAACCGTGGCGACGGGTGAATCCAACTTCAGCAGGCAGACACTGGGCGGTTCCCAACAAAGTGCTCATTGAAATGTTTGGCGAAAAATGCCTTGAGTGGTCTGTGCCAGAAAAGCTTGATGCGCTCGACAAGAAAGGTCTCATTTATTGGCCGCCTAAAGGCAAAGTTCCGGGATTCAAGCGCTACTACAACGAACAAGCCGGTGTTTTCATTGTGGATGTCATCACCGACATTGATCCCATCGCCGCGCAATCCGCCGAGCGGCTTGGATACCCGACCCAAAAGCCATTGGCACTCCTGGAACGCATCATCAAGGCCAGCAGCAAGCCCGGAGATTTGGTGCTTGATCCTTTTTGCGGCTGCGGCACTACAATTGACGCGGCGCAGAGTCTTGACCGGAAATGGATCGGCATAGACATTACCCAACTAGCAACCTCGTTGATCAAACATCGCCTGCGCGAAGCTCACGGCGGAAGAATCAAGATTGAAACCGTTGGCGAACCGACAACGCCAAATGAAGCTTCCATTCTTGCCGAACAGGATAAATATCAATTCCAATGGTGGGCGCTCGGCCTCGTCGGCGCGCGACCCGTCGAGCAAAAGAAAGGCGCAGACCACGGCATTGACGGAAAAATTCTTTTCCGCGACGACCCAAACGCCGCCAAGCCGGAGCAAATCATCATTCAAGTCAAAGGTGGCAAGACCGGCGTGAAAGACGTGCGCGATTTGCGCGGCGTGCTTGACCGCGAGAAAGCCGCCATCGGCGTTTTGATTTCCCTGCAAGAATCAACCGGCCCGATGGACGCCGAAGCCGCGAGCGTCGGTTTCTACGAACACAAAACGAACAAACAGAAATTTCCGCGCCTGCAACTTCGCACAGTAAAAGAATTGATGGATGGAAAAGGCATTGAACGTCCAACCAGCGCCGCAAGTTTCGACGACACTTTCAAAAAAGCACCTGCATCAAAAAAGAAGGAGCGGGAGCAACCGGAGTTGGGCGTTTGATTTTTAGTTCGCCTTTGGCACAAGCGCGCCGCTCACTTTGCATAATAATCTCGCAGGACGCGCGCGAGCCATTGCCGGTCGAGGTAAAACGGCGTCCCCTGAAAACGCACGATGCCGTGCGGGTCAATCAGCATCAGGTGCGGAATCCCCGTCACGCCGACCGCACCGAGCATCCGCCGCTGCGGGTCAACCGCCACGGCGTAGTCAATTTTCGGGTCGGTCATTTTCCGCACGACCGCCTCCGTCTCGTCGCTCAAGCCGACCACGACCAGATGATCCTTGAACTCCGCCTGGATCTCATTGAGTTCGGGGATCGCCCGGCGGCACGGCCCGCACCACGTCGCAAAAAAATCCATCAGGATGAACTTGCCCTTCGTATCCGGCGCGTCCGTCAGCCATTTGTCCACCACGCAGTCCGGCGCACGCTGGTGAAGAAAAGATTTCGCGTAAAGCTGCGGCACGACGATGTCGCCCTCCGGCGTGAGCGTCGCCGGCACGCGGGTTTCGTCCGTCGGCACCGCCACCGGGGCGTTGATGATCTGCTTGAGAAATTCCGCGTTGGCCGCCGCCTGTTTTTTGGCCGCTGCCTCTGCCATGGCCGGATTGTAGTTGAAATGTTTTTGCAGCTCCGGGCCGAGTTCCTTCAATTTCGCGTTGCCCATTCCGCCGCTGAAAGTGAAAAAGACATCCGTCGCGCTGACCGCCGTGACGGTAACATTGCTGTAGACATCCGCGCCGACCTTGAGCAGCGGCAATGTTTCATCGGCACGAGCCGACAGCGCCGCCGCCGGCAGAAATAAAATGCCCCAAACCCTGAAACGCATGGTTAACCTATGTTTTGCGGCGCATGGTTTGACAAGAAAAAACGAGAAATAAAAACTGGTGCCAGCGGGAGGAATTGAACCTCCGACCAAAGGCTTATGAGTCCTCTGCTCTACCCCTGAGCTACGCTGGCCACCGAAAACGGTTCCATATTTTGCGGACATTTCCCGCGCTGTCAAATCGGAACGGCAAATTGCAGCCTCGTAATCTTAATCCTGATCTTAATCATAATCCTTTCCCGGCGGATTAAGATTACGATCAGGATTTAAGATTAGGACAAACAAAAAAGCGGAGCCTGGTTTTTACCCAGGCCCCGCTGTGAAAACTAAACGCGATCAGTAGCGTTCACGACGGCCAGCGCCGCCGCCGCCGCCGAATTCACGACGACCACCACCGCCGCCGCCGCCGGGCGCGCGTTCTTCACGCGGCTTGGCCACGTTGACGGTGAGGGCTCGGCCATCCAACTGCGCGCCGTTCAGGGCGGCGATGGCTTTCTGCGCCTCTTCCGGCGTGCTCATGGTGACGAAACCGAAACCGCGCGGACGACCGCTCATGCGGTCCATCATCAGGTTCGTTTCCGTGACCGTGCCGTGCGCCGCAAAGGCGTCGTTCAGGTCGTTTTCGGTGGTATTGAAGGAAAGATTTCCCACGAATAATTTATTGCTCATTGATGTTTTACTGTCCGACTAACACTGCACTCACCAGACTGTTTCCGATTATCGGATTTCAAATCATCACTGAACTACGTTCACTTGAAGATTTACCATGCCGTGGGACTGACAAGCTATCTAACAGATGCCACAACTATAGACTAACGCGCCGGAATAGCAACAACCAATTAAATATCTTTTCGCGCAACCTGCCGGACGCCTCGCGTCAATGGCGGTTCCTTCAACAACCCGTCCAAATCCAGCGCGCGCGTGAACATCGCAATTTCCCCGCCGGGCGTGCGCGGCCATTTTTCCTGCGGACGATCCCAATACAGTTCCACGCCGTTCCCGTCCGGGTCGCGCAGATACAGCGCCTCGCTCACGCCGTGATCCGATGCGCCGTCGAGTTCGACGCCCGCCGCGATCAGGCGGCGCAACGCATCCGCCAGCGCGGCGCGCGTCGGGTAAAGAATCGCCAGATGATAAAGTCCCGTGCTGCGCGGCGGCGGCGGCGAACCGCCCGCGCTTTCCCATGTGTTCAACCCGATGTGATGATGATAGCCGCCCGCAGAAATAAACGCCGCCTGCGAGCCGAACCGCTGCTGCAATTCAAAACCCAGCACGCCGCAGTAAAATTTCAGCGCGCGTTCGAGGTCGGCGACTTTCAGATGCACATGGCCGATGCGGACGCCGGGATCAATCGGGACAATCTTTTGCGACATGATTATTTGTTAGCGCTTTTGGTATCCTTCCGCCATGCGAAAATTGCCGCGCACATTTTACGACCGCGACACGATTGTCGTCGCGCGCGAACTGCTAGGAAAATTCCTCGTCTACAAATCGCGCGGCGTCAAGCGCGTCGGAAAAATTGTCGAAGTCGAAGCGTATCTCGGCGCGCACGACCTCGCGGCCCATTCGGCGCGCGGATTGACGCCGCGCAACCAGGTCATGTTCGGCCCGCCGGGCTTTGCCTACGTCTATTTCATTTACGGAATGTATTTTTGCATGAACGTCGTGACAGAGCGCACAGGCCATGCGTCGGCAGTTTTGCTGCGCGCCGTTGAGCCGGTGAAAAACATCGAAGGCCGGACTTGCGGGCCGGGACTGCTCTGCCGCGCGATGAAAATTGACAGAAAACTCAACGGCCATGATTTGTTGGGCGACAATTTTTTCATCGCCGGGGCGGAAGGCGCAGAAAAATTTTCAACCGTCAAACGCCCGCGCATCGGCGTGGATTACGCGAAACATTGGGCGAAGCGGCATCTGCGATTTTACATCAAAGATAATCCGTTCGTCTCACGGCGTTGACGCGGCCTGAAAATTTTGTGTTTGGACCGGAGCGAAGCTCACTTCACAAATCCCTGCTGCTTCAGCCAGAACAAACAATCGCCCGTCCACGGATGCATAGGCGCAGTCGGCGCATTTCTGTTGCCCAAACCCATGCCGTGCCCGCCTTTTTGGTAGATGTGCAAATCGAACGGCACATGATTTTTCCGCAACGCGGCGGCGAACATCAGCGTGTTCTCCGGCGGCACGGTTTTGTCCTCGCTCGTGCACCAGATGAAGCACGGCGGCGTGTTCGACGTCACCTGTAGTTCGCTGGAAAGCTGCGTCACCAAATCGGGCGCCGGATTTTTGCCGAGCAGGTTGTCTTTCGAGCCTTGGTGCGCAAACTCGCCCATCGTGATGACCGGGTAGCAAAGTATGCCGATGTCCGGCCGCGAGCTTTGTCTTTCGATTTCATCGGGCGAATTCGTGTCGCCAAAATCGAAGCGCGTCATCGCCATCGAGGCCAGATGGCCTCCCGCCGACGAACCCATGATGCCGATGCGCTTGGGATCAATCTTGTAATCATCCGCGTGCGCCCGCATCCAGCGGATTGCGCGTTCCACATCCTGAAATTCCGCCGGATAATGATAGCCGCTCGAGCCGAGGCGATATTTCAACACGAAGCACGTCACGCCATGCTGGTTCAGCCAGAGCGCGTAATCATTCCCCTCGTGCGGCGCAAGGTGCGTGTAGGCGCCGCCGGGACAAATCACCAGTGCCGCGCCGGTTGAATTCGTCGCATCCGGCAAATACGGCGTGAGCGTGGGGATGTCGTTGGCGTTGGTTCCAAGCGCGCCGGGCGCGCCATCCGGCCAGAGCGGGATTGGCGATTCCATTTCAGCGCGGGACAAAATCAAGGACGCAAATAAAATTGCCGCTGCAAAAAAAGTTTTCATGCCGCAATGAAACAAAACTTGTGCGTGTTTGACACGGCTAAATTCACGTTTATTTTCATGGTTCATGTTTGAACTTGTCTCCGATTACCAGCCCGCCGGCGACCAGCCGCAGGCGATTGAGAAATTGACCGCCGGCATCCTGTCCGGCGCGAAGCATCAAACGTTGCTCGGCGTCACCGGATCGGGAAAAACTTTTACCGTCGCGAACGTTATCAGAAACGTGGACAAGCCCACGCTCGTCATCTCGCACAACAAGACGCTCGCCGCGCAGCTTTACGCCGAGTTCAAAAGTTTTTTCCCGAACAACGCCGTCGAATACTTCGTCAGCTACTTCGATTATTACCAGCCGGAAGCCTACATTCCGCGCACGGACACCTTCATCGAAAAAGATTCCAGCCGCAACGACGACATCGAGCGGCTTCGGCTCTCGACCATGAGTTCGCTGTTCACGCGGCGCGATGTCGTCGTGGTGGCCAGCGTGTCGTGCATTTACGGCATCGGCAGCAAGGAAGATTACGAGGCGCTGGTGATACCGCTCCGCGTGGGACAGGAAATTTCGCGCGAACAATTGCTTGCACGGCTGGTGGATTTGCAATACGACCGCAACGACATCGCCTTCGAACGCGGCAATTTCCGCGTGCGCGGCGACACGGTGGAGGTCCGTCCCGCCGGCCGCGAGGACGGCCTGCGCCTGGAATTTTTCGGCGATCAAATCGAAAAGCTCGCGCGCTTCGAACCGCTCACGGGAAACAAAACGGAATCGCTCGAGGCGGTCACGATTTTCCCGGCGAAACAATTCGTCACCACCGGTGACAAAATGAAACGCGCCATCCTCGCCATCCGCGAGGAACTCGGCATACGCATCGCCGAGTTTGAGCGCGACGGCAAACTGCTCGAAGCCCAGCGCATCAAGCAGCGCACGGAGTTTGACCTGGAAATGATGGAGCAGATGGGCATCTGCTCCGGCATCGAAAATTATTCGCGCCACATCGCCAACCGTCCGCCCGGCTCGCGGCCGACCACGCTGTTTGATTTTTTCCCGGATGATTATCTGCTGGTGATTGACGAGTCGCACGTCACCGTGCCGCAGATTGGCGGCATGTATGAGGGCGACCGCTCGCGCAAAACGGTTTTGGTGAACTACGGCTTTCGCCTGCCGAGCGCGCTGGACAACCGGCCGCTGAATTTTCTGGAATTTCAAGGGCTGCAAAGCCAGACGATTTATGTCAGCGCCACACCCGCGCCGCGCGAAATCGGCTGGTCGCAGGGCAAGGTTGCGGAACTCGTGGTGCGCCCGACGGGGCTGATTGACCCGAAAGTCACGGTCAAGCCGCTGAAAGGCCAGATTGACGACCTGCTCGAAGAAGTCCGCAAGCGCGGCGACAAAAAGGAACGCACGCTCGTCACCACGCTCACCAAACGCACGGCGGAGGAACTCACCGATTACCTGCGCGACACCGGTGTGAATGTGCGCTATCTGCACAGCGAAATTGACGCGATTGAGCGGGTCGAGATTTTGCGCTCGCTGCGCAAGGGCGAATTTGACGTGCTCGTCGGCATCAACCTGCTGCGCGAAGGCTTGGATTTGCCGGAAGTTTCGCTCGTGGCAATTCTGGACGCGGACAAAGAGGGTTTTCTGCGCAGCGAAACCAGTTTGATCCAGACCGCCGGCCGCGCCGCGCGGCATTTGAACGGCGAGGTGATTCTTTACGCCGACGTGATGACGCAAAGCATCCAGAAATTTCTCGCCGTCACAAAAAAGCGTCGCGAAAAACAGATCGCCTACAACGTCGCGCACAATATCACGCCGCGCAGCGTCGTCCGCGCCGTGGAGGAAAGCCTGGCGACCTACGAAGCCGACCGCCGCGAGGCCGACGCCGTCCTGCGCGAAGGCAGCACGGACATTGACATCACCTCGACCATCCAGGAACTCGAGACCGAAATGCTCAAGGCCGCCGAGGATTTGAAATTTGAAAAAGCCGCGCTGCTCCGCGACCAGATCAAGGAACTCAAACACATGCTCGACGGCACGAAATCGGAGGCGAAGCCGGTGAGTTATCGGAAATCAAAACGGGCGAGGAAATAAACAGCTTCCAAATTTTACGAAGTTGATTGCGCTTTTCTATCCTGCCAAACAACAAATAGAGCCGCACGGTAAAACAGAAAAACCCAAGCTCCCATATCGTCGTCGCTTGGCAGCTTGTGCCAGAAGTCAATTACACCATCGCCACGAGAATCGTGAGTGTGCGCGACAAAGGGCATAATATTTTGCCAATGAGCCCATTCAGCCAAATTGAATGGTTTTGCGCATTGAGCCGTAAAAGTGTCGTTAGAATAATCGTAATCAGGATAGAATTTTCTTAAAAAACCTTTCGTCAGTCGAACCATAAACCTATCTCCGCGCTCGTCCGGCATATAACTTAACGGCAAGCGAACTTGTCCCGTTGGAAATTGAAAAATTTCAATTTTAATGTGTTCTTTGACTCGGTTTCTGAGTTTTGTTTTTTTCTTCAAAATGGGTGCTACGCGATTTCTCAAAACCCATAATCCTTTTTCATTTATTGCAGCAACAGAGGTCAACCATATAAGCATGGCCTCGTCATCCATGCTAAATCCTTCATTGCATTTTCTGCAACAACGCACGGTAATTAGATTTTCTCGAAATTTCGGCGGAAAAATGCCTTTGGCGGAAGATGATCATTGGTCAAGTTTTCAGTGACCCCGCACAGATAGCATTTTTCAATTGGCCTCATCGAGAATGTTCAGTGCAATCGGCGCGACCTCATTGAATTAATATGGAACATCATCTGGGTCAATTTTGATGTTTTCCCATGAAGCTGGATACTGTTTTACGAACTCCACATCTTCATCGGTCAGCGCGAACCATTCTCCGCGCAATCGCTTGTCGTCAAAAAGCGAGTGAAGCCTTCTCTCGGCTTCTTTTGAATTTGGAACTTCAATTAATGCAATCACCGAAAGTTTGATTGGCATATTACCGGCAACGGATAAAGGCCGCTTGTCCGGTCTGGTAGTTTTGCCGATTTTGTAGCCGAAGTCGGATTTTGTAAGGTAAATATATTCCTTTGGCGGAATGTATGGCGGAGGGGGTGCTAAAAAAATATATTTTAGCGTCGCCTCAATTTCGGGAGGCGTTTTGATAACAATAGGCGATTTCTTTTTTCGATTCATTTGCCTCAACCGTTCAGCGCCGTCGGCGCGGCATCTTTGTAGAACCAAACCCAAACCAAATCAAGGTTCTTGCGAACGGCCAACATTGACTTATTAATCCGCACTGGCGGTTTTTGGCTCCGCACGGATGGTTTGAGCGTCCGCACGGAGCATTTGATGGGGTGCGGATGGCGTCTGATGCCAGGCACGAGTCATTTTGAAGCCTGCACGGAAGGTTTTTTTACGCACCAGGCATTCAAAACCACGCACGGCAAGAAAGTTTGCCCGCACGAAGCGCCTTAACCGGCGCACGGACGGGTTTTAGCGGCGCACGGATAAACTTCTTGTCCGCACGGATGATTTACGGGCGTTCACGGATAATCTTAAACACTGCAAGGGCAATCTTTTTCCCGCACGGAATGATTTGAATTGATGCGCAAACGCTATTTCGCCGGATTCGCGCCTTTGAACAGAGCTATCGGCGCGACATCTTTGTAGAACCAAACCCAAACCAAATCAAGGTTCTTGCGAACGGCCACCAGCCGAGCGGCATATTCTTTGACAATAGCCCAGAGCTTTAGCTCTGGGATTCGTTGTTCGCAAATATCAAAAGTCCCGTCAGGGACGAAAGATCCTTGCGGACGGCCACCATGTTCTCTGCCGTCCCTGCGGGACTCGCAAATGCGCCGGGCAATTTACCCAGCCATAAATGGCTGGGCTATTGTCGGCTGCTGGGGTTCGCGACCAACCAATCATCAACGCTGAAAGCGTTGAATCATTTCGCCATCTATTTGATTAAACCCCGTTGCCGCCAAGGCGCACGCGGGCCGCTAGTTCGTGGGCAAAATTCAAAATTCGCCGTCTTTAATTCCCAGCCGCAAACCGGCCATCACCGTTTCCCGCCAGAGGCTGGTGAGGTCGCTTAATTTTTGCAGCCACGGCAGCACGCGATTTTCGAGGGCGTCGGAAAGCTTGATGGGGTCGCCGGTCTGGCAGGTCTGGTCAACGTGGCGGATGATGCCGGCGATCTGTTCGAGCTGCCACTTGCGAAGCTGGGCCAGTGGTGCGCGGCCATTGGCCGGTCCGCACTGGCTGTCCGGCAGCAAGCTCAAGGTGAGCACGGGTTCCTTGAGCTGTCCGGCCAGGTTCCACCAGATTTCACGCGCCGGCTGGATGTCATTGATGACCACGAGCGTGACCGCCGTCTCGATGCATTCGCGGGTGCGGTTGATTTGTTGCAAGGCCGTTTCCAATAACAGGACAGCGGTGTCCGCCAAATCCATCGTCTCGGCCTCGATGCGGAAAAAATTGCCTTGTTGGACCAGCGGCAACGCGAGGTTGATGGGCGTGCCGTTCACGCTCAAGGAAGATAAAACGCGCTGTTCTTCCAAGGCGCGCATCTCAAGAAAACAGCGGATGGCATTCAGGGAACAGCATTCCGATGGCAGCTCCACCGGCAATCCGTCCAGCGTTGTTTCAACGGTGGAACAAGGTTCTGAATTCAAGTTGTCACTCATGCTTTCCGAAAGCTGCAAATGGCGTGCCTCGGGACAACATAATCTTGAAAAGTTGTTCACAAGTAATTCACAGGCGGCCAAAATAGTTTGTCGCGTGTTCTGTCAGCCGCAAATTGGGCGTTGCTTTTTTGCCCGGCGGCGGGCAACTTAAACCTCCCTGTGTCGGGGCGTAGCGTAGTCTGGCTAGCGCGCTTGCTTCGGGTGCAAGAGGTCGTGAGTTCGAATCTCACCGCCCCGACCATTTTCTCAATTAAATTGAGTGTTTTACAAAATTCTATCTATAATCTATCATGTGGATAGCTGAAAGCAGACGCGTCGAACGCAGTTAAGGAGTTCAAGAGGAACGGAATTTTTGTCCGCATCCGACCCACAATTAAGCACGGCACGAATTATTTTGTGCTGGATTATGGTGCAAACGGGCAGCGCAAACTGGTTTGGCGCTCGACGTTGGCCGACGCCCGCAAAGCCGCTGACGCCGCCATTGACAAGATTACGGAAGGCCAGTCCGAAGTCCTCAACCTTAAATCCGCCGATGCCCACGCCTACACCCGCGCTCGCGTTGCCCTCGACGGGTTGGACGGCGAGACGAAGATAGAAAAAGAGATAGACGAAGCTGTGCGGGAATTTGCCGACGCCTATCGCTTGCTCGCCGGGCGCGCGTCCATTCTGGAAGTTTCCCGCGAGTGGTTGAAACGTCATGCTGTCGCATTGCCCCGCGTCACGGTTGCCGCGGCCGTCGAGCAGATGAAGAAACAGGCCGAGTTGGACGGCAAATCCGTCATGCGCGTAAAACAGTTTTCAAATGTCTTGGATCGTTTCGCGGAATGTTTGAACGTGGAAGTCCATACGCTCACGCCGAAATTGATTGCGGATTATCTCACCGCGCTTTGATGCGCTTTTACAGCCGCCCCACGAATGGCTGCCGCCACCGCCGATGCCGCCGACATGGTGTTGGTTGCCAGCAGCGCCGAGTCGGCATACCGCACTCCGCTTTTCGCATCAAAGACAACGAAGCCGATGGAATTGCAGACAACACAACCAGCGGGCTTACTGCACTATTTCTACCACCAGCATTTTTATGGGTGCACTACTGGGCACCAGTTCCAAGCCGTGATGAATGGTTGTTTCAACATAAACCCGATGTTTTGAAAACAGCTAAATTTATTTTTCTGTAAGAGCCGAACGAATATTTTCATTGTCAACCGGGGCGGATGATGACTCCGACTTCAGTTCCAGCAGCCAGAGGCTGATCTGATCCGCCGCCAAGACGTGTTTGCCGTCATCGAGAAGTTGCAGGGACTCCCTTGGCTGAAATGGGTAGTCTGTTCGTAGCGGTGGAAGTTCTTCCCTCCTGCCATCGGCCATGGCCATGCGCTCAAATGGCCGGGCCGAATAGAACCAGCCATCGCGAAGAAAAAATGGGGCGCCAGGAAGTTTGGTGCTGCCGGGCACACCCGGGACTGGACTTTCCCAAAACCTCATTGCCGCATTTGTTCTCGCCGTCTGGGAATTGTAGGCGAATATAAGGCGGTCACTGCGAAAGTCAAATAGAGCCATCATGAAAAGTTCTTTCACTGCCACTGTATTTGCATCCACCAGACCAAACCACATATTGTCTCGCCAGAACTGTGGGTCATTGGCAGGTATGCGCAGTGGAGCAAGCCGTTTATACTCGCCAGTTCCTGGCAGATAGGCCCAGATTCCCATGTCAGGAGTTATGGCCGGACTGTTTGTATGCGGAGGCGGTGTGTCTGTGGTGATAGCCATTATCAGCCGGTGACGGATGGTATCAGCCGCAAGGCCGAGTGTGTAGAATGGCTGCTGGTCATCGAGTGGAGAGAGATGTTCGCTGCGCCGACTGGAGGCAAGAACTGTGACCTTGCGGTTTGCAGGCTCATAACTGGCAATATATCCGCCGCGCTGAAATTCCCCCGCGCCGATGTAGAGTTTTCCGTCAAGAAATGCAACTGCGTGTATATCATCCGATGGTAAACCATTGGTCGTGTTCAATTGCAGAACCGGGCCGTCGTTCGTCGGGAAAATGAAAACTCCCGAACCCGTCGCCGCAAAGTAACAGCCTGCTCCGACACAGGCTGCTCGGACGAAATCGAACGATGCTGTCATCGCGTTTTTTTCGCGGGAGAGTCTGCGTTCTAAAAAATCTTTGCGACCGTTCACCGGGCTGAACACGAAGAATTTTGTCCGGCTAAGAAAAGTCGGAGGGCCGCCTTCAAGCGGCACGCGCATCAATTGCATGCTGTCTTCGGGAAGCCCCCATTCCTGAACGCCAAGCGCAACGGCATAGACCTGTCCCTCCTGAACCACCGGCTTGAAGAGCCACGCGTAGCCGTTCATTGGTTTGGCCAAATCGAGCAGGCACACACTTTGATTCCAAGGCAAGTTAATTGGAACATTAGCAATTGCATTTGTTCCGGCAAGCTCGGCAGCCAGTTTGTCGCGCTTTTGCTGCAAGTCCCTGATGACTTCACTTCGATTGGAATAGCTGCCCTTGATTGTTGGATAGGCATCGGGTTTATCGAGGATCAGCTTGAGCGCGCCGTCCACAACTTCAAATTCTGTGGACAAATTCCGATTACGCGGAATTTCGAACCATTCTGCTGCACGGTAGAACAAATTCGGCTGGATATCTCCCTGGGCAAAAGCGAAGCGGCAGGCTTCCAGATATTCATTCCCGCCATCGGGATGGTTAAGAAGCAGCCTAAGCGTTTGCTCGATTACACCCCACAAACACTCGTGTAAAGGACCCGGTTTGGCTGCTTCGCCATGCGCCGACATATCCTGTGCGTATAGGCGGAACTCACGTTCGGCCGCCAGCGTCTCGTCAGAATGGTAGCCGGTCGGATTCATCGTCGAGGTCACCCGTCCGGCATGGGCATAGATGCGGATAACCGGGTCTTGATCCTGCTCCAGGGTCTTTAGGAACTCTGCGATCTGACTCCCTCGATAATGAGAAAGGAAGAGAAAGTATGACATGGGATTGTAGTCTCCACTACCATCGGGCGGATTCATCTTGTGTGACACCTCAATCCAATGGCTCAAGGCCAGCTCGGCGTCCTGCTGATTCATGCTGGCCACAATAAACTCGTAACCGAGAGTGTGGTTGTAGGTTGCAAACGAGGCGCTATCCACCGATTGTTTTATCAGGAAGGGTTCCAAGACTTCCTTCAGCAAGGTTCGTTCCTTGCCGTTCAGCGCAGCAATTTCGGCGGTGCTGACGGGGTCGGCGGTTCTTACGTCTGCCAGTTTCTCCAGAAGCATTTTTAACGGGTCGGTATAGAAATTTTTGGGCACTTCGGGAACCGGCTCGCCCGGCCTGGCTTGAGCGACCACCTCACGCGAAACATCCAGCAGCAAGTCAGCACCTCGCTGGCCCAAGGCCAGACAAGTTGACAGGTTTTCCGAAGATGGCTGGGTGTCAAGTGGCCGATGCCAGTTCTGGCCGCCGGGATCAACGTATTCGATGGCGGCATCAAGCAGCAGCATTGCCATTTCCCGCCGCCAGTCCATTTGCTCCGGGGCAAGAGCAAGGGCTGCATCGAGCGGATGCACAGCCGCAATGTAATCTCGATGCTGAAGCAACAGCAGATATTCGCTGTGAAATCGCGCAGCCTCGGCTTCGCGATCAGCCGGGGTGCTGTCCGACGGAACCTTCAGGTATTGTTCAGTCTTATCCGCCAGAAGATGAGCCAGCGCCGCAGGATCGCGGGTCGGAACGCTGGCGGCAATCTCGTTGTTCCGCGCACCGTCCGCGCCGACAAACGCGAGCGTGCCGCGCAAACCTTCACCGTCCCGGCTGATGTCCAGTTGCATTACCCGCAATGAACTCAACAAACGATTTCCTTCCGCATCCGGGGCCACGCTGCGTTCCTGGTTCACCTGTTCCAGCCGACGCCGCTCCAGCACCGCGATTCCCGGCGACGCCGTCAATTCACGTTCCAGCAACAGCCCCACCGAGTCGCAAATGCTGTCGAACTGGCGCGGCAGATCCGCGTTGCGCACCGACAGTAATCCAACCGTGTGCAAGTCCTGCAAACCTTGATGCGCTTTCACAACCGCCGCACGAACGGCCACTGCCACGGCTGATGCCGCCGAAATGGTGTTGGACGCCAGCAGCGCCGAGTCGGCATAACGCACTCCGCTTTTCGCATCAAAGACAACGAGGCCAATGGAATTGAATCCATCAGTTTCGTTCGTCAAGGTTCCTTCGATGACGACGAACAAATCAACGTGAAGCAATTGGCCCGCCTTGATTGCGTCCTCGGCGCGCACCACTCCGGCCAGCGAGAATTCCTGTTCGCGCAACACACGATACACTTCCGCGCGATCCAGTATCTGCAAATCCGCGTCTTTGCCCAGGAGCGCCGTCGCCGTGTCGAGCACATTTGCGACGCCGTCATTTCCAACGCTGCCCACGAGCGCAATGCTCGTCGCGGCGTAAGCTTCGGAAATCTGGCCAAAAGTGGCGATGGTCAAAAGCACCAGCAGGTGAACTCCTGAAAGCCTTTTTGCTTGATGCATTGTTTTTCTCAAGATCATTTTTAGAGATTCGTTTGAAACCCGGTGTCCTGGCATTAAGGCGGAGTCAAGGCCTGAAGCTGGCCTTGAGGCCATGACCTGCCCATCCAGATTTCGTCGCCAACATTAAGCAGGGCGGTGACAAAGCCCCATGATTTGACGGGCAGTTGGAAGATTTTAAAATGCTTTTGGATTGGATCGAAAACCATGACCGTTCCATCACCTCCGGCTAATAACACCTTGTTATCGCGTTCTAAAATGGAGTAAACCGGGAAGGCTGGCAACCCGTCCTGTTTTCGAATTGTCTGCCAGTCCGTTCCGTCGGGTTTGCAACTGACCAGAGACTCTTCGTAGCCAACCCGACCCGCATTTCGGGCTGCCGGGCCGAACCAGACGCGATCCGCAGCCACGCCGAGGGAAGCGGTAAAATTAGTGGTATAATAACATGTCCACTGGTTGGCTTTGATTTCGTAACGATAGACCGGCACGCGCCCAATGGACTCGTTGGCCGTAAGAAACCATACATTTCCCGCCACCGATTTCACGCTGAAAATGCGGTTGGCCGGTGGTCCTGATCTGGCGGGATAGTCCGTGGACAGGAATGTCTGCCACTGGCCGGTCTTGAACAGATAACGTGCCACGGCTCCCTGACGATTATGACTGGCTCCAACCCAAAGACTGTCTTCGTCGGCATCCAGGCATTGGACGTAATTCATCGGCAATCCATTGGTCTCGTTGAAATTCGACCACTCGCCCGTGGCTTTATTGAACACGTCAATTCCTTTGCCGTAGGTGCCCACCCAAACTCGACCGTTGGCAATGGCGAGACTGGTGACCCACGGATAAGAAATACTCGAGCCGACCGGGAAGGTTGTCGTCTCACCGGTCGCCGAATCGAAACGCACCAAACCGCCCGCCATCGCGCTGCCTGCTGCCGGATCGTTGTTGGCCAGCTCCCGGCTCGGTTCATCCCAACGCGATGGTCCCAGACCGAGCCATACGGAAGTGCCGTCCAGTTTCAGGTCGTTGATGCCTGCGCGCGGCAGTGGAATATTCTTGGTCTTCCATGAGACCTGCGTGGATGAAACGGTGAACGGTTTTGTGGCGATTGCCGGTGCTGCGGTGCCTAAACGATCCCGGCATTTTCCGGCCCATGCCACCGCTTCCTGGTTATCGGGGCCAAGCCCCTCGAATCGCTCCAGCGCCAGTGGGTAATCACCCAACTCGAAAGCACATCGTCCGATGCGAAAGTCCCTGTCCGCTGCATAATGCCCGGCCCCAATTTTTAACAGATAAGGGAGGGCTTCCTTGAACTGGCCATGATCCATGAGCCGCGTTGCGAGATGATTGCGCGTCAAATCCCACACAAAACCCAGCGACAAACGATCCTTGGGATCATCCGAAATCGCATCCACCGCACGTTTCAGCCAGTAACAAATTGCCTCGTCGTCATCGGTGTGGCGTTCCCAGGATGTTGCCCAGCCCCGGAGCAGATTGTAAGCATGCTCCGGATACTTACTGACCATGTCTTCCAGCAACTGCGTGCCGAGCGCACGGCTTGCGGTGTCCCGTAATTCATATTTATTGGGTATGGTTGTTTTTTCTCCGCCAATCTGGGTCAACTCGAACAGGCAATTAACCCCGAAACCAATGCCAGACACATACGAAGGCCCCGATGAAAGTAATTTGTCAAAGTCTATCCGAAAATCCGCAATTACGGCGTTCAAGTCAGAATCATTCCGATGTTGGTCCTTCAGCTCAAGCAAGATTTCATTAAGGGCCAGTCGTGTTTCAATTAAGTGGGGATAGTTGTCCATCAAGAGTTGCCGGTAGTAGTGGCGCTTTTCTCCGGCAGTTTGGCGCGAAAGAAAGAGCCAAGCCTTCGGCTGATACGCTTTACTTTGCCAGGCGATTTCCTCGGCGATTTCGACGGCTTCGTTGGTTTTCTCCACCTGACGATCCACCAGTATCGAAGAGAGCAAGGCTCCCGCCAGCGGGTTATGTTCGTCGGCAATCCACGCGCTTTGCACATACTGGATGGCGCGCAGGACATTGGCTTTGCGCGCCGCTGAATTGTCGGAATAACCCTCCACGTTGAACGCCGTCGGGGGAATTTCCCACGCATAAGCGACGGCGAAAACCTCCCCGCGCACATCGGGTATATTGATCAAGGCAAAGGCGCGCTTGATCAAAGATTCCGCCTCGGCGGAACGGTCTGGTTGACTTTGCGAGCGTGGAGCATCGGCGGCGTTGGTGGACACAAGTGCATCGCGAATCTTGGCGGCTAAATGGCTTATGCCCGAGTCAGATTCCTGAAACAGGTATTGGTCCACAAGCGAACGGCTTTGGTTCCCTTCCAGATTTTTGATTTGGGTGGTGACGCTGATCGCCAACGGCTGATCTTGAGGCTGGGTTTCATGAAACGAACCACTTACCAGATAGTAGTTGCGCAATTTGGCCCATTGATTCGTTGCTGTTATTTGAACTTGAGTGAGTCCTCCGCGTTGCAACCGCACCTCGGTGAACAACGCGTCCACATCCTCGCGTTCCAGCACCAACACGCCGGGTTCGCGCATCATAACAGTTCGGATGCTGCGTGCCAGCGCACGATCCTGCCACTGACTGCGCGGAAGCGGGCTCGGGCATTCAAAATCCACCACCGAGACCAGCGTGTGAATGTCCTGCCGCGCGAGCCAGCGCAACGCCAGCGGCTTGAGGCGCTCCGACCACGCGCGCGCCCGCGTCTCCAGTTCTGCTGGCGGAAACACCTCGGACTTCATGTCTTCAATCGTTCCAAGCTGCGCGTCGAGCACCTTGACCGTGAGCGCGCATAACCCATTGGTCACCGAGAGTTGCCCGATCACCAGCAAATCCGCGCCCTGCCAGACGGGTCTGATTGTCGTATTTGTGCCATTCGCCGTAGCAGTAGCCAACGCCCATTCCTGCGCTGCCAGCGGTAAATCATCGCGATCCACCAGTGCCAACCAATCGTGCCGCGAAAGCTCCGTTACAACGACCGACTGCCACAACGCCGCCTGATCGCCCAAGCTATTCATTTCCCCGGCCACCAATGGCTCGGTCACTACCACGCGGACTTGCTCGGCGCTGGCCAGCTGAACGCTAGCCAGGCACACGAGTGCGGAAAAAACGCAGCTCCTCATGGGCAAGATTACTTCACCAGTTTCAGCAGCAGCCGCTCCGCCAGTTCGTCCGCACCATTTTCCAGCGCGGCTTTCGCGGCGATGTGTTCCGCGATGTCCACGGCGACGCTCGTCTGGCGGTCCACGGAAATAACGTCTCCGCTCGCCGCGTCGCGCGCCTTGATTTCAATCCGCGCGCGGCAGCTGATCAGATTGCCTTTGTGCATTCCCAATTCGCTGAACGCCTCGCCGGTGATTGCAATGGCCGCACGGTTGGTGGAATTGTCGTCCGCCAGCGTGAAGCCGCATTGCTGCAAGATCAGCGACAATTCCGTCTGCGCCGCCGGGTCAATGACCGCCTGCCCGAAATGCTGCTCCGTGATTTTCACCGAGACAACCGGCAGTTTTTTATCGCCCAGTTCTTTTTTGATTTTTGCAATGCGGTCTTCCGGCGATTCAACTTTCGCCACCAGCGTGTCGCCTTTCGCCGTCACGTCCGCCGCGATCTTCTTTTCCAATTGTTCCGACAAATCGGAAATGGAAGCGTCCACGTTGCCTTTGACAATCTCGCCATAAACGCGGCTGGTTTCCGTGCCGATGATTTTGGCGACGATGAACAGCTCCGTGTCCGTCTTGAACACGCGCCCGGTGACCAGCACTTTCGCACCGGTCAACTGGCCGACTTTCGCCGCGCTGTCCGGCGTGACTGTTCCCGACAAGCCCAGTTCCTGTTCGCCCAGCGCCTTGTCCAGTTCTGCGCGCTCGACGGTCATCAGGTTTGGCTCGGCGGACAAATAAGCGTTGAGCAGCGTGGCGACTTTCGGGCCGAGATCGCGCACATTTTCGTCTTTCGAATCGAAATCAAAGACGGCCACGGCAAGGACATCCGCCGAAGCCGTGTTGGTCACGCCGGATGAACTGCTGTTGGTGGAAACAGTTTGTCCGGTGGTGCGTGTGATTGCGCCCACCGTGAGCAACAATGTCAGGATGAACGGAATTTTTATTTTCATATTTTTGTTGGGTTATGGTTGTGAGGATAAATTAGGCAAGGCCGGTGTTTGCGGATTCAGCGCCAGCTTGCAAAAATAAATCAAATTCAGTTGCGACTGCGGATTGTCCGCCAGATCGGAAACCAAATCCGGCTGCACGACAACGACGGCATTCGTTACTTCCGAAACGGAATAAAACGACGGCCGCAATTTTTCGTCAAGCACGCGCGGCGGCTGGATCCAGACAATTGCCACGCCGGTTTTGGCAAGCGTCTTAATCTGGTTCGCCAGCCCGTCGCGCATTTGCGCCTTCGATGGAAACGGGCCGATGACGGCCAGCTTGCCGGAAAAGTTCTCCAAATTGGAATCTTCCAAATTCACCAGATCAATTTTCAAACTTTTCAGCAGCGGCTTGAGCTGGTTCTGCGGATCAAAGACGCCCAAAGCTTCGTCACCCGCCAGCGGTTTCAATTCCGCCAGCAGGTTCGTCGGATAAACCAAAACCAGCGTCACGCCGAGAATGTTCGTGTCTGCCAGCCACTCGACAATAAATTTGGTTTTCGCCTTCACGGCGGGAAAATCCAGCGGCGCGGATGCCAGAACCGTTTCACCCGCCGGGACTTGAATTAGTCTCCAAGGGTTTTCAGAATGAACAACGGCGGTGGCTGAGCTGGTTTGAAATATGCGCGTGCGAATTTCACCTGCAAAGTCCTTGCCGCCCGGATTGTGAAACGTCACGGAAACATTCCGCGCGTCGCCGGCGAACACGCACTGCGCCTCCCTGTTGGTGATCAGTTCCAACTGTCCGTAAGCAACGATCGGTGCCGCGCCGGCGAGCGCGAAAAAAATCAAACTCAGCGATGACGAGACCCGCCGTGTCAGGGCGACACCGTTCAGAAAGCTTGCCATTATTTTAATTGCCGGGTTCATTGACTTGCTGTTTCAAACAAATACGACAATCGGCGGCGGCGAATCCTTTGAAATATGCACATAAATTTTGCACGTGTTCAGGGCTTTGCGCCTTTCGTTTTGGTGTCTTCATCTGCAAAGGTCACGAGCCACAGACCGCGTTGGTCGCCGATGAGCGCCTGATCCGAACCGATCAGCCGGAAACATTCGTTGGGGCTGAACTCTTTATCATCTGCGCGCAGAGGTGGCAGGTCTTGCTTGCCTCCCGTGTCCATTGAAATCCGGCTGAAGCTGTTTTCAGCCCTCCCGCGACCCGCGCTCCAAATCCAGCCGTCATGCACGAAGCTGGCCGTGTCAATATGTATGACACGACTCCCCATCAGTGGCGGAGAATGGAATGCAGGGTTCACTATCATTCCGTGCTTTTGCAGCGTTTCTTCCACGCCGAACCAAAGGCCAATGCCAACGCAACTCCCAGCCAACAGCGTGTGTTCGTCTGTCGTAAAATCAAATAGAGCCATTCCTCGTGATGCGTTACCAGCAAATGCGATTTGTGTCTCGCTAACACGTCCCACCCAGTCAATGTCGTAATAATTCGCGTTAGGCCAGCGCGGGAGGATGCCTTTGAATTCATGGCTGGACGGAGTGTATGACCAAAGGCCGGAGCGTGCCTTTGCACAAATCATTGGAAAAACATCCGAGTTTGATTCTTTCGCTGGTTGTAGAATGCTCTCCAATCTGCCGCCGCCGCCGCCTTGATCCGTCAAAAAGACAATCCGGTGGTTTGTTTCGTCAGCCATGAGAATGGGAATACTTAACGGCGAACCATTGTCGAATGGTGAGAGCTGTTCGCGGCGACGCGCGGAACAAAGCGTTTCGCATTGATGACTTTTCATGTCGAAACTAACGAGATAACCCGACTCGCCCAAGCCGATGTAAAGTTTCCCATCCAGACAATCCAAGGCCGTCACCTCATCCGATGGTAATACAGTGTTCTGATCCAGAACTTCAACTTTTCCGCCCGTCTTCGGGAAAATGAAAACACCTTGTGATGTGCCCAGGTAATAATTCTTTTCATCAACGCACGCCGCATTTAGTTCAACTCCTTGTCCGGCGATTACACCCAAAGGATTAAGTTTCCGCTGAAGAATCATTCTGGGCGTTGGCTCTGCAACCCCTTGCACAGTGATTTTGCCCGATGACTCAACATCCTCGCCTTTCAGCGAAATCCGCAGCAGGTGCAGGGATGGTCTGCCATTCGCCTCGTCCGTGCTGTAGCCGGCAGCATAAACGAAATCACCTTGAACCACCGGACGAAACAATTGCGTGATTCCTTTTTTTGCGCCGGTCAAATCAACGATTTGATGAACCTCGCGCCACAGGGTCGGGAATTCCGAAATCCCGTCACGCTTCTTTTGCGCATCAGCGCGCCGGCTTAACAAATCCTGCAAGTATTGATTGGTGTCTGCCTGGCCAAAATACCGGAGGTCCGGTTGTTTGAGCAGTGCGACGGCGCGATCATAAAATTTAATCGCTTGAGTAAGAGTTTCCGTGTTCGTTTGGGACAACAAATAGGATGTCGCCCGGTTGAGAATATCCGGGTGCAGATCGTTTTGTTGGAGCATGAAGTCGCAGAACTTTATCGTTTCAGGATCGCCGAGGTAATTGTCAGTTGTCGTCGCAGCCGCTTCGTAAAACTGTCTGCGTGCAAACAAATTGGTGCCTTGTGCAGGACTCGTAAGGCAGTCTTGCAGATACAAGCGATATGGTTCGCCGGCAACAGCCCATGATAATCCGTCTTTTGGTTTAGAAGCCTTTGCCTCGTTCATTTGATCCAGTTTTCCGAATGCACGCACTAGTGGGTATCGGTTGGTTGCCATCAAACGCCAGGCTTCTTCCCGCTCGGAGGGGTTTACCTCTCGCCAAGTTGACGGCCACAACACCACTGAATTCAGATTGAACCTGACTCTAGGCAGCCAGCCGGGATGGTCTTCAAAAGGCGCTTGCTCCAGCAAATCCAAATAACCTTTGAGCATGGCCAGCCAGTCCTTCGACCATTCGTCCCGATATAAAGCGGAGATGTTCTCTGTGCTCCACGTGCCGGCCAGCATCGCATACCCATGCTTTTCAAACAGGTCGTCGTCTGGATGCTGCAATATGGCTTGAGCCAATACTGGCAAGGAGATATCCAGCCGGAACGAACGGTATTTTTCGTAAATTGAGTGCAAGAGTTGGCGGGCTTCTTCTATTTCCGCTGGTGACAAATAATTTAGGTCTTGAAAAGTGTTGCCATTGAAATTACGCATATATTTGTCCCATTCGTCAAAATCGGCGGTGAAATAATATGCTCTTGCCGGACTGCCGGGCTTGATCGCGTCTTGCGCTTTGCGAGCACATTCCAAAAACAAATCCATGCCCTTATCAGCAATGCGCAGGGCATCCAACAAATTAGTGGATGCTTTGGCACAACCGACCAGTGCGCTGGCCAACTTTCTTCGCAAGCGATCATCGTCCGCTTTTAGAAGGCTTTCCGCGCGGGTGAGCGAATCAAGCGTTGAATTGGATGCGTTGGTATAACTAATCAAAGTGCCGGCTAATTGTTTTCGCAGACCTTCATCGTCTGGCTGGAGCGCAAAGGCCGCTTCCAAATCCTGAAGGCCATGTCTCGAATCTCCTTGGGACAGAAAAAAAACAGCTTCCTGACGAAACCGATCAGATTCCCTGACACCATCCTCGGTCGTGGAACCGGGCGTAAATTTCATCACCTCACTGATTATTTGAAACAACCCCACCGCCAGTTCATCGGCATTTGCGTTTTGATTGGTCACCGAAAAATTATTTAGCAATTTGCCGTTGTTGTCGGTCAGTCGCGCGCTGGCGCTCATGCCTTTTCCATCCGGGCCGCGATTGCATTCCAATTCCAGCATGACGAGCGACGCCAGCAATTGCTGCTGCCCTGCGTTGCCCGGCAATTCACGTTCCTTGTTGATTTGA
>Ga0224554_1000345_pt1 | contig 40391 bp, 32 predicted proteins | sample 714S22024metaG_FD_180666 | JGI IMG/M metagenome (GOLD analysis project Ga0224554, IMG submission 180666) | Peat soil microbial communities from Stordalen Mire, Sweden - 717 S2 20-24 | ecosystem: Environmental > Terrestrial > Soil > Wetlands > Peat | place: Sweden: Norrbotten County, Stordalen... | reverse complement strand
ACCAGAAGTTTGTGCTGGGCGACCGGATTGAGACGAAGCTGCTGGATGTGCAGGAGTTTTGTCTGCGCGCCTATTATAGCCGGGAGAAGCGCGGGCACCTGCTGGAAGCCAATTTGCAACTGGAAGTGGCGCGGCATCTGGTGCGGCTGGCCAATGCCTTGAAGTTGTTCAGCCACCACACCTATGGCCTGCTGGCGGAGAAGATGGACGAAGTGGGGCGGCTGAGGGGCGGTTGCGAGACGTGCAGGCGCGCCGCCGCCCGCGTCACATTTTGCTCCTCCGCCACCGCCGTGAAATAGCGCAAATGCCGCAGTTCCATCCCTACACCATACCTTGCAGGTATGCTCAGTCAACCAACATAGTCTTTTGCGGGCGGGCGGCGGGTGGGCTAAGGTGATGCAACGAAAGAGAAAGATTATGATGAACATTCGAAAATCTGAAGAACGCGGGCACGCCAACCACGGCTGGCTCGATTCCTATCACACCTTCAGCTTTGCCGATTATTATGATCCGAAGCATGAAAATTTTCGCGCCTTGCGCGTCATCAACGAGGACTTCGTCGCCCCCGGCAAGGGCTTTGGCACCCATCCTCATCGCGACATGGAGATCATCACCTACATGTTGAGCGGCGCGCTGCAACACAAGGACTCGATGGGCAACGGACGGGTCATCCGCGCCGGCGAGGCGCAATACATGGCCGCCGGCACCGGTGTGATGCACAGCGAGTTCAATCCCAAGCCCGACGAAGCGGCGCATCTGCTGCAAATCTGGATTATGCCCGACGAAACAGGCGTCAAGCCGCGCTACGCGGAAAAATCGCTGGCGGCGGCGGAGACCGGCAAGTGGCATCTGGTCACCAGCAAGACCGGCCGCGACGGCTCGATTGCCATTCATCAGGACGCCGACCTGTGGCTGGCGAAGTTGGAGCCGGGCCAGAAAGTCGCCCACGCGCTGGCGTCCAAACGTCACGCCTGGTTGCATGTCGCGGAAGGCAAGGTTACAGTGAACGGGCAGGAACTGGCCGCCGGAGACGCCGCGGCGTTCGACGGACGCAGCGCGGCGGAAGTCAAGGCGCTGGATCGCGCCCAAGTCCTTTTGTTTGATTTGAACTGAGAAACTCGGCCGCTGAACAAACTATGAACACGACCATTACTCCCGAGCAACTGATCGCGCAGTTAAGCTGGCGCTACGCCACCAAGCAGTTCGATCCCAAACGAAAAATCAGCGGGCGAGATTGGGCCGCTTTGGAGGAGGCGCTGCGGCTGTCGCCCTCCAGTTGTGGGCTGCAACCGTGGACGTTCATCGTGGTGAAGGATCCGGCGATGCGCGCCAAACTGCGCTCCGTCTCGTGGGACCAAGCGCAAATCGTCGATGCCTCGCACCTCGTCGTTTTTGCCTCGAGGACAAATCTGGGCGAGGGCGACCTGGACGCCCATCTGCAACGCATCGCCGAAGTCCGGGGTGTGGCCGTCGAGACACTGGCGGGTTTCCGGAACATGATGGCCGGCACCGTGCTCCAAGGCATGGATGGGCCGACTCGCGACGCCTGGGCCAAAAACCAGGTCTTCATCGCGCTGGGGATTCTCCTGGCCTCGGCCGCCGCGCTCGGCATCGACGCTTGTCCCATGGAAGGGTTCGAGCGTGACAAATATGACGCCATCCTCGGCCTGGCGCAAAAGCGCCTTGCCTCCGCCGCGGTTGCCACCCTGGGCTACCGTTCGCCCGCGGACAAATATGCCGTCGCCCCCAAGGTGCGCTTTCCCAGGGAAAACGTGTTCCTGGATGCCTGAAAACGCGGTTTGCAAGCGGCCCGCCGCCGCGTAAACTTTCGCATGGAAGTAACTCGAACGGCTTTCGGGGCCTGGAACGGCGGGCGGTTCATGAACTTCGGCGAACCGCTCTCCGACGACCGCTGGATCAACCTGGTCCGGCACGCTTACCAGCGCGGCATCCGCACGTTCATGACGGCCGATGTCTATGGCAGCGGCATGGCGGATGAACTTTTGGGCCGCGCCCTGGCTGGCGTGCCGCGGGCGGATTACTGCCTGGTCGGCGCGGTCGGGCACGATTTTTACAAGGGCCAGCGCCAGGGGTCGCGCGGCTTTCCGCGTTTCACGGACCCCGCTTTGCGTTCCCCGCGCGACTATGGCGATTACTTGCGCATGGCCGTCGATAAATCCCTGCAACGCTGCCAGACCGACAAGTTTGACCTGCTCCTCCTGCACAATCCCGACTCGACCGGCTATTCCAGCGACAAGGTTTGGTTGGCGATGGACAAACTGCGCGAGGCCAAATTGACCGGCCGCATCGGCATCGCGCCCGGTCCGGCCAATGGATTCACCCTGGATTTGATCCTTTGTTTCGAGCGTTTTGGGCCGTTGCTCGATTGGGCCATGATCATACTCAATCCGCTTGAACCCTGGCCCGGCCAATTGGCGCTGCCCGCCGCTGTCAAGCATGAAGTCCCTCTGCTGACCCGCGTGGTGGATTATGGCGGGATTTTCCACGACGACGTCAAACCCGGCCACTGCTTCGCCGCGCACGATCATCGCGCCTTCCGCCCCGCCGGCTGGGTGGAGGCCGCACAGTCGAAACTGGACGCTTTTCGCCCCATCGCCGCCCGGCACAACCTGACCCTGCTGCAACTGGCCTGCGCCTGGAACCTTTCCCAACCCCCGGCAAAGTGCGTTGTCCCCACCTTGATCCAGGAAAGCGGCCCGGACGCCAAGCCGGTTGAAACCAAGACGGACGAACTCGCCTCGCTCCCGGAAGTCCTCTTGACACGCGACGAATGCGAGTTTATGGCCCGGACGGGGGACAATCGCGGTTGCATGGCCTTGAAGGGCGCCAATCGCAGCCACACCACCACGCCCGAAGCCGACCGCTGGGGTTTGACCTCCGATCTGGAAGGCGTGGCCCGCCGCTGGGGAATCGACCCCGACCGCGATTTGGCTTTTAAACATGCCGACTAATCGCCGCTATTGGCGAGGTCAAACATGCGGCGCCGTTCAAACCATGCAGAATTCGGACGGCAAGGGGCGAATGCTTCAAAATACAGGACCATTTGCGCGGCGGTGATGGAGGACGATTTGCGATTGCTTTTCTACGTGGAGGGCGAGACGGTCGCATCCTTGATCGTCGGGAAGCACGAAGTATATGAGAGCTGAGTGGCGGGCATGCGAGGGCAATATCTGATTACACCATCCGCCTGACCGCTCCAGCCTTCACCTCCCAGCGCTGCAAATCGCGGCCCAGTTCCCGCGGCCAATTCTCCTCCGTGCAGGTCATGAAAACCTGGCTCCGCGCCGATTGCGACTGGTTGAGCAACGGCAAAAATGCCGCCCGCCGTTTCGCGTCCAACTCGCCCATGATGTCGTCGATGAGCAGGATGGGCGGCGCGCCATGCACCACGGAAAGATATTCCGCCTGCGTCATTTTCAAGGCGATGGCGATGGAGCGCTTTTGTCCTTCACTGGCGTACTTGGCGGCGGATTTGCCGTTCAATTGCAGGAGCAATTCGTCCCGGTGCGGGCCGATGATGGTCGAGCGAAAAACCTTTTCGCGCGCGCGATTGCGGGCCAGCTCGAGGGCAAAGTCCTGCCGGACGGAAGGTTGATATTCCAACTCCAGCCCTTCCTCGTTCCGCGCCACGCGGCTGTAGGCGGAGCGGGCCAGCGGGGCGATTTGAGGGAGCAAATCCCGGCGGAAGGTCATCAGTTGCCGGCCGGCGTCCACGAGCTGGCGGGTGAACCCTTCCAGGGCCGTTTCGTCGGGGGCATGGTGTTTGAGGAGGGCGTTGCGGGAACGCAGGGCCGCGGCGTAACGTTGCAGCAAGGGCAGATAAACCGCATGCGTTTGCGTCAGGAGCAGGTCCATGAATCGCCGGCGCAACCGCGCCGTTCCCTTGATGAGTTGCAGATCCTCCGTGCAAAAAACCACCGCCCGCAATGTGCCCAGATAATCGCCCAATTTCCGCACCGGCTGGCCGTCGAGCGTCAATTTGCGCTCCGCAGGCGACCAATACATCTTGATCTCGCGGCCGGTTTGAGACATGACGCCAGCCCCGGCAAAGTAGCCCTTCTGGCCGTGCCGCACCATTTGCGCCCCGCCCACGCCGCGAAAGGAGCGCAGGGTGGCCAGCAGGTAAATGGCCTCGAGCACATTGGTCTTGCCCTGGGCGTTGTCTCCGAGAAGCACATGAAATCCCGGCGCGAAATCCACATCCAACCGCGCATAGTTGCGGAAGTCGCGAAGCCTTAAATGCACCAGATGCATCCCAACAGCATTCCTTTTTTGGCGCCGGACGCCAGCAGAAAGAATGTCACGACAGGCTGCTGATTTTCGTCGTCGGAGGCTTGGAGACCACCAAGGCATCCTTCGCGCCGAAAAGGAAACGGATGTCCTGGGCGGAATCGTTGTATTTCAACACGATCAGCGCGCGCGTGACGTCGTGTTCCCGGCAAAACGCCTCCGCCTGCGACACGGTTTCAAACTCCCTGGCCTGCTCCGCCTCGCCCTTCCAGGCAACGCCGTCGAAGTACCCCGTGCCAGCCGGATCTTGAATCAAAATACGCATTTAGTGCTTTCAACCGGCAAGGTTAGGGGTTTCCCTCACATTTGGCAAGCGGAAACCGCGCAAAAATTGCGCGCCCCGCAACTGGCTGATAAATGTGGATTGCCCTCAATGTCAGGGCGCCGTCAATTGGTAGAACCGGCAATTGGAATTGGTGGTGTCGGGATCGGTGAATTGCAGGGTGCCGGTAAAGTTTGTGAGAGTGGCGATCGTGTGCCAGTTGATGAGGTTGGTCGAATCCATTACCCGCAATTCCAGGCCGGGCAAGCTTGCCATTGTTATTTGAATTCCCCCGTTGGGAAGGCGTGTTACATGACTAATGGCCAACGGGCCGGGTAGGACAGTCAAGCTGGCGGCGGAACTGTTGCTGCTTCCGAGGAAATTGCTGACAAGGCAACTAAACTGGGCGCCAGAGTCAGACAACGGAGCATTGGTAATGGCATAAGTTGTATTCGTAGCGCCCGCCAGAGCTGTCACGCCCTCCAACCACTGGTAACTCAGGGGCGCCACATTGGTCGCGGTGACGGCAAAGACGGCTGTTCCTCCAGCAACCACGGTTTGGCCGGCCGGTTGCGTGATGATGACCGGCAGTAATTCATCGATACATTTCCCCGCAGCGCCGGCGTTGTAAATGGACAGAACCTGGGGGGCCGTCAAAGCGTTGCTGTAAAGGCTCACCTCATCGATGCTGCCATCGAACGCAAACCAGCCGCCATTGCCTGCAGGCCAATAGGCAGTGTAACCCAAGCCCAACTGGGAGAAAAAGTTACTCGTATAACTTGAGTAGGGCAGAGGCCGGGAACCCAATTCCGCGCCATCCAGATAGACCGTTTCATTCGTCTCATCATAAGTGACCGCAACATGGTGAAAAGTCCCGTCGTTGACCGGCGTGCCGGCGCCGATTTGATCAAAGGCTCCGTTCCAGAACAGCTGCGCATGGAGACAGCCGTCCGTCCCCACATACAACTCAGGCACCCAATTGTTTGGCCCGCCAAATGGAGGCGCGTCCTGCTGTCCCAAAATGACGCCTCCAGCCGCGGTTTCAAACCAAAGTTCGATGGAAAAGGGACCGGCGCCGGGAAACAGATTTGGAGGAAGCGCAACGCAACCCGCGCCGCCGTTGAAGGCAAAACCGTCGCCGACGTATGCGTTGGTGAAGCCGGCCCCGTTCATCAGCGCGCCGTTATGGCCTCCGACAATGTCATCCGCGTTGCCCTGGCCCGGCCACCACGCGACAATTCCAGGCGGCGGCTCGACGCATACCGGGTTGGTGATGGACAACGCCACCACTGCGCTTGTCACGCTGCCGAAGGAATTAGTAATGACAACGTTGTAATTGCCCGGGTCTTCGGCCGCCACGTTTGTGAAACTCAGGGTCGCATTGGTGGCCCCGGCCAGCGCTGTCGGGCCTTCAAACCACTGATAGCTAAGCGACACCAGACTGTACGCAGCCACAGTGAAGGCAGCGGTCCGGCCCGCGAGAACCGCCAGACTGACCGGTTGCGCGATGATGCCTGGCGGCAAATGATCCATGCACTTCCCCGCGGCGCCGGCGTTGTAAATGGACAAAACTTGAGCGGCTGTCAAGGCGTTGGTGTAAAGACTCACCTCGTCGATGACGCCATCAAAGGAAAATTCGCCGCCATTGCCCGCCGGCCAGTACCCGGTATAACCCGAGCCCAACTGACAGGAAAAGCTGCTGGCATAACTCGAGTATGGCAAAGGTTTGGCCGCCCGCTCCGTGCCATCGAGAAAGACCGCTTCATTGTTCCCATCATACGTCACTGCCAGATGATGGAAGACGCCGTCATTGACCGGAATACTGGTGCTGATTTGGTCAATGGCTCCGTTAAAGAATAATTGCACGTAGAGATTGCCGTCGATTCCAACATACAATTCGGGCACCCAACCGACTGGCAGGCTCTCCTGTTCCAAAATGACACCTCCCGCCGTTGTCTCAAACCATAACTCGATGGAGGATGGACTGGCGCTGGGAAACAAGTTTTGAGGAAGCTCCACGTAACCCGCGCCGCCGTTGAAGGCAAAACCACTGCCGACGAACGCGTTGGTGAAGCCGGCCCCATTCATCAACACAGCATCGTGGCCGCCCAGCAGGTCTGCCGGCGTGTTATCTCCCGTCCACCACGCCACAATCCCCGGCGGCGGCTCGACGCATGCCGGGTTGGTAATGGTCAGCGTCACGATCGCGCTGGTCACGCTGCCGAGGGAATTTGTAATGACAACCTCGTAGTTGCCCAGGTTGCCGGTCGCCACATTTGTTAAAGTCAGAGTTGCATTGGTGGCCCCGGGCAAAACCGCGCCATTCTTCAACCAAAAATAATTCAAAGGCGCGTTGCCTGTGGCATTGATGGTGAAGATCGCAACGCCACCGGCCCCGGCGGGCTGATCGAGGGGTTGTGTTGCGATTACCGGCGGGGTCGGAAAAGGCAGGCGAAAAACCGCGCCGTTGCCGCTGCCCGCCGTGCCGTTCCAACCAATGCCGCCGTAAACTGCGGTGCCATAAAAACCGCCATCGGCGCCCTGCACCAGCGCCGCTTGGGGACTGGCGCCGTCGGCGCCATCGAATGAGAAAAGTGTGGTGGCCGGGCCATTTGTGTCCATCTCGAACAGGGTCCCGTTGCCGTAGTCCCCGCCGGCGTCAGTGGTCCCGTAGAAATTCCCGTCGCTTCCTTCCACCAACCCGGCGCAAGGCAGCGAGCCGCCAGCGTTTGTCGAAGGATCAAATGAGAAGAGAACGGTCAGAATTCCGTTGGGCGCCATTTTAAAAACGGTTCCATTATCGGCCGCGCCGCCGAATTCGGTCGTGCCATAGAAGTTGCCATCGCTCCCTTGCCACAGCCCGCCAAGCGTGCTCCCGTCCGGGAGCGAAACCAAAATGGTCAGTGTGCCGTCAGATGCCATCTTGAACAGGGTTCCGTCATCGTAGGCCCCTCCCCCAGACGTCGTGCCATAGAAATACCCGTCGCTGCCCTGAAGCAGACTGCCGCACGGACCAGTGCCCGTGACCGGAGAGTTGAAAGTGGTCAAAGTAGTCAATGCGCCATCAATGGTAATTTTGAATGCGAATTGCCCGGCCGTGCCATAAAAGTTGCCATCGCTCCCCTGCGCCAAGCCGCCGGTGGGATTGACTTCAGCGCCGTTGGTGAACGAATACAAGCTGGTCAACTGGCCGTTGGTGGTCATTCTGAAGATGGTGCCGGCGCCGTTGCTTCCACCGAATTCTGTGGTGCCGTAAAGATTGCCATCCGTCCCCTGCGCCAAGCCGGCCAAAGGTGTGGCTCCATTTGTGTTATTGAATGAAACCAGGGTCTTGAGCAGGCCGTTGGTAGTCAGCCCAAAGACGGTGCCGGCGCCCCATGTTCCGCCATTTTGTGCCGTCCCATAAAGATTTCCATCCGTGGCCAGCGCCAAAGCAGCGCAAGGATTGCTGCCGTCGAAACCGTGAAAGGAATAAAAAGGAGTGACGACGGTCAACGCCGCCACCGAACTCGTGATGGCGCCATAGACGTTGGAGATCACGCAACTGAACCGGCTGCCGGAGTCGGACGCTTGCACATTGGTCAGGAAGAAAGCTGCGTTGGTTGCGCCCTCAATGCAGCCCCCGTTTTCCTGCCACGAATAACTCAGGGGCGTCACGCCCGTCGCGCTGACGGAGAAAGCCGCGCTGTCCCCCGCCGCAACCTCCTGATTCCGCGGCTGCGTGGTAATGTTGACATTATTAGTCTGCCCCACAAAAGTCACCACGCTCTGCGGCGGGAGAACGTAATTGAAAAATGCGTTCGTCACGGGCACGGCAGCCTGGGGAGAAAGCGAAAGTGTGCCGGAGGTGATCCATGGCGTCACCAAACTTGGGTTGAAATTTGCCAGGTTAAAAGTCTGCGTCACGCTGCTGGAGCCAGGATTAATGGCGACGATGGCAAAGTCACCGGACGCCGCATCCTTGTAGGCGCTGACCAACGCGCCCGTATTGTTAAAAGCGCGGATGCGGCAATAACCCGGCCGGATAAAACGGCTGAACTGACCCAGCACATACATCCGTTTGGCGGGATTGCCCGACATATCTGTCAATCCTTCGTTATCGGGAGTCATGGGAATGAGCCACCAATAGTGAAATGCACTGGCCTGCGCAACGGTCAGGAAATCGTGGATTAGAGTGGCCCAATAAATGCCATTGTTGATGCTGCCATCGTAACCGTCAAAAGTTGAAGCCTCGGTTTCCCACATCGGTTTCCCCCAGCCATAGAGCAGCCCCAACGAGCCGCCGCTGTAATCATGTGCCCCCAGGATGCTGACCATGTTCGAGGTGACCGGGTCATCCATGGCGATGCTGCTCATGGAAAAATCCCACCCGGTTTCTTCCGGAATCATGATCCGGGTGCAACCAACCCCGTTATTCGACAGCGCCTGGTAAAAGAACGGAATGAATTCGTGGAGCTGTTGCGGGCTCCAAACGCACGATTCATACCTTGACGTGTTGTAATTTGCCTCGTTCTGGACGGAGACGGCATAGACATTCACTTGGTATTGGGACTTCATGCTTAAGACGTAATCGGCCAGTTGGCTGGCGTAGGGCAGATAGTAGGCCGAAAGGAAAAAGCCTCCATCGAGTGTGCCCGAATCCTTGAAGTTTGCCGGCGGACTCCACACCGAGCTCCACACCCTGGCCCCGCGGGCCTGGGCCATCTGCATGATGCTGCTTTCTTCCGTTGTGCCATCTGGCGCAATGCGTGAGCGCAAAAGGGAGAGGCCGATACCCACATTGGTGGAAAAGAACATGTCGGCCTGCGCACTCGTCCAATCGCTGACAAACGCCGAAGCGCCTCCAAAGCCGTCTATTTCCTGATAGACGGTGTTCACATCCACGGTGCAACTGTTGAGTTTCTCCAGCGTGATATTGTCAGATCCTGCAATGGCGCCTCCACTCAAAGTCCCCTCAAACGACGTCTCGTAATTTTGATTGTTGCAGCTATCGACCCAATCGCCTGTGAAAGTGATCGTCGATCCGGAAACCGTTCCGGCCAGCGGGCCGGACCACGTTCCATAGCCGTTGATCTGACAACCCCCATCAAAACATGCCACGCCATCCTCAAGTCCCGTGCCGGAGACAACGCCGTTCGTCACGGACAATGTCAGCGTCACGTTCCCTGTATTGGAGACGCCACAAGAACTCAAATAAGAGTATGTCCCGCTCCAGGTCCCGGTCCACGAAGCATCCGATACCTGTTGCTGGGCATGGCCGGCAGGGGCCAACAAAAAGAAAACCGCCCCGGAACTCTGGATAAATAGTCCGGAGCGGCGCAATCCATTTAACGGGAAAAACATACTTCCGTTCGAAACAGCGGCAACAATCCAACCAAACAGACTATAATCGCCAGGCAATCGTGTCAAATGACCGTGGCAAATGCAGCCGGTCCTTGTCAGCTAAAAAGAAAATCATTCCCCGTCTCCAAAGGTTGCTTCGCGCCCGTCGCGCCGGGGCGGTTCAATTTTTGCTTGGCGGATTTCGGTTCTTAATCTTACCTTTAAAATTTGTAACGTAACACGAAACACATCCTTTATTATGGAAGCACAGGCGGACATCGGTTTGATCGGTTTGGCTGTCATGGGCCAAAATCTCGTCCTCAATATGAACGATCACGGTTTTGCCGTGGCCGTCTTCAATCGCACCGTGGAAAAGGTCAATGCCTTTCTCCAGAACGAAGCCCGGGGGACCAAAGTCCTCGGCGCGCATTCCATCGCGGAATTCGTCGCGCTGCTCAAGCGGCCGCGCCGGGTCATGCTCATGGTCAAGGCCGGCCCGGCGGTGGATGAACTCATCGCGGAAATTCTGCCGCTCCTCGAACCGGGCGACATCATCATCGACGGCGGCAATTCCCTTTACCAGGACACCATCCGCCGCGCCAGGGAGCTGGAGGCGAAGGGCTTTTGGTTCATCGGCACGGGGGTGTCGGGCGGAGAGGAGGGCGCGCGGCGCGGCCCGTCCATCATGCCGGGCGGCTCGAAGGCGGCCTGGCCGCATGTGAAGGATATTTTTCAGGCCATCGCGGCCAAAGTGGAGGGGAACGTGCCGTGTTGCGACTGGGTGGGGGAGAACGGCGCGGGGCATTACGTCAAGATGGTGCATAATGGCATCGAATACGGCGACATGCAGTTGGTGGCCGAGGCTTATCAGTTGATGAAGGAGGGCCTGGGGATGACGGCGGCGGAAATGCAGCCGGTCTTTGCCGCCTGGAATAAAACGGAGCTGGATTCTTATTTGATCGAGATCACGGCCAACATCCTCGCTTTCAACGACGCCGACGGGCAACCGTTGCTGGACAGGATTCTGGACGCGGCGGGGCAAAAGGGCACCGGCAAATGGACCGTCATCAGCTCGAGCGAACTGGGCATCCCCATCACGCTGATCACCGAGGCGGTTTACGCCCGCTGCATTTCGGCGCTGAAAGAGGAGCGGGTGGCGGCGGCGCAAAAATTGAAGGGGCCGAAACGCGCCATCGCCGGGGAGCGGGCGGCATTGATCGAGGACATCCGGCTGGCCTTGTATGCCTCGAAAATCGTCTCCTACGCCCAGGGTTACATGCTGATGCGCGCCGCGGCCAGGGAGAACCATTGGAACTTGAATTACGGCGGGGTGGCGTTGATGTGGCGCGGCGGCTGCATCATCCGCAGCCGGTTCCTGGGCAAAATCAAGGAGGCGTTCGACCGGAATCCCGACCTGCCAAATTTGTTGCTTGACAAGTTTTTCCGCGCGGAAATTAAAAAGTGCCAGCGTTCCTGGCGCAAGGTGGTCGCCCTCGCCGCGCGCAAGGGCATCCCGTCCCCGGCCTTCTCGACGGCGCTGAGCTTCTTCGACGGCTACCGCAGCGCCTGGCTGCCCGCCAACCTTTTGCAGGCGCAGCGCGATTATTTCGGCGCGCACACCTTCGAGCGCGCCGACCAGCCGCGCGGCCAATTCTTCCACGCCAATTGGACCGGTCACGGCGGCAGCGCGGCCTCGGGCAGCTACACCGTTTGAACCGCGCCCGGGAGACGCAGATGGATCCCAGCCAGCCCTTGCGCGATTTCCAGCCGGCCAAGCCGTTCTTTGTCGGGCTGGATTCCGACGGCTGCGTGTTTGACTCAATGGAAGTCAAACACAAGGAATGCTTTGCGCCCATGTTCATCCAGCATTTCCACTTGCAGGCGGCGGGCCGTTACGCGCGGGAGACCTGGGAATTCGTCAACCTCTACTCCAAGAGCCGCGGGTGCAACCGCTTTCATGCCCTGACTCTGTGTTTGGACCTCGTGCGCGTGCGGCGGGAAGTGCAGGCGCGCGGCGTGGCCGTGCCGGACAGCGCCCGCGTGGCGGAATGGACGGCGCGCGAGAGCCGGCCCAGCAACGACACCCTGGCCGCGGAAATCAAGGCCGGCAACAAGACGCTGGAGCCGGTATTGGAATGGTCGCGAGCCGTCAACGCGGCCATCGAGGACATTGTGCATGGCGTGCCTCCTTTCCCGCTGGTGCGCGAATGCCTCGAGAAAATGGCGCCGCAAGCCGACATCATCGTCGTGTCGCAAACGCCCGGCGAAGCCCTGCGCCGCGAATGGGCCGAACACAAGATCGACGCTTCCGCCAGACTGATCGCCGGGCAGGAAATGGGAACGAAGACCGAGCACCTGAAGTTTGCCGCCGCAGGCAAATATCCGCCGGACCACATTCTGATGGTCGGCGACGCGCCGGGCGATCTCAAAGCGGCCCGAGCCAACGGAGCGCTGTTCCATCCCATCATTCCCCATCACGAGGAGCAGTCCTGGCAACGCCTTTTGGAGGAGGGCCTGCCGCGATTCTTTGCGGGCCGGTTTGCGGGAGAATTTGAGAACCGGCTGTGCAGGGAGTTCGAGGCAAGTTTGCCCGACGCCCCGCCCTGGACAAAGTGACCGGCCGGGACGGATTTGCTGGAACTGGATGGCGCGACTCCGCGCCATCCAGGATAAGGTAAAGTTCCAAAGGCGCTTCAGCGCGCCCGGGGATTAACGGCGGGAGTATTGACGACGCTGACCGCCGCCGCCGCCGTGACCGCGTCCGCCGCCTTCGGAAGGACCGCGCTCTTCGCGGGGACGGGCTTCATTGACCGTCAGGGCGCGACCGCCGATTTCCTTGCCGGCCAGGGCCGCGATGGCGGCCTGGGCGCCTTCCGGCGTGCCCATCGTCACAAAAGCGAAACCGCGCGAACGGCCGCTCATGCGATCAGTGATGAGGTTGACTTCGGAAACCGGTCCGTGAGCCGCGAAAAGATCCTGAAGATCATTTTCAGTTGTGTCGAAGGAGAGGTTCCCGACATACAGTTTTGTATTCATTCTGATTCATGGTTTAGACTCGCTTGCTGCTTCCCGGAACTGTTCCCGGCCATCGGGTTTCAAATCATCATTGAACAGCGTTCACCTGATAGATTCACCATGTGGGAATTCGACAACGCAATCTAAAACTGGGCCAACACTCGTCTATTGCCCTTGACAATGCAAGCGTTATTTTCACCCCCAATTCGACCCACAGCCTCGACGCTGCACAAGGTGCCCTAAACATTAGCGACGTGCTGAAAAGTTCACTGAATGGGTGAACGCGCCGAAAGGGCGAGTTCCGTCGGCGAGACGCCAACGGATGCGACCGGGACGGTCGCGCTCCCCGGGAAGTCGCTCATGATTCGGGCAAGGCGCCACCCGAAACCATCCAGCTTGACAAAAGCCCGGGAGTGCCGGCCAATGGGCGGGAATTGGTCGCAAACTGTATCGCATAATTATGTTCTCGCTGAAATCCAACCTCATGCAATCCTCACTCATGGCGCTCTCCATCGTTGCACTCCATGCCGGTTTTCCTGAAGGGGCGGGCGGCGCGCCCGTTCCTGTCAAACGGGTGGTGGTGTGGGACGGTCAAGGAGCCAACATCGGCGCCGGCTGGGCCAATCCAAAGACCTGTTCGATCGGGCCGCAGAGCGCCGTGGCCCACAGCGGCAACACGGCGCTGGAGTTCAAGTTCAAGGGCGGCAACCAATGGCTGGGCGCGGGCTGGAACTGGTGCCATTTCAAAACCGGCACAAACGTCGGCACGGACGCCAGCGCCATGCGGAACCTGACCTTTTGGATCAAAACCAAAGGCAGGACCGGCGATTTGCAGGTCAACCTGCTCTGCAACGGCAATGTGCTGGACACCCCCGAAGAACATACCGTGAAAGTGCCGGTTTCCAGCTATTGTCCGCAGTTCCTCGACGGCCAGTGGCATGAAGTGGTCATCCCGTTGGCGGACCTCAATCAAATCAAGGGTTTCAACCCCAAAATCATCAGCGAGATTCATTTTGGTTTCAAGGCCGGGCAGGATGCGGACGGCAGTTTCTTTATTGACGACATAGCCTTTGACGACCGCGCCGCCGCCGCACGACCCGTGGCCGTGACGGTGGCCGACGACGGCCAAAGTCCCGGGCTTGCGCCCCGTTTTTTGGGCCTGAGCTACGAGATGTCCATGCTGCTGCCCAAGGACGGGCGATATTATTTCGATCCGAACGACCAGGCGCTGGTCAACAGCTTCAAGACCCTCGGCATTAAAAGCCTGCGCGTCGGCGCCAACGCGGTGGATGATCCGCGCATCCCGGTGCCGCAGGAGAAGGACATTGACGAGCTGTTCAACTTCGCCCGGGCCGCCGGGGTGCAGGTGATTTATTCGTTCCGCTTGAAGAACGGCGACCCGGCCGATTCGGCGCGCCTGGCCGGCTATATCGCGGCCCACGACGCGGACGCGCTGGATTGTTACTCCGTCGGGAATGAGCCGAATTTCTTCCTCAAAACTTACGAGGCGTTTTTCGCGGAATGGAAGCCGCATTACGACGCCATTTTGAAGGCCGTGCCGCAGGGAATGATCGACGGGCCGAGCGCCAACGCGCCTTATGCGGCGCGCCTGGCCAGGGACTTGTTCGGCGAAGGACATTTGAAGATGGTCAGCGATCATTATTATTTCCTGGGCTCGGGCCGGGAGGGCGAAAAGAATCCGCCCGAAACCCGGGCGCGCTTTCTTTCCAACAGCCTGCACAAGGATTACGAAAAGTCCTGGGCCGCCTTGGGCGCGGTCCTGGCCGCGCAAGGTGTCCCTTACCGGATCGACGAGCTGAATAGCTGCTACAACGGCGGGGCAAAGAATTCGAGCGACACCTACGCCTCGACTCTTTGGGCGCTGGATTGCACCCATTGGTGGGCGGCGCATCATATTCTGGGCATGAATTATCACACGGGGGAATCGGTGGGGCGGGACAAGAACTTCGGCGCGGCGAATTACGCGGCGTTCGTGCATCGGACCAACGGCAACGGCTTCAACATGCGCCCTCAAGCCTACGCTTACCTTGCCTTCACCCAGGGCGCGCAGGGACGGCCGCTCCCGGTGCAGATACAAGCCGCGCCCGCGTTCGATTTCAACGCCTACGCCTATCGGGACAGGGACCGCTCCATTTATTTGACGCTGATCAACAAGAGTTACGGCGGAAAAGCGCAACCAGCGTCGGTGACGCTTGCGTTGCCCCAAGGCGCGGACCGGGGAGTCTGGCAACGAATGGATTTGGCGCAGAAAGATTATGATGTCGCCGCCGAAGCGGGCATTAAATTGGGCGGCGCAGCCATCGGCCCGCAGGGGACATGGGCGGGACGGTGGAAGAAAATCAAAGCGCCGCGTTCCGGCAATGCGACAGTGGAGGTCGCGCCCGCCTCCGCGACGATCCTGCGCATCACCCCCGGGAAATGATGGGAAGGCGCCGCAAAGGGCGAAGGGGCAAAGGAGATCAGACCAATGCGAGTGCAGTTTTTGACAGGATGAACGCCCCTGGACCCACAGGATGGCAGCGGGGACGGCGCGTAGCGGCTGTCGGCTATCACCCTTCTCCGGCGAGCGCAAATTGCATCTCCCGCGCGGCCGCCAAACAGCCGGAATGGTCAGAGGAATGTTTGTCAGGGGAATAAACTCCAATCCTGCTTCTCATTCCCTTGACGATCATTCCTTTGACAATTTTTCTCCGTCGCTTTCGCCTTCCGCCGTCCCGGCAACGCCGGAAATCTTTGTAGCCGATAGGCCGGATTTCTTCGCGGTGAAAGCGCAGAAACTCCGCGCCCGGTTCAGCCAAAGGCCGGCACAGTAGGAATCAAATGACAATTCCTACAAATATCCATTGACAGAATTCCTCTGTTTTGTCATATTCCATCCATGAATATGACTGAGAGTACAAGCGCCGTCTGGTTCACCACCAAGGGCCAGGTCGTGATTCCCCTGCGCCTGCGCAAACAATTTCACATCGAGGAGGGCACCAAGGCCATCGTCGAAGCGACTGACGACGGCATCCTTCTGAAACCCGTCACCGCCGTGACCATCCGCCGACTGCGCGGCATCCTAAAGCGCAAACCGGGTGAAAAGCCGTTTGCCGAAGAAATGGCTGAGCACAAACGCGAGGAAAAGAAAATGGAGGAAGCCAAATATGCCCGCAGCACCGGTTCTCGATAGTTTCGCCCTGCTCGCCCTGTTCCGGGATGAACCAGGCGGCGAGACTGTGGCGCAAATCCTTGAACGAGCCGGCCAGCGCGATCAACCGGTTCACATGACCGAAGTCAACTACGCTGAAGTGCAATACATAATCCGGCGCAAAGACGGGGAAGCTGCATGGGCCGCCGTCGCGAACGAACTAAAAGCCGCTCCCATCGAATTTCATCCCGCAACGCGCCATTTATCCGATCTTGCCGCCGACTTCAAAGCCCGTTACAAGATAAGCCTCGCCGATGCCTTTGCCGCCGCTCTGGCGAAGGAACGGAAAACCGAACTCCTCACCGGCGACCCGGAGTTTAAGGCAATCGAAGGAGAAATCAAAATTGCGTGGCTGAATAAAGATCATGGGGGAAACAAATGAACTGGTTTTATCGCATAAAGGCACCGGATGAAAAAGTTCGAGATCCTATCCAAGGTGAATTTTTTGCTACGGAAGCTATAAAGAATCCGGCCGATGCGCTTGTGCGCGAAGCAATTCAGAATGCGCTTGATTGCCACACTGAAAGATGGGGATGGCGAGCCTGTGGCTCAAGAATCGGCGCACAGCGCCGACGCTACATCCACATGGAATTGAAATCCATTCCCCATCCTGTCATCCTGTCCAACGTCGTTAAACCATGTCTGACGTTTTTTCCAAGGCGAAGCGGTCGGGTGTGATCTTGTCGAGGTTACGCCGCGAGAATGAATTTGTCGCGAAAGGCGGCTGGAATGGGGCGTCCGGTTTCCAGCAGCGCTTCCAGATGAACCTTGGCGGCCTGTTGGAAGCGCAGGATGGCTTAATTTGCTGTAGTGTTGAGCCTGTGGCTCAAGAATCGGCGCACAGCGCCGACCTCTGGCAGCGGGGACGGCGCGTAGCGGCTGTCGGCTATCACCCTTCTCCGGCGAGCGCAAATTGCATCTCCCGCGTGACCGCCAAAAAGCCGGAATGGTCAGAGGAATGTTTGTCAGGGGAATAAACTCCAATCCTGCTTCTCATTCCCTTGACGATCATTCCTTTGACAATTTTTCTCCGTCGCTTTCGCCTTCCGCCGTCCCGGCAACGCCGGAAATCTTTGTAGCCGATAGGCCGCATACAGCCGCCCCGCAAACTGGCATAACATTCAAAGCGTTCGGGCAGCCACCGCCATCGAGATTCTCGGGCACGGCGTACAGACGAGGGTCTTTCGGGAGATCCTTAGTCAACTGGCGGAGTTTCTGAAATGTCAGCCGCAATAGATTTCTTCGCGGTGAAAGCGCAGGAATTCTGCGCCTGGTTCTGCCAGTTTGTCGGGCAGGCGAATCGGTTTTCCGTCGAAGGGGACGAAATTTTGCTCCAAGGTTGCCTCGGGAAAATGGCGGCGCAGTTGTTTGCTCAAGACAACTTTAAGTTCCTCGTCCAGCGTGATGAGTCCAGAATCGAATGCCGCGTCATGAAGGCAAGAAAGACAAAGCCCATTACGCGGGTTCAGCCGGTCATTGGGGAAATCGCTCCACGGCTTGATATGACTGGCCACCAGCAAGCGCGGGACGTTGATGCCGCTAATGCAGCAGCGGATGCCGTAGGCGCTCAAAATCGCCTGACGGAAAAATTGCTGGCCGCGCCGGACTTTTACGTTGGAAGTGATTTCGGTCGGCCCAGTTGGGGCGATAAGTCTGCTGCTCGGCTCAAGCCGAATCTTGTCGGTTTCGAGGAAGTCCACTTCCTTTCCCTCGTCTCTCGTGAACAGGTCGTGAATCATTTCCTCGCTCTCGGTTCCAAGTGTGGCGAAATGATCGTGAAATTCATTCCACATGGCTCGGTCCTGCTTCGTCGCGCCGGGAAGTCCGCGCACGCCGCGAGCTTGTTGCACAGGATCAAGCGAGGCGAAATTGCACAGTTTCATCGCAAGGCTGTTCGCGGTCCTGCCCATTTTGGCCGCGACTTCGATGATGATGGGATTGCGCCTGTGCAATTGGCCGAATCGCAGTGTGCAGTAAAGATTCAATGCGATAAGGAAATGCTCGCGCGTCCATTTTACTGCGGGTGCTTTCGCCATGTTTGAAGGGTGCCAAATCCAGTCTAAGTTGCGAAGCATGAAATCATCCATGCCTAACGTTTTTTCCAAGGCGAAGTGGTCGGAGGTAATCTCGTCGAAGTTACGCCGCGAGAATGAATTTGTCGCGAAAGGCGGCTGGAATGGGGCGTCCGGTTTCCAGCAGCGCCTCCAGATGGACTTTGGCGGCTTGTTGGAAGCGCAGGATGGCTTAATTTGCTGTAGTGTTGAGCCTGTGGCTCAAGAATCGGCGCACAGCGCCGACGCCACAACCACTGAACCAATGCAACGGCCCGCAGTGTTTTTCTTTGCGATCTTTGCGATCTTTTGTGAAATCATCTGCCTGATTCAGGTTAAACCATGTCAGACGTTTTCTCCAAGGCGAAGCGGTCGGAGGTGATGGGGCGCATCCGGTCGCACGGGAACAGGGACACTGAGCTGGCCTTGATGCGGGTGTTTCGGCGACAGGGCATCCGCGGCTGGCGGCGGCATCGGCCCGTTTTTGGCCGGCCGGATTTCGTGTTCGCAAAGGCCAGGGTGGCGGTGTTCGTGGATGGCTGTTTCTGGCATGGTTGCCCGAAACATTCATCTGTCCCGGCAACAAATCGCGCTTTTTGGTTACGGAAATTGACGGCCAACAGCGTTCGGGACCTGCTGGTGAACCGGACGTTGCGCGGGCTGGGCTGGCGGGTGGTGCGGATTTGGGAGCATGAGTTGGCGCGGAAGAACGAGAAGAAGCTGATGAGGCGCATGGGGTTAAAGGCCGGCGACCCATCAACCAGCGCCCGCCCGCAAGGAATGTAACGGGTCTGTTTCGGCCCTGTTGCCTTTTTTGTTACGGGTTAAGTCCTTGACCATCAACATTTGTAACCGTGTTTCCCCTTTTCCGGACGTATATATCAATCTGGCGTGTTTGGCTGGAGCAAAACTTCCCAAATCGCTCCAGTCCTTCGGGCTGGGAATCCAGTTTCTTACGGACTCGGAACCCTCCTATTCGTGCGCGTATGAATGGATCTTGCTGATCAAGCGGGAGGCAGTCTCGCCGGGCTGGACCTTGTGGTCGAACAGGATGTCCCTCAAGCTGAGACTTTGCCCGTAATAGATGAGGTTGGCGTCGGCATCGGCCGAAAGGCCCCCGCCTTTGACGACCGCGCCGCCGAAAAGTCCCACATGGTCCTTGTAGATCAGCACGGCCTGGTCGGAGGGCGACTTGGTATCCACTCCGCCGGTGGTCTCGTTGGCCGTTCCACCCGCTGAAGCGCCGAACTGGATCTTTGGATCAATCAATTTCCAAGTGGAGTTGGTCGTCATGAGGAGGATGATGTAGAAACTCTGTTCTTCACCCACTTGCAATCCGAAGCTGGCCTGATTCGCCTTCAAAAACGCCACCGGGCTCCACTTTTTCAGAGTTGCATCCTTGACCATGGCCACGCCGGAACCGCCTTGATAACCGAAGACCAGGCCGCCCTTGGTGGTATCGAGCAGGACGATGCCCTGTGCCTTGCGCAGGGTATCGGACGGGATGCCGTTATCAGGCCGGTGCTGGAAAGATTCGAACTTATCCGTCAGCGTGCGGATTCGGTTGTCCAAATCCGCCGGCTCGAGGGCCAGGGCCGCGCCGGCCAGACCCGACAATATCAAACCAAGTATTATTGTTTTTGTTTTCATAAAATCTGAAATTGAACCGCCAATTTTCCCGCTTCGGCAAACTGCTCCAAAACCGCGCTTTTTTTAATAAGGATCATGTCGTTGGCTGTGTCAACCTAAAGAATGCGCCGAATTTCCGGCATGGGGTATAAGCCCGCGCCGAAATGGAGGGCTTGTCATCGGCGGGGGGCGGGGTATGATCGGGACCGTGAAAAAAGGATATGTCTGGCCGATATTGCTCATCGTGGTGTTCGCGTTGAGCCGGTGGCCGGGATTGATGCCGCCGAATTTCAGCGCGGCTTACGCGATCGTCTTTTGCGCGGGGCTGTATTTGCCGGGGCGGCTGGGGTGGATCGTTCCGTTGGGGGTGCTGGCCGGGAGCGATTTGCTGATCAGCCTGTGCTTCTATCCTCAATACGGTTTTTCACCGGGACGATTTGTTGTTGATCAAGCGCCCAATTATCTGGCCTACGCGGGGCTGATCGGGTTGGGCCGGCTGTTCGGCGCAAAGAGGCCGTTGTGGCTGCTGACGGGAGGCGGATTGATCGGGGCGCTGCTGTTTTATCTCGTGACCAACACGGCATCGTGGATCAGTCTGCCCTATGTGAAGACGCTGGCGGGATGGATTCAGGCGCTGAGCCGCGGGCTGCCCCCTTACCCGCCAACGTGGGAGTTCTTTCGCAATACGCTTATAAGCGGCGGGCTGTTTACGGGTTTGTTTGCCGGGGCGATGAAAATGACCGTATCGGCGGAGGAAAAGGAAGCGGAAGGGGAGAAGGAGAAAGAGGAGCCGGCCAAGGAGCCGGAGGCGGAACCGGCCCGGTCGGAGCCTTGAGGGGTTTGGCGAGGCGGAAATTGAGACGGCAGTGTGTGTTTTCAAGACGCGCGCGCGTCAAGAAGGCCGGCCCAGCGGGGCAAGTCCCGGCGGCCGGGAAAATAGTTTTGGTGGTCTGCGAGTTGCTACTTGCATTCCCCCGGAGGAATTGCATATAAGTGAGCAAGTCTCTGCCATGCGGTCGTATTTATTTATTTTACAGGCGCGAGCGGTGAATGCCGCCGGACCGCTTTCTCCGCGGAGAACGGGCGGATTGCGCCGGGAGGAACCAGGGGGCGTTGGACATGGAATAGTCCTGCGCCGGACCATGGGTTTGTCCTGAAACTATGCCGATAAGAATCAACCTACTTGCCGAAGCACAAGCCGCCGCGGAGATGCGGCGGAAGAACCCGGTGAAGCGGGGGATATGGATAGGCGGCTTTCTGGTGTGCGTGGTTGTGCTGTGGATTGCCAAGCTGCAACTGGACATCTCCTTCGAACAGCACCACTACACCAACATCGAGGGCCTCTGGAAAAACAAGCTGGCCGCCTACACCATCGTGACCAACGAACAGGTCAAAACGGGGGATGTGGACCGGAAACTGGCCTCTCTGGATTATCTGTCCACCAACCGCTTTTTATGGGCGCCGGTGCTGAACGCCCTGCAGCAAACGATGTTGGAGGACGTTCAGGTCACGCGGATCCGGGGCGAGCAGGCCCTTGGCAGGGAGGAAGGCCATGACATTGGGAGCGGGGCCAGCCGCAAGCGGCTGCCGGGCGGGATAATCGAGAAGGCGAGCCTGTTCATCGACGCCAAAGATTTGAAGCCCAGCGAGCAGAATTACACCCGCTACAAGGAGAATCTTTGCACGTTTGACTTTTTTGCCCGGCGGCTGGGAAGGCGGGACGGTTTTGTCATGGACGGCGTGCTTGGCCCGCTGACGGTGGACCCGGTGGATCCGAACAAGCAGTTTGTCACCTTCACGCTGGCCGCCCATTTTCCGGAGGTACGCCACGGTGATTAATCTTACCAAAGCCCAGCGCGATCAACTGGTCAGCATCGCCATCGGGACGCTGGGGTTGATGGCGGTTTTGTGGTACTTCGGCGTCACCAGCATGCAAGCCAGTCTGGCCGCCACGGAACGGAAATCGGCTGAGATGCAGAAAAAGCTCCGTGACGCCGAGGCCTTGATGAAACGGGAGGAGGAAATCAGCGGGACGCTGCAAAGCCGGAGTGAACTGCTGGCCAGGCGGGAAGCGGGACTGGCGCCGGACCGCGATTCTTATGCCTGGCTGATCAACACGATGAACACCTTCATCCAGTCGCGCAAGGTGAATATTGACACCTACAGCCAGCCTGAAATCAGCGAGACAGGGATCCTGCCGAAGTTTCCCTACCGCTGGGCCACGTTTCATCTAAGCGGGACGGGATATTACCACGATTTGGGGAAGTTTTTCGCCGATTTCGAGAACACGTTCCCTTATTTTCGCCTTCAAAACGTGAACCTGTCGGCCAATTCCGGACCGGGAATGGAACCTGAGAAACTGAGTGTCACTTTTGACCTCGTCGCGCCTGTGGCCGCGAGCATTCCCGGACAATAAATGAATTGCCTCTCCATATGCCGTCGCGGCGCGCAGGTTTCCGGCCTGTGCGGGCTGGTTTTGGCGCTTGTGATCGCGGCGGGATGCGGCCCGACTGCCCCGCCGCCCGCCCCCGCCAAGCCCAAGGCGGAGGCCCCGAAAGCTGTGGCCGAGGCGACTGCGCCGGCCAACCTGGCCGAGCAATACGTGTCTGTGTTTGAGGATCTGCCTCCGCCAAGAGGCAGGGACCCGTTTTTCCCCGGATCCCATCGCCGTGAACCGGTTCACAGCGCGGTTGAGCCTCAGGGCGAGGGCGGCGCTCCTGTGGAACCGGTCCTCTCCCTCAAGGCGGTAATTGGCCGCGGCCAGGCGGTGATCAACAATGTGATTTTCGAGCCGGGGGAAGTACAACCCGTCCGCGTCCCCAACGGCCATGTGCGGGTGCGGTGCATCACTATCTCCAGCAACTCCGTGCTGGTCCAGGTGGAGGGAGACACCGGACCGAAGCGATTATTCATGGAGCAAAAAAAGAACAACTGAGGCAGCATGAACCCCATCCCCGTCAAGCGAATGATTAAATCCGTTCCAGCCATCATGAAATCCAAGAATATATTTGCGCTCATCGTGGTTGTCCTCGCGTCCTGCCTGGCAGCCTCCGCCCAACAAGCCATCATTCCTCCGGCGCCCACCCCCTCCGCCCCGGCAACCGGCACGACCCCGCCGTCCGGTTCCACCGCTCCGGGCGACACCATTATTAGAATGCAGGAAGCGTCCGTCGTCGCGCATGGCACCGGCAACGAGCCGGCCGCCACCGAGGTTGTTGCATTGACGAATGACATGGGCGACGAAATTCTCGAGACGGTGACCTTTGACAGCATCCCGCTGCCCGACGCGGTCCGGGCCCTGGCCTTGCAGGCCGGACTGAACATTCAATTTGACCCGAGACTTCTCAATACCGTCGGTCCGGACGGCCGTTCGATGCCCATCACCCCGCCAACCATCACGGAGAAATGGAAGAAAGTGACGGCCAAGCAGGCGCTGACCTCGCTGTTGGACAACTGGGGCTGGCAATTGGTGATGGACCCCCGCACGCCAATCGGGCGGATCACGGCGAAGGACCCCACCGCCTTGGAACCTTTGGTGACGACGGTCATTCAATTGGATTACAGCAGCCCGACGAACATTTTGGCCGAAGTCCAGCCCACCTTGTCCAGCCGCAGCTCGATTATCAGCGACCCGCGCACGCACAAATTGATCATCCGTACCACCGACCGGGAACTGCCGGGCGTTGAGGCGCTTATTTCCAAGCTGGACGCGGCCACGCGCCAGGTGTTGATCGAGGCGAAGATCGTGGAAACGACCAAGGACATCACTTCGGCCAAAGGAGTCGATTGGACGGGCACGCTTGCCGCACAGCATGTCAGCTTCGGCAACGGCCTGACCTCCGGAGCCATTGGAGCGACCAATACGAGCTTTACCGCCCCCATTACAACCGGAACGACGACGCTGCCGGGCGGCACCACCATTCCCACCACTTCGGGTGGCGGATTGATGTCCGCCACGACCAACGTCTCGTCCCTGACTACCTTGATACCGGGATCGCCCTCGAGTGGAGGCGGCATTTCATTGAACACGGCCCGCGGCTTTAGCCCGTCCACGGCGTTTTTGAGCGCCGATGGCGTCTCGGCAGTGCTGTCATTCCTCAACACGGATGCCGACACGAGGTCGATGTCCTTTCCGCGCACAGTGGCGCTGGATGGCGTGCAGACTGAAATCATGAGCGTGCAGAACATCCCCATATTTGAACAGACGCAGAGCGCGCCGGCCGCCGGGGCCGTCGCGGGACTGGCCACGGTCCTGCCCAATTATGACAAGAAGGTGGAAGGGACAGTGCTCAATGAAGTGGGCGTGAAGTTGACGGTGATACCGCGCATTGCCGGTCCGACCAATATCCTGATGGACGTGAGGCCGGAAATCTCCTCCGTGGATGCGCAGGTGGCCAGTTATACTCTGGATGGGCAGGTCAGCACTTCGCCCATTTTTGACCGGCGCAGGGTGACGACGCAGGCGGCGGTGCCCAGCGGTTTCACCCTGGTGCTGGGCGGAGTGGAAATTGACAATATGCTCAACAGCGCCACCAAAGTGCCTCTGTTTGGGGATATCCCGGGTCTGGGCAGCTTGTTCCGCAGCAACAGCAAAACCCGCAACAAGGATATGATCCTGATTTTTGTCACGCCCACCATCATCGACGACAGCGATTTTCAACCAAGCCGTTCGCGGTTCTTGAAAAGCAAGGACAACCCCCCGGTGGCCGAGGAAGGCGCCTGGGACAGCGCCAAGCCTTACGATTGGACCAAGCCGAAGACCACGGTGGCCCCATCCTATCAACCCTGATCTCGTTATATGAGCATTTATCGAGCAAATCCAGATTGGCGCGGAGCGCTCGCGGGTTTCGCCCTGCTGGCCTTCGTCACGGTCTCGCCGGGACAAATTTCGGTCGAAACCATCGGCGGCGGAGTCCGGAGCGAGTGCGGTTCCAGCGCGGGATTCGTCGGCGGCAATACGTACACGGCCGCTCAATTCAACCAGCCGTATGCCTCCGCCCTGGATTCGCAGGGGAACCTTTGGATCGCCGACCTGAAGAACTCCGACGTCGAGCAAGTCAGCCAGGCGGGCAATCGCGCCTCCAGCATCACTTATCCATATTATGCGGGCAGCAATCATCATCCGTTCCCCGGCGTCGTCGGCGTCGCCCTCGATTCCGGCAACAACCTCTACGTGCTGACCGCAACCAATCTGTCCGTGTATCAGAATGTGGTTGACTCCTTTCCGGATTTGAACCTCGTGTTGCCCCTTTCACTCAGCATGTTTTCCCCGGGGCCGGCGACGGGAATCGCGGTGGCCAATGACGGCAAAACGAATATTTACATATCTTTCACAAACAGCCTGGGCGGCACGATCATCCGGATTCCGCAGCCTTATTCCGGCGCGTACAGCATCGTGGTGAATGATTACGCGTTTGCGCCCGCCGGCCTGACGGTGCGGCAGGATGGGCGGCTGGGAGTCACCGACACGCTCTTCGACCGCATTTATGTTGTGACCACCAACACCGGGTCCACCCCGCTCTGGATCACCGGCGGGCCGGGACCGGGATTTGTCAACGGCGCGGCAGGCGCCGCCAGATTCAATCAGCCCCACGGCATCGCGGCCTCGGGCGACGGCCGCATGGTGGTGTGCGACACCCTCAACAACTATGTGCGCGTGATCGACACCAACTTCAATACGACGACGCTTTACGGCACACCCAGCAATGTTTGGACGGGGACCTGCTGCAGTTGCAGTCCGGCCCTGTACGCGGGCTGGGTGGACGGGACGGCGGGGAACACCACCACCAGCGCTTCGGGGCGCGAGCCGGTCAGCGTCACCATTTCTTCGAACGGCACGCTTTTTGTGACGGAGCTTTATTACAATCTGATCCGGTCCGTGAGCGGCAGCGGGCTGACGCCGGTGACCAGTATCAATTCGAGCAGTTCTTCAACCAACCTTCCGATAGTGATCACGGAGGCGGCGACGCCCGTCAGTGGGACCATCGAAACGCTAAATGCAAACGTCGATCCGAACGGCTCCGCGGCCACCGTTTTTTACTACTATGGCATCCTGGGCATTTCCACCAACACCGCGGGCCCTGTGCTTCTCAGCGACCCGACCATTCTGAACGTCACCAACTCAGTGCCCATAACGGTGAGCAACTTGCTGCCGAACACGCAATATTACTACCTGGCCGTGGCGAACAATGCCGGCGGTACGACCTATGGTGCTGAACGCAACTTCTTCACGACTACGGTTGTGACGTCGGTTGTCACCCTCAGTCCCAACTCCGGTTATTTCCCGGAGTGCCAGACGATCACCGTGACGAGTCCGGTTTCCAATATTTACTACACGGAGAATGGCAGCACACCCACCACCAACAGCGACCAAGTGGTCATCACCCAGACCAACGGCTCGGGGCTTTTCATCGGCACATTCCAATGGTGCAATCCTTACGAGGATCTGAGCGCCTTGCAGATCATCACCGTCAGCGGCGGCGTGGCCAGCGAAGTGCAGACCGGCGGTTCTTTGCAAACGAACCAACTGGGCTTTGTGCGCAGCCCGTCTGCGGGCATCGGTTCGACCGCCTTTGTCCCGATCGTGCTGGATTTGCAAAGCAATTACCAGGTTGAGTCGCTTCTGTTCCGCGTTGAAGTCACGCCAAACGGGTCGGCGCCCGTGATCCCCTCGTTGACCTTGTTGCCGGTTTCGTCGAATGACTATGTCCAGTTTGTCGGCGGCAATGCGGCGAATTCGCCGGTCACATTCAGCACAACTCCTTATACCACCTCCAGCAACGGCCAGGGGCTGGTCGTGGCCACTGAAAGCGAGAACACCGGGTTGGACATACAGAATTTTGGCGTGGTGGGGCTGTTGGAATTTCAGATTCCCGTTTCCGCAAGCACAAACCACAGCTACAGCCTCAACATCCTCTATCCTTCGGGCACATTCGGTGGCTATACGGATTCGATCCCGATGTCAGCCATGTCCATTCAAACGCTGAAGGTGGCAGATCTGCCCTATCTGGCGGGGGGCGTCGAGCCGTCTTACGGCTACGATGCCGGGGAGTTTGGCAACGGTGTGCTGGAGGACAGCGATTTCAATGCTATTCTCTTTGCATCCATGGGCATTCGAGTTCCCCCCGTGAACAGCGACGCCTTTAACGCCATGGATGTCTATCCGCAGACCCCATTCCAGAATGGCGACGGGTTGATCCAGTATCAGGATTGGAACACCGTCATGATGCGGGCGGTCGGCTTGGATTTGCCCAATTGGATCCGCTACTGGACCAATGGCGGCGAGCTATTCGGCGAGCCAACCAACGCCCCGGCCGGGCTTCCCGGAAACCCCGCAGTTCCCACGGCCGCTGCGGCGCAAATGGAGCCGGCAGGCTCTCCCCCCGGATTGGTCTGGCATTGCCCGGCCTCGGTTGGCGCCGGCACAGTGACGAATCTGACTCCCGGCCAGACATGTTCCCTGCCGGTCTATGCCAACATCCTGCCCGGCTACAGCCTATCCGGCTTTCAATTCCGCGCCATCGTTTCGCCCAATGGCAACGCACCTCCCGTGGGGCAGGTGACCTACAACCCGGCTGGAGCCGCGGCTGGCAAGGCGAGCCTGATGTCCTTCTCCGGCTTGTCGGAAAATGACATCCTCAACGCCTGGCCATTGAAGTCCTTCACCCCGCCGCTGGAGCACAGCAACTACATCGGCACCATCAGCTTTCAAATACCGGCCACGGCCCAGGCCGGCCAATCGTATGCCGTGCATTTTATTGGCGTTGACGGCGCGCCCGACACCAACACCGATTATGCCATGGAGAGTTTCCCCGGCTTTGCCTGGGTGCGTTCGAGTGCGCTGCAACCGGCGTCGATCACCTCCGACGAGTGGAAAGCGCATTTCTTTGGCAGCCTGAGCAGCAGCCTGGCGGGCGACAATGTTGATGCCGATGGCGACGGGGCGCTGAATTGGCAGGAATACGTGGCCGGCACAGACCCGACCAATCCTGCCTCTGTCCTGCAATTTGGGAGCGCGGGCCTATCCACCAATGGCGTGAGCGGGGTTGCCTTGAACTGGCTGACAGCACCGGGAAAGACCTATGTCCTGGAATCCATTCCCGTGCTGGGGCAGGGAAGTTGGACATCCATCAGCACGAACACGGGGGATGGCTATCCATATCAATTCATCCAAACGAAATATAACGATAATGCGCACTTCTATCGCATTGTCCTACAGCCATGATGACTACATTCCACAGTTTAATCCGTTCCCGGTCAGGCCGGCTCCTTGCGGCCAGCCTGGCGGCGATGGCGATTCTGGCGCCCCGGCTGCAAGCCCAGTATGTGTCCACTGTCGTTTCCAACGGCCTGAGCGAGCCGTACGGCGCCACCACGGACCCGGGCGGCAACGTTTATATCACCGATACTGTCAACAACCGGGTTGTCAAATACGTTCCGACCCTCAACACGGTATCGACCCTGGCGGGAGGCGACGGGCAGCTATATTATGGCACGAACAACGGCGCTGGCGGTGCCGCGCGCTTCAACACGCCCAAGGGAATTGTCTATGCCCGCGGCGGATTGGTGGTGGTGGACCAGGGCAATCAACAGCTTCGATATGTTTCGCTGGCGGGCGCGGTGTCGAACCTGGCCGGCATGACCGGCGTTTATGGCGCGAGCAATGGACCGGCCCTGGGCGGGGCGCGATTCACCTATCCGACCGGCATCGCGGTGGCCAACGACGGCGCAACCCTTTACATCGCCGATCAGGGCAATAATGCCATCCGCATGTTGTCCACCAACAATGTCGTGTCAACCGTTGCCGTCGGCGGTTATCAATTCAATTCCCCCTCCGCGGTTGCAGTGGATAACAACAACAACCTTTGGGTGGCGGATTCGGGCCACGACGTCATTTGCGTAATCAGCAACGGCACGTCAACGGTGGAGGTCATTGCGGGCACGCCCGGGGTCATCGGCACCAACGATTCCCTGACCGCGGCCAGCGCACAGTTCAACCTGCCCAGCGGACTTTTTTGGGACAATAACAACAACCTGCTGGTGATCAGCGACACGCGCAACAACACCGTGCGAAGCCTGTTTGTGACGAATGTCCAGGGTGTGACCGGCTACGCCGTCCAAACTCTTGCGGGAGTGCCGGGCACGCATGGTTTTGTCGATGGCGCGCTGGGCGTGGCGGAATTTTGGTATCCGTTTGGCCTGTGCCTGGATGCGACCGCCTCGGGTTATTACGTGGTGGACTCGGACAACAACGCACTGCGCGCGTTGCAACCGACCGAGCCGCCGCCGCCGCCGGTTCCCGTTCCGAACCCGGTCATCGGGTATGTGACCTTTCCCATAGTGCAGGGCGAACCGTACGCGACTTTTAATCCGATTACCCAGCAGATCTCCATATTCAACAATGTCCCGACCCTGGCCGTAGAGCAATTGGACCCCACCGTTCAAACCTATATGAGCTATGGCGCGACAGGCACTTCTATTTTGCCTCCAAGCTCCAGCACGGGGCAGGTATCGCCTGTGTTCACCCTAGCCAGTGTCGGGGCTACTGGGTTTCCTGGTTTGAGTATTACCATCATGCCGTCCCTGACTCTGGAGACCATCAGCGAGGCCACAGGCCGCCCCTCCAGCGCCGCGGTCAGCGCCATAATTGATTTTGTCACAGCCAATCCGAATATCCTCGGCAACGATGCCGCTGACATCATCCTGAGCAATGCCACGGCCGGCGCGCAGATGTATTATGTGCTGGACAATTCGACCAACTCTCCGACCAACGACGGGAGCTACGGGATCGGCCCTGTTACCAGCGGAACAACGCTGACCCTCAACATCACCAGTAATGTGAATCTGAAGGTCCGCGCCTTTGCGGACGGTTTTGCGCCCAGCGCCACCGTCATCCAGACGCTCACCGTCGCAAATGACATCGGCAACCAGCTCGACTTCGGATTTGCCAGCGGGGTGGCATCCAGCAAGTACATCACCGCTCCCGGCCGGACCTACTTTGCGCCCGTGACCATCACCGAGCTGCCTGGCACCAGCATGTACTCGTTGCAGTTTGATTTGACAGAGTCGGGGACTAATTATCCGGTGGGCACAAACACATGGAATTTTGGATCCAGGATGACTTATCCAACCTCGAACGGTTACCTCGCTTACATCCCCCCCGAGATCGTCAACCCTACAAGCCCCGGTTCGACAAATTTCACGCTTTTACCCACCGGGAATATCACGACCAACAACGTGATGGAGCTTGCCTGGATCACAATTCCACCTCAAACCAACTTGTACCCTGCCAACGCGCAGGATCTTACCGGCGTTTCCGAGGCCCAGGGCTATGGATTCTCAGAATCAGACGGCCAGGTGCTGGTCGGCTTTTTCTCATTCTTGACTCCAAGCATTAATTCCGTTGGAAACACTTATACTCTCCAGGCCAGCCTGCCTTCCGCCTCGACCTTTGGTTCGCAGACCTCGCCCGGCGTGCCAACAGGCGTTTTTATTCAGGCGCTGACAAATGGTTCGCCCGGCGTCGGCTCCATCAACGCGCTCAAGAAAGTCACGGTGACCAACAGCGTTTCATACCTTGTCGGCGACGTTTATCCCTTCTCTTGGTACAATGCCGGCGAATTTGGCGATAGTAACTTGCTGAACGATGATGTTATCATGACTTATGTATCTGCCGTTGGTTCAACCGAGGGGCCATACAACTATCCCCCCCCCGCCAGCGATTACTTTGACGCGATGGACTCGGCGAACAGTTTGGCGATTCCTTACGATGCCGACGACAGCGCCATTAATCTCATGACGACGGGTGATGGTATTCTGGCGGTAAACGACGTGTATGTGACCTTGCGGCGCTCGTTGGACACGAACCTCATTTGGTGGGTCCGCACCTGGTCCAACGGAAGTCTCGTCGTCTCGCCATTTACGAATTTTGTCTCATCCGCCCTCCATGAGGAACCGTTGACCACTGCTCACAGCCAGGCCCCCGTGGTCACGCCGCGGTTCATCACGGTTGCGGCGGACCAAATTCAGTCCGGCGGCAACCTCTCAGTGCAAGTGCCGATCCGGGTTTTGGCTGCAGATCCCATTTATCCGGTCCGCGTCCTGATGCAGAACGTCGAAGTTGAACCGCTGGACGGGTCTCCACCCATTACGAGCGCGATATCCTTTGCGACCGGCGCCAATCTTTCGTCGCAGCCCCTCTCCTCGTCGCAGGGTCCCAACAATTACGCCGGCGCCTGGCTGGATTCGACTGTTTCCGGAGTGAGTGGAACGAACATCATCGGCACCCTGTCCGTGACACTGCCGTCGAATGTCACCACCAACTCCGCCTACCGCGTCCACTTCGATCATTTCTCCGCCTCGCCCAATGGTCTCGCCCTTTTTAAGACCACGGTGCAGGATGGCTTGATTACCGTCGGAGATCGCAGCGGCTCCAGTTGGGGCGACGGCATCTCCGATTCCTGGCGCTTGCGGTGCTTCGGCACGGTTTCCAACGCTCTGTCCGCCGCCGACGCCGATCCGGACGGCGATGGCGCTTCCAACTGGGCCGAATATGTGGCCGGGACAAATCCGCTGGACGCGACTTCGATCTTTCAGTTGCAGCCGGGCGGCTCAACCGGCTCGTCGAGCTTCACCCTGCAATGGCCGTCTGTGGTCAACAAACACTATACGGTGCAATCCTCCTCCAGTCTGACCTCGGGGAGTTGGACGACGCTGGCCACCAATATTCCGGGCAATGGCCAGTCCATGCAATGGACGGACAGCAACGGGACTGGCCAGGCACGATTCTATCGCGCCCTGGTGCAATAGAGCGTTTCAAGAGATTGTGCAGCCGTAAAATGGTTCGTCGGCGAGACGCCGACGAAAGCGACCGGGACGGTCGCGCTCCCCGGGACGGAACAAGATGCGGCTACTTTTTTTGGAAACGCTCCAGGCGGGCACGACGCCTACTGAATGGCCAGGGCTTGTTTGATTTGGAATTTTTCGACGCGTTTGCGCAAGGTGGCGCGGGTTACGCCCAGCAGTTTGGCGGCTTGCACCTGATTGCCCTTGGTTTCCAACAGGGCCTGAATGATTAATTCGCGCTCGACGGCCGGAAGAATTTTGATGTTCTCCTGATCGCGCGCCCATTGAAACAGCATCCGGCTCACCGACGCCAGGTCCGCTGGTTTCTCCCCGGTCGGGGCGGCGCCGGGCGCGCCCGGGGCGGCGGAAGGACGTTCGGCGGCGGAAGAAGTTGCGCTGGAGATCAGCGCCGGCAAATCGCCGGGCAGGATCACATCGCCCTTGGCCATGACCGTGGCCCGCTGGATCACGTTCTCCAACTCCCGCACGTTGCCGGGCCAATGAAACCGTTCCAGCATTTCGACCACCGACGGCAGGATGGATTTGGGCGGGCGGTTCTGCGCCTGGGCGAATTTTTTCAGGAAATAATTGACGAGCAGCGGAATATCATCCCGGCGCTCGCGCAAGGGGGGAATGTGGATGCGCACGACGTTGAGCCGGTAAAACAAATCCTCGCGGAACTCGCGCGCCGCCACGGCCTGTTCGAGGCGCTTGTGGGTGGCGGCGATGACCCGCACATCCACCTTGATGGGTTGATTGCCGCCCACCCGCTCGAAGGAGCCGGACTGGAGCACGCGCAGGATTTTGGCCTGGGTGGGCAGGGACATGTCGCCGATTTCATCCAGGAAGATTGTGCCGCCGTCGCATTGCTCGAATTTGCCGATGCGCTGGGCGGCGGCGCCGGTGAAGGCGCCTCTTTCGTGTCCGAATAATTCGCTTTCCAGGAGGTTCTCCGGGATGGCGGCGCAATTGATGGCCAGGAAGGTCGCTTCGCTGCGTTTGCCGTGATGGTATATGGCCCGGGCCACCAGTTCCTTGCCCGTGCCGCTTTCCCCGGTGATCAGGGCGGTGGCGTCGCTGGCGGCCAATTGGCCGATGACCTTGAACACCTCCTGCATGGCCTGGCTGCGGCCGATGATGCCCTGGTCATAATCCTCCGATTCCAGCAGCGGCTCATAGGAGACGACCTGCCGCATGTCGCGCGCCGCCTTGAGGGCATTGAGCACGATCTGTTTGAGACGGGGAACATCGAAGGGTTTGAGCAGGTAGTCGTAAGCGCCCAGCTTCATGGCTTCGATGGCGGTTTGAGTCGTGCCATAGGCCGTCATCATGATGACCATCTGTTTGGCATCGACCTGGCGCAAGCGCCGCAGGGTTTCCAGCCCGCTCATTCCCCCCATGCGCACGTCCATGATGACCAGATCCGGTTTGAGCCGGGGCAGGATTTTCAGCCCTTCTTCGCCGCTGTTGGCTGTGGTCAATTCGATGTCCGACTGGTCGAAGATGCGGCGGAAGGAATACTGCACGTCCGCTTCGTCATCAATTAAAAGCACTTTATCCATAATACTACGTGAGCACAGTAAAAGCGGCGCGCCGCGATTGCACTGTTTTTTTTGGGCCGGGGCGCCCGTCCGCTTCCCAACCGTCCGGAATGGCCCGCCTGGCCGCGGGAGGCGTTCAAGCGCCGGCCGGCGTGTCCACGGTATCGCCCAGCAATCGCTGAATTTCGCTGACAATAGTGCTCAGGGAGGCGGTCTTGTCGAGATAACTGGCCACCTTTTTTTGAATCGTGTCGCGCACGACCTGGCGGTCGAAGACCGCGCCTGTCAGGAGCAGGATCGGCGTGGTGGGCGCCAGCTTTTTGAATTCCTCGATCAAAACAAAGCCGTCGCCCTCTTCGATTTGGAAGTCCATGATGATCAATTGCGGGGGGTCTTCCTTGACGATTTTCTTGGCGACGTCAGGCTCGGCCGCGGTGGAGACGCGGTAGCCCTTCATAGTCAGCACCTCCTGCAACAATTCGCGGATATCGGGTTCGTCATCGACGGAGAGAATGTGTTTCTTCATGGGGGATAGTCCTTTCTGGATCAGCCCGGTTTGCCCGGCCCGTTCTGCATGCGCACGGTGATGACCGCGCCGACCACTTTGTCGTGGTCGCGCAAGGGAATCATGCTGTAGCGCACGGGGGCGGGCTGGCCGGATTTGGTGAGCAAGAGGGCTTCGCGGTCCTGAATCTCCCGGCCTTCCTGCATGGCAAAGGCGATGGGGTTCTGGGGAGGCGCGCCGGCGGCGCTCTCCGCGTTCAAGCGCAAAACCCGGTCGAGGGACTGGGCCACAAGATCTTGCGGTTCCCAATGGGTCTGGTGCGAGACGGCGGGATTGATGCGGCTGATGTTCAAGGCCCGGCTGACGACGAAAACCAGCTCGTAAATGGAATTGATGATCAACTGGCTGTAGCGGAGTTGATGGTCCAAGGCCTGGCTGGACCAGCGCCGTTCCAGGTTTTCCTGTTTGAGGGACTGGTTGGTTTTGACCAAATCCGCCGTTCGTTCCTGCACCTTGGCTTCCAAAAGCGCATTGGCGTCCTCCAATGCCTGGGTGGCGCGGCGGCGGGCGGTCAGGTCATCGCGCAGGAGCCAGACCACAAACACGAGCAGCACAAAATTTACCGCGACGCCCGTATATACGGTGGTGCGCGTGGCCTGCGCCAGCAAATGCGACTCTTGATCGCGCTGCTTGAGCAGATTGTTTTCCTGATCGGTGATGTTTCCGACCAGGCGCTGGATCCTGGCCATCGGCTCGACATCCGGATGCGCAGCCATGAGCTGGCGGGCGGCGTCCAGGCCGTTTTGGGAGCGGGCCTGGACAACGGATCGGGTAAAATCAATGCGGTTGCTGATGAGGGTTTCCAGTTCAAGGACCTGCTGGTTCTGCAATTCCTTCTCCTCGCCATGCTTGGTCAGGGCCTTGGCCACGGAGAGGTGTTCCAGCATTTCCCCATAAGCGGAGCGGTAAGCGCCCTGGTCCCGCGGGTCGCCGGTCAGGAGGTAGGTGCGCAAAGCGGAATCGCCCGCATGCAAGGAGGAGAGAATATCGTTGGCTTCAATGATGAAGGCGTGGGTTTTATTGACCCAGTCGCTGCTTGCCATGGATCGATTGATGGTGGTCACGGCGGACCAGGCGACGAAGCCAAGGATGCCCAACATCAGCACAAAAAGGCCGATGACACGCTGCTCAATTTTCTCTTTCATGCGCGCTAGTCCGATCAATCAGAAATTAATGGCAATGGAACTGGTCGGTGTTGTCCCGGCAACGGGGTCGGAAGATGCTGGATCGGTCTCGACGACGGTGGCCAGTATCTCGCCCACGCCGTTAGAGTAAATAAATTCCGAGGCGGTTGTCCAGTCAAGATTAAAGGATCCGGCCAGGGTTGTGGCAATCTGCCGGATGGTGGAACCGGAGCCTTCCAGTTGCAGGGTGGAGTTGGTCCAGGTGTAATGAATAAAACTGCCCGCCTGGGTGACGTAGCAAGCGTCATCATTCAGTCCCGGCATGTTGACCACAATGAGCCGGGCGGCGTATCCCTGCCCCGGCAACACTTTGCCGGCGAGAATAACGTAGTCATAAGGCTGGATGACGCGAAAGAACTGCATCCGGGCCGCAGCCGTGGTGGTGGGCAGCGCGGCAATTTGGGCCGCGGGAACAAACGCCAGATCAATCGCGTCCTGGGGTTGGCCGGGCACGGCATTACTTTCGATTGGCGCGACGTTGGTCAGGACCACGTTCGTAAGGGTCGTCCAGGAGAAAGGCGCGGCCGGATTGGTCGTGCTTTGCACTTCGACGGTCGCTCCTACTGTTCCGCCAATATTCAAATTCGGCTGGCCATTGGAAACGGTCAAACGGAGGAGCGGCGGGATGCCCCATATTTGCGCCTGCACAACATTGGTTGATGAAGCCGAGGCAGATGAGCCGGAACCCGAGCCCCCCGTCGCGCTGGTGCCGGAGCCGGAATTGCCCGACGGCGGCGCGCTGCCGGCCACTCCGCCCGGGGGCAGCAGCGGCGCGGGGGGCGGAGGGGGCGGAGGGGGTGTGCTGACAACCGGCGCATTACTGCTGAACTGAACCGCACTGGAAAACGGACTGACCAAGCCATTGCTGGCAAAGGCGGCCACAGCAATGTAATAGACAGTGCCGTAGGCCAGATTGCTGACGGTCCCGGCGGTTTGACTGGCAGGGTAGGTGTTCGTGGCGTAATAAACGCCATTGCTCAAGCCCCAAGCCAGATAATAGCCAGCCAAGCCGGCAGCCGTCGAGGCATTCCAACCGAGTGTCACCTGCGCCTGCGCCTGGCTATTCGCCACGAATCGGTCGGAGAATAGTCCAAGACCAAAAACGAGCATCAAAATCAGTCTCCGCATGTCCTTCCCAGTTTTTTTCACACAATTGCAATCAATCCTTCCTGGAACGTCTTGGCGCAACTTTCATGCCATTCCCATTATGCGGCAGTTTTGCAAGCTCACCAATGCGGGCCAGGAAACGGCGCGAATATTGCCAGAATCGTCGCTATTGACAAGCACTAATCGGGCGGTGCGGGAGGCCGCCCTTTGTCAAAAATCGGCTCGAACCCCGCCGATTATTTGACTGAAGCGTCCAGACTGACGCCCTCTTTTGTGCTTCGGGCGTAGATGCGGCCGTTGCTGATGCTGGCGTAGTTCCAGCATTTGCCGGCCAGGACATGGCATCGCGCCTCCTCGGTGTAGGCCGCCGGGGTCGCCTTGACCAGGACCAGGTCGCCCGCATCGCTCAAGACCAGGACATGGCCGTTGACATAGGTGCATCCTCCCGGCCCAAATCCGTTTTGCGACCAAAGCACGCGTCCGGTGGCCATTTCGACGCATTTGAGAGGCGCCCGGGCAAATTGCGCCTGACCGTAGATTCCATAGAGATAACCGTTGGCGCAAACAGGCGTGCTCCAATGGCTGGCGATAATATTGGCCGGCTGAAACCAGACCCGCGTCGCTGTAAAGCCGCCGGCTGTTTTGCTGATGCGACAAGCGCTGGAGCCGATTCCGTAGCCCGACGAACAATAAATCATGTCCCCGGATACAACCGGCGAAATCGCCGCTGAACCCGAGTAGCGGAAAGGATAGCGCCACAGGACCGCGCCCGTCTTCGGCACAACGGAAACCAAGCCGGATTGCGTGTAGAAGATGATCTGGCGCCGGCCCAGTATTGTCACGGCAACCGGGGTGGAGTGGGTCATCATATCGTCCTGGCCCTGCCACACCACGTGTCCGTCATGCTTGTCAAAGGCCAGCAGCGCCTGTCCAACGCCGCCGCCGGCCACGAAGACCAAATCACCGTCGATGAGCGGGGAGGCGGCACTTTCCCAATGAATGTTCCGGCCGTCGTGATCTTTGGCCAAATCACAGGCCCAGATTTGTTTTCCTGTCGCGGCGTCCAGGCATTGCAACACCATTCTGGCAGAATAGGTATAGACCCGGCCATCGTCATATGCCGGGGTCGAACGCGGGCCATCCCCGCCGTCGTTGCCAGGCGCGCCTTTGCTGCCGCCGCCGTCGTATTTGGCGACGCCCAGGGGAACGGCCCAAAGTTCCCGGCCGCTATTGGCGTCCAGCGCCACGCAAACCTCCTGGTCCGCTCCGTCCACCGGGCGCAGGACCAGGGTAAAAGCTTTGCCCCCGGCGACCGTAAGGGCGCTGAAACCATCGGTAAGAGGGGCTTTCCAAATCTGGCGCAGGCCGCTCTGCGGCCATTCCGTGGCGATCATTTCGGGACTTGCGCCGTCGTGATTCGGCCCGCGGAATTGAGTCCAGTCAACGGCGGGAATGCGGCAGGGAAAGGCGCCCGCCGCCAGAGCAAAAAGCATCACTGTCTTGAGTTTAGTCATCATGGCGAACATAGCATCTCCCAAGAAAGCCATGTGTCAAGACGCATTGGGCATGATCTGAGGGCCGCTTGACAACGTTTCGCAAGGCGGAGCATTTTGTCCAATGCGTTATCGAATTCTTGGCGATACCGGGCTGCGGGTGTCGGTGATCGGAATCGGGACCTGGCAATTGGGCGGGGAATGGGGACGCGCCTTCTCGCAGGCGGAGGCGGATGCCATCTTCGATCAGGCTGCCGGCGAGGGCATCAACCTTGTTGACACGGCGGAGTGTTACGGGGACCACACGGCGGAAAGGTTGGCGGGCGAATACCTGGCCCGGCATGATCGCTCCCGCTGGATTGTGGCGACGAAATTCGGCCATCGCTTCCGCGGCTTTATGCAACGGGAGGATGTTTTCAGCGCCGACGAGGTGCGGCGGCAGTTGGAGGATTCCCTGCGGTCTTTGCGGGTTGAGCGCATTGATCTTTACCAGTTCCATTCCGGATCGGACGCGTTTTTTCAGAATGAGGCGTTGTGGGCGATGCTGGCCGAACAGAGGCGGGCGGGGAAAATCCGGCATTTGGGCATATCCATCCTGGGCAAGGGCAGCGAAATCCAGGCGCGCGAGGCCCGGCACTGGGGCGTGGAAGTGCTGCAGGTGGTCTATAACCGGCTGGATCGCCGGCCGGAGCAGATGTACTTCCCCCATGCGGAGCGCGGACATCTCGGGATTCTGGCGCGCGTGCCACTGGCCAGCGGGTTGTTAAGCGGCAAATATCGCCCCGGCGCCACATTCCCGCCGAACGACGTCCGGGCCACATTCGACCCGGAGAGAATGCAGAAAAATATTGCCGAGGTGGAACGCATCCAAAAGGAGGAAGTGCCGCCGGGTGTTCCAATGTCGCAATGGGCATTGGCGTGGTGTCTGAAAAATCCATTGGTGTCGGCGGTCATTCCGGGCTGCAAAGACCCGGCCCAAGTCCGCGCCAATGCCGCGGCGGCTGCGCTGGTGGAGGGTTGATCGCGCCCGGCTACAATCGTTGATAAAGTTGGGCCAGACCTCGTTGGGCGTACTCGGCGGCCAGCAGAACCAGAACCATCGAAAGAACCGGCGCGAAATCGATTTTCCAAACGCGGAGGGGCACTTTCTGCAATGGCTGCAAAAGACGGCGCGTTGTGGCATCGACAAAATTCCACAGGGGAAATTCCCCCAAATAGACGTAGCTGTTGATCAGGTATAAAAGCAAAAGGGCGACGATCAAGAACTTGAGTGTCAGACAAGCCGCCAACCCAATGACCGCTCCCTGAGCCAGCAGGCGTCCGAGCGCATTGGCGGGCACCAAATCGAGGCGGGCGAGCAGCGGGTGGATCAGACACCAGGCCAGCGCGGTGACGGCCAAAGGCAGGAGGAGCTTGATGGCGACCGGCAACCGTTCGAGCCGGCCCAGCCAGACGCGCACGAGGCGCTGCACGGGATCGGCGTTGGGGACTTGCGCGTTGAGGCACGAGAGCAACAGCAGCCAGAGATAAAAAACCCCCAGGGCCACGCCAAAGCTCAAGACCGAAAACAGGACCATGCGCCCGAGCATGTCAACGCGGAAGGACAAGGTGATCGGCCCAAGAAACAGGCGGGGATTCCAATGGATCGGCGGACCTGCCCCCCAATAAAACAAGGCCCGCAACAGGAGCAGCACCGGCAACGCCCCCCAATAATAATAGCGCGGCCGCGGCGGCCCGGCGGGACGAAGGGTCCTGACGATCGAGGTGCCGGCTTTTGCTCCAACCGGCGACTCGGCCGCCCGCCAATTCAGCCACAGCAGCAAGCCGACTATATTCAAAATGAAATCAATCAGGCTCAACTTTCAGGATGAGAATCAGAGTGAAGATTAGGAGCAGGCTCCGCAAAAGGCCAATCAAAACCGGAACCAGCCCATGGACCATTGACGAATGAAGCAGGAATTAAAAACGTGATATAGCCCGTAATCATCCGAACTTATTGAGAACGGAAGCCGCGCCCGGCACCACCTATATGATTGATAGTCAACGACTTGAAACCAGTTTTCGAAAAGGCTCCAATAAACCTCGTCGTGGGTTCCCATGGTCTCCAGCAGGATGGCTTCTTGTCCGCCCTGTTTTACAAATTGAAAAACGACGCGGAGGTCATCCCCGGCACTGCATGCCCACGAGCCGGCAAGCTTGCCTTTTAATTTGTGAGACTTGAGATTTGTTTGGGCGTGGCTGGACGGCAAGTGCCCGCCTCAAATTCCCGGCGCGCTGATTTCACGGCTTCAAGAAGTACTCCACGGCGACGTTCTGCCAGGCGATGTTGCAAGACCTCAACTCATGAATCCGAGTCATCAAAATGCCCAATAGTTGCGCAGTGATCTTTTGACAGGATGGACACCCCTGGACCCACAGGATTGCAGGACTCCTCGTAGTATTCAAAAAGTCTCGTGGCGCGCAACAGGATCCGCAACAGAGGCGCAATATGTTTCGGGGTGTCAGACAGGTCGCGGCACGCTGGCGAAAAATGATCGGGAGATCATCCAAAAACGAACAGAACAATGGGTTGCCCTTTCCCCCAATGGTGCCAAGGGCAAGAACAGGCATATATCTGGGTGACCTCTTGACCCGCTTGACACCCGCTCGCTCGTTAAATCAGTGTCAATAGTGGGTGACACCTGTCATGCCTGCATGACACCTTGACGGAAGGGAAAAAGTTCATGAAGTTGATTCCGACGAAATGCCGGGGGTTTTTCAGCAAGGCTTTTCGGCGTGGAAACAGACCGGCGCTTTCTTCGTGGTGATAGCGTTCGGGAAGGATAATGGAGGAACAACCCGGCTGCGATTCCGCGA
>Ga0224554_1000344_pt1 | contig 40507 bp, 38 predicted proteins | sample 714S22024metaG_FD_180666 | JGI IMG/M metagenome (GOLD analysis project Ga0224554, IMG submission 180666) | Peat soil microbial communities from Stordalen Mire, Sweden - 717 S2 20-24 | ecosystem: Environmental > Terrestrial > Soil > Wetlands > Peat | place: Sweden: Norrbotten County, Stordalen... | reverse complement strand
ATGGTGGCGGGATAGTGGCGGATTGTGATTCAACCTGCCGCCATACTGACAGTTCCGCTGACAGTGGCCGTCCATCGCATCAAGAAACCCTGCATTTATGCGGGCTTTGACAACTTGAGCACAGATGAACACGGATAAACACGGATTCAAAAAAAATCTGCTCCGGCACGAGACGGTTCTGTTCGCCGTGCTGGTGGTGGAATGGATTTTTTTCGACGCCATCGGACACAATTTCGGCACCTACGACAACACCTGCGACATCCTTCGCCACTCCTGCGAAATCGGGCTGCTCGCGCTGGCGATGACGCCGGTCATCCTGACCGGAGGAATTGATTTGTCGGTCGGCTCGCTGCTGGGGCTGTGCGCGATTTTGTTCGGAAAATTCTGGCGCGACGCGGGCATGCCAATTCCGGTGGCAGCCGCTTGCACGATTGGCGTCGGCGCGCTGGCCGGCGGGCTGAACGCCTCGCTCATCGCCTGGCTGCGCCTGCCACCGCTCATCGTCACGCTCGGAACTTTTTCCCTGTTTCGCGGACTGGCCGAGGCCATCACGCATGGCGTGGACACGTTCACCGATTTTCCGGCGTCGTTCCTGTTTCTCGGCCAGGAACGCTGGTTCGGCATTCCGGCCCAGGCGTTGGTTTTCATCGCCGCCGTGATTTTTTTCTGGCTGCTCGTGCATCGAACGACTTTTGGCCGCTCGTTCCGCGCCATCGGATTTTCGCCGGAAGGCGCGCATTACGCCGGAATTCCCGTCGGTCGCCGCGTGGCGATGGTTTATGTGCTGGCGGGAATTGTTTCCGCAATCGCGGCCATCATTTACACCGCGCGGCTCGGCCAGGCAAAGGCCGACGCGGGCACGGGTTACGAATTGTTCGCCATCACCGCCGTCGTGCTGGGCGGCACGAGCATCTTCGGCGGCGTCGGCTCGGTTCACGGCACCCTGCTCGGCGTGGCGGCGATCGCGGTGCTGCACAGCGGCATCGCCCACGCGCTCCTGCCGGGCGAAATGGCCGGGATGCTCACGGGAGTCCTTCTGATTCTCGCGCTGGCCGGCTCGGCGCTGCCCAAAATGATTTCAGGCTTGCGCGCGCGCAAATCCGCGCCCAGATTGGCGAAACAAATTCCATGAGAAACACGCTCCTGCTCCTGCTCCTGCTCGCCGCGGCCGTCGCAACCATTTCCGGTTGCAAACAAAGTTCCAAGGCCCCATCCGGCGGCAACGTCACCTCGACTCCAGCCGCAAAGCAAGTGACCATCGCGTTCCTGCCCAAATCCAAGGGCAACGCCTATTTTGTCTCCTGCGCAAAGGGCGCGCAAAAGGCCGCTGACGAGCTGGGCGACAAATTAATCGTGGACGGCCCGACCGATCCCGATCCGGCGCGGCAGAATGAAATCGTCGAGAACTGGATCACGCTGGGCGTGGACGTGATCGCCGCCTCCTGTGAAAACAAGGAGGGCATTTCCACCGCGTTGCGCAAGGCGGAGGCCAGGGGCATCAAGGTCGTCACCTACGACGCCGACGCGCTGCCGGACGCGCGCTCGTTTTTCGTGAACCAGGCCACGCCGCAGGGCATCGGCTGCGCGCTGATGGACGAGGCGGCGCGGCTGTGCGAAAGCAACGGCGAATTCGCCGTCATCACCGGCTCGCTGACGGCGGAAAACCAGACGGAATGGCGGAAGTTTGTCGAGGAGCGCCGCGCCGCCGCGTATCCGAACATGAAATGCGTCGCAGTGGAGGCGTGCGACGATTTAAAGGACAAGGCGCAAAGCGAAACCACCGCGCTGTTGAGCACCTATCCGGATTTGAAACTCATTTTGAGCACCACGTCGCTCGGCGTGCCCGGCGCGGCGGAGGCCATCAAGCAGGCCGGCAAAACCGGAGCCGTGAAAAACATCGGCCTCGGCCTGCCGGATGAAAACAAGCGCTACGTCCACGACGGCGTGACGCAAAGCGTAATTTTGTGGAAGACCGCAGACCTCGGTTATCTCACGATTTATGCGGCGGACGCGCTGGCCAGGGGCACACTGAAAGCCGGCGACAAGACGTTCAAGGCCGGCTCGCTCGGCGAATTTGAAATTCAGGGCGACAACATCATGCTCGGCAAGCCGTTCACGTTCAATCAGGACAACATTGACCAGTTTGATTTTTAACCGACGATTTGAAACCGCTGATCTTCGCTGATTCAGAAAAAAGGATTAGCGAAGATTGGCGGTCCAATTTATGAAACGCAACGCCTTCAAGATGAAACTGAAGCCCGGCACTGTTGCCGAATACAAAAAGCGGCACGACGAAATCTGGCCGGAACTGGCGGCGGAATTGCGCGCGGCAGGCGTCTCCGATTATTCAATTTTCCTCGACGAGGAGACGCTCACGCTGTTCGCCGTGCAAAAATTGAGCGATAAGAACACCGCCGACGCGTTGCCCAATTCGCCCATCGTCCGCAAATGGTGGGACACCATGGCGCCGCTGATGGAAACGCATCCCGACCACGCGCCGGTCTGCGGCGACTTGCGCGAGGTGTTCCATCTGGATTGAACGCCGCGCGGGTTTTCAGGCGATTCAAACTCAAAAAACATCCGTCCGCGCCGGTCCCATCGGACAAATCGCACTGCCGGGCGCGCAGCCGGGCATCAAGAAGACCAGGCAATTCCGCTGAAAGCCGGCCGGCATGAAAAAAATTCCCAAAAGGGCTTGACGGGACTGCATACTTTCGTAGTTTTCTTAATTAATGATTTTTTCCCCTTCGCGCATGGGCCGCCTGAACAAGCGCGCGCTCATCCGGCAATTGCAGAAGGCCGGGGTATCGTCGCGGGCGGGCCTGGCGCGGTCGCTGGGCATGAGCCAACCGACGGCGGGAAAAATTGTGGAGGACCTGCTCGCGCTGAAGATTCTGGAGGAGGTTGAAATGCCGGCGGCCAACGGCCACGGCCCGGTGGCGGGCCGGATGGGACGGCCCGGACGGCAGTTGCAACTGAACCGTTCCGAGGCCCGCTTTTTGGGCATCCAACTCGGCCTCACCGAAACCGGACTGGCGGAACTGCCGATTGGCGTGACGGATACGGACGACTGGAATGTTTCCTTTCGGATTCCGGCAGCGCACCGGAATCCCGCCAAGTCGTGGGAACGCCAGATGCGCGCGGCGGCGCGCAAGCTTCGTTCGCGGAATTTTTTGGGCGTGCTGTTGAGCGTGCCGGGCGTGGTGGACGAATCCGCCAACCGCATCCTGTTTTCGCCAAACATCCACTGGAGTGAAAACGTGGATTTGGTGGCGGTCATCCGCAAAATCTGGAACGCGCCGGTCCTGCTCGTCCAGGAGGAGTGCGCGCTGGCGCTTGGCCATCAGGTCAATCATCCGGAGCAGGAGGATTTCCTGCTTGTGGATTTCGGCGACGGCGTCGGCGGCGCGGTCATCGTCGGCGGCAAGCCGCTCGCCCATCCGCTGCCCATCAGCGGCGAAATCGGCCACACGCCCGTGCTCGGCAACCGGCGCCAGTGCGGCTGCGGCGCGACCGGCTGCATGGAAACGCTCATCTCGACGCGCGGATTGATGGAAAGCTTCAACGCGGCCTGCTCCGGCAAAAAAAATTCCTGGACCGGACTGTGCGCCGACATCGGGCAAAATGGCATCAGGCCGTGGCTTGCGCAGGCATTGGACGCGGCGGCGGTTGCCATCGCCGGCGCGCTGAATGTGCTTGGCCTGCGCCGCGTCGTCATCACCGGCAGCCTCACGGAACTGCCGCCCGCCGTGCTGGCGCACCTGGCGAAGTCCATCCAGAACGGCTCCATGTGGGCCAAGTTCGGTTCTGTTGAGTGCATCGCCGCGCCGCGCCGCCGCTGCGCCGGACTGGTGGCCATCGGCATTGACCGGCTGGTCGTTCCGGACACGCAGAACAACGGCCATGCCGGCCCAAAAATTTCCCGCCGCCCGACGGCGACACTGAAACTCAAAACCAAAAAACAGAACCAAACACATCAATGAAACCTGCATTTCCCGACATCAGCCACATTGCCTACGAAGGCCCGCAATCGAAAAATCCGCTGGCGTTCAAACACTACAACGCCGGCGAAATTGTCGAGGGCAAGACGATGCGCGAGCATCTGCGCTTTGCCGTGGTGTATTGGCACACCTTTCGCGGCACCGGCAGCGATCCGTTTGGCGCCGGCACGATGCAGCGTCCGTGGGACGACGGTTCCGATTCCGTCAGCAACGCCCAGAACCGCGCCCGCGTCGCCCTGGAGTTCGTCTCCAAACTGGGCGCGCCCTATTACTGCTGGCATGACCGCGACGTTGCGCCGGAAGGCAAAACACTTTCCGAGACGAACCGGAATTTTGACGCGGTGGCAAAAGTTTTGAAGGAGGAGCAGAAGCGCACCGGCGTCAAGCTGCTTTGGGGAACCGCAAATCTGTTTTCCAATCCGCGCTTCGTCCACGGCGCGAGCACGAGCTGCAACGCCGATGTGTTTGCGTTTGCCGCCGCGCAGGTGAAGAAGGCGATGGAAGTGACGCACGAACTCGGCGGCCAGGGCTACACGTTCTGGGGCGGACGCGAAGGCTACATGACGCTGCTCAACACGGACATGAAACGCGAGCAGGAACATCTGGCAAAGTTCCTTCACCTCGCCGTCGCGCACAAAAAAGCCATCGGCTTCAAGGGACAATTTTACATCGAGCCGAAGCCGAAGGAGCCGACCAAGCACCAATACGATTCCGACGCCGCCGCGTGTCTGAATTTCCTGCGCGAGTTTGATTTGATGGATCACTTCAAGCTCAACATCGAGACGAACCACGCGACGCTGGCCGGTCACACGATGCAGCACGACCTCGAAGTGGCGGGCGGCGCGGGCGCGCTCGGCTCGATTGACGCGAACACCGGCGACGAACTGCTCGGCTGGGACACGGACCAGTTCCCGACCAACATTTACCTGACGACCCTCACGATGCTGACCGTTCTGAAATACGGCGGCTTCAAGACCGGCGGATTGAACTTCGACGCCAAGGTGCGCCGCGAGAGCTTCGAGCCGATTGATCTGTTCTACGCGCACATCGGCGGCATGGACGCGTTTGCGCGCGGCCTGAAAATCGCGGCGGCGATCCGCAAGGACGGACGGCTGGCGGAATTTGTGAAGCAGCGTTATGCGTCCTGGGATTCCGGCATCGGCGCAAAAATCGGGGCGGGCAAGGCGTCGCTGAAGGAAATTGAAGCTTACATCCTGAAAAAGGGCGAAGTGGCGCCGAATGCCAGCGGCCGCCAGGAATTTCTGGAAAACCTCATCAACGAATTCATCTGAATCAACAAGTATAAACGTCAACAAACATAAATTATGAGCATCAATCTGAAACAATTCGAAGTCTGGTTCGTCACCGGCAGCCAGCATCTTTACGGCCCCGAAACCCTGAAAAAAGTCGCCGAACATTCGCAGGAGATTGCCAGGGCGTTCAACGCCTCGCCGGAGATTCCGGTCAAGGTCGTTTTCAAGCCGGTGCTGGTCACGCCGGATGGCGTCACGGAACTTTGCCAGGCCGCGAACAACGCCGCCAAGTGCATCGGCCTCATCACCTGGTGCCACACGTTCTCGCCGTCGAAGATGTGGATCAACGGCCTCAAGCAGCTCCGCAAGCCGGTCGCGCATCTGCACACGCAATACAACCGCGACATTCCGTGGGCGACGATTGACATGGATTTTATGAACATGAACCAGGCCGCGCACGGCGACCGCGAGCATGGCTTCATCTGGAGCCGGATGCGCCTGAACCGCAAGGTGGTCGTCGGCTTCTGGCAGGAAAAATCCACGCAGGAAAAACTCGGCGCGTGGGCGCGCGCGGCGGCGGCGTGGGCCGACTGGCAGACCGCGAAGTTCTGCCGCTTCGGCGACAACATGCGCGAAGTGGCCGTGACCGAAGGCGACAAGGTTTCCGCGCAGATGAAATTCGGCTTCGCCGTCAACGGCTACGGCATCGGCGATTTGGTGAAAGTCATCAATGAAGTCGGCGATTCTGAAATTTCAAAACTTTGCCAGGAATACAAGGCAGCCTACCAGATGGGGCCGGAAGTTTTGAAGGGCGGGAAAAAGCACAACTCCATCCGCGAAGCCGCGCGCATCGAACTCGGCCTGCGCGCGTTTTTGACGAACGGCGGATTCAAGGGTTTCACCACGACGTTTGAAGATTTGCACGGCCTGGTGCAGTTGCCCGGCCTCGCGCCGCAGCGGCTGATGGCCGACGGCTACGGTTTTGGCGCGGAAGGCGACTGGAAAACCGCCGCGCTGGTTCGCGCGATGAAGGTCATGGCGAGCGGCCTCGAAGGCGGCACGTCGTTCATGGAAGATTACACCTACCATCTCGCGCCCGGCAACAAGGTCGTCCTCGGCGCGCACATGCTGGAGGTTTGTCCGAGCATCGCCGATGGCAAGCCGGCGTTGCAGGTGCATCCGCTCGGGATCGGCGGCAAGGCCGAGCCGGCGCGCCTGGTTTTCAACACGCCCGCCGGCCCGGCGCTGGTCGCGTCATTGCTGGATTTCGGCAACCGCTTCCGCCTGCTCATCAACGAAGTGGACACCGTCAAACCCGAACAGCCGATGCCAAAACTGCCCGTGGCACAGGCCGTCTGGAAATGCCGTCCGAACCTCGAGACGGCGTGCGCGGCGTGGATTTACGCCGGCGGCGCGCATCACACCGGCTTCAGCCATGCCGTCACCACGGAAATGCTCGAAGATTTCGCGGCGATGGCCGGAATTGAAACCGTCATCATTGACGCCGATACGAAACTGCGCCAGTTCAAACAGGAACTCCTGTGGAACGACTGCGCCTACGGCTTGAAGAGCGGCTGGGTTGCCTGATTCCACCAATCAAATTCATCGAGAAAATTCCATGCGCGTGAACAGGCTGAAGGTGAAAATTCTGGTAGCCGCCGCGATTTTGGCGGCAACCGTTTCACGCGGCGACATTCAACCGGCTGTCGCTCCGCAGGCGCAGCCGTTTCCACTGACGCAGGTGCGGCTGCTGGACGGACCCTTTCGCAATGCGATGCTCCGGGATCAGCAATACCTGTTAAACCTCGACGCGGACCGCCTGCTGCGGAACTTCCGCGTAAACGTCGGACTGCCCACGGACGCGAAACCGTATGGCGGGTGGGAAGCGCCGGACTGCCAGTTGCGCGGGCACGCGGTGGGGCATTACTTGTCCGCGTGTTCGATGATGTTCGCCAGCACGGGCGATCCCAGGCTCAAGCGGCAGGTGGATGACCTCGTCGCCGGACTGGCCGAATGCCAGAGCCATTCTCCGGCGGCGGGTTTTCATGAGGGCTATTTGTCCGCGTTTCCCGAAACGATGATTGACCAGCTTGAACAGGGCAAGCCGGTCTGGGCGCCGTGGTATACGCTGCACAAGATCATGGCCGGCCTGCTCGATGCCCACCAGTATTGCGGCAATGCGCAGGCGCTGGAAGTGCTCACCAACATGGCCAGCTGGGCAAAGTTCCGCGTGGACCGCCTGACGACGGAACAAATGCAACGGACGCTCAACACCGAACAGGGCGGCATGACCGAGGTGCTGGCCAATCTCTACGGCGTGACGGGCAACACCAATTACCTGCAACTGGCCGAGGCGTTCAACCACCAGAAGGTGCTCGACCCGCTGGAGCGCGGGGAGGACCGGCTGAACGGCTTGCACGCCAACACGCAGATTCCCAAGATCGTCGGCATCACCCGCGAATATGAATTCACCGGCGAACCGCAATTTCTGACCGCCGCCAACACGTTTTGGAACGCCGTCGCTCTGGACCGTTCCTATGTAATTGGCGGTGACAGCGACCGCGAGCATTTTTTCCCCACCAATCAGTTTGACGGCCATCTCAGCGACGAAACGTGCGAGACCTGCAACACCTACAACATGCTCAAGCTCACGCGCGACCTGTTCGCGCTGGAGCCGGACGCGACGAAGATGGATTTTTACGAGCGCGCGCTTTACAACGACATCCTCGGCTCGCAGGACCCGGACACCGACATGTTCACCTATTTCATGTCGCTCAAACCCGGGCACTTCAAGGTTTATTCGACGCCGGAAAATTCCTTCTGGTGCTGCGTCGGCACCGGCATGGAAAACCATTCCAAATACGGCAACTCGATTTATTATCACGGACCGGATTCGCTCTACGTCAATCTGTTTATCGCGTCGGAACTGTCGTGGGCGGACAAGGGAATTTCCGTCCGTCAGGAAACCCGGTTCCCGGAAAGCGACACCACGATCCTGAAAATCACGGCGCAGAAGCCGGTGCAATTCGCATTGAAAGTCCGCCATCCCGCCTGGGCGGTGGATGGCGCGAAAGTTTCCATCAACGGACGGAAGCAAAAAATCGAATCTGCGCCCGGCAGCTACTTCACGCTCGACCGCGAATGGCGCAACGGCGACACCGTCAAAATCCAGTTGCCCATGCGGCTGCATACTGAATTCTTGCCGGACTCCACCAACGAGGCCGCGCTGCTTTACGGTCCGATTGTGCTGGCTGGCGAACTCGGCACCAACAACATGCCGGAGCCCCTGGCCACCACCCAGACCCAGTTCAACAACGTGCCGGACCCGGCCGCACCGGTGTTGGTGACGACAGCAGACAAATTGCTCAAGCAGGTCAGGCCGGTTTCGAGTCAACCGGCCATCCTTCATGGGGCGACACTGCTCATGCATTTCAAGACCGTTTTCAGCAAACCATTGACATTTCGCACGCGCGGCATCGGACGGCCGCAGGACGTGACGCTGGAGCCGTTTTATCAAATTCACCGCCAGCGCTACACGGTTTACTGGAAACTGCTCACCGAGGCAGAATGGCGGGTGGAGGCCGCCAAGTTTGCCGCCGAGGAGGCGCGGCGCATGGCCGAGGAGGCGCGCGTGGTGGACGCCGTTCATCCGGGTGAAGAACAATCCGAAACCGACCACAAGATGCAGGGGGAGCAAACCCAGAGCGGCGATTCCTACGGCTTCAAATGGCGGCAGGCCGCCGGCTGGTTCAGCTACCGGGTCAGGATATTGCCCGGACAACCGCTGGAACTCGTCGCTTCGTTTCGTGACGGCAGACAAGGCGCCGCCAATTTTGATCTGCTCGTGGATGGGCAAATCGTGACGTCGCAGCCCGCGGCCGGAGACGCCTCGGTCGGCGCAAACGACGCGATGTTCCCGCTGGCGCCGGCGCTCACGCAGGGAAAACAAAGCGTCACCGTGAAATTTGCCGTCCATCCGGGCAAATCATTTGCCGGCCTGACCGGTTTGCGCGTCCTGCGCACAACAAAATAAACATGAAGAATCTTGTTCGTCATTCGTCGTCGGCCATTGCGTTGATGCTGGTCGCCGGCTTGGCTCAAGCCGCGTCCATCACCGTGCAGACGGACCAGCCGGGCGCGCAGCTCAATCCCGGCATGTGGGGCATTTTCTTCGAGGACATCAACTTCGGCGCGGACGGCGGGCTTTACGCCGAGCTGGTGAAAAATCGCGGGTTTGAATTTCCCGACCCGCTGATGGGCTGGATCGAAATCCATCCGAATCTGGCGCACGGCGAATTGTCCGTCCGCAACGACGATCCGTTCAATGCCGCCAATCCGCATTATCTGCGGATTCTGTCGGAAGGCACGGCGCCATTTGGTGTTTCAAACGAGGGCTATCGCGGCATGGGCGTGAGCAAGGATGAAACCTACGATTTCTCCGCGCAGATTCGCGGCGCGGATGGCTCGCCGGTCCTGCGGCTGCAACTCTACGGCAGCGACGGCGCGCTGCTCGACTCGGCGGGGCTGACCAATTTTTCCTCCGGCTGGAAAAAATACACCGCCACGCTGCATCCCACAGCCACCGATCCCAAGGCGCGCCTGGCAATTGTCATGGACGGCAAGGGCATCGTGGACCTCGACATGGTTTCGCTGTTCCCCCGGCACACCTGGAAAGACCGGCCCGGCGGTTTGCGCGCGGACATGGTGCAGGCGCTGGCCGACCTGCATCCGGGTTTTCTGCGCTTCCCCGGCGGCTGCATCGTGGAAGGCTCCGTGTTGAACCTCCGTTACCAGTGGAAAAACACCATCGGCCCGGTCGAAGAACGCCCGTTGCTCGTCAACCGCTGGAACACCGAATTTGTCCACCGCCCCACGCCGGATTATTACCAGTCGTTCGGCCTCGGCTTCTACGAATACTTTCAACTGTGCGAGGACATCGGCGCATCGCCGCTGCCGCTGGTGAACTGCGGCATGGCCTGCCAGTTCAATTCCGCCGAACTCTGCCCGCTGGACCAGCTTGGGCCATACATTCAGGACGCACTCGACCTGATTGAGTTTGCCAACGGCCCGACCAACAGCACCTGGGGCGCAAAGCGCGCGGCGATGGGCCATCCCGAACCGTTCCATCTGAAAATGCTCGGCGTCGGCAACGAACAGTGGGGCCAGCAATACATTGACCGTTACATTTTGTTCGCCAATGCGATCAAGGCGAAATATCCGGAAATCCAGCTCGTCTCCGCCGCCGGCCCCGAGCCGTCGGACAACCGGTTCAAGTTCGCCTGGTCAAAGCTGCGAGGGCTGCACGCCGACATCGTTGACGAGCACTGCTACGCGAATCCAAGCTGGTTTTTCGAGAACACGCATCGCTACGACAATTACGACCGCAACGGCCCGAAAGTCTTCTTCGGCGAATACGCCGCGCAAAGCGACAAAACCGTCAGTGTGAAAAACCGCAACAATCTGGAGTGCGCGCTGGCCGAGGCCGCCTGCATGACCGGCCTCGAACGCAACGGCGACGTGGTGCGCATGGCCAGCTACGCGCCGCTCTTCGCCAACATTGACGCCTGGCAGTGGACGCCCGACCTGATCTGGGTCAACACGATGGGCGTTTATCGCACGCCCAATTATTATGTGCAGCAGCTTTACAGTCTCAACCACGGCGACGTGGTGCTGCCGGTGAAACTGGATGCGGCACCCGGCGCGAAGCTGTTCGCCTCCGCCACGCGCGACAACGCCAGCGGGGAAATAATTCTCAAAGTCGTCAACGGCGACAACGCGCCCGCCGCCGTGCAGTTGAATCTGGCCGGCATGGGCAAAATTTCCGGCGGCGCAAAACTTACGGTCCTGGCCGGCCAGCCCGGTGATGAAAATTCCTTTGCCGACCCGCAAAAAGTCACGCCCCGGGAAACCGCCTTGAAAATTTCCGGCGCGAAGTTTCAACACGAATTTCCGGCAAACTCGTTCACCGTCCTGCGCATAAAATAACCAACACCAAACTCCATTTATCACACCATGAATCCCCGTTACACCATCGGTCTGGACTACGGCACGAATTCCGTTCGCGCCCTCATCGTCAACGTCGCCAACGGCGCGGAAATTGCCGCCGCCGTCTGGACTTACGCCCACGGCACGCAGGGCGTGGTTTTGTCGCGCGATCCAAACCTCGCGCGGCAGCATCCCGCCGATTATCTCACCGGCGCGCAAACCACCATCAAGCAGGCGCTCGCCACGGCGAAGAAGGCCGTCAAGGGATTCAGCGCCGACCAGGTCATCGGCATTGGCGTGGACACGACCGGCAGCACGCCGTTGCCGGTGGACAAGGATGGCCAGCCACTGGTGTTCCAGAAAAAATTCGCCAGCAATCCCGCCGCGCTGGCGTGGCTGTGGAAAGATCACACCAGCGTCAATGAAGCCGTCGAGATCACCGCGCTGGCAAAAAAAATGCGCCCGCAATATCTCGCCAAATGCGGCGGCACCTATTCGAGCGAATGGTTCTGGAGCAAGCTGCTGCACTGCCTGCGCGCCGCGCCGGAGGTTTTCAACGCCGCGTATTCGTGGGTGGAACTTTCCGATTTCGTTCCCGCGTCGCTCACCGGCACGGAGCATCCCGATCAATTCATAGCCGGTGTCTGCGCCGCCGGTCACAAGGCGATGTGGAACGCAAAATGGAACGGCTATCCCGACACCCAATTTCTCGCCCGGCTGAATCCAAAGCTCGCGGCACTGCGCGCCCGTCTGACGCCGCGAGTGCATACGATTGACCGCGCGGTCGGCGAACTCACGGCGGCATGGGCGAAGAAAACCGGTTTGACGGCGGGGATTCCCGTGGCCGTCGGAGCTTTTGACTGCCATCTCGGCGCGGTCGGCAGCGGCGTCACGCCGGGAACGCTGGTGAAAATCATCGGCACCAGCACCTGCGATATTTCCATCGCGGCGAACACCAGCAGGCTGGCCGACGTGCCGGGACTTTGCGGCATCGTGGATGGCAGCGTGCTGCCGGGATATTTCGGTCTCGAAGCCGGCCAGTCCGCCGTCGGCGATTTGTTCAATTGGTGGGTCAATTACATCCAGCCTCACGGCGAAAAACTGTCGCATCGCAAGCTGGACGAGGAGGCGCTCAAGCTCGCGCCCGGCGAAAGCGGCCTGCTCGCGTTGGACTGGAACAACGGCAACCGCACGATTTTGGTGGATCAGCGGCTCACCGGTCTGCTGGCCGGCCAGACGCTTTACTCGACGCCGGCGGAGGTTTACCGCGCGCTGGTGGAGGCGACGGCCTTCGGCGCGCTGACGATCATCAACCGCTTTGAAGAATACGGCGTGAAAATTTCACAGATTGTGAACTGCGGCGGCATCGCGGAAAAAAGCCCGCTGACGATGCAAATTTACGCGGACGTGACCGGCCGACCGATGAAGCTGTCGCGTTCGGCGCAGACTTGCGCGCTCGGCTCGGCCATCGCGGCGGCGGTGGTGGCGGGCGCGCACAAAAATTACGCGGCGGCACAGAAGAAGATGACCGGCCTGAAACCGGTCGTTTACAAACCGAATCCGAAGGCGCACGCGATTTACAGGCAGCTCTACGCGCTTTACAAGGAATTGCACGACGCCTTCGGCACGAAGGATTGGAACGGCAATCTTTACGGCGTGATGAAGCAACTCATTGACATTCGCAACCGGGTTCGTAAATAATCTTAATTATCTCCATGCTTGAGGAACTAAAGCAGCAGGTTTGCGCGGCGAACCTTGATCTGGTCAAGGAGGGTCTGGTCATCCAGACCTGGGGCAACGCCAGCGCGGCGGACCGCGAGAGCGGCCTCGTCGTCATCAAACCGTCCGGCGTGCCTTACGCCAGCATGAAGCCGCAGCACATGGTCGTCGTCTCGCTGGAGACCGGCAAGGTCGTTGACGGCTACCTCAAACCGAGTTCCGACACGCCGACGCATCTGGCGCTTTACCGCGCGTTCCCGAAAATCGGCGGCGTGGTCCACACGCACAGCCTGCGCGCGACGGCGTGGGCGCAGGCATGCCGGGCGATTCCGGCCTACGGCACCACGCAGGCGGATTACTGGTATGGCACCGTGCCCTGCACGCGCGCGATGAAGCCCGCCGAAATCAAAACCGATTACGAGGCGAACACCGGCCACGTCATCGTGGAGACGTTCAAGAAATCGAAGCTCGACCCGATGCAGCATCCGGCCGTGCTGGTGGCGAGCCACGGGCCGTTCACCTGGGGCAAGGATGTGAACGACGCGGTGCATAACGCGTGCGTCCTGGAATTCGTCGCACAACTGGCGGCCGAGACCCTGCGCCTCAATCCCAAAATCAAGCCCATGCCGTCGGCGCTGCTCGACAAGCATTTTCTGCGCAAGCACGGCCCGAAGGCGTATTACGGGCAAAAGTGAAAAGGGAAATGAAACATTCAACATTCAACATTCAACGTCCAACATGGAATTGGCTCCGTGCCATTGTGGGCGGGTTGTTTTTTGTGTTTGTGTCGGCCGGTTTTGCGGCGGACGCGAACAATGTTTTTCTCTTCTCATTTTTTCGCGAGCCGAACGGCCAGGCCGGCCTGTTTTTGACCGCCAGCACGAATGGCTTGAATTGGACGGAATTGAAGGCGCCGGACGGCAAGTCGTTTCTGGAACCGCAGGTCGGCGGCAAGCTGATGCGCGATCCGTGTTTGCGGCTGGGGCCGGACGGCGTGTTCCGCATGGTGTGGACGACGAGCTGGGGCCGCCCGACGGTGTTCGGCTACGCGAGTTCAACCGACCTGGTCCACTGGTCGGAAGAGCGCGCGGTTCCGGTGATGGAAAATGATCCGACGGCGGCAAATGTCTGGGCGCCGGAATTGTTTTATGACGCGGCGAAGGGGCAGTGGCTGGTTTTCTGGGCGACGACGGTTCCCGGAAAATTCCCGGCGACGGAAGATTCCGGCGACCAGAGCCAGGGAATCCGCTACAACCACCGGATTTATTACGTCACGACGAAGGACTTCACGAACTTTTCGCCGACGAAGCTATTGTATGACGGCGGCTTTAATGTGATTGACGCGACGATGCTGGCGGACGGCGGCAGGTATTATCTGATCGTCAAGGACGAGACGAAAAATCCGGTGAGGAAAAACCTGCGCATCGCGGCGGGCGATTCCGCGGAGGGGCCGTTCGGCCCGGCCAGCCCGGCGATTTCGACAAACTGGGTCGAGGGGCCGACGGCGATAAAAATCGGCGGCGAAAATTTCATCTACTTCGACCATTACACCAGTCCCAGATATTACGGCGCGATCAAATCCGCCGACATGAAAACTTGGCAGGATATTTCGCCGACAGTGACTTTCCCGACGGGCATCCGGCACGGAACCGTTTTGGCGGTGCCGGAAAGCGTCGTGCAACAAATCCAAAATCCCGACAACCAAAAAACACCAAAATGAACCTCCACATCACACAAGCAATGGCGGCTGGACTGCTGGCCGCCTCTCTGGCAGGCTGTGCATCCATGTCTGCCTATAACACAACATCCACCATCACGAAAGCCGACTTCGGCAAAACCCCGGACGGCACACCGGTTGAAATCTACACGCTGTGCAATTCCAAAGGCGCCGAGGCGCGCATCATGACCTACGGCGGCATTTTGCAGAAGCTCACCATGCCGGACAAAAACGGCAAGTTCGACGACATCGTTCTTGGTTTCGACAGCCTGGACGGTTATTTGACCCCCGCCTATGCGAAATCCAATCCGTATTTCGGCGCGCTCATCGGCCGCTACGGCAACCGCATCGGCGGCGCGAAGTTCACGCTCGAAGGCAAGACCTACACCCTCGCGGGCAACAACAACGGAAACACCCTGCACGGCGGCCTGAAGGGCTTTGACAAGGTGGTTTGGACGGTCGTGAAGGCGGACATCGGACCGAACGGCCCGCGGCTCGAACTGAATTATTTGAGCAAGGACGGCGAGGAAGGCTTCCCCGGCAATCTGAACGTCACGGCGGTCTACACGCTGACCGACGACAACTCGTTGAAGCTGACCTTCACCGCGACGACGGACAAGCCGACGGTGGTGAACCTGACGCATCATTCGTATTTCAATCTGTCCGGCCAGGGCAACGGCGACATCCTCGGCGACCTGGTTTATATCAAGTCCGACAAAACCACGCCGGTGGACAGTGCTTTGATTACGACCGGCGAATTTGCCGACGTGGCGGGAACGCCGTTTGATTTCCGCAAGCCGACGGCCATCGGGGCGCGCATCAATAATACGAACACGGTGCTGCAATACGGCCCCGGCTACGACCACAACTGGGTCATCAACAAGTCGGCCGGCAAGTTCGGCCTGATGGCCCGCGTGACCGACCCGAACAGCGGCCGCGTGATGGAAGTCTGGAGCGACGAACCCGGCCTGCAATTTTACGCCGGCAATTTCCTCGACGGCACCCTCACCGGCAAGGACGGCAAGGTCTATCAGCGCCGTTCCGCCCTGGCGATGGAGCCGCAACATTATCCCGACTCGCCGAACCATCCGAACTTCCCGTCGGTGGAACTCAAGCCGGGCGACATCTATCACAACATCATCGAATATAAATTCAGCGCCGAATAATCAGGCCGGAACGATTCAAATTCTATGAACGAAATAACCAACAGCGTGTTGGCGGCAACCAACAACTTGGATGTGGCCACCAATTCCCTCGCCACGGCGTCCGTGGCGGGGGGAATGAACGGCACGGTATTCAACAGCCTGGATCTGGTCGTCATCATCGCCTTTGCCATCGGCATGGTTCTCACCGTCTGGTATTCCATGCGGAAGAAGAACGAGTCCGGCAAGGATTACTTCCTGTCGGGCCGCGATGCGAACTGGCTGCAGATCGGCTCCTCGATCTTTTCCTCCAACATCGGTTCCGAGCACCTCGTCGGTCTCGCTGGCGCCGGCTTTGCCACCGGCATGGCGATGGCCCACTGGGAAATGCACGCCTACTGGATTCTCATCCTGGGCTGGGCCTTTGTGCCGCTCTACGACCGCATGAAGGTCTTCACCATGCCGGAGTTTCTCGAACTCCGCTTCAGCCGCGGCTCGCGAAACGTCTTGAGCCTGCTCACCATGGCCAGCCTGGTGCTGACAAAAATCGCCGCCACCATTTACGCTGGCGACGTCGTCATCCGCACGCTGTTGAATGTAAATACGGTTCACGTTCCATTTCTTGGAAACATAGATGTCTTCTGGGCCATTGCCTTGGGACTGGCGTTCACCACCGGACTTTACACGGTCTTTGGCGGCATGCGCGTCATCATGTATACCGCCGTGCTTCAGTCACCGGTGCTCATCCTGGGTTCCGTCTGCATCCTCTTCATGGGGCTGCGCGTCCTCGGCCACGGCAGCCTCGTTGACGGCTGGCATGCCACCCTCACCACTGTCGGCGACAATGTCCATCTCGTCCGCTCCATTAACGATCCCGACTGGCCCTGGCTGGCGATCCTGCCCGGCTCGGCCATCATCGGCTTCTGGTATTGGTGCACCGACCAATATATCGTCCAGCGCGTGCTCGCCGGCAAAAACCAGCAGGAATCCCGTCGCGGCACCATCCTCGCCGGCTTCTTCAAGCTGACACCGGTGTTCATTTTCCTCGTGCCGGGCATGATCGCGTTTGCGCTCACCAAGACGCCGGGCGTCGGTTTCAGCACCAGCGGTGACGCCGCCTACACCTCGCTCGTGGCGCAGATTCTTCCGCACGGCCTGCGCGGCATGGTGGCCTGCGGCATGATCGTCGCGCTGATGGCGTCGCTCGGTTCCAAGTTCAACGCGTCCGCCACCCTGTTCACGATGGACTTCTACCGCGAATGGTATCCGAACGCCTCCGGCAAAACCGAGGTGATCGTCGGTCGCATCGCCACGGCGGCGATTGTTTTCGTCGGCATCTGCTGGGTGCTGGTGATCAAAAACCTCCACATGCCGCTTTACCTGTATCTCCAGAACGTGCAGGGCTATCTCTCGCCCGCCATCGCCGTCTTGTTCGGGCTGGGCGTGTTCTGGAAACGCGCCACCGCCCCGGCCGCATTGTGGGCCTTCGTCATCGGCATGATCGGCGGTTTCGGACGTCTCGCCGCCGACCTCGTCATGCGCAACGACGCCGACGCCGTGACCAAGCTCAAGGGCGATCTCTACCACAAGGTCATCACCCTGGATCAATACAACGCCGGCATCGCCCCCATCAAGGCCGCGCACAACGCCATCATGTTCGACTTCTGGAACATTCACTGGTTGTATTACTGCGAAGGCCTGTTTGTGCTCACCGCCGCCTTGATGGTCATCATCAGCCTCATGACCAAGGCGCCGGACCCCAAGACCATCAAATACACCTGGTATGGCGCGACGCCGGCGGAAAAGACCGCCACGCGCGAAAGCTGGAACGCCCTGGACGTCGTCTTGAGCCTGATTGTCGTGGCCTGCGTCGTCCTGTTCTACATCAAGTTCTGGTAAGCCGGCTGATTCAAAAAAGCGGCGATGCTCCGGCATCGCCGCTTTTTTTGCCGGGGAAAGAGCTGCGTTCAAAACCTGACTCAACAGTCGAAATCCGTCCCCGTCCCGGATAATATTCCGACAATTCGGAGACGCTTTTTACTTCTTCTTCCCATTTACCTTGGCCGCAACTTTCAGCCGCAGCGCGTTGAGCCGGATGAAGCCGGTGGCGTCGTCCTGATTGTAGGCCTTGGTCGGGTCGGCTTCCATCGTGGCGATGTGCGGGTTGTAGAGGCTCACCGGTGATTTGCGTCCGGCGACCATGATGTTGCCCTTGTAGAGCTTCACGCGCACGGTGCCGGTCACGTTCCGCTGGCTCTCGGTCACATAGGCCTGGAGCGCGAGGCGTTCGGGCGCATACCAGAAGCCGTTGTAGACCAGCTCGGCGTATTTCGGAATGAGCGCATCGCGCTGGTGCATGACTTCGCGGTCCATCGTGAGCGTCTCCATCTGCCGGTGCGCGAAATGCAGGATGGCGCCGCCGGGTGTCTCATACACGCCGCGCGATTTCATGCCGACGAAGCGGTTCTCCACCATGTCCACGCGGCCGACGCCGTGTTTGCCGCCGAGCTTGTTGAGCGTCTTCATCACGCCGAGCGGATTCAATTTCTTTCCGTTCACGGCCACGCAGTTGCCCTTCACGAAATCCAGCAGGACGAATTCCGGCTTGTCCGGCGCGTCTTCGGGAAACACGGAGAGCGTGGTGAACGAGCCGCGATACTTCGTGTCGCCGGCGTCCATCCATGGGTCTTCGAGAATGCCGGCCTCGTAGGAAATGTGCAGGAGATTCCGGTCGCTCGAAAACGGCTTCTTGGCGCTGGCCTGCACGGGAATCTTGTGCTGCGCGCAGTAATCAATCATCTCCTGCCGTCCGGGAAACTGGCTGCGGTAGGAAGCATCCCGCCACGGGGCGATGACCTGCAAATCCGGTGCAAGCGCGGCGGCGGTCAGCTCGAAACGCACCTGGTCGTTTCCCTTGCCCGTCGCGCCGTGGGCGATGGCGTCGGCCTTTTCCTTCTTTGCGATCTCCACCATGCGCTTGGCGATGAGCGGCCGGGCGATGCTGGTGCCGAGAAAGTATTGGCCCTCGTAAATCGCGCCGGCCTGCAACATCGGATAAATGAAATCGCGCGCGAATTCCTCCTGCAAATCGTCAATGTAGATTTTGGACGCGCCGGTTTTGCGCGCCTTCGCTTCGAGGCCGGTGAGTTCGTCCTCCTGCCCGATGTTCGCGCAGAACGCGATCATCTCGGCGTTGTATTTTGCCTTGATCCACGAAAGCAGCACCGAGGTGTCGAGGCCGCCCGAATATGCCAGAACAATTTTCATGCGGGCATATTAAACCGCCAAGACGCGAAGAACGCAAAGTGGAAATGCGCGCGTCGAATCGGGAATCGGCACGCCGTGAACCGGCCAGCGACGCGACGATTTAACAATTCAACGGTCCGCGAAACAAATTCGCGTCAGGGCGTTTCGCCAAGGTTGTTCTTCGGCCACAGGGCGGCGGTGTTGGTTCTGTCCAGATCGTAGCCGATGGCGCTGTTGCGCAGCAACGTCGCATGGCCGTCAAAAAACGCGGCGTTCACCCGTTTGCCGTGCCTCGGAACCGAACGGGTGAAATCAACTTTTTTATAGTCAGCATCGTCGCTCGGCACGCGAAAATAGGTGCAGCCGGTGGCGGGGATTTCCGTCCAACTGTCTGGATTGGATTCGTCAAAATCCGAAACAAGCTGGGCTGCGTCGGCATACACCATGGACCCGCTTGGATTGCTCACCTGACCTTCACTGGCGGAAGCATAGACCGGATCGGCATTCCCCGACCCCGGCACGATGGCTCCGTATTCGGGATAATTCATGCCGATGCCGAGGGTGTAATTGGTGCTGGCGGACTGGCCGTGCGCGTCAATGGCGGGCTGGGTCAGGGCGGGACAATTGAAGGATTTTTGCGCCGGAATGAAATTGTCCAGACGGAGCTTGTCCGGCCACCAGAGGTAGGTGGTTTTTTGGACGACGAAGGTGTTGTAATCGAAAGTCCAGGGCGGCCAGCCGGGAGCGCCCTGCTCCACCCACAACGGAACCATGGCTTCACGGTTATCATCCAGGTATAATTTCGTCGCCAGGATGATCTGCCTCATGTTGTTGAGGCAGTCGGCGGATCTGGCCCTTTGCTTGGCCGCCGACAGCGCCGGCAGCAGCAGCGCCGCCAGGATGGCGATGATGGAAATGACCACAAGCAGTTCCATCAAGGTAAATGCCCGCCCGCCCTTTGCCGGTGCCGAAGAGTTCATGGTGTCCGTCTCAATGACGCGGTGAATCATAAAATTTGTCCAGCTTATTTTTTGATCAAGGACTGGCGCCGTTGTTGTTCTTCGCCCAGAGAACGGCGCTGTTGGTTCTGGGCAGATCGTAGCGGATGGCGCTGTTGCGCAGTTTCACAACATGGCCGTCGAAAAACGCGGCGTTCACCTGCCCGGCATGTCTCGGAACCGAGCGCGAATCGCCGTTCAATGTCTCGTAATAGGAATCGCTCGGCACGCGGAAATAGGCGCAGCCCGTGGCCGGGATTTCCTGCCAGTTGTCCGCGTCGGGCTCCTCATAGTTCGAGATGCCACCGGCATCCGCGAACACGATGGACTGGCCGGGATTGGCCACTTGATTTTCCAGGGAGGTGGTGTAGACCGGATGCGGAAATCCCTGTCTTGGCGATATCCATCCGTATTCGGGATAATTCATGCCGATGCCCAGGGTGTAATTGGTGCTGACAGACCCGCCGCCGCCGCCGGTGGCCGGCAGGGTCATGGCGGGACAACAAAAGGTTTTTTGCGACGGAACGAAGCCGTCCAGCCGCAGCTTGTCCGGCCACCAGAGAAAATCCGCGCCGGGCGTGTATTGGATGACAAAGGTGGAAGGATCGTAGTTCCAAGTCGGCCAGCCGGAAGATCCCTGCTCCACCCACAACGGAATCATAATCCCGCGGTTGTCATCCAGATACAATTTCGTCGCCAGCATGATCTGTCTCATGTTGTTGAGGCAGTCAATCGCCCTGGCCCTCTGCCTGGCCGCCGACAGCACCGGCAGCAGCAGCGCCGCCAGAATCGCGATGATGGCGATGACGACGAGCAATTCGATGAGTGTGAAGGCGGGTTGCGTGCCGTGCCATTTTTGTTTTGTTTCGCGTGGCCAAAGTGCCGGATGGCGCGCGCCAGGGTTCATGTCTCCGACTCCTGACTGGCGACCTTCAGCCATAAACATCCGCTAATTGACCAGTTTCACGACGACCGCCAACGCGACCAGCACCAAGACCGCAACACCGGTCGTCACCGTTGTTTTTGCTTTTGTCCATGCCATAAATTTTAAGATTCAGTGGGTAAAAACCGCAGCGGTTCACAAATCCGGTTCGGAATTGGTGATGTTGTCTCCAAATTCGTAAGTCTCCGGCTCCACATGGAAATCGGCGAACGTCACATCACCCTTGCGGCCGTGCCGGGAGGTCAGCGGATCGCCGTTTGCAGGCTCCCAGCGCCCGTCATTGATGACCGCCGCTCCGGTGGGATTATCACTGTTGTCGTTCGACGCCACCTCTTCCGCGAGCATGATTTTCGTATCTGGATTGCGAACGGCGGCCAGGGTGAAGGGAAGATTTTCGCCATTCGCAAAGTTCGACGACATCCCCGGATTGATGTCGTGGGAGTTGCCGTTTGCATCAACCGTGGTGGTGGTTTCGTAGCTGGTCAAACTATAGCTGTAAAGGTAAGGGCCGTTGACCGCATCTGCCTGGGCCATTCGCGCGCTGTTATCGGTGTCCAAGGGACAATGAAACAATTTGGGATCCGAACTCGACAGCGTAGACACGATCGGGCTTTTATCCACCTGCGGGTAGGCCGTGTTTGTCCGCCAGTAAATCCAGTCGGACGCTTGGAAGCCGCTGTGCTGCGACGCCATGCCCGGAAACGTGTCGCGGTTGTCGTCAATATACATCTGCATCCCAAGGCCCAGCTGCTTGAGGTTGTTGATGCACTGCGCCTGCCCCGCCCTTTTTTTGGCCGCGGACAACACCGGCAGCAGCAGCGACGCCAGAATGGCGATGATGGAGATGACCACCAGCAGCTCCATGAGCGTGAAAGCAAAAGCCTGCCGAAAGCTGGCGTTTGCGTTGAATCCTGCTTCCGGCTTTCGTCCGTTGGTCATCCTGATCGTTTTCATAAAATTTCAGCAATTCAATTCTCCCGGCGGGCGGCAATGGATGAGTCTTACGCATCCACTTCATTATTCAACAAAAATTCATCGCCGCCGTTCAAAGTTTTCCGACATTCGCCTTCATTTCCGGCTACTGCTGGGTGTGGCCCGGATATGCCGGGTCGCCGCCGTCGGCGCTGAGCGGATAACACCACAGGCGGTTTTTATTCGTGGCCGCCACGTCGTTATACCAGTCCTGGAGCCGGACATAATTGACCTGTCCGCCGAACGTGGCCTGGATGCCGCCCTGATAATGCCGCGGGCTGACACCCTCGCCGGGATAATTCGCCCCGTCGTTGAAATTGTGCGGGTCGGTTTCATCCGTTTCCCAAAAGGCGCAATCCTCCGGCTGCATTTGCTCCAGCTTCACCGGCGGATAAATCATGGACATGTAGCCGATGACCGCGCCATTCATCGCATAACTCGAAATTTGCTGCGGACGCTCTATCACCTCGCCGCCAAAATACGCCGACGCACGGCTCTCATCTGGCTTGTCCATCGGGCAAAAATAGATTTTTGGATTCTGCAGCGCGTCCCAGAACAATCCCGTTTTCACATTGAATTTGTTTGTGTCGCCGGCGTTCAGGTTCACCGCGTAAAGCCAGCCGGTGTTGGTGCCCTGCGCGCTGGCAAAACCGCCGTTGTCCCAATTCGGCGGCGGCAACACGTCGTCGTCGTCGGACACAAAGGCCTGGAGGGCAATCACGATCTGCCGGAGATTGTTGATGTCCGTCGCCTTGCAGGCCGAATTCTTGGCCTTGCTCACCGCCGTCAAAATCATCGCCGCCAGGATGCTGATGATGGCGATGACAACGAGCAATTCGATCAGGGTGAATGCCCCGGTCTGACGGTTCATATCCCATTTGACAATTGGCGGCTCCATTTCCTTTGCGCAAATCGGAACAATCGGTTGAATACGAGAACCGCGCCGCCGCGTTTCCATGCTGACAAGCGACCTTCCACGCGAACGGCTTTGTTCGTCCGGCTTCATTGATTTCCCAACCATACCAACAACGCCCGCTGAATTCAGTTACAAACTAAATGAAAAATTATAACGCCTCATTCCTGCCGTCCGGTGGAATGACGCGCCACGCCTTGGCATTTGTTCAAGCCTTCTTACTTATATGTCCGCCCGACGCCAGAATCGGACAAAATTCACCGCCTTTTTTCAAACCGCTAATCGGCGCTGGTTTTTTTGATTAGCGTGAATCAGCGAAGATGAGCGGTTACAACCAGCCGGATTACATGCCGCCATCCCAATACCAGTGGTTTTCAGGATTGTCACACCGGATGGCCAGATTCCACTTCTTGACCGTGCCGTCCTTCAGGCGGATTTCGTAGGGCACATACACGCCGCCATATTCCATATTCCCAAACATGATCACCCTGCCTTTGAACGGCTTGCCTAGGCTGACGATTTCCAAGCCGGTGTATGTGTTGGTGAATATCTCCATGAACTCAGGATGCTCCTTGAGCAAGCCCGGCGGCCAATATTTTGCAGTTTCCACCCAATCTTCACGCCCGCAAGCTTCCAAAAATGTTCGCGCCACCTGTTCCGGTGTCGTGCTCGTCAGCCTCATAAATCTCGCGTTGTCGCTGTCGCCTAATTCCCGCGTCGAGGAAAATATCAGAGAATGCGTCCGGTGGTGGTTGACGACAATTGTGGTTGTTCCCGCCGCCAGAATCACCGCCGCTGCCGCGACGACCGCCGTTTTTGCTTTTGTCCATGCCATGATTTTCAATGCTCCTTTTACCAAAGCCAGGGTTGATCCGCCCGCCGCCGCGCCTTTGGCTGCCGCGACGACGGAAATGGTCTTGGCCAGCGCCACCGGCGCGGTTTGAACCGAATTCGCCGAAACTGCTCCGGCAATTGCCGCAGTTGTCGAATTCACACCGCGTTTGGAGAATATTTTCCGCAGCTTTTCCAGCGCCCGGTTCACGCGCATTTTCGCCGCGTCCTCGCTCGCGCCCAGCGCCAGCCCGACTTCGCCCAGGCTTTTGTTCTCGAAAAACCGGAGCACAATCGCATCCCGGTCCTTCTCACCGAGCCGGCCCATCGCATCGTCCAGCAGCGGCGCAATCTGCCGCCATGCCCCGGATTCCGGTTCGTTCAAAATCGCCTGCATATACGCCTCCTGTTCGCGGTTCCGGCGGCGGATTTCCGTCCGCAAATAATTTGCCGCCGTCAGCCGCGCGGTTTGATACAGCCAGCCGGACAACACGGTGTGCCGTGACAATTTATCCGCCTTTCTGGCCAGGACGATGAAGACGGCCTGTGTGATTTCCTGTGCCGCGTGCTCATTGCCGGCGCTGCGCAGCGCGGCGGAATAAACGAGGTTGACGTATCTCGCGACGAGCATGGCAAAGGCCGCCTCGGAGTGTTCCCCGGCGTATTGCTTCAGCAGAGCGATGTCCTCCGGTTCCGGCATTTGACTATAAATGTCCGCCGGAGCCGAAAAGGGAACAAGAAAATTGAAGGATGAAGGCGTAAGGAAGAATGAAAAAGCTGTCAGCAGGTTTCAGGTGCCCGGGCTTCTTCATTCTTCATTCTGCCGGTTCGCGTCAATTTCCAGCGGCTCGATGTGGACGAGCACGTCGCTGACGGTGGGCATTCCCTCGCGGATTTTGTCCTTCACGGCATGGGCGATTTCGTGCGAGCGCAGCACGGTCATCTGCGGCTCCACTTCCACATGCATGTCCACATAAAGCTGCCAGCCCATTTTGCGGACAAAACATTTCTCCACGCGCGCAACGCCGGGAACCGTCTCGGCCAGCCGCTGGATTTCATCCCTGATTTCGCGGTCGGGCGCGGTGTCCATCAAATCGCCGAATGTCGAGCGCAGCAGCCGCCAGCCGTTCCACGCGATGACGCCCGCCGCCGCCATCGCCGCCGCATCGTCCGCCCACGCAAATTTGGGGCCGCCAATCAGCGCCGTGCTGATGCCGATGGCCGCGGCAAAGGAGGTGATGGCGTCGCTGCGATGATGCCACGCATCGGCGCGGACGGCGGCGTTGGCCACCGATTCGGCCTCGCGCGCCACGAACCGGAACAGGCATTCCTTGATCGCAATGACACCGCACAAAACGAGGAGCGTGAAGGCTTTTGGCGCGGGACGCGGCTGGCCGAGGTTGTGCAGCGCCTCAATCACAATCCAGCCCGCGACCAGCAGGAGAATTCCCGACACCACCGCCGCCGCAAGCGGTTCGGCCTTGCCGTGGCCGTAGGGATGATCCTCGTCCGCCGGTTCCGCCGCCACGACGACGCCGCGCCAGACGATGATGGAGCTGAAAATGTCCGTGAGCGATTCGCAGGCGTCGGCCACGAGCGCATGGGAATGACCGGCAATGCCCGCGGCCAGTTTCGTCGCCGAGAGAAAGACATTCACCGCCAGCCCAATGAAGGTGGCGCGCAAACTGCGTTCGAGGCGGTCGGGTTGCACGCGGAATTATTAACCACGAATGGCACAAAATGACACTAAAGAATTTTCGCCCGGTTCGTGCATTTTGCAATCCGCTAAATCAGGTGGCAGAACATGCCGTCGCGCAGCTTCGGCTCAAACCAGGTGCTCTTGGGCGGCATGATTCCGCCCGCGTCGGCCACCGCCATCAAATCGTCCATGCCCGTCGGAAACATCAAAAACGCGCAGGCGTATTCACCGCTGTCCACCAGCCTTTCCAGCTCCGCCGTGCCGCGGATGCCGCCGACGAAATGGATGCGGTCGCTCGTGCGGGGATCGTTAATGCCAAAAACCGGCGCAAGAATGTTTTTTTGCAGGAGCGTCGCGTCGAGACTTTCGACGGGGTTCGTTTTTTCCTGGGACGAGTCCGCCCTCAAGTTTTCGTCCGGGTTGTCCAGCCGCAGGAATTTTCCACGGAAGATGAGTAGCCGCCACTTGCCCTGCATGTAAAAACCGAATTCATGCCGGTGCGCGGGCGCCGGCGGAACGTCCCCGCTGATGGCGAAGGCTTCCCCGAGAATCTCCAGCACCTGGGCCGGCGTCCATCCATTCAAATCCTTCAACACGCGGTTGTAGGGCAGAATCCGCATCTGATCCTGCGGAAAAATCACGGCGAGGAAAAAACCGCTGCCATCTGCTTCCGCTTTCCGATTTCCGCCTTCCGCTTTTCTTTTCAGATACACCCGCGCCGCCGCCGCGCTGCGGTGGTGGCCGTCGGCAATGTAAAGCTGCTGGATGCCGGTGAACGTCTGCTCGATGAATTTGATTTCGTCGGCGTCGGAAATCGTCCATGACGTGTGCCGCACGCCGTCCGCAGCGGTAAAATCCACGTCCGGTTGTCCCGAAACTTTTTTGGCGACCAGCTGGTCCAGCGCCTCGCCGCCGCGATGCGCCAGGAAAACCGGGCCGGTCTGCGCATTCAGCGCCTCGATGTGGCGGACGCGGTCGTCCTCCTTGTCCGGTCGCGTCAGCTCATGTTTTTTGATGACACCGCGCAGATATTCCTGGCAACTCGCGGCGGCGACGAGGCCGGTTTGCGAATGCCCGCCCGCAATTTGCCGGTATAAATAAAAACACGGCTGCGAATCCTGTTTCAGCGCGCCCTGCGAGATGAGCTTCTGAAAATTCTCCAGCCCCTTCGCATAAACTTCCGGCGCGTGGGTGTCCGTGCCCGGTGGCAAATCCGCCTCCGGCCGGCTGACGTGGAGAAAACTCAACGGATTGCCCGCGGCAAGCCCGCGCGCCTCGTCCAACGACAGCACGTCGTAGGGCAATTCGCAGATTTGCCGGGCGAGCCGGACACTCGGTCGCAGCGCGGCAAAGGGTTTGATCGTCGCCATAAAGCCCGGCAGGATACGAACGGCGGCGCGGCCGCGCACGGCAAAAATTTCAAATCAAGGCAGGGGCGTGTTTGACAGAAAATCCAGCCCTGCCAGACTTGGCACATTCAAAGTCTCGCACTCGCTGCCCGTCTTTGCGCGGGCCTTACCCAGCGCCATCAGAAAACGCTCCCGATCCTTGTCGCCCTTGAAGATGGGTTCCCGCCGGTCGCCACTATTCATCACACCTGTCGCGCCATAGCTTCACGCGAAGGCGGATGATAAATCGCCCCCGCATATTCCACTCTCAACTTTCGCGCCATGCGGGACGGCCTGCCAAATCAAAAGAACGGCGTAAATACTATATTACTATTGACTGACCCCTTTATGTGCGCGGCGGGCGTCATGCGATTTCAGGCGAGCGATTTGACGATTTCCTCGATCTTGGCAATGCCTTCGCCGGCTTCCTGCGGCTTCAAATTCAGCGGCGGCAGCAGGCGGATCACCTGCGCGCCAGCGGGAATCACCAGCACGCCGGCCTGTTGCAGCCGGTGGGTCATTTGAATGGACGACGGTTTGTCGCCGGCGGCAAACGCCGGGATTTTTTCCCTTTCCACAAATTCAAGTCCGAGCATGAAGCCGAGGCCGCGCGCATTTTTGACGACGCCGGGATAATTTTTCACGAGCCGTTCCAATTCCCTTTTCAGCCACTCGCCGAGCTTGCGGGCGTTTTCATCCAGCCGCTCGCGCTCGACGACTTCAAAGATTTTCAGCGCGACGGCGCAGGCCAGCGGCGTGCCGCCGAAAGTCGTGCCGTGCGTGCCGGCGCTCAACGAATCCGCATACGGCGCGCGCACCCAAAACGCGCCAATGGGAAATCCGCCGCCGAGCGACTTGGCCATGGAAACGCCGTCGGGCAGGAATTCGGATTGCGGATTGCCGATTGCGGATTGCGGACTGGCAGTTTCGAGAATCCGCTGGAAGCTCAAAAATTTTCCCGTCCGGAAATATCCGCATTGCACTTCATCCATGAGCAGCAGCAGTTTTTTCTCGTCGCACAACCGCCGCAGCCCGAGCAAATACTCCGGCGTGGCGGGCGTGACGCCGCCCTCGCCCTGCACGCCTTCAATCAAAATGGCCACGGTCGCCGGTGAAATTGCCGCCCGCGCCGCCGCCAGATCGTTGAACGGAATGTGCCGGAAACCCGGCGTCATCGGCTCGAATCCTTTTTTCACCTTGTCCTGGCCCGTCGCGGCGATGCCGGCCATCGTCCGGCCATGAAAGGAATTTGTCGCCGTCAGAATTTCAAACCGGCCCTCGTCGTGGCCGAATTTCCGCGCCAGCTTGTAAAGCCCCTCGTTCGCCTCCGCGCCGCTGTTGCAAAAGAAAACCTTGCCCGCGCCGATGCGTTTGACGATTTCGGCGGCCAGCCGGCCCTGCGGCTCGGTGAAATACAGGTTCGAGACGTGGATGAGTTTCTTGGACTGCTCGACGAGCGCCTCGGTGATGGCCGGATGCGCGTGGCCGAGGCTGCAAACCGCGATGCCGCTGCCGAGGTCGAGATAGCGTTTGCCGGCGACATCAAAAAGGTGGCTGCCCGCGCCGTGGCTTAACGCGAGTTCAAAGCGGCCGTAGCTCGGCACGACATTTTTCGCGAAGAGCTCGCGGATGGATTCGTAGTCATTCCGCACAATCGGCGGCGGCGTTGAAACAATGTTCTTCATTTCGGATTGGCGATTGCGGATTGCGGATTGTTTTTCATTCGTGCGGTTTTAGCGGATGTGACGACAATGGCAAGTATTTCCTCGCCCTCTTTTACCAAATTTGAAACCAACGCCGGTTTTATTTGATTTGTTTCGACCAGCATTTCAATCCAGTAAAGTGACTCGTCGCATTCTTCCTCAACGATTCCGAGCTTCGCAACGAAATCGGCACGCGACTTGGCGCGGCAAACCGCCCGGTAATTCGCACCAACCGAAGTCGCGCTTCGCAGCAATTGGCGGCCGATGACGGTCGTCGTGGTGTTTTTTGGCAAGGCTTCAATCATCTTGATGACGCGCTTGCCAAAATCTTTCGTCCGCTGTTTTAATTCGCCTGGGTTCATACAAATCCGCAATCCGCAATCGCCAATCGGCAATCACAACACGATTTCCGTGCCGACACCCTTGTCGGTGAAGATTTCGAGCATCACGGCGTGCGGCACGCGGCCGTCCACGAAGGAAACTTTTTCCACGCCGGATTTGATGGCGGCGACGGCGCTGTCCACTTTGGGAATCATGCCCTTGTCCACGATGCCGGCGGATTTCAGTCCGGGAACCTCGCCGGTTTTCAGATGCGCGATGAGCGTGTCCGGGGCTTTCGGGTCGCGCATCAAGCCCGGCACGTCGGACATGAACACGAGCCGTTTGGCGTTGAGCGCGATGGCGCACATCGCGGCGGCGACGTCGGCGTTGCAGTTGTAGATTTTCCCGTCCTCGCCCCGCGCGGTTGGGCTGATGACCGGTGTGAAGCCGCACCACATGGATTCCTTGAGCGGCGCGACGTTGACCTCGATGACTTCGCCGACGTAGCCGATGTCAATTTTTTTGCCGGGATTTTCCCTGTCGTCCAGCCAGAGCTTGCGGCATTTGAAAATATCCCGCCCGGCGAAGCCCACCGCCTGGCCGCCGAGCGCGTTGATGGTCCTGACGATTTCCGGATTGATTTCGCCGGTCAAAACTTTGTCCACGATTTCCACCGTGGCCTCGTCGGTGACGCGCTGGCCCTGGATGAAATTGGCCTTCAATCCGGCCTTTTCCATGGCGCGGGTGATGGCCTTGCCGCCGCCGTGGACGACGACGGGATTGATCTCGACGGCCTCCAGAAAAACGACGTCGCGCGCGACGCCGGTGCGGACGGTTTCGTCGGGCGAGTCCATGAAGCTGCCGCCGTATTTGACGACGAAGGTCGCGCCGCTGAATTTCTGGATATACGGCAGGGCTTCCAGCAGCGTCCCGGCCTTGGCGATTAAATCTTGCACGCCCCATTTCTAGCAGGAAGCCGGGCGGATGAAAACGCGATTTGTCATGGCGATTTCGCTTTGACGGACGGGGCGTTTTTCATAGATTGCCGCCGTCATGCCCGAAATCGCAAAATTCGTCAACGGCGGCGCGGCCAGCATCACCCCCGCCATCGCCGAAAAAATCCTGCGCCAGTTGCCACAGTGGAAGCTCGCGTTCACCCAGATCAACGCGCCGAAATTTCCGCACCTCGTGAACCAGCTCGGATTTCTCGCCGACGCGGTGGAGGACGCGGTGGAAGGCAGCTACAAGGATTTGCCCTACACCGCCGTTGCACAGGCGGTGTTCGCGCTGCTGTATGCGCACAAAAAAATGGGGTTCATCCCCGAAAGCATTTTGGATCTGGGCCGCGCCGACGACTCGAGCGTCGTGCGCGCGGTGCTGATTCAAAACGAAAAGGCTTTCGCCCTTTACGCAGGCGCGCACAAGGTGGACTGGCGCAAGATCACCAGCCAGGCCTGAAGTTCAGCCGCCGACGCCCGCGTATTCCTCGTTCGTCCGCAAATCCATCCCCATCAGGACGTAATCGTGCATGACGGCCTTCATGTCGAGCACATACTCCTCCAGTTTCATCAGGGGCTCGAAGCCGATTTGCTCCAGCGCGCGGATGGCGACCTTGCGTTCGCCGTTCAGCTCGGCCTCGAGCCGGCGCAGCCCCATGTTCCGCGCAATTTCAACCTGCTCCTCCACCAGCATCCTGGCCACGTCGCGCCCGCGGTAGTTCGGATGCGTCAGCACGGTGATCAATCCGATGTGCCGCTTCCAGCCGCCGAGCCGCTGGTGCAGCGTCGCCTCGCCGATGATCCGCTCGCCGTGCAGCATGATCAGCGGCAGGTTGTGCTCGAAATCGGGATGCTGGCACCACTGCTTGAAAAGCGCGCCCTCAAAAATCGGCTGCTTGATGAACAACCGCTCCTCCTCGGGCACGGCGAGGAAGAATTTGTGCAGGCGACCGGCGTCCCGTTTGGCCAGCGGGCGCACAATGACCGCCGTGCCGTCCCGCAACTTGGCGGAAAACGGAAATTTTTCCAGCGCGTATTCAAGCATCATAATCAGCCTTTCGTTGCGTGTCACTTTAGCACGAATAAGCGGAGCTGAAAAGTAAAAAATGCAAATAAAGCCGGCATTACGAACGATTTCAGCTTCACGAATCATCAAATTCACGGCAACTGATGCTTGCCGCCGGTGGAATCGCTTGCCAGCCGGGCCGGAAACCGCTACCAAACCCCCATGCAAATCCCACTGGTGATCACCCTCATCGGCCCGGACCGCACCGGGCTGGTCGAATCCGTCGCGCGCGCCGTGGCCGGCCACGGCGGCAACTGGCTCGAAAGCCGCATGTGCCGGCTCGGCGGCGAGTTTGCCGGAATTTTGCGGATCGAAATTCCGGCGGCGGAAAAAGCGCCGCTGCTGGCCGCGCTTCAAAAAATTCCAGGGCTGAACGTTGTCGTCCAGCCCGACCCCAAACCGGCTCCGGCAACGCCGGATCGCCAGACGAGACTGGAAATTGTCGGCAGTGACCGGCCGGGCATCGTCCGCGAAATCACCAGCGCGCTCGCGCGGGCGGGCGTGAACGTCGAGGAGTTTTCCAGCGAAGTGGTCAGCGCGCCGATGTCCGGCGAAACCCTGTTCAAGGCCGTCGCGCGCCTGCAACTGCCCGAACGCTGCGACCTCGCCGCGTTGAAAAGTGATCTGGAAAAAATCGCCGCCGACCTGCTGGTGGATGTTTCGTTTGCCGAGCTTCACCCGTAGAACCGTCATGGCTGTGCCGGCAGGCAAAACGTGCGCCTCCTCCTTCAACCCAAGGTCCTGAATCTGGCGGTCATCGCCGCCCTGGCCTCGGCGCTGGCGTGTTATCCGCGCATCTCGCTCTGGACCGGCCGGTCCGCTCCGATCTGGTATCTGGAGGGGGCGATTTTCCTTTGCGGCATTGTCCTCTGGAGTTTTGTCTTCGCGTGGCATGAGCCATACACCCACCGTCCGGTCTTTGTTTTCAAGCCGGAACCCAAACCATTCCTCGCGGCAACTTTGATTGGGATCGTCGCGGCAGTGGTGTTTCATCTGTGGCTGGATCCGTCGCTCCGGTCGAAATTGCCGGAGGAATATCCGGCCAGCCTCCAGCAATGGTTTGCTCAGGTGCTGTTTGCACTGGCGTTCAACCAGTTGTTTCTGCTCTTCGCCCCGTTTGCCTGGCTCATGCGGCTGTTCAAAAATCGTCGGGCGGCCATCAGCCTGACCGTCCTGTTTGGGGTGTGCATTCTGGCAATGAAAATCCGGTCGCTCCCGACGCCGGTTCCGCCGCTGCCTCTGGCGGCGCTCCTGGCCGGCCGGATCGTCATGGGATTTCTGGCGGTTTCATTCTATCTGCGCGGCGGCGTGCTGCTGGTCTGGTGGTGGACACTCTTGTTTGAAGCCCGGCTTTTGCCCTGATTGACGGGCGGTTCGTGAACGGGGCGCAACCCAACTTGAAAATTTCATGTTCAACCGGGCCGTTTTGATTAACCCTTTGCGCCATGTTTGAACTGCTGAAAACTGATTCGCACACGAAAGCGCGGCTTGGCCGATTGACCACCGCGCACGGCGTCGTCGAGACGCCGGTGTTCATGCCCGTCGGCACGCAGGCCAGCGTCAAGGCGCTCGACCCGCGCGAGCTTCGCGAGATGGGCACGCAAATCATCCTCGGCAACACCTACCATCTCAACCTGCGTCCCGGACTCGACATCCTCCGCGCCGCCGGCGGCCTGCACAAATTCATGAACTGGGAAAAGCCGATCCTCACCGACAGCGGCGGCTTCCAGGTTTTCAGCCTGGCGAAAATCCGGAAAATCAAGCCGCATGGCGTCGAATTCCGCTCGCACCTCGACGGCTCGCTTTTGTTTCTCGGCCCGAAGGAGGCGATGGAAATCCAGCGCGTCCTCGGCTCGGACATCGCGATGGTTTTTGACGAATGTCCGGCACACGACGCGCCCGCCAGGGAACAGCGCCTCGCCGTCGAACGCACCATCCGCTGGGCGGGCGAATGCCGCGAACAGCCGCGCGCCGACGGGCAAAAAGTTTTTGGCATCGTCCAGGGCGGTTCCAACGCCGCGTTGCGCGAGGAATGCGCGAAGGCGCTTGTCGCGATGGATTTTGACGGCTACGCCATCGGCGGCGTGAGCGTCGGCGAGCCGGAACCGGAGATGTTGAAGGCCATCGAAATCACCGAGCCGCATCTGCCGGCGAACAAGGCGCGCTACGCGATGGGCCTCGGCACGCCGGCGCAGATGATCGAGCTGATCGCGCGCGGCGTGGACATGTTCGACTGCGTGCTGCCGACGCGCATCGCGCGGACCGGCACGGCGGTGACGCACACCGGCGCGTTCGCGCTCAAGGGCGCCGCCTACAAAACGGATTTCGGGCCGATCGAGGAGGGCTGCGAGTGTTTTGCGTGCCGGCATTTCACGCGCGCCTACCTGCGCCACCTGGTGCGGGCGAATGAAATTCTCGGCCTGCGCATGGTCAGCGTCCACAACTCGCATTTGTTCCTGAAAATCATGACCGAAGTGCGCGCGGCGATTGCCGGCGGAACCTTCGCGGAATTTTACCGCGAATTCATCGCCCATTACACGCCGTCGCAAAAAGTCCTCGCCCAGCGCCGGCAGAAAACGGGGCGTTAAAATTCCGCTTGCATCGTTCCTCGGATATGGCACTTTATTGCCATCGTAAAGACAATATTTGCAAACCTATGGAAAAACCGAAAATCATCGCCTACTTAAAACCGACCTGCGGCTGGAGCAACGGCGTCCGCGCCGTGCTCCGGAAATACGAGCTGCCGTTCGAGGACCGTGATGTCATCAACGATCCGGCGCAGCGGCAGGAAATGATCCTGAAGACCGGCCAGCCGTTAAGCCCGTGCGTCGAAATCAACGGCCAGATGCTTCCCGACGTCAGCGGCGAGGAAGTGGAGGCCTGGATGCTGGCGAACGGCATCGTCCAGCCGAACGACCGCGTGCCCGACGCGCCGACCAACCAGTCGTGCGGCAAGCACACGCATTTGTTCGTCCAGGCTTGAACTGAATTTGGGGTGGGGACAGAAGCCGCGCCGTTGCTTTCCGGCGCGGCTTTTTCTTTCGTGAAATCACGGCGGATTCCGGCTAGACTGGCTTCATGCGAGTTATTTCGAGCGCGGCCGTCATTCAGAAATTTGCGATGTCACTGAAGCGCCGTGGCGTTCGCGTCGGTTTTGTGCCGACAATGGGCTATTTGCACGCCGGCCATTTGAGCCTCGTGCGCGAGGCGCGCCGGCGCGCCGGCAAAAACGGCAAGGTCGTCGTCAGCATTTATGTCAACCCGACGCAGTTCGCTCCGACGGAAGACCTCGCCAAATACCCTCGCGACCTGAAACGCGATCTGAAATTGTGCCGCGAAGCCGGCGTTGACGCGGTCTTCACGCCGACGGATGCGGAAATGTATCCGGTAGGGTCATCGCGCTGCGATGACCGGACGGCGCAGCGTGCCGTCCCTGCCGGTTTCAGCACTTACGTCGTCGAGGAAAAATTATCGCAAACCATGGAAGGCGCGGCGCGGCCCGTGCATTTTCGCGGCGTGACGACGGTGGTGGCCAAGCTGTTCAACCTCGTGCTGCCGGACGTGGCGGTGTTCGGCCAGAAAGATTTCCAGCAGGCGGCCATCATCCGGCGCATGGTGGCGGATTTGAATTTCCCGGTGAAAATCATCGTCGCGCCGACGCTGCGCGAACCGGACGGGCTGGCGATGAGTTCGCGAAACAAGTTTCTCGACGCGGAGCAGCGGGCGCAGGCGGTCATTCTTTTCCATGCCCTGCGCGCGGCGGGTCTGGCCGTGAAGAAGAAACCCGTCTCCGCCGCGCGCCTGAAGGCCGACCTGAAGGAATTTTTCACCGCGGCTCCGCAGGCCCGGCTGGACTACGTGGAATTTTTCGATCCCGAAACGCTGGCTCCGGTCGCCCGGGTAAAACGCGGCACCCACATGGCGCTGGCGGTGTTCGTCGGCAAAACGCGGTTGATTGACAACGCAAGGCTTTGAAATGAAACAATTCGATTATCTCGTTCTCGGCAGCGGCATCGCGGGGCTGTCGTTCGCGCTGAAGGTCGCGCCGCACGGGCGCGTGGCCATCGTCACGAAAAAGGACCGCGCGGAGTCGAACACGAATTACGCGCAGGGCGGCATCGCGTCGGTGACGAGCAAGGAGGATTCGTTTGAGCTGCACGTGCGCGACACGCTCGCGGCGGGCGCGGGGCTTTGCAAGGAGAACGTCGTGCGCGCCATCGTCGAGGAAGGGCCGGCGCGAATCCAGGAATTGATCGAGCTGGGAATGCAGTTTTCGGAGCGTGACGCGCCAAGCGAGGACGGCGGGCGGGAGCTGGATCTCGGGCGCGAAGGCGGCCACTCGATGCGGCGCATTTTGCACGCGAAGGACATGACCGGGCGCGAGGTTGAACGCGCGCTGCTCAACGCGATTTCAAAACAGCCGAACATCCAGATTTTTGAGAATCACATTGCGATTGATCTGATCACGAGCCGAAAAGTCGGCCTGAACGACGGCAACCGCTGCCTCGGCGCCTACGTTTTCGACAAAAAATCGGGGCGCGTCTGGACATTCACCGCACCGGTAACGCTGCTGGCGACGGGCGGCTGCGGCAAGGTTTACCTCTACACAACGAATCCCGACATCGCGACCGGCGACGGCGTGGCGATGGCGTATCGCGCGGGCGCGGCGATCGCGAACATGGAGTTCGTCCAGTTTCATCCGACGTGCCTGTATCATCCCAGGGCGAAATCGTTTCTCATCAGCGAGGCGGTGCGTGGCGAGGGCGGCGTGCTGAAAACGCTCGCCGACGAGGAATTCATGGACGCGGTTCATCCGATGAAATCGCTGGCGCCGCGCGACATCGTCGCCCGCGCGATTGACCGGGAGATGAAGAAAAGCGGCGCGGAGCACGTGTGGCTGGACATCACGCACAAGCCCGCGAAATTTCTCATCGAACGGTTTCCGAACATTTACCAGACGTGCCTGCGCCACGGCATTGACATCACCAAGGAGCCGATTCCGGTGGTGCCGTCGGCGCATTTCCAGTGCGGCGGCGTGGTGACAAACGTGGACGGCGAGACGGACATCACGGGGCTGTTTGCCGTCGGCGAGGTGGCCTGCACCGGCCTGCACGGCGCGAACCGGCTGGCGAGCAATTCGCTGCTGGAGGCGCTGGTTTGCGCGCACCGCGCGGCGGAGAAAATGATTTCAGCCCCGCCGGGAAAGGTGGATTTGAAAATCCCGCTGTGGCAGTCGGGCAATGCGACCAACGCGGACGAACTCGTCGTCGTCACGCACAACTGGGACGAAATCCGGCGGCTGATGTGGGATTACGTCGGCATCGTGCGGACGAACAAGCGGCTGGCGCGCGCCCAGAAGCGCATCACCAATCTGCAGGAGGAAATTCGCGAGTATTACTGGAATTTCACCGTGACGGGCGACCTGCTGGAGCTGCGCAACATCGCCACCGTGGCGGAGCTGATCATCCGTTGCGCGTTGCAGCGGCCCGAAAGCCGCGGGCTGAACTACAATCTGGATTACCCGTCCGCGAACCCCGCCTGGGCGCAGCGCGACACGGTGCTGCAAAAATCACTTGGACGCTCTTAACGAATCCAGCGTCGCCCTCGCCTGGCCGATGAGGTTCACCAGTTGGACCCACTGGTCCGACGCGAGAGAAACACGGGGGCCGTCGTCATATTGCAGGAAGGTCCGGATGCCGCCCTGCTGCTTGTTGCCATAGGCGATGAATTGCAAACCGGACTTGGTGGTGAAGGCCGCGTCAAACCCCGGCAGCCCCGTCACGCCGTAGGTCATTTTGCCGAGGCTGTCCATGCCGTTGAGCAGCGCATCCAGCTCGTCATAATCCACGATGGCCCGCCCCTGCCACTGGTTCGCCTCGATTTCGACGGCAATGCCATAATCCTTGCGGCCGGTGGCCAGGCTTGTGGACTCCTTGCAGCGCACGGAAATGACGGCGCCCCCGGTGGAAACCGAGCCGACCTGGCCGAATCCCTTGACGATGACCACCCCGGTTTGCGACTCAAAAATCCCGATCTCGGTCTTGAGCGCGTTGGTGTCCTGCGCGCGACCGGCACAGGCCAGCGAGCAGGCGATGGCAATTAAAACGACGCAAATTTTTCGCATGATTCCCTCCGATTGGAAAATGTTGATTTCACGGTTCATCGTTACAAACTCCGGCGAGGGGGAAAAGTTGCGCGGAATGGGACGTCCCTTTGACCCTGCCCGAAGCGTCTTCCCGTTCCGCGTTCGGATGCCTCACCCCGGAGCGGCGGGGTTTTGTTTCCGAATCCAACTTGCCCGCCCCCCGGCTTTGCAGTAGTTTGCAGGCGCTATGGAAACAACGCCCTTTTCGCAGGAGGCTGTGCCGCCGTCTTCGCCGCCGACCTCATTCACGCCGCCGCCGGTGATCGCGCCGCCGCCGCCGACCAAGCCGCGCCGGGGACGGGGCTGGATGGTTTTCGCCATCATCCTGCTCGTGCTGCTGGGATTCAGCCTGCTGGGAAATTTTGCGCAGGCCATTTCGCACGCGATTGGCGGCGGCCTCAATCGCGGCTTCAAAACCGGCTCCGCTCGCGACATCGGCCCGAAGCTGGAGGAATGCGTGCTGGAAGACAACGACGCGCGCGCCAAAATCGCCGTCATCAAGGTGGACGGCATCATCACCAGCCACGAAGCCGACCCGGCGGGCAACAGCATGGTGGACGTGATCAAGGCGCAACTGGACCGCGCGAAGGACGATGCCCGCGTCAAAGCCGTCATCCTGAAGGTGGATTCGCCTGGCGGCGAAGTCATGGCGTCGGATCAAATCAACAAATTGTTCGCGAAATTTCAGGGCGGCCCCGATGGAAAACCGGTGATTTGCTCGATGGGCAGCCTGGCGGCAAGCGGCGGTTATTACATTTCCGCGCCGAGCCGCTGGATTGTCGCGGACGATCTGACCCTCACCGCCAGCATCGGCGTCATCATGGAAGGGCTGAATTATCGCGGCCTCATGGACAAGATCGGCGTCGCGCCGGATGTGTATAAAAGCGGCATCCACAAGGATATGTTGAGCGGGATGCGCGAGACGAACGAGATTCCCGCCGACGAACATCAACTGGTGCAGGACCTCATCATGGAAACTTACGGACAATTCACCAACATCGTCGCCGAAGGCCGCGGCGCCGCGCATGAAAAAAACAAAAACGAAGGCCGCGCGCTCGCATCAGATTGGACGAAATACGCGGATGGGCGGGTGGTTTCAGGCACGAAGGCATTGCAGCTCGGCCTGGTGGACGAGCTGGGCGATTTCGACGCCGCCGTTGACCGCGCCGAAAAAATTGCCAACAGCGGCCGCAAGGCCAATTTGATCGAATACCGCGAACGCTACGACCTTTCCAATTTTCTCTCGATGCTCGGCCAGAGCAGCAAGTCGCACGACATCAAGCTCGACCTCGGCATGGACATCCCGAAATTGCAGGCCGGCGCGCTCTATTTTCTCTGGCAGGCGCCTTGAAATTAAATGAACGGCGTCACGGTCATCGCGCATCCCCTGGTGCAACACAACCTCGCCCGGTTGCGCGACCGGGGGACGCGGTCGCAGGAGTTCCGCCGACTGCTCGGTGAGATTGCGGCGCTGATGATCTACGAGGCGACGCGCTCCTTCGGCGTCAAGCCGCTCAAGGTCCGGACCCCGCTCGAATCCGCGCGCGGATTCCGGCTGGAACGCGAAGTTGTCCTCGTGCCCGTCCTGCGCGCCGGACTGGGAATGCTGGATTCCATTTTGCAGCTCATCCCGCACGCGCGCGTCGGCTTCATCGGCCTCAAGCGCGAGGAAACCACCCTGCGCGCGGTGTTTTACCACAAGAGCTTTCCGAAAAACCTGGGCCGGTTTGAGGTGGTTTTGATTGACCCCATGCTGGCGACCGGCGGCAGCGCGGTGGCCGCGCTGGATTTGCTGGTCGAACAGGGCGCCAAACACATCCGCCTGGTGAATCTGGTCGCCGCGCCGGAAGGCATCCGCCGCGTGCGGCAGAATTATCCGCGCGTGCCGATTTTCACCGCCGTGGTGGACCGGCAATTGAACGAAAAAGGCTACATCCTCCCCGGCCTGGGTGACGCGGGCGACCGGCTGTTTGGAACTTGAACTGGTCCGCAGATTTCGCAGATTGACAGGATTCAACAAGACATTTTCTCAAAAAATCGGAAACCATAAATTCAATCGGAAAATCCGCGTTCATCTGCGCAATCTGCGGAGGCCAAAAAATGAAACGCCCTGAAACCCTGCTCATCGTCGCCGACAGCGAGCGTGACGCGAACATGCTTTACGCCACCGGACTGTTCGTGCCCGACCCGTTCATCTACCTCAACTTCGGCGGACGCCCGCTGCTCGTGATGAGCGATCTGGAGATTGACCGCGCCCGCGCCCAGGCGCCGCACTGCCACGTCGCGGCGTTGAGCGCCTGCCAGCAAAAACTCCGGCGCGACGGCGTCAAATCACCGGGCTTCGCGCGCGTCATCCGGCAGATTTTGCGCGAGCAAAAAATCCGCCGCGCCGTGGTGCCGGACAATTTCCCGCTGGGCCTGGCAAAGGAATTGAAAAAACTCGGCGTCAAGCTCAAGCCGCACACCGCCGTTTTTCCCAAGCGCGAAATCAAGTCCGCCGACGAGGTCCGGAAAATCTCCGCCGCGCTGACAATGGCCGAGGTCGGCATGGCCGAGGGCATGGAAGTCCTGCGCCGGTCAAAAATCGGCCGCAACCGCCGGCTCATTTACCACGGCCTCACGCTCACGTCGGAAAAACTGCGCTCGGTGATTGACTGCGCAATTTTGCAGGCGCACGGCCTGGCGGCGAACACCATCGTCGCCGGCGGCAAACAGGCCTGCGACCCGCATGAGCGCGGCCACGGCCCGCTGCGCGCCAACGAACCGGTCGTCATTGACATTTTTCCGCGCTCGCAAAAAACCGGCTACTTTGGCGACATCACCCGAACCGTTGTGCGCGGACACGCGAGCGAGGCGGTGAGAAAACTTTACGACACGGTTTTGCGCGGGCAAAAAATCGGCTTTGAAAAAATCTGTGCCAACGTGCCGACGGCGGAGGTTCACCAGGCCGTGCAGACATTTTTTGTCCGGCAGGGCTACAAAACCGGGCGGCGCGACGGGCGGATGGAGGGATTTTTTCACGGCACCGGCCACGGACTCGGCCTGGAAGTTCACGAGGCGCCGCGGCTGGGCGCGACCTCGGCGGGCAGGCTGCGGCCCGGCCACGTTGTGACCGTCGAGCCGGGGCTTTATTACCCGGAAATCGGCGGCGTGCGGCTGGAGGACGTCGCGCTCGTCACCGGCAACGGCGCGAAGAACCTGACACGGTTTGAGAAGGTGCTGGAAATTTAACAATGGTAGGGACGCCGCGCTGCGGCGTCCGGTCGGCGCAGCGCGCCGACCCTACCTGCTGATTTGAAAATATCGCGGGTCATCCCCCGTGTCCGTAGCAGCGAACGTCAGTTCGCTCTAACTTCTCCGTTTGAATAATGAGCGGACTCACGTCCGCTGCTACTCAATATCCCCTGCAAACCGATGTCGGGAAAATGACCGTCGCCACCGTGCCGCCCAGAAGCCCCGTGCGGCTG
>Ga0224554_1000343_pt1 | contig 40509 bp, 32 predicted proteins | sample 714S22024metaG_FD_180666 | JGI IMG/M metagenome (GOLD analysis project Ga0224554, IMG submission 180666) | Peat soil microbial communities from Stordalen Mire, Sweden - 717 S2 20-24 | ecosystem: Environmental > Terrestrial > Soil > Wetlands > Peat | place: Sweden: Norrbotten County, Stordalen... | reverse complement strand
CCACGCGTCGAAATCGCTTCATTTCGGCACACGGATCATCCACTTGCCGGAACACTCCTTCGCCATCTTGCCCACGAGATAACTCGCGAAGCGAACCAATCTAAACTCAAAGTAGTCGTTGTCAACGATACAGAATTGAGCGACGAGGCGAAGGCAGCTCTGGCTGAACTTGGTTTCTTGCCCGATGTGAACGCCTGGTGGAAAATCTCTGTCGCTGGGTTGATTTCCAGGGATGAGCTCGTTGCTGAAATACGAAGCGCAGATATTCCAGCATCCCTCAAGGAGCGGCTCGTTGGTGCGATTTACGTCACTCCGAATGCGGACGATGAATCTGCCGTGGCGCGCCTAGAAAATCTATTCAGCCCAGCCAAGTTGATTTCATCTGTCGCACCGTGCTATGTCGTCAGTATCCGCCAGAGTTGGGCCGCCCATTTCTTCGACATTCCCGTCGGCGGACAAACGCTGATGGATTTGAACGAGAGATTACATTTAGGCATTGAAGGCGCTTACTACTGTTCCGCGCACAATACCCATGTAACGGCACCAGGGAGGGTTCTCTGGTATGTAAGCGGTAAAGGTTCAATGAGCATCAAAGCCTGTTCGCATCTGGAAGAAAGGACCATCGGAAAGCCAAAGGAACTTTTCGCACAGTACCGGCACCTTGGTGTCTATGCCTGGAAGCATGTGCTTGAAACAACCGATGGAAACCTAGACCATCCGCTCATGGCATTTAGATTTTCCCGGACAGAACGATTCGCCCGTCCAATCACGCTGGCTGAATTGCAGCAGATGGATATACCGCAACCACAGAATCCACGGCGGATCACCGCCGAACAATTTGCAGCAATTTACAAACGGGGGATGAATCTTTGAAAATATGAGCAAACACGCCGTCCTAATTTCCGTTCGCCCTAGATTTGCTGAAATGATTTTTTCTGGCAATAAGACGGTGGAGTTGCGGCGTGTTTGCCCGAAGATCTCTCTGGGCGATCTTGCGCTGGTTTACGTTTCGTCGCCAGCCAAAGAATTGCAAGGGGCATTTGAAGTCGGAAAGATTATTTCGGCATCCCCCTCGGCGCTTTGGAAAAAAGTTGGCAAAAAATCTGGAATCAGCCGAAAGGAATTTATCGCTTATTTTCACGGCAAAACTAAGGCACATGCGTTGATGATCATCCGCGCGTGGAAACTTGCCGTTCCCATTTGCCTGACAACGTTGCGACGGCGCAAGGGAGGATTCCGGCCTCCTCAAAACTTTCACTACCTCAAAAGAAATGAATCCTCACTGTTCGCCTCCGCCATTCTCCAAACCAATTAGCAGGGCATTTGGTCCAAAACTGGCAGACTGTTCACTTGAATCGACGGGCACGCCAGTACGTCCGCCAAAGCTTTGAGGAGATGTTCGGTGATGTGGCAATGAATCAAGGTTGTATAATCAACCACACAACGGATGATAATCAGCCACAATTGGGACGCCCCCCGACTGGTTTAACAATGCGATTACGAAACCGGCTTCCCACCGGACAAGTCGCCGGACAAGTCGGCAAACGAGTCGGGTATCTGCATTCTATACTTTCCGTGCTCGACGAAATCGATGCACCTGCCAGTAAAATGTGGTCAGGCCAATTACAACCAGGCTGAGGGGAGAAGGTTCAGGCACGACACTTATGGAAAGATTGTCGAAGTAATCCGTGCCGCTATACGATCCACCAAAAGAAAAGTACGGTAGTGCTTCGTGAGTATAAATGCCGTCAACAGCAGTCCCAATGAGTTGTGAAGCCGCTGTGGGGTCGCTGGGATCCGAACCCGCATCCATGTAGAAGCTCCAAGTATCGCTGCCCGGCTCGTAGGTAATGCGTATCGCCCCTGTTTGAGGAAGCGTCCCCAATCCGTCTGGTATATCAATGAGCATCTGATAAGTGGTTAAACTGTTATAGAATTCCGTAAAGTACATTTCATTCCCCACACCCCCGCCACCATGGAGTGCATAACCGACCGATGGAAACCCTTGGTAATACGCCAAGCCGTATGGGTTGGGAGTATTGCATGCGAGAACGATGTTGAACCCGTTGTTATACACCCCGTCCATATTGGCTACGTTAAATGCCCACGTCACCGTCCCAACATTCGCACTGAGAATGGTTGAGTACCCGGCCAGTGAAGCTGTGTTCAGCGAAACGCCGCCGTAAGCCAAGCCGGTTTCACCTATAACCAACTGCCCACCTGAAGCCTGAATTGATGTCGCACCATACATAGTGTACGGAGTGAAATCGGACAGCGACGAACTCCCGGCATCGAAGTTATTTTGATAAACAGTGGATGCTTGTGCTGCCACGGCGGCGGTGATAAATACCGCCACTAAAATTTGCCTGAACATCGTTTTCACGTCTTCCGTACCATTTAGAGTGCTTGCTGATTAACGTTTAAGCTCAGCCACCGCCGCTGAGCCTGACTCCCAAATGCAATCCTGACAATCAAATTTCATAAAATCGCCCAACTGACCGGCGTAGCGGCGGTTGGCTGAAGCGCCATTGTTGAAAACATGTCTTATGCACTCGCCCCAAGAAGGTCAATCCAATCAAGCCCATACTTAACAATGCGCAGATGGATGGTTCTGGAACTACATCTGCCTGATAACTTACGGATGACACTGAGGACATGTAGAAAACACCAGCAGTTGTCTCGAATGTAAATCCTAACGAAGGAGACGGGATATATGATGGGCCTGTCACTTGACTAACTGAAGAACTGAGAGTGTAACCTTGTGGGGAATTTAGATCATAGCTGAAAAATGCCGCATTCTTTATGCCGAGTATGTCAATATGTTGGTCGGGCGCAGTAATGCCAGTCGCTCCGACCTCAAAATTTATAAAAGTCTCTGTCGGAATTGTAAATGTCGCGCTTCCTATACCTGATACAGAGATGGTCGTTGCAAAGTCGGGGACCACCCAAAAGCCAAACGGCGTCCCTAGCCCGATGTTCGTTGTGTCGGCGGTGGACGTAATGGTAAAAGCCACATCTGAGAATGGGATTGCGTCAAGACTACCAGTGCCTGTGCCAGATAATGTATAGATGGCCGAACTAGCCTGGGCCGTCGCACTAAGGACGCTCAGAACGACGCCACAGATAAAAATACGCTTCATAATTGGTGATGCTGAATGACGCCTAACATTGATTATACAAACGCCGTTCATATAGTCAAACAGCAAAGCATATAGCGCAATAAGTTCAGTAATAGAAGCTTACGACCACAAAATGCCACTCATCATCCTCTGGAGAATGGGACCCCAGGCGGCCCAACGAATTACCCTCAAGACCGTCCTTGGCGTATACCAGCGTTGCTCGGGTGTTTACCTGCCAAACGATTGCCATTTCTTAAGACTCCGGATAAATCCGTTATGCGCATTGGGGTTGGACGCATTCAAAATGTCAATCGCGTCCGCAAAAAACCTTCAAGAATAATTTAGCCCATTGTGCAAAACAGCTAGCGGCCACCGCGAGATGGCCAACCAGTATAAGATCGTCAAACGGACACCAAAACGGACACCAAACGGATTAAAAACGATACGTTCGGATAAAACCGATTTTGCTTGAATGCCAAATGAAATCAGGCATATTTGAGGTGCAACGGCGGGAAAATATGGCCGATTCCGACCCTCGCCTCCAACCTTAAAGTGTTGTTAGTCAAGGCACTTGCGGGTTGAAAGTGCGGAATGTCAGCAGAAATGTCAGCAGGTTTCACAGGCCGGTCAAAGTGAATCCACTGTGCCGCCACAGGACACTCACTGCTCATTAACGCTCAGGAAGTCTTCGGGCTTACGCTTACAACTGAAAGGTAAAAGCGTATGAAACAAAGATTCCGCATGTTCCGCCGGGGCAATTATTTTTGGTCGCACGACGGCCAGACCGGCAAGCAGGAGACCCTGCACACCAAAGACAAGGCGACCGGGCGTCGCCTGCTTCACGCCAAGAACGAGGCGCACCAGCAGCCCGTTTTCAACCTGCAAATCGCCCGCACCTATCTGGCGGCCAGCGACCCGGAAATCGTCAAGCGCACCTGGCAGACGGCCATGAATGAAATCGTTCGGACCAAGCGCGACGCCACCCGCGTCCGCTGGGAGCGGGCCATCAAAGACCATGCGTTTGATTTAATCCGCAATCTGCCCATTTTGGAAACACGGTCGGAACATTTTTTGAAGGTGTTGCACGAGGGAACGGTTTCGACCAATGCCTTCCTTCGGAAGCTGCATAATTTCACTCTGGACATGAATTGGCTGCCGTGGCCGGTGCTGGCAAAACGGCACTGGCCTAAAATCGAATATGGCGAGAAGCGCGGTGTCACCGGCGAAGAACACCAGAAAATCATTGCAGCGGAAACGAATGGCGAACGCCGCGCCTTTTACGAACTATGCTGGCATTTGGGCGCGGCCCAATCCGACGTCGCCAATCTCACCGCCGAGGATGTGGATTGGAAGGATCGCATTGTGGGCTTCTTCCGTAAAAAAACCAAAACCGTCTCGCTGGTTCGCTTCGACAGCGAACTGGCGGAATTATTGAAAACGTTGCCGCAATCGGGACGACTTTTTCCCAAATTCGGCCAGATCAGGGAAGCGCACCGGGCAACGGAGTTCAAGCGGTGTTGCCGGCGGGTGTCCTCGCCGTGTTAAGGAAACCTATGCGGTCGCGCACTCAACATGAGCAGCACGAGCAGCAGCAATAATCACACCTTTGAAATGTTGCGGGCGACTGGAGAATGCCAACTTGCTTAAATTGGCCGGCTTGACCGCGTGGTCAAGTTCAAGACCTTTGGCCTCGCGGCGGTGGCCGCGTTGGTCGTCATGGCTCCGCTCATTGCCGAGTGTTATGCCAGTCTGGTGCAAGTCCTGTCGGCAGCGCAACGTAATGCTATTTATTGTGCGCCTACCACGCACAATAAATAGCCGATAGAGGATTCAGATCAGGATTTGGCTTTCACATCGTAGCGTAATCCGCTCCATTATTTCGTTTGCACATTGTAGCGAAGTTCGCTTCATTGTGAAAACGCAACAATTCCACCCTTGGACTGCCCAGCAAAAGAAAAATTCAAGATTTTGCCGCCTTTTATGCAGTCATACCAGTGTCTTGCCTGCCACGTCTTTCACCGGTGGAGTTCGCGGTGTGTTTGATTTCGGCAGCGTTGTTCAAGCATGGCTTGAACTACACGCCCTAATTCAATCGTATCCGGCTGAAGGGCCACGCATTGACATCATACGCTTAATGCTCCAGGCGATACTGAACCAAAGTCGTTACCCCTTCACTTTCACACCATAACCAACACCTTTGGACCATTACAGGCTTAACCGGAAAAACTGCTGCGGCGCCCCGGAGATGGGGTTGGTGACCACATTCTGCCCGTTGATGATGACCGGTGACAGGGGAACGGGACTCCAGACCGGATCGAGGTTCGTGGTGGATTGCAGGGTGAAATTGAGGAGATTGGTCGGCCAGACCATCACGACACCGCTTCCGGAAAAAGTGATGGCCAGTCGTGGCGTCGGCAACGTAAGACTGAACACCAGGCCAGTGCCATTGGTGCCCCCATTCGCCGTCCCATACAGGGTGTTGCCCGATGAAATCAAACCGGCGTGCGGAGAAAATCCGTCTGGACTATTTGTGAAAGTATGCGGAGTCGTAAAACCCGTGCCATTGGTGTTGACGGCGAACACCGTGCCATCATACGAATTGCCGCCATTACCCGCCGTCCCGAACAGGGTGCTGCCCGATAAAACCAATCCGGCATACGGATTGGCCCCGTCGCTGCCCCCGGTGAAACCATGCAGGACCGTAAAGCCCGTGCCATTGGTGGCGACGGCGAATACCGTTCCGGCGTTGTTGGTGCCGCCAGAATGGGTCGTCCCATAAAGCGTGCCGCCCGATAAAACCAATCCGCCATACGGATTTTCTCCGTCGTAGTTGTTAAAATAAACTGGAGAAAAAGCTGTGAAACTATACAGGTTCGTAAAGCCCGTGCCGTCGGGGTTGAGGGCGAACACCGTGCCATTGTCATGGGTGCCGCCACCATTCGCAGTCCCATACAGGGTGTCGTTGGCCGATGCAATCAATCCGCCCAGCGGAGTGGCTCCGTCGCTGTTGGTGCCAGATTTGGTTGCCGTGAAAGTATGCAGGACCGTAAAGCCCGTGCCGTCGGGGTTGACGGCGAACACCGTGCCATTGCCATTCGTGCCGCCATGCTGTGCTGTCCCACAAAGAGTGAAGAGGGCCGATAAAATCAATCCGGCAGCCGGATTAGCCCCATCGCTATTGGTTCCACCAAAAGGAGCAGAAAGTGCCGTGAAATTATGCAGGTTCGTAAAATACAGGCCGTCGGTGTTGAGGACGAACACCGTGCCATTGCCATTCGTGCCGCCATTCTCCGTCGTTCCAAACAGTTGGTCGCCCGATAGAAACAATCCGGCCTGCGGATTCGCCCCGTCGCTGTTGGTGGAATTGATGAGTGCCTTGAAACTATGCAGGGTCGTAAAACCCGTGCCATCGGTGTGGACGGCGAAAACCGTGCCCTCGCCATTCGTGCCGCCAAGCTGTGTCGTCCCATACAGGGTGTTGCCCGATAAAATCAATCCGGCACTCGGATAAGCTCCGTCGCTGTTGCTATAGGCTCCACCCGTTGCCGTGAAACTATACAGGTTCGTGAAGGTCTGCGCCGTCACGCGGCCAGCTGGCAACAAGCCGAAACCGGCCATCAACGCCGGCAGGAGGAACAGATTTTTAATGCGCGTTTTCGTTGTCTAATCCCAATTATGAATTGATTTTATCACGCCACCTGAATAAGTCAAGGCAAAGGTGATGTTTCCGGCTGGGGGGTAGCACGCACGCGAGATGACGCAGAAGTTGAAACCGGACAGTTGAACCAGACCAGGTGCTGACTTATTCAAGCTGCCAGATCATAATCATCCGACATCCGAACTTGCCGCCATACAATTTACTCAACGGCCTGAGTATTTTTACATAGAACAACTCGGCGCAGGCGTTTATTGAACAGGATCCTGTGAACTGTCATGTGTGAGCAAGGCTTGCGCGTGTTGCGGATTTGGGAGCACGAGCTTTGGCATAAAAGTGAAAAACGGATCATTCGACGAATTCACCGAGCGTTGCTTTGAATTTGTTGGACGATTTACCCAAGCCGGCAGCGGTATCCTCGACATGATCGCCCGGGGCAAACAGGCTGGCTTGCCCGCACCTGAGTTCCGCCAGGAAGGTGGACAGTTTGTCCAGAGGCTATGGAGACCCAACCCGGCAGTCACCCCGCAAGTCACCCCGCAAGTTGATTCCGGCCGTAACCTGCTCAAAAAACAATCATTACAAGAACTCGCCAGCGCGCTTGGCCTGACCATTGACCGCGTTCGCTACGCCACGGATTGGCGCTTAGGAATCACGCTCGGAGTCTGCATGTCTGGTTAATTGGGGGATTTTCCGCAACATGCAGTCCCGCTGACCTTCTTCAATATCTCACAGCCTGTGAGAGAATTTGCCGGCCAACGGCAGGTAGGACTTGAAACAGAGAAACAGGTCTTTATTTCGTCAGAATAACATAGTATATTTTCTGACTAAGATATGAAGAAGCACGCCGATTCTATTGATGCCGCGATTCTGGATCGCATCCAATCTGGAGCACCGGGGGATGTCTTTGCGCCGACCGATTTCCTTGACCTCGGCAGACGTGCCGCTGTGGATCAGGCTCTTTTCAGCAATTGAAGTGTCCAACTGCACCGGGACCTGCCCGCCACCGCGCCGTTGTGTGGATGCCCGACGCCATTCATTGCTCATAAAATGTTTCAACGCACCAATAAGAAACATCCGAAGCTTGCCCTTTTCGCGGTCGGCGGAATCGAGCCAGCGTTTTTCGAGCAGACGGCAGAAGAATTCCTGCGTGAGGTCTTGTGCGTCGTGAGGCGACTGGCCGCAACGCCGGACATAGGCGTAAAGTGGATACCAATAGGCACAACAGATGGCTTCCAATGCCGCCGCCGATTCCGGCGCATTCTTCCGTGTGGCCGCTAATACCAGCGACCATCGCGTGTGCGGAAAAATCCGGGGTGCTTCGCTGGATGAAGTCAGGCTGCTCATGGGAATACCGTATTCATATGAGAATTACCCGAAACTAGGTGCTTGTTACAGCAGAAGTGCGAAAAAGTTGCCCCGCTCAAACACGATTGGCAATCCCCTTAAACATCTCCCGCCAATCGCGCCAATGTAAGTGCTACACTCCGCTTCAACTGTCGCGCGAATAGCAGGCGGGGTGTTTTGGTGCAAAAAGACCGAAACCATTTTCATTTCTTGCCGTAGCTGCAACTCGACCGTTCTGAATTCTGCCAGTCTGGACAGCCATGAATTTTGGTTGTGAAGATAAATTGGTGGTTGGTGAGGGAGGGAGAGTCATTTTGTGCAATGATTGCACAATTTTCGCCCTGAAGTCTGGCAGGCTGGCCGTTGTGAGAATGACGTTCACTGTCCCCGTTCCCATTCTGGTCACTGCCGGCCAGCTCAAGCCGCTGGGCAATCCACCGCCAGGAGCCGTGAAGTTTTTTCTGACGGCCGAGATTGAGCAAAAGAAAGGTGACGCCAGATGGATGAACAAGGCAACCGAACTCATCCGGTTAAAGGTCAAGGACAAGAACGAGCGCGCCGCAAAAAGCCGGACGCTCAAAGGTTCCGTATCCGCAACCAATGGTAACAATTCCCATGACCGTCATTCCTGAATCAGCAGCGTGCCTTGCGCTTCCATTATCCGGCGCGCGGTCGCCGTCAAGGTCGTGCGCTCCGCGCCTCCACCTGTGACCGCGCCCGCTTGTGCCGTGGAAATCGCTTTTAAGAATCACGCCGCGCAATCTGCATCGCCAGGGGTCATTCCCAATAATCATCATCGTGATCGCAATGCGCCGAATGGTGCGGCGGCGGAAACGGGTTGAATGTGTCCGAGGGCGGTGGTGGTGGTCCCGACAGACGGATGAACAGGCCGGGCCGGACATGAAGCGCGGATTTCCCACCTTTACGTCGCAATGCACCACTCAATACCCACGCCAACAAAGCCAGCAAGAGATAGATTGCAACAACAAAAAAGTAGAGGGCGTGGTGGCGACGACAAAGAACGCCTTAAGATGCTGAATCTTTGCGACCCCTATGTGGCCGAGTTCTTTTTTGGAGGGAGAACAATTCTTGTTGAAGGTGATACCGAATATACCGCTTTCACTTACATCGCCCAGCAGAATCCAGATACCTACAAAGATGTTCATATCGTGCGGGCGCGTGGGAAAGCCACGATTTGTTCACTCTCCAAGATTCTGAATCAGTTTGGAGTGCCGTATGCTATTCTTCACGACAGCGATACGCCGCAGGCAATGCGAGACGGAAAACCCATTGTCAACCCTGCATGGACGCAGAACAGCAACATACTTTCCCAAGTTTCCGATGCTCTGCCGACGAAGCGAGTTCGCTTGGTTGCTTCAATGACAAGTTTTGAACCGGCTTATTTCGGTTTCAACGTTAAATCTGATAAACCCGCAACAGCTTGGGAACACCTCAAAACGAACGAGGATGCGCGAACGAAAGTTGCGGCTTTACTTGATGCTTTACTCGACTTCAATAAACCTCTCCCTGCTGGCGCTGTTGATTGGAATAACATTGCGACGCTGGAAGCCAATCTGCCGAAAGCCGATGTCTAGCCTCCATTTTCGGCGATGAAGGAAATCATCAAACTGGTGAAGACCTACTGGCTGACGACTGGACTCGCCGCTCCTTTAGCGGAGAATTCAACGGCGCCTTGGTCGCACCATTCAATTCTGCGGAGTGACGAAACTTGGCTGCCGGAATGGAGCGGCAACTTGGGCGGAGTGCAGCGGTGGCGCAGTTCGATCGCGTGGGGTGTCTTGGGGCAAGCCAGTCTTTCGGCTTACGGCGTCAAGCCAGTTGGCTGAAAGTCTGGCACGGTGGCGGGTGCCTTTCAGCGCGACGGAACGAGCACACAAGCGAAACGGAGGCCGGGTTGACGCGGAATATAGGCGGCCAAGTGTCCATTCACACTTCAGCGTGAGATGGTCTTGAATTTGTGGGGAGAAAACTTGCCTTAAACCGGAGGTGTTGTTTGGTTTATTGCGGCTGAACCAACACGTGTCAGGGGCGGTCTGAATGTTTCTCCGGCGGGAACGGACAAGGCCAGTGCTGTGGATCGTTTTGATAACGCTCCAATTTCCTCAAATAATAAAAATCGTCCGTTGAGTAAGTCTCGGATATGTCTTTGCGTCCTGAAATATTCGCGCGCATCGTCGGGAGTGATTTAATCCTGGCTGGGCGGGTTGGGCTGATCTTACGGCTCAACCAAATGGTAACTCGTATTCCGACCTCCGCCCGCGTCTTGGATTAGAATGCCCCGGTCGAGCAAAATTTTAATATCCCTCAAGGCCGTGTCACCGGAACATTGGGCGAGTTTGGCATATTTTGACGTGGAGAGTTTTCCTTCAAAACCATCCAGCAGCCGGTTGATCACCTTGCGCTGTCTTTCATTTACCGGCGACTGGCTGTTGATTAGTTCCCAGATTTTTGCTTTTCGCAGAACGCTCGCCAGACCATCTTCTGCTCCTGCAACGGCACGTCCAAGGCAACCCAAGAACCATTCCAACCACGAAGTAATATTCGTTCCGCCCTTCTGGCTTTGCTCCAGGTTCAGGTAATACTGCTTTTTCTCGGCTTCGATCTGCGCGGACATACTGTAAAATCGTTCAATCGTGCCTTCAGCCCGCGCCAGCGCCATGTCGGCTATCGCCCGGCTTATGCGTCCGTTGCCATCCTCAAACGGGTGGATGGTCACGAACCAGAAATGGGCAATACCGGCCTTGAGCACCGGGTCAATTCCATTCGCCGCACCAAACCAGTCAAGAAAGACCGACACCTCATGCTGAAGCCGATCCGCCGCCGGGGCTTCAAAATGAACCCGTTCGCGACCAACTGGACCGGACACAACCTGCATCGCGCCGATGTCAGCCGGACGCCACGCACCGATCGTGATTCGCCGCATTCTGACGCCACAACACGCCCAGCGCGCCGATGAGTTTTTCCACCTTGGTTTCGCGCTGCGCCGGATAGGTGGCGAGCAGTTCCTTGATGCGCCGCCGTTCCTCCGGCAACGCCACTGCCACGCTGCTGACGGCGGCGTCCTCGGCATCCGCCGCGCCGGTCTCTGAACCGAATTCATCCGCGCCTGCGCCAAGCGCTTCCTCCTCCTCGCGCTGCAACTTCAAAATCTTGTAGCGGTAATCGGCGAGCAACTGGTCCACCTGCGCATTTTCCAGACGACCCTCGGCAATGCCGTGCAATTCACGGATGAGCGTCCGCGCCTCGTCGAGCGCGGCGTTGCGTTGGTCAATGTCCAGCTTTTGGTCGTGCATCAACGATTCCTGAATCGTTAGCGCAATGAGTCGGCGACGCAACGTCCGCTGGACGGCGGCGAAGCTGGAGGCAGCAATCTTCTGGAAGATGGTCATCACGAACGCGAGTCCCTGGCCTTTCTTCCCCTGGCGCTTCGCGAGCGCGAAGCCGTCTTGCAAATACATCACCAGCGCGGCGTAAAATGCCTTCTCGGTATCGGCCATCGTGAATGCCTCGGTATGCACCTGCCGCCGGGCGAACAGTGTCGAACCGTCCGGTTTGCAGGCGTCGGCCTTGGTGCGCCGGAAAACGACGGCATTCAGGCGATGCCGATGCTCGACCATTTCATGCGGCGAGTTGAACAGCGTGGGGTCGAGCATTTGCACCAACATCCAGAAACGGAAATGGTCGCCCTGATGTGGCGTGGCCGACAGCAACACCAAGTCGCGGGTATGTTCCTTCAATACTTCCGCCAGCCGAAAATTCTGCGTTTTCACCAGCTTGCCGTTCTGCCGGTAGGCCGTCAGATGGTGGGCCTCGTCGAACACGACCAAATCCCACGGCGGCGCGGCCTTCAACCGTGCGACGCGGGCGCGGAGCTTCAAGGTGTCAATGCTGGCAATGAGCAGATTATGTTTCTCGAACGCATTCGATTTGCGGTCGGTCACGTCGCCCTCGCTGCCGAACACCTCAAAATTCAGGTGGAAAACCTCGTTCAATTCGCGATGCCAGTTGTTCACCAACCCGGCGGGGACAACCATCAGGGCGCGTTTGAGTTCACCCCGACTTACTAGCTCCCGCAGGATGAGCGCGGCTTCGATGGTTTTGCCGAGGCCGACTTCATCCGCGATGAGAAAACGGCGCGGTGAAGCCGTGGCGACGCGGTGCGTCAGCACGACCTGGTGCGGGAGCAAATCAATCTTGGCGGATGAAAGGGCACTGACGTTATCCATCAACGGCAGCGCGTGCGCCTGATAGCAGAGCCACGCCCGGAGCGCCCGCTTGGCGTCGCCCTTGGCATTGGCGACGATGACTTCCGAGCGGCCAAGAGCCGAAGCCAGGCTGGCGACAGGCACTTGCCGTTCGCCAACGGGGAAAAAGACTTTGATGAAACCGTCCGCCGGCGGGGCGATGACAACGCCTTCGCCGAGATCGGCATGGCGAACGCGGATGCCCGGTTTCAAATTGGCGGTGGTCACGTTCACGAAATGCGCGGATGGAACAGGCCCGACCATATTTCGGTTTTATCCGCTGCCTTGGTGATGATGCGGCGGGCGCTGCCTTCCGCGCCATTCCAGAGACAGCGGCCAATCGGGATGGATTTTTTACTGTGCTCGCCCGCGCAGTGCCAGTGGTAGGTGTCCTCTGACGCCTTGTGGAAAACGCGCTTCGGGTCGGCGAGCCAGAAAATCAACGCGGCTTCGCGGCCACCGTCGGCAACATCGCGCTGGAAGTCGCTGATGGCAGGGAAAACCGTTTGTTCCAACCACTCAACGGCGGTATCCGGGTGCAAAGTATCCATCGCGGCTTCGAGGCCAGCGATGACGAGCGTGCGACCCTTAACAAGTTGAAGCTGGCCGTCAGGCCAACCGGCTTGGTGCAGGCGGAGAAGTTCACGCAAACTACGAACGGCATCGAATGGGCAAATGGTTTTGAGCGCGGCGGCATCCCAAAGCAGCGATGTGCCGCAAGTGATCCAGGTATTGTCGTTAAGATTTGGGGTCATAGACTTTAGCGGGTAATTTCGACCTGTCTGCTATTTCAACCACGGGAGCTGGCGAACCTGAAAGCCAATGGTGATATTGTGAGTCTTTTTCTAGCTCAACAACAAGCACCTGATTGCTGCTAGAAATTGCATACGCGTAGGCATAACCCTTGCCGGTATTCTGCCCATTTTCGATGACGTAGCGTGCGGCAATCAGCTTGCCGCCATAAACCAAACCATCACGCAAAGACGGTTGGTCTATTGACTGACTCACATAACATTCCGTGAGACCTGTCATTTGCTGTTGAATTGATTTGGGTAAAGCAGCAAGGTTTACTTTGCTGAAGACTCCGGAACCGGCAATTTCAGCACGGAGCGTATCGGCATCAAGTGAATCGTGAATATGCCAAAATGTTCGTTTCTTTCCCATACCTCATCCCTCAAGATCGAACAGCTTCATCTGCTCTTCCACCTTGCGTTTGTTCTTCGACAGCCAGTCGCGGTAGATGGTGCGGGCGCGCTGCGCGCCGTGTTTGATTTCCTGCGAGCCGCCATGACGTGCGAGCCAGTCAACCAAGTCGCCGGTGGCCGGGTGTGGCGCGAAGTTGGGACTGTTCAAGGTGTCTTCGACCCGGATGCCGCTGCCGTCAACACACGCGCCGACGAGGAACATGGACTGGTCGAAATCTCGCGCCATGCCTTTGCGCGATGCGCCTTTCCACGCCAGCGCGAGTTCGACGGGCGGGGTGAAGGTGAAGGTCTTATTTTTCTCGGAACACCAGCCGCGATCCTCAAAGTCGCTGGGCGCGATGCCTGTGCCGCGCAAAAATTTCTGCATCTGGTCGCGGGGCACATCCGTCGTCTCGTAGAAGATGCGGAAGAACTGGCGTGTATAAGGCTCAGCGGTTGAAGGAGGCGCTTCAATACCTCCGGCGGCATCGCCATCTTCATCCACCATGAGTTTTATCGCCGGCAAAGCATCGTGAATAGTGAAAGGGCGGTCTTTCTCGATGAAAACCTTCCCGTAGTGACGAGAGAAATATTCGAGAGCTTTGCCGCGCTTAATAACATCTAAATCGGCAGCAGGCAAACCTTCCTTCTGATGCTGAGAAAGTAGATTCTTGATGCGGCGCACGTCGTCCGTAATTTGACGACGCAAACGTGCCCAACTGATGGACTCCGGCTCGAAAATTCTTTTTCTACAGACGTGGATAACATCGTATTCGACTTTCTGCGCGCCAAATGTTCCAGGGGTTCCCCCTTCGCCTTTTGTTTCGTCCGAGCGGATTGGATATGTTGCCTCAAGATAAAATCCCGCATCAAAGAGACTCTCCAAGACTGCAATCCACGGTTTATCTTTGTCGTGATGAAATGTAAAAGCGAGAATTCCTGATTGCTTTAGAACACGATGAGCTTCCTTCCAGCTTTCGGTTAATGCGCGCTTGTAGAAGTTGCCAGCATCTTTGCCATGCCGTTGCGAGTTTTCCACAGCCTCCAACAATAAAGGAGGAGTTGGCGCACGAAACAAATCTGGATGTTTTTCGCCGAAGTAGCGGCGTAGCCAAACATAAAAGAAAGTTGATAGTTCTGCATACTGCATAATGTCGCCGAAAGGCGGGTCGGTGATCATTAGATCTATCGAACCCGCATCAAGATGATGTAGGTCCGTTGCAGTTGTGCAGGTCAGAACTGCGGTGGCAAGTGGTGTGTCTCCAGTTACAACTCGTTCGCTTTTCGCCCCATCTGATTTCCCGTCCGAAGTCGGAGCGTCGGCTTTCTTGGTAAGCTCCCAAGGGTTCTCCTTCCATTCCAAGCCCTCGATAATACCTTCAATACAAGACAACCAATTGCCGCGACCAAAGCGATGGAACGCGCAGTTCTCTACCGGCCTCGTCGGAGGCTGCATATTGTTCTTGCTGAGGAATGGCTCAAGCTTGTCCGCGGTGATATTCCATATACAGAAAAGGTTGTTATTTCGGAGATACTGTTGGAACGCGCCGAGCACAAAATCTTTGGTTGTGTCTGATGCGTAGGTGCATGTTTTTATGGCTTTGAGAAATTGTGACTGAACGAGTAGTTGCAGTGGTGAAAAGAAATCAACCCACCGAAGGTATTGGTATTTGTGGAGTGGTGTTCGGACAGTCGTTTCGAGTCCGGCCATTACTTCTTCTCGCGGCCAAAATTCTGATAAATCGCCGTTTTGCCTATCGTTCCACTCCTTATGGGCGTGGTTAAGCCTGGCAGGCGATATTGCTGTGGTAAAAAAACGACCGCCATAAGGAAGGCTCTTGCTCTCACGAAGCCGACTGTGAGCTTGAATCATGTAGGGCGCTATTGGGCCAGTCTTACCGCTTGCGTTAATGGCGGAAAGCACGTCGTTAGGTGATCCGTCCATTGCGCACGCGAAAGTTGACTTTTTTGGCACTGTGCCGCCGCGACCATCTGTGAAAAAGGTCACGTTCGTCTCTGGGCAGGTGACTTTTTCGGGCAACTTGCCGCGAACTTCAAGCAAACGTAGCTTGGCAGCACGGGCGTTGTTCCAACGGATGGTCGCCTCGACGGAATCGGTCGCGCTGCCACCATATTCTCGGCCTTGGTCGTCGGCTTTCTGACAGCCTTCGAGCCATTGCGGATGAATGAGCAACGACAGCTCGATCTTTTTATTTTTAGCTTTACCAAACTCTGGCGATTCTTTGTCATTGTATGCCTTAGCATCCTGTCGGGTCTTTCCACAGTGCGGGCATTTGAAGTGGCCTTCATTGTCCATCACAGCAAATGGTTTTTCATCCTGCGCGACGAACAACGGAGAATCGGGCGACATTCGTGCCGGATGACGCTCCACATCGAATGCTTTTTTACAACCGAGACATTCCCATGTCCACGAATCCACCGTAAGGGTTTTGATTGCTACGACAGGGGAAGAAATGATGGGAGTGAGATGGCCGCACCCAGCTCGCTGACACGGACCATGCTTATCCCAGAAGGTGTAAATGATTTCCGGGCCATCGCAGCGGTAATTTTTCCGCTCCTGCCACGGCACGGTGAAAATGTCGAAGCTGGCTGACAGTTCCTCCCATTCGTCCTCAGTTTCTGATGTGTGCTGGTGAGCCTCGCCGAGATCGTGTTGAACGAGATTCTTGGTGCGCTCTTTCGTGCCAACACGCCGAAACCATCTACCCTTCTCACCGTCCGGGCCGTCGCAGGCGTAATAGGGCATGATGAGCGGCTTCACCTCGGCCTCGATGTCAGCGAGCAGGCGTTTCACCTCCGCGATGTCCACGTTCGCCATTTCATTCTTCACAATGAACCATGCGACGGGATTCAGGTCGCATCCGAACATCTGCATCCCCAGGCGCGAGCCTTCTACGATGGTCGTGCCGCCGCCCATGAACGGCTCGGCGACTTTGAGATGGCGGAGCGTGCCGCGTTTCTGGTGGTTCGCGTAATAAACATCCCACACGGCTTTGGCAGCTTTGCTCTCATCCTCCGGCGCTTTCATCGCCGCCGCGAGCAGCATGGAGCGAAATACACTCGACCGCCGCCGCGCCCACCACTTCGACATCTGATAAATCGGCTTGCCCGCGTTGCCTTCAATAGCGGCAATCTGGTTGATCGGGATGATAGGAAAATCCACTTCCAGGCACGTCTTGGGCCGGTTGGGATCAGAGAAATCCACCGTCTCAACGGCAACCTCGCGCCCCGCGCCGACGGCAGAGGCGATTTGCTCGGCGAGCAATTCTTTTTTGGATTTACCTTTGGTGCGTGAGGGCATGGTTCAGGTTTTATCAGGATTGGAAATTGTGCCGATGTAGTAACTGCCGCAGCAAGTGCTGTTGGCATTGAAAGCCTTGAAAGTTTCGGCAAATTTCCGATTCTCCACAAAAATATCAATGCCGGCTGTTTTAGCCTCCATCACAACATTGCCGGCTTGGTTGTTGGTTATCTTTAGCAGGTCGCGCTGGGTATAAGCCTCATAGCCCAGGTGTTCGGATTCGGCGTAACCAAATAACGTGAGTCCCGGCTTCAGGGTGTCGAGAAAATCATACGAGCGGTCGGAGTCACGTCCATGATGGGGCGCAATCAGGACGGCGCAGTTGGCAACCAGCGATGAGTGATGTTTCAGGACGTATTCCCAAGTGCCATCGTGCGCGTCGCCGGGAAAAACGATTTTACCGCCCGCAGAATGATAGACGATCACATACGATCCATCATTGTGGTCTTCCGACTCATTGGCAGCTTTTACCAAATTTGCGTCAGGCGCGACGATTTGCAGACAATCGCCGCGATTTTCCGGGTCGCCAGCATTGGCGAAAGAAAATTTTGCGCCAGCAATCGGCGTCACCACGGTCACGCCTTCACGCTTTTTGTCCCTGACTTTTTCGTAAGCATCCCAATCTGTTTCACTGTATGGACCGCCCTCGAAACCGGGTTTTTCTTTTCGTAACCCGTTATCCCAAAAATTTGCTATGCCGACCTGATTGCAAAGCGCCTCAAAACCGTCCAGATGATCCATATCGGGGTGGCTCAAAATAAAACGGAAAGGGCTTTTGATTCCGTTATTCTTCAAATAGGTCAGCGGATTCGTCGGACTGTTTCGCATTCCATAATCACCCGCAAGTGTCGTCTTTGGAGTAACGTCCTCAAGCAATGTCCGAAAGATGGAGGAAGCATTCAACATTTCTTCCTGGGTGTTGCCTCCACATATATCAATCATGGTCACGCGACCGCTGAAATGTTCAATAATGTGGCAATCACCTTTGCCGACGTTTAGAAAGTGGATGCGTGGCATATCACTTTTCCTTGTCTTTACCGTCGTCCTTACTGGTGCGAGATTTTTCAATGCCCCACGTTGCGTGCGCGATGTCCTCCAGCTTTGCAACAAACTTGTCCACGTTCAACCCGGCGATGAAGGCGAGCGCATAGAATCCCAAAAGACTTGAATCCGTCTTTTCCGTGGCGTCGAGGACGAGGAGTCCCGCTTTTAGAAATAGAAAACTCACCGCGCCGCAAATCACACTGACGATGGGGCGGATGTAATACCACGGCAGCCATGTCTCATCCCATTGCTTGCGGACACAGGCATTGAGATAAACGCCGCGCAGACAGTAGGTGATGCCGCCAACACCGCCCGCCAGCGCGCAAGTGATGGGGACATGAACCGACTCCAACCAAGCGGGAAGCAACCCTTTCATTATCGCACAGGCCGCTGCAATGATGGCGAGCAGCAGAATAATTTGGTAGGCGACAATTTTTTTCATGGTCATCCTTTGGTTGCGGAGATTTCGATGAACGGCACGGCTACTTCGAGCAACGACAATCCGCCGTGAGCGAGAGCGGGATAGCCGCCCGCACTTCGCCATTTGCGACGACCGAGCGCGAATTGCTTTTCGCCGTGGGCGGTGGTCAGGCAGAGGGAGACGGGCGGCGTCCAGTGATGCGTCGTGCCCGCGCCATTCGCGAACCGGCTGCTGCCAAAATTGGATTTGAGCCAAGCGACCTGATCGCGGTCTCGCACGTCGTCGAACAGGCCGGACGCGGCGTAGCCGTGGTCGCTGGTGATGACGAGCCGCCGACCCTGGGTCATGCGCTCAATCAATTTCCAAAACGCATCGGACGTGAGTTGCTGTGCGGCTTCGCGGCAGAGTTGTTGGAAGCCGTCGCCTGGTTCGGCCAATTTGTGAACGCGGTCGTCGGGCCAGTGATGCCACAGGGCAATCGCCGGGGCGGAAGCCATCCAGTCCAGACAGGAACTCCATTCCGCGCCGAGCGTTTCGGTGCGAGCGCCGGTGAGGTGATGAGCCAGCCCGGCATCGTTGTTTTCCAATGACGACCGCTGGCCGAAACCGAGGGCCTTGGCGAACGGGGTGGTGTCGCTGGGCAGTTCCGCGCCGCGTGGCCCGGCCTGATGAATCTGGTAGCCGCGCCGCTGCGCTTCCGACAACAACCACGGAACTTCGCGAAGGGACAGGGCGTCGAGAATCAGAACCGCCTTGCCACCGGCGGTTTTGTTCCAAAAATCAATGAGTGATTGCGCGGTGCGCGGGACGGAATTTTCATAGTCCCGCCACAGTTCCCAAGCCGAGCCGGACAGGAGCAGTTCCAATTCGCCGATTTTGCGCTCGCGATCCATCACCTCGCGCTCAACGTGCTGGGCGGTGAGCGGCGCGGAAAAGATTTCCCAAAGTTTGGTGAAGATGGCCGACCACGCCTCCGCCGGGGCGGCGGTGAGCACGGCGTCCAGCTTGGAGTCGCGTCCGGTCATTGCGTTTCCTTGTCGAGATTGAGCGAGTAGGTCACGCCGTCCGGCAGTTTTTTGAGCAACTCATTGAGTTGCGCGCCGGTCATCTGCGCGACGTTGAGATTGACGTTGGAAACGGTGGCGGCGGGATTGATGCCCCATTTCTCGACTTCACCGAGCAGATTCACCGGCGACTTCGGCGGCGTGCCGAAGGGTTTTAAGGTTGGGCCGGTCGGCGCAGTGGGCGGTGGCGTGAAAGGATTCGACGCCACTCCGCCTGTCAGCGCGAAGGGTGGCGGGGTCGCGGTGCTGCCCGGTGTGACTGGCGGTGGCACTGCGCCCGCGCTTTGGTTGGACGCGCCTGGTATCAGCAGGACGGTCTGCTCAAGCTCCTTGCCAGAGCCGAGTTTGCCTTTCATGCGCATCCAGGCCGCGTCTTCGGATTCGCCGGGCTGCGCCTGCAACATTTCCAGGCTGCGCACATTGATGGCCAATTTCCCGGCGGCGCAAAGACGAAGAACTTTTTCCTTGGCGGCGACTTCGCCAAGCCACGGGATGCAGTGTTTGCCGCTGATGGCGGGTTCTTGCAACTCGGCGATGAATTTGGCGAGCGACGAGCTGGTCGCGGCATGAGCGAGCGCCGCTGCTTCAAAATCTTCGGCGATGAACAACTCCTTCTCGATTTTCTCGTGGATGGCCTTGGGAATCTTGTCGCCGGACGCGCCGTGTTTCTCGATCAGGAAACGGCACTGGTCGGGCTGGGCAAAACTCTAGATGTCGAGGATGGCGAAGGTGTCGAACAACTCGCGCAACTTGGGACGAAGGTGCGATTTCTGATACGTCTCGAAAAGCGGGGCATACGCGTTGTCGGTGGCTTTCCATTGCTCGGCAAGATGGACGGCGCGGGCGTAAATGGTCAGGTCGCGGTCAATATAGAGGATGCCTGCCGTCTTTTTCGGGAGCAAAAAACGGAGCGTGTTGCGCCGCTGCGACAGATGTTGTTTGAGCCAGCCACCCAGCACGGCTTCAACATTGTCCGGGTATTCGGGCAGGACGATGAGCGGAAGGCGACCATCCCAGCGGTCGGGGCGCTCGTTTTCGGGAAGCTCGGACCACGGGTCGGTCTGCCAGAGCTTGCGGAGCACGACGACGCGGAAATTGCGCGAGACTTCTTCCGAACCGCCGATGACGTAGCGCAGTTCGGACGCGAGACGCTCGACGTCGAGACCGGCGTGCGGCCCGCCTTTGTCGAACAGTTTGTCGTTGCGGGCGTGGGCGAGCAGTTTGCCTTCGGCATTTTCCTCCTCGCGGAAGACGAGGCGGTTGCCGACGGTGTGAATGTTGAAGCTATTTTCTTTAATCAACGCCATTTCGGCGGCGAACGTGTTGTCATCCACCGGCACACCACGCGTGATGTCGCACTGGAGTTCGACCGGCTCTGCGCCGTTTATTTTCTCGACGCTCAACGAGCGCAACCACAAGGCGCTGATGATGTCGGCGGCATGCGGGACGTTGTTGTCCGGGTCTTTGACGGCGGTGCGGACGGCTTCGAGATTGCGCCGGGCCTTTTCCAAAAGCAGCCGGTGGATCTGATTGGACACGGAACTCAACAACGACGTGACGCTGCCCTTGTCGTTGGTGATGTCGAAATCGGCGGCGGTGATGACAGGCGACTTGTCACCCCGGTTTTTGAATAGGTCAACGAGGATGCGGATGAGGTCGCGGGTCTCCTGCGCCTCGGTGGCGACCAAGACCTGGTCTTCGAGCAGTTGCATCAACACCGGCGAATACGGCCACGCTTCGGCAAATTCGTCTTGCCGGGTCTGATGCTGCGACGGCGGGATTTCCGCGAGCCGGACATATTCCTCGACGTGGGGTTTGATGAGGCCGGCGACATCCGCCGCAGGCACATTCATCCGATTCTGGAAAATGCGGTAGAGCAGCAAACGCTGGCGGTCTTTCTTCGCCTGCACACCTTGGAAATCCACAAGGACGGGATTGATGCGGTGGATTTGCTGATACGCCTGCGACTGATTGTCGCGAATGGAAACGAGCAGCACGAGCAAGTCGGGATGGTCGTTGGCGATTTCCGACAGGAGTTGGACGAAATTGAACGCCCATTTGCGCCACGGATACTGCTTGGTGTCCGTCAGGCCGTCATACCAGGTTTGAAATTCGTCCAACAATAGCGCGGTGGGCTGCGCCTTGAACATTTCCATGAGCAGGTCAATGCTCGGAATGTCAGTTTTCTTGGCCGGGTCTGTTCCCTCCCATTTGCCTTTGATGAACGCGCCCTTGGGATGGCGTTCAAACAGCAAATCCCAAATAAATTTGTAGCGTTGCTGGTGAAGGCTTTCCGCGATGACGCAAAACCCCGTCCGAAATTTGAGGCTGTTCAATTCAGGCCGATTGAGTTTGTTGGCCCAGCCGCCAAGCCAGTTGGCGGCCTCGGCGGGGTCTTTCATGCCATGCCACATGGCTGCCATCAAATGCGACTTACCCTGCCCGCGAAATCGTTGGTGAGCGCGGCGGTCTGTTGCCGGTATTGGGCCAAATGTTGTTCCAGCCATTTCCGGCTGTCGGCGATTGCACGCGGGATACTGGCTGCCGCCCGCAATTGTGCGCCGGTCAGCAATGACAGTTGCACTGGAAAACTGTCTTCCGGGCCGACGCCCCATTCATGTATCAACCGGTGAACCCGATCCACTTCATTTTTCGTCATGCTGGCGGTAAGCACCGCCAAATCATCTTTATCCAAGTCCATAATGTCATTCGCCCAAATTGAGCATGGGTTGTTTGGAACGAGCCGGTTTCGTCGCCGGTTCGGTCTGTGGTTCAACGTCCGGCATCTGTTCCGCTGGCACCAGCAAATCGGCAATTAGGTCGTATTGCCGGAACATCTGTTGCATCGCCCATTGCATTTCCCCGGCCAGAATCAGTTCAAGATGAGAAGCACCGGGCGTTGCTACTTCCGCGAAGCTCAATTTGCGTCCGGCCTTGGCTTCGGCGCGTTTGATAGCCAGCAACGTGATGGAAGTCACCACCGGCAACGTGATTTCCTTTGCCCCAAACTTTTTCAACTCGGTTTCGATGTTGGATTTCTTGAACAGGTTGGTTCTGACCTTGGCCGGGTTGTGGACGATGACATAATCCACGCGGTCGCCTGCGAAATAAAACAGGTCAAGCAAGTTATTCATGCTCTCGGTGTCCTCGCTGGGAAACAGGAAGAACGTGAAGCGAACGCCCTGTATGGCCAGTGATTCGAGTAATTGCAACGACTCCAACGCCTGCACGATGAGGCCGTCGGCCTGCGCCCGGCAATCAACGATGTGAACCGGCACGTTGCTGCGTGACGCATTTCGGAACAATCCAAGCAACGTGGATTTGCTTTCATCATCACTGCCGAGTTTATGGGACTGCACCTGTTCGGGATGACGGTCGGCAAAGGAATGGTGCCGATCATCGAGGTCGGAGCCATTCCAAGCGATATTGTGATAATCGAGCCAGGCGGTTCTGAATTCGGCCTCGAAACTTTTGCCGAGACTGCCTTTGGATTGGGGATTGATATGGATGCGTTTGGTGATGTTGGTGTTCATGTGAATTCGTCAGTGTTGAATTTTGAGCGGTCGGGACGTTGGAAACGGGGCGATGGCGGCAACGGTCCTGGACGAGGCTGCGGCCGGCTGGCCGCTGTGTCCGGGCGGGCAGGTTGGGAATCGGTTGTTGAATTTTCCCAATGTGGTTTGGCGGCGCGTTTCAATTTGCGCCGGTAAAAAAGATACGGCGCGTGAAACGTGACGCGGATGCCTTTTTCAGTGAGCAGCAGCTCGGCGATTTCCTGCCACGTCTTGCGCCGCTGGCGCAGCTCGCGGATGAAATCAAAGTGCGGTTCCAAAATGCTGTGGAACGGTTTGCCGCCGCGTTTTCGATGTGCCGTTTCGGTCATCGCCGGACAGCATAACCCGGAGGCAAATAATGGCGGTAGAGAGCAAGTGAAAGTTAAAGTGAGATGAAATCACGCCGCGTGTAGCGGCAAAGGGCGACGAATGGCGACAAATTCAAGTGACGAAAAGCGGCGAGTGCCGACGAAATGTCAGGAGTGGATGCGACGAAAAGTGACAAATGCGTTGTCGCTTTTCGTCGCCTTTAGTTGCCTGGTTTCTGGTTGCGTTTTTCACTACCGATTTTGGTAGGGGATGGTGTCTCGCAAAAATCAAGGCTTTCAAGTTTCAGAAAGCCGTCAGAATCACGTTCAAGTGAACGTATCAAATCGGATGACGATGGGCGCAGTGAACGTCCGTTTCTGAAATCGGAGCGGACGTAGCGGCTGTGGAGTCGCGGAGATTTTGGAAACGGATGATGACTGCGCTGCCGTCTAGGTTTCACTTGAGGCGATGGGTCTGGCCGGTTTTCGAGTGCCGCAGAAAAGCCGGCCAGTCCAAGCGCCGGGTATTGTATCAGATGAGTGGAACCGCACCGTGCGACATCATCTTTGAATTCGATGAAGCGCGTGTGTCGGTTTTGTGAACACCCGCTGGCCGCTTCCGTTTGGTGCGCTGTCCTGGCGGTTTATTCCTTGATTCCCAATTTCTGGAGGATCAATTTGTGCTTGCTGATGTAATCGTATCGTGCCGCCAAATCGTCCCAGTGAGCCGGATCAGGTTTTAATGCCTCGTCCGGGTGGTCCCTGTTGGCGGCACCAACGGCACTCCTGATGTCCATGCCCTTTGCCATGAACGCAACGACCGTGTTGTCATACTCAATTTCCGTGTCAGTTCGATCGCCAATAATTTCCCGTGCCCGCGCGAGGTAGTCGTTGGTCAGATGCGCATCCATAAGCTCTCGTCTGCCATTTCGAGTGAACTATGGCTGGGGCATTACGTCAGGATAGGGGCCTAGAAACCGCTCGCCGTTGAAATGGATCAAATGATCTGGGTCTTCGGCGACCCAAACTTCCGTTTCCCATGAGAGTTGCGTAAGAAAACTCCGCATGGATTCGCGGTTCGCAAACGCGGTCACAAACACCAAGCCCGCTTTGCAACCTGAGAATAGACTCTTCAGTTCCTTCCGCCGCTTGCCATCCACTGGTCCGGCACTGGTCACGGCCTCAATCAGCAAAAGCCAGTTGCGCCGCGTGTCATGCACGACCACGTCAGGCATTTTCGCAGGCGCGGGAATCGCGACTTCGAGCCGTTGCAAGTAGTCGGCGTCCAGATGGAGAAACTTGTTTTCGGCATCACCAATGTAGAGGACTGTCCCGCCAGCCACAAAACGCGGGCAGAATTCTTCGATGACTGTTTTGATGAGCGGGTTTTGTCCGCCGGGAGAAATGGTTACGGTTTTGCCGGACGGAAGTTTCACCGGGATGCGGGCGAGTTTCCGACCGCGTTCCAATTCCTTGCGGATGCGGTGGCAGGTGACCAGATACGTTTTCAACTTTGCGCTCCATTCCAGCGTGTCGAATGCTCGGATCAGTTCCAGCGCGTGAGCTTCAAGCTGATAGACGGTCTTGCCGCTGTTGGTGGGTCGTGCCGGGTCGTCGGGATTACGGAGCAGCAATCCAGCCTCTACAAAGTATTTCACGGCCTCGTCGCGGATGGTTTCGCGGGTGTTTGGGGCATAGCGGACACCATACGCCGTAGCCACAAAATCTATAATGGGTGTGACGCCTCGCAATGGTGCTGCGGCATCTTTCCAAGATTGGCCGGGCTTCAAATCGAGCAACGCCAGCAGCGTGTAGCCCGCCCCTTCGTTGCTCTGTTTCGGTGCGAAGCCAAGCGCACGCAGGATTGCTGTCGCGCCGTTCAGTTTCTTCTCCCTCTCCGATTGCTTTGCCTTTGCCATCAGAAGGATTCCCTTTCCACGATTCCGTCCAACTGCTCTTGCGGCATTTCCAAATCGTTAATGCTTTCGCCCAGACGTTCCAGTTTCGCGCGACTTGGATAATTGAAGCTTCGCAGGTCAGTCGCGTTGACCTGCGTATGACCGTTGAATTGCCGAAAATACAAATCCACAAATGTCGAGTTCAGAAAAAGCGCCAGCCCTTTCGCGAGTGCCATTGGCAACCCGCTGCCGCCGATGTGGAAATAGTTAAGGTGATTCTCGAACCCGACCAGCGGCGCTTCTATTTGGTGTGAGTCATAGATGCACGCCACCACTCGCTTCCGTTCCTCTTTGGCTGTAAACCGCTTGACCAGCACGTAAATGCCGGCAGGAACAAGCAAATCGTGCGTGTGCTCGTTGCTCACGATGGCATTTGGTTTGCGCGCCTTTTCGCGCGGCCAATGAACGAACCCGCCATTGAAGTGGCAGGGATAAATCAACGGCGCGGTATCGCGGCCCGGCTGCTGGCGAAGAAATTCTTTTGCCCGAAAATCCACGACGCGTCCCGTAGAAACCGACACACCCAGCGCCGACAACGAAGTTGAGAGTCGCCCCATTGCCTGTCGGGCCTGGGCATGCCGGTCGTCCGTCGGCAGGTGAATGAAATGCTCTGCATCGTCCGGTGAAACAATGTTGCGGAAATCCACCACGCGCTCCGTCACCGTGCTGGCGGGTTCACCGCTGCAGGTCGAGATGATGATACGCTCAGGCTTGGCTGTGCCTTTGACTGCGTGAAAAATGATGTTTTCCTGCAAAACCGCGTCTCTGCTGAACGCGGCGGAACGTGACTTGAAGACATGGAGCCGTCGCAACGACATCGCTTCCAGAAAGTCTTCCCGAAACGGTTTGAAGTAGGGACCGTTGCAAAAGCTGCGCGGCGTGATGGCGACCAACTCACCGCCATTGACCAGCAATCGAATGACGAGCGCGACGAAGCCCACATAAAGGTTGCTGGCCTCGATGTCCGCCGACCGGAGCAACAACCGGGTGGAAGAATCACCGCGAATTTTTCGGTAGGGCGGATTGATGATTGCAACGTTGAAAGGCGATGGTTTTGACCCGAAAAAATCATTCCGCACCATCGGCACGGCGGCTGCGATAAAATCCTCGTTCAAGACCGTAGCCGAAAATGAAATGCCCACTTGCTCACACTCGCGGCGACAATCGTCGAGCGTGGCCCGCAGTGATTCAATCTGTGCCGCATCAACTTCATAAGTCGTAATGGAAATCCGCTTTGGTTTTCGTGGCTCGTGACACAACCGCCCGACCAGCGCGGCGGACAACGCGCCTGCTCCAGCCCCGGCGTCGAGCAAATGCACCTCGTTCCGGTGAATCTCGATAAGCGACGCCATGAACTCCGCAACGGGCAACGGTGTCAGGAACTGCCCCAGTTCGTGCTGCTTGTCCAGGTCGTCCCGCAAAACCGGGGGAAATGACGAAAAGGTCGGCATTTCACCGGCAATGATGTTCGTATTTGCGATAGCTGTTGTCACAAGTTCTACAGCGATAATAGCAGCGTTGCCGGTGCTTTCAATGCGGATATCGCTTTTGCCTCTTGAAAAAAGAAACTTGTCTGGCCGGTTTCCAGGGCACGCCGGAAAGCCAGTGAAAGCGCCAGGCAGCATCGTTTCGATGCGAAAACTGCAACAAAATTTCAGGTTCTGCCGGATGGAAAGCGATAATCCCCAATAAAACCAATAGGAATACGCGCTTTTACAATCAAAAAGTGAGTTTTCATTTTGTGTAAAGATTGCACAAAAGCGGGCTTCTTCTCCGCCAAACTGGTTGCCGTATGGAAAAACATTGGCCAAGTGCATTCGGTGTATCAGCTGCACCCGCGCGGGAAACGATTCATGCAAACTGCCCGGCATGACTGAATTGGCGGAAATACAGATTGAGTGTCTGGCACGCCTTTGCCGGTTCGCCCGCGGATAAATTGGCAAAACGATGAATAAAAGAAATTTACGATTGTTTCAAAATGGCACAAAGCCTCTTTGAAAGCTGATAAAGTGACGCCTTATGTTCACAGTCGTGGCGCAAAAGAATCTGGGTGATGCCGAGAGTTATTTCGACGAGCACCTGTCGCAGAATGATTACTACGCGGCAGGCGAAATCCGTCCCGGCCAGTGGATCGGCGAGGGCGCGGAACGCTTGGGATTAAAGAGCGAAGTCACCCGCGAACAATTTCATGCGCTCTGTGAAAATCAAAATCCTGAAACCGGCGAACGGCTGACGCAGCGGCAACTGAAGGAGGGCCAGCGGCGGGTGTTTTATGATTTCACCTGCTCGGCGCCCAAATCGGTTTCGGTGCTGGCGGTGACTATGGACGACCAGCGATTGGTAGAGGCGCATGAAGAATCGGCCAAGCTCGCGTTCCGCGAACTTGAAACCTTCGCCGCCACGCGCGTCAGAAAACAGGGCAATCAAAAAGACCGGATCACCGGCAATCTCGCCGCCGCCGCGTTCACGCACACAAGCAGTCGCGCGCTCGACTCGCAGTTACATACGCATTTCACAGTGTTCAACGCCACGTTTGATAACAGCGAACGATCCTGGAAAGCCCTGCAAGCGGGCGGCATGTATGACGCCATCCGTTACGGCACGGCGGTCTATCGGAACGAACTGGCGAAGCGGGTGCAACAAATCGGCTACCGGATTCAACCGTCCAAACATGGCTTTCAAATTGAGGGCGTCAGCGACGAGGTGTTGAAACGATTTTCCAAACGCGCAGAGCAACGTGACGCGGTGGTACAGGAGCTGGAACAAAAGCTGGGGCGCAAACTTTCCAACAATGCCATTTCTCTCGCGGTGCATCAGAGCCGGGCGGAAAAAATCAAAGGCATCTCGACGGCGGAAGTGCGTGAACGCCAGTTGGCGCAGTTGTCATTGGACGAACAACAATCACTGCAAAATCTCTGCTCGTCAGTCCAACCCGTCCGGCCAGTCCGTGTCTTTGAACCAGAAAACCAAGCCCTGAATCATGCCGTCGCCCATGTGTTCGAGCGCAAGTCGGTGGTGCAGGAGCATGAACTGTTGAACGTGGCCCTGTCGCAACGCCTGGGCGAAGTGGATTTGCCGACGTTGAAAACGGCGGTGAAGTATTCGCCGGACTTGGTGAAAACGGAACGTGGACTTTCCACGCGGCAGATTTTGGCGACGGAACTGGATTTGATTCAGACGGTCAACGCGGGTTGCGATGCGGTTGCGCCCTTGCATCCCGGCTACCGGCCTGCCGACTGGCTTGGCGAAGATCAACAGCGAGCCATTTATCATGTGCTGCGCACCAGTGACCGCATCGCCGGCTTGCGCGGTCTGGCAGGCAGCGGCAAAACCACCGCGTTGCGTGAGCTGGTCGCCGCCTGCAAGGAAGCCCGCGTTGAACCGCTATTCTGTGCGTCGACGGCGGCGGCAACCGAGGTTTTGCGCACCGAGGGATTCGAGGCGGTGACACTGCAAAGTTTGCTGCTGACGAAACCGGCGTTGTCTGCCCGTCAGTTGGTGGTGCTGGACGAAGCCGGGGCGGTCGGGATGGACGACATGAAGCGGCTGTTTGACCTGGCGCGGGACGCCCGCATTGTGCTGTCGGGCGACACCGGCCAGCACGCCTCGGTCGCGCGTGGCGATGCGCTGCGGATTTTGGAGAATCATTCGGATTTTCAATCCGGCCAACTGACCCGCATCCGGCGGCAACGCAAAGTCGAATATCGCCGGGCCGTTGAACTGGCCGCGCAGAAAAATACCAATGAAGCGTTCGCACAATTGGAACGTATGGGAGCGGTGACTGAACTTCCCGGCAACCAACTTCACGACTCTGCCGCGCAGTCGTATGTAAAAGCATTGAAGCAAAACCAATCCGTGCTGCTGGTCGCGCCGACGTGGAATGAAATCGAGGCGGTGACGGAAAAAGTCCGCGCCACGCTGAAAACGTCCGGTCGGCTGGCGGGCGACGAAAAGGAGTTTCAAGTTTTTGATTCACTGTCGTGGACGGAAGCACAGAAACAGGATGCGCGGCAATATCGTCCCGGCCTGGCGATTCAGTTTCACCGGCAAAAATCTGGTTTTTCCAAAGATGAAACCGTCGCGGTGGTCGCCGTCGAAAATGACGCCTTGAAAGTCCAGCGTGCCGACGGTTCCGAAAGTATTTTTCCTTTGGGTCAAGGCTCTGCCTTGTTTGATGTGGGGGAGAAACGGAAATTGAAAGTGGCCGCTGGCGACAAGCTGTTGCTGCAAGCGAACTGGCAGAAAAAATTCGTCAATGGCGAGTTGGTCGAGGTGAAAGCCATACAGGGCGATTCCGTGGTGCTGGCCGATGGCCGGGTGATTCCTTCTAATTATCGCACGTTCACGCACGGCTACGCCGTCACATCGCACGCCGCCCAGGGCAAAACGGTGGATGAAGTGTTGGTCGTCGCGTCGTCCCGTTCGCTGCCGGCGATCAATCAGCAGCAATTTTACGTCAGCATCTCGCGCGGGCGCGATGCGTGCCGCGTGTTCACTGATGATGCCGAGATGTTGCGCTCGCACGTCACCCGTTCCAGCGCGCGGTTGGCGGCGGTGGAAGTTGTCCCGCCCGCCCACCACCGAAAATTCATCCTGACTGTTTTGCAGCGCGGTCATCGCTTCCTGGAACACTTCCGCCAGCGCCTCGGACTGCAACAAACCATTTTACCTGATAATCGCAGCCCACAAATGAAAACACCCCGTTATGAACACCAACGAACCTCCACCCACCGAATCGGCGTCTAACCCGCGCGACAATCCTTCTTACGGCACGGATTGCGCCATCTGGTTCGAGCATTACAAGAATTGCCAAAGCATTTTCCAAAAATGCTTCCTCCTGAATTCGCAGATCAAATCCCAAAGGAAATATGGCATTCGATTGACATTCTAAAAATGTTTCCAATTGATGATGAATTACCAAAACGGTATAAAAAAGCTGTAGAAGAAATTGCCGGCTTTCGTCCTTTCCTAGCATTTCAGCTTCGCGGCAAGGAGCGGTATTTTGATTTCCGAAATTTTCTTTCACAACATTTAAGCCAATCTCCCGGCTCGCCAATCATCGCAAGTCGAATAACAGAGTTTTTGGATCGTGACTACATGCCGGTGATAAAAGACATGCTGTATTTACTTGCGAAGGCTCATGGTGTGCGTATGCGTTTTTCCATCTACTTCGCCCTTCGACAAAAGCCGGTTGACGACAATCTAATTCCGCAAGAATTTCTGAAAGTATTTCAGGAACAGATTCGCCAAGTAATCACAGCGGCCAGTTCTCAAACTTCACAGGTGCCAGTTGCAAGGAAGCCGGAGTGAGCCAATGACTTTTCAAGAAACATTATCAACCACGGAACAATTTAAGAAGCTTCTTTCTGATCCCACCAGAAAGCGAAAGCTCTCAGCTAGGCTTAACCATCTTTCGCTTTGGCTTGGTCGTTTGGTCATCGCATTTAACAATCTGGAACATACGCTAGCCCGCGAAGTTACCCTTGAGTTGATCGAGGTGATGGGGGTGATTGATCGAGTAGATTATTCTCCGAAACGCCCGTTGGTTCGGTTGTCGCCAACGGAGCGCAGAGTGGATGATTTAGGGTTGAATGATATGATATTGGCTTCAATGTCATTTGGACAAAAACTCGACTTCCTAGCAGCTTTATCATTGAAGAAATTTTCAGACAATCCGAGACAGCAAAACCATGTCCGTCTAATTGTAAAGGCACTTTCTGAGGCTGAGGGTTTTCGCAATAGGATGTTGCATTCAATATGGACAGAAAATTTTGTGGATTATTCACAGATGAAGGCTAGAACTAAAGGCCGAAAGGGGCTTAAAATTGAGCGTGCAAACGCAAATATTCCCAACATCCGGCAGGCGGTAAAAGCCATTAACACGCTCGAACATTTGGGATTGTTTGCGATGACCCATGACGCAATTGTAGATGAATCGGATGAAAAATTATTTTGGATGTCAACGGTGTTCCAGAAATCTTGACCGTTGGTGAGATTTGAGAAGGAGCCTCGTCCGTGTCCCCTTGAAAATCCGCGCGTGGGATTGGCATTGATATTTCACCCATGCCAGTGCGTCATGGCCAAACGCCTGCGTGACGTTTGCGGTCTGCCGGAAAGCGAACCGCTCCGCGCTCCGCCCGCCCGTTTCAGAGGTCACGCTTCCCATTTTAATCCATGCCATCATCCGGCGGGTCATATTGATGGATGATGATTGTTGGTGGCGGTGGTGGTGTGTGCGGCTGAATGATAATGCCGATGCCGGCGCTGACGTGCGGTTGATTGGGGAATTTTCGGCGTAACCCGCCGCTGAATATCCACGCAATCAGAATCAGGGACAGCCAGACGAACGCGAGAAACAGATAAACTCCCCATTCTGCGATGATCCAATCGAGAAAATGGAACACGGGGTCAAGCACGGTGGCAGGATTCAAGTTCATGTGATTTCCTCCGGTTATGCCTTGGCCATCACTGGCTCAAGGGTTTTGGACATTTCCGAGAACTTGCTGCGCATCCGTTCAAATTCACTCAACGGCGGCAATTCCACCTGTGCATTACGCGCGTAGGAGCGGTGAATGGCCTTGCTGTTATGACCAAGCGCCTCCTGTGCGAACCGTTCGGGATAACCGGCTTTTTTGGCACGTTCCGCCCACGCATACCGATACGAATGCAAGCTGACACCTTTGATGCCCAAACCCGCGATGCGCTGGTGAAATTCCGTTGCGCGGTCGCCGGAACGAACCGAGCGCAGATACGGAAACAGCGGGCCGCTCCCCGGCAAATCCCGGAGAATCTCCGCCACTTCGTCATCGAAGCGCATGATGGCAATGGAGCCGGTCTTTTTGCGCGCAAAGCTGATGACGTTGTGTTCCCAATCAATGTTTTCAGCTTCGAGTCCCGCGAGATCGGACTGCGACGCGCCCAGGTGCCACGCCAGTTTATAGAACGCTTTGCGTTCGGGATTCAGTTCGCGGGCGACGATGGCCTGATGTTCCTCCCAGGTGATGGCGCGCTTGTCCTTGAACTCAACTTTCGGCCACTGCCGCTTTACGATGACCGGCCACGGCAACCAGGTCATGTCCAGGGCGAAGTTGTGAATGCGCCGCAAATATACGTTGGTCGAAACTTTTCCGGTTTCGAGCACGCGCAAAAAGTTTTCCGGCCGGGTTTCCAAAACCGGCAGGTGACGAATCAAGTCAAATGCTTTGTCCTTGATGGCGGTCTGCCAGCGGTGCTGAGTCTCGCCTTTTTTGAGTTTGACCATTTCCTCCATGACGAACTGCCAGTTGCGGGTGGCAATCTGCGGGTCGCTGGCGGCGAGATAGGCGCGGGCGATTTGCAGGTTCACGGCGGGCTGCTGCTGCGCTTCGCCGCGCGAGTGGAACAACCGCAGCGCCGTGGCGCGGTCGGTGGTGTGCAAGCTGTCCTGCTTGCCGGTCACGTCATCGTGAATGTAGTAGCGTCCGCCTTTTTTGCGGCGGTAGAGCCGGTATCGTTGTCTCATAACTGTATTCACAGCGATGAGTTTACGACAATTGATCTCGGCTCCGGCAGGGAGCAGGTGGGAGTTACGCAGGGCAGGCCAGGGTTAAATCCTGCTGGCACTTCCGCTGGCACTCGTCTGTGGAAGTTAACCAAACCCTACAGTTCCAACTGGTTAGGTTTGGAGGCGGAGGTCGGAATCGAACCGAGACACCGGCTAGAGTCCGCAAACTGCCTCTTGGAAATCAACGGCTTACAGCCTTGATTTGCTTAATAATAACCGATGTAAAAATGACATTCAAGAACTTCTTGTCACTGTTGAGAACCTACCCACTCACTACGCATCCACTAGGCAGTTAGCTGACGTTTTTGCTGACAGTGTTCGTTAGAAAAATCCTCTGTAATTGCCGGTGCCAACATTAACGTGCAGTGGATTTCGTCCTGAAATATTCGCGCTCATCGCAAAGAGTTATTTAGTGGCTGGACGGCATGGACTGATCTTCCGGCTCAACCAAACGGTAACTCGTATTCCGGCCTCCACCCGCGTCCTGGATTAAAACGCCTCGGTCGAGCAAAATTCTTATATCCCTCAATGCCGTACCGCAGTGGCAAAAATGTGGAAGATGCCAACCTTTCCATCTCGGTTGCGCCTATTCCGGCCGAAAGTCCTAGTGATGATGAACACAAAGGAGCGTCAAGCTGAGAGTTGCAGCGCGGCTGAATTAACCACCCGCTATTCGGCGGTAGGTTGTTAGAAATACATGCCGCCGAACAATTGACGGAGCAATTCGGCAAAAATGTGTTGATGATGGGTCTCAGCCAGCTTTGCGGAAAGTGCTGCTCGTGCGGCGGCGGCAAAGCTGGGTCGGCCACCAACCACCTTGGCGGGCCGTGAAATTTTAGCCGCCGTTTGACTCAATCCCAAAAAACCGTCCTCCGCGATTGCCACATTTCTCTCTGCTTGATTCAAAGGAAGGTTCTGGCATGTTAGCCAGCAAGAGTGTTTTACGGTTCCATGAATTAATTCAAATGCGGAAGAATGTAATTGTTTTCCAGTTGGCACAGCTTCTTCTGAAGCGAAGCCAATTACCGACTATTTTGTCGGCGGTGGCGATGGGGTTGCTGGTTTTTGGTTGTAAAGAGAAGCCGCGGCCAACGCCGCCTCTCAAAGTGCAGGTGGTCACCGTTACCCCGCAGGATGTGCCCATTTACCAGCAATGGATTGGCACGCTCGACGGCTATCCCAATGCCCAGATTCGTGCGCAAGTCAGCGGTTACCTGATCAAGCAGGATTACTTGGAGGGTAGCGAGATAAAGAAAGGGGACCTGCTTTTTGAAGTGGATCCGCGACCGTTTCAAGCGGCACTCGACCAGGCGCTGGGTAAACTGGCCCAAGACGAGGCGCAGCATGGCAAGACGGAGTTGGACGTCAAACGTTACGCGCCGCTGGCCAGCGAGCAGGCTATAAGCCAAGAAGAATTAGACGACGCCATCCAGGCGAACCTCATGGCAGCGGCGGCCATCCAATCCGACAAGGCCGCCGTGGAAAGCGCCACGCTGAACCTTGAGTTCTGCAAAATCACCTCGCCCATCGACGGCATCGCCGGAACCGCCCAAGCGCAAATCGGAGATTTGGTCGGGCCGGGCGGCGCGGCGCTGACGACGGTGTCAACCATTGATCCAATGCGGGTTTATTTCAGTATCAGCGAGCAATCTTATCTCGCCTTTTGCCACCAATTCACCAATGCGGCGGAAAGGGCCGCGTATCGGGAGGATATGGAATTGCAACTGATTCTTTCTGACGGCTCGACTTATCCTGTCCCGGGCAAATGGTTTTTCACCAGCCGGCAGGTTGATGTCAATACCGGCACGCTCCAGATAGCCGGCCTGTTCCCGAATCCCGATTACATCCTGCGCCCCGGCCAATACGCGCTGGTGCGGGCGAAGACCGAAACGCGTCACGGAGCAATACTTCTGCCGCAACGCGCGGTGCTGGAATTGCAGGGTTCCTACCAGGTGGCCACTGTTGACTCGCAGAACAAGGTGCATCTTAAATCGGTCCAAGTGGGGGAACAGGTGGGCAATGATTGGCTGATCGAAAAAGGCCTTGAACCGGATGAACGGGTCGTCGCCGAGGGTACGCAGAGGGTCAAGGAGGGAACGGTGGTGGATCCTCAGCCATATAATAAAAAAGCACCAAAGATGAGTGACGTGGCACCCATGACGAAGGAATGACGAAGTCCACATTGTAATGTACCGCTTCTTCATCAACCGCCCCATCGTTGCCATGGTCATCGCCATTCTCATGGTTTTAGTGGGCCTTGTTTCGATGACGACCCTGCCCATCTCCCAGTTCCCCAGCGTCGTTCCGCCTGAAATCCGCATCCAAACCACCTTCGTCGGCGCGGATGCCGAAACCGTGCAGCAATCCGTCGCCACGCCCATCGAGGAACAGATGAGCGGGGTGGATAATATGAACTACATGTATTCGATCAACGCCAACAACGGCGTGATGCGAATGGTGGTCAATTACGACGTCAAAACCGACCCGAACATCGACCAGATGCTGGCCCAATTGCGCGAACAGCAGGCGGCGTCGCAATTGCCCGCCGCGGTGCAGAATTACGGGGTCACCATCTTGAAGTCCCCGACGACGCCGATGTTGCTGGTGGCGCTCTATTCGCCGCACGGAACGTACGACGCGACGTTTCTAGCCAATTTCGCCTACATAAATCTTGTTGACCAGATCACGCGGGTCAAAGGCATCTCCAATATCAACGTTTTCGGGGCGGGGCAGTATGCCATCCGTTTTTGGGTCAACCCGGATCAACTGGCAAAACTGAACATTACCGCAAGCGAGGTGATCGCCGCGGTCAACAGCCAGAATACGGTCAATCCAGCCGGACAGGTTGGCGGGCCGCCGTCGTTGCCGGGGCAGGAATACACCTATACCGCCATTGCCCAGGGCCGATTAATCACAGAGAAGCAATTTGGTGAAATCATCGTGCGTGAGAACACGGATGGCTCGGTGGTGCGGCTCAAGGACGTGGCGCGCATTGAGCTGGGCGCCCAGATTTACAGTCTGGCGGGCCGCCTCAACGGCAAACCCTCCGCCGTCCTGGCCATTTACCAATTGCCCGGCTCCAATGCACTTGACGCCGCCAGGGATGTCAAGGCGCTGATGGCGGAACTGAAGAAAAGTTTTCCGCAGGACCTGGATTACGCCGTATCGCTCGACACCACACTGGCGGTGAGCCGGGGGGTCGAGGAAACTCTGACGACCCTGTGGGAGGCGCTCCTGTTGGTCACAATTGTCGTGTATATTTTTCTGCAAGGCTGGCGCGCCTCACTCATTCCGATGCTGGCCGTGCCGGTTTCGCTCATCGGAACTTTCATCCTCTTTCCAATGTTTGGTTTTTCGATCAATACCTTGTCCCTTTTCGGCCTGGTCCTGGCCATTGGGCTGGTGGTAGATGACGCCATCGTGGTGGTGGAAGCGGTCGAACGGCACATCGGGGAGGGAATGGCGCCCAAGGACGCGGCCCTGAAGGCCATGCAGGAAGTGGCCGGACCGGTGGTGGCCATCGCTTTGATTCTGGCAGCGGTCTTTGTGCCGACGGTTTTCATCGCCGGTATCACGGGGCGGCTTTACCAGCAATTCGCGCTGACGATTGCCATTTCGGTCATTTTTTCCGCGTTCAATGCGCTGTCGCTGAGTCCGGCACTCTCCGCGCTACTTTTGAAACACAGAGAGCCGACGCATGGCCCGCTGGCCCGGTTTTTCGGCTGGTTCAATCGTGTGTTCGGCCAGGTAACCAACAAATACGTGCATTGGAGCGAGGGATTGATCCACCGGAGCGGGTTGAGCCTTGTGCTGCTGGCCGGCGTGGCGGCGCTGGCCTTGCTCATCGGGAGCAAACTGCCCTCCTCATTTCTACCGGAGGAAGACCAGGGATATGTCTATATCAACGTGCAACTGCCCAACGCGGCCTCGCTGCCACGCACCTCCGAATATTGCAAGCGGGTGGAGGAAATTCTGGCGAAGACGCCGGGTGTCAAGTATTACACGACGGTGCTGGGCTTCAGTTTGTTGAGCCAGGCGCAAACCACTTACAACGCACTGTTTTTTGTGACACTGCAACCGTGGAACGATCGCAAAAAAGCCTCCGAACAACTTGGCGCCATCCGAACGCACATTAACAAGGAACTCGCAGCCATGCCGGAAGCGCAGGCCTTTTCTTTTCCGCCTCCGTCCATTCCGGGTGTGGGCACGGCGGGCGGTTTCACCTTCATTCTGGAAGACCGGGCGGGGCGTGACCCATCGTTCCTGACCGCAAACTTGGATGCGTATATGGCTGCGGCTGCCAAAAGAAAGGAGCTTTCCGGCTTGAGCACCAGCTACCTCCCCAATGTGCCGCAAGTTTTCATCAACGTGGACCGCGACAAGGTGCTGAAGCAGGGGTTGGATTTGGGCGAAGTTTATAAAACGCTACAGACCTTCATGGGTGGCTATTTTGTCAATTATTTTAATCGCTTTGGCCGGCAATGGCAGGTTTATGTGGAAGCGGACGACAAATATCGCGCGAGCATGGACAACATCGGTTTGTTTTACGTGCGGAATCGCCTCGGCCAGAGTGTCCCGCTCTCGGCGGTGACGAGGGTGGAACGCCGCACCGGACCGGAATTCGTGATGCATTACAACGAATACCGTTGCGCGCAAATCAACGGGAGCGCGGCCCCCGGCTACAGCTCGGACCAAGCGACCAAGGCGCTGGAGGAGGTGTTTGCCAACACAATGCCGACAGGGATGGGTTTCGATTATTTCGGCATGTCGTTCCAGGAACAGAAGGCGGCGCAAGGCGTGCCACGCATTGCCATCTTTGGACTTTCGCTGGTTTTTGTGTTTCTGATCCTGGCCGCGCTCTACGAGAGTTGGTCGTTGCCTTTCAGCGTTTTGATCAGCACGCCGGTGGCCGTGCTGGGCGCTTTTCTGGCCCTGTTCGCGCGCCATTTCGAAAATAATGTTTATGTGCAAATCGGACTCATCATGTTGATCGGATTGTCCGCCAAAAACGCCATTCTCATTGTCGAATACGCCAAAACCGAGGTCGAAAAAGGCAAGTCCCTGACCGAGGCCGCGCTGATCGGCGCGCGCATCCGGTTGCGTCCGATTTTGATGACGTCCTTTGCCTTCGTGTTTGGGTGTCTACCGCTGTGGTTCGCGACCGGTTCAGGCGGGATGTCGCGCGAGACGCTGGGCACGGTGGTCATTGGCGGAATGCTCGGTTCGACATTGCTGGGCATATTTATCATCCCGGTCAATTTCTACGTGGTGGAGAAATTGGGGATTCGATACAAGAAGCACCCGCCCGCGCCGCAACCGAAGGGCGGGAAAACATGAGCGCGCCGCGCCGGTTCAAATTATGGCCAGTGATGATTCTGGCGCTGCTGCTGGCCGGCTGCGCCGTCGGACCGGGATACAAGCGGCCGGCAGTCAACGCGCCGCAAAATTTCCGGGGCGACACAACGGGCCTGACCAATTCCCTGGGCGACATGCCGTGGTGGGAATTGTTCCATGACGAAGAATTGCAGGCGCTTATTCGCAGCGCGCTGACCAATAATTACGATGTCCGAATCGCGGCGGCACGAGTGGAACAGGCGCGCGCCATTCTGGCGGAGAACCGGTCGGGCTATTTTCCGCAAATCACCTACCAGGGAGCAGTCGGGGACGGCAGGAACGTTTTGGCGGGCAGCCCGTACCCTTCCGGCGGGCCGCCGGGAATGGGGTACGAGGCGGCCGGGAATGTTTCCTGGGAGATTGACCTGTGGGGGCGAATCCGCCGACTGAACGAATCGGCCCGCGCCCAATTTCTGGCGACGGCGGAAGCGCGGACCAATGTCATGCTCACCTTGATTACAACCGTGGCGGCGGATTATTTTCAACTGCTGGCGCTCGATCAAGAATTGCAGATTGCAAAGGACACCACCAATTCATTCGGGCAGAGCTTGAAGCTTTTTTCCGAGCGCCTGAGCGGCGGCGTCTCCTCTAAGCTGGAAACGGCGGCGGCCGAAGCGGCACAGGCATCCGCGGCCGCGACTGTTCCTGAACTGGAGCGGCAGATTGTGGTGGAGGAAAATCAGATCAGGATATTGATCGGGATGAATCCCGGCCCGATCGTTCGGCACAAGAAATTGCTCGAAGAACTGCTGCCGCCGGAGGTGCCGCCCGGATTACCTTCCGCGCTGCTGGAAAGGCGTCCGGATATTCGGCAGGCGGAGCAATTGGTTCGTTCGGCCAACGCACAAATTGGCGTGGCCAAGGCCGATTTTTATCCGCGCTTCAGTCTGACGGCGCTGTTTGGTCAGGTCAGTCCGGAACTGTCCACGTTCACCTCGGGCGCGGCCAATGCGTGGAGCGCGGCGGCGAATCTAACCGGACCGATTTTCGAAGGGGGGCTTTTGAAAGCGCAATATCGCTACGCTCGCGCGGCATGGGAGGAAGCGGCGCTGCAATATCAATCGGTCGTGCTCAACGCCTTCCAGGAAGTGAGCAACGCGCTGACCGCGCGCGAGCAATTTGCGCGGGAACGCATCGAACAAGCGCGCTCCGTCAAGGCCTACGAGGTAGCGGTGCAAGTGGCCAATGAGCGTTACACTGCCGGGCACGCCAATTATTATGAACTGCTGCAGGAGCAGCAATTGCTCTTTCCCGCCGAAAACGCGCTGACCCAAACGGAACTGAACCAACTGCTGGCCACGGTGCAACTCTACCGCGCCCTGGGAGGCGGTTGGAAGTAATCGCGAACAATGTACGGTTGGCTACGCGGGGTATCAAATTCTGACTATGACAAACCACGACAAAGTTGCAATTGTCACCGGCGGAGGCCGCGGGCTAGGCCGCGCCATGGCGCTGGGCCTGGCCCGCGCAGGCTTCCGCGTGGCCATCAGTGCTGCACGGAGACGTGATGAGATTGAGGCAGTCGCCAGGGAGGCAACGGGGAGTCAGATCGAGCCGATTATGGCCGACGTAAGCAGCGCGACCGACTGCGTCACCCTCGTTCATGAAGTGGAAGCTCGGCTCGGTCCGGTTGACGTGCTCGTCAACAATGCCGGTCGTGGCATGCGGTACATTTCCGAACGGTTTCTGACCGAACCTGCCCGCTTCTGGCAGACAGTCCCGGAGACGTGGCGGATGGTTATCGACACCAACGTGAGTGGTCCGTTCTACATGGCTCGCGCCGTCGCTCCCGGCATGATCGCCCGGGGCTGGGGCCGAATCATCAACATCTCAATGAACCATGAAACCATGCGGCGGGTAATGGGTTTGGTCGTGCTAATATGGTTGCTTCTCACAGGCCAGCGCCTTCGATAGGCTATACCCTCTATTCGCCATAACAATGAGTGCATCAAATTGACTGGCACAGAACAAGTCCTTAAAAGGCAGGATTCCCCTCTTCCCCTTCCGCATTGTCAGAAATTCGTATGCGTTTTTCTTACAATAGGCCCTATGACTTTCCCTTGGCGGCAAACCGGACGCGAAGCTCCTCGGCCTGCTGCGCGAATTTTTTCGGATTGGATTTTTTCAGTCGGGCGAGATTGTGAATTTTCCATTGGATTGCCGACAATTTTTGAAGGTGCGGGCATTTCATCAGATGCCAGTCTGGTGCGCCGGACACTAGGCCGATTAAAAATTGCCGCTGATTGGCGGTCAATTTGGCCGGCAGTTCCTTTTTGAGCTTGGCCCGCACTTTCTGCAACTCGGCCAGTGAAATTGGCTTTTGCGTCATGC
>Ga0224554_1000342_pt1 | contig 40579 bp, 36 predicted proteins | sample 714S22024metaG_FD_180666 | JGI IMG/M metagenome (GOLD analysis project Ga0224554, IMG submission 180666) | Peat soil microbial communities from Stordalen Mire, Sweden - 717 S2 20-24 | ecosystem: Environmental > Terrestrial > Soil > Wetlands > Peat | place: Sweden: Norrbotten County, Stordalen... | reverse complement strand
CCTGTTGCCCAAGGGAGACCCTGGTTCCTTCACCAGCCATCCGCGCTGGCAGCGGATTTTGATTGGACTGGCTGGTCCCTGCGCCAACTTCGTGCTGGCTTTCGTCCTCATGGTCTTCTACTTCGGCTGGATCAACGAGGTCCCTTCGATGGAGGTGAACACCACTGCCGTCGAGTGGGTCACCCCGGGATCGCCCGCCGCGCAGGCAGGCTTTTTGCCCGGCGACCTTCTTACCCGCTTTGACACCGTTCAAAATCCCGATTGGCAAAAGGTCTTCGAGCAGACAAAGTTGAATGCCAATCAGACCGTGCCGGTCACGGTCGATCGAGGCGGCCAGTCACTCAATCTCATGTTGGCTGTGCCGGCCAGCGCCAAGAACGACGACTTCGACCTGGGCGAGACAGGACTGCTGGCTCAATATCTTGCCGGTCCGATTGGCGTACAGGAAGTGCAGCCCGGAACGCCCGCGGAGCAGGCAGGCCTGCGCGCCGGTGACCAGATTGAATCGGTTGACGGCCATGCCTTCCACACGGTTGAGACGCTGGTGGCCTACATGCAGGTGGGCCAGGGAAAGCTTGTCACACTGACCGTTCTGCGCAATGGCGCCACGGTGACCATGGTGGCTCATCCAGCCAAGATGGATGCCTCAGGCTGGAAGCTCGGGTTCGCTCGCGTGCCCACACCCATCCGCGATAACCCTCTGCCGATGACCGCGGCCATCAGCAAGGCCACAGACTACTGCGAAGACAACGCCCTCCTCATTGTTGAAGTGCTGCAGCGCATCTTCGTGCACAAGATTTCGGTGTCTCAACTGGCCGGGCCGGTGGGCATTGCCCGCATGGCCGGCGACGCAGCCGAAATGCAGGACTGGTATCCCAAGTTCGGGTTGGCCGGAACAATCAGCCTCAACCTCGGCATCCTCAACCTGATGCCCTTCCCGATTCTCGATGGCGGCCTGATTGTTCTGCTCATCATTGAAAGCTTCCTCCGCCGCGACATCAGCATCAACGTGAAGGAGCGCATCTACCAGGCGGCGTTTGTAGTCCTGGTCGCGTTCTTCTGCTTCATCATTTTCAACGACGTGACCAAGCTGCCCATCTTCACGCATATAAAGCCGTGAGAACAGTTGTCAGTGATCAGTGGTCAGTTGTCAGTAGGCCCCGGCGGCTCGCGCAGCTGCGGCCAGTGACAACTGAAAACTGACGACTGACCACTCGCTTTTCTGGAGTCCGCTCCATGCCTGTTACAACCCAAGTCCGGGTCCGCTACGCAGAAACCGACCAGATGGGCATCGTCTACTATGCTAACTACCTGGTCTGGTTTGAGATCGGGCGTGTCGAACTGCTACGATCCCTGGGCCTTGCCTACAGCCAGTTGGAGACCGAGCACGAGTGTATTCTGCCTGTGGTTGAAGCTTCCTGCCGCTATCGCTCACCGGCAAAATACGACGATGAAATTCTGATTGAAACCCGGCCTGTGCTTTTGCGCGGCTCGGTCATCAAGTTCGGCTATCGAATTCTGCGCAAGGCGCCAGCAGGGGAACAGCCTACACTGCTTGCTGAAGGCGAAACCGTGCACGTGGTCTGCGACGACCAGTTGAACAAGAAGACGCTGCCTGCTCACTACGCCGTGGCGCTGCGCGCGCTGATGGCCGGATGAAGGCAGCTTTTTGCTGCTAGCGTCTGGCTCCTGGCTTCGGCATGTTGAGATTCAACGTTGTCATGCCCCGATTCACTTTCGCGAAAATTGATGCTTGAGCAATCCACAAGACGTCGGTTTCGATATGCTGTTGGGCATGGAACCGGAACTTGTGACTGCGCCCGAATTGGAAAGTACTCTTGCCGAATTGCTTCGTCTTGAGCCCATCTTTCACTGGCCGCCTTCTGAAATGACACAACCCCATCTTGAAGCCATGACCGCCGCCGATTTCTGGGAGGTGGGTGCGTCGGGACGGCGCTACTCACGCGCCTTTTGCCTCAAGGTGCTTGAGGAGCGGCGTTCGAAGCTTGAGTCCGCAGTGTGGAAGATTCGAGATGCGTGGTGCCGCAGGCTGGCCGGCGATGTGTATCTGCTGACCTATACGCTGCTTCAGGGCGAAGTGCGGCTCACGCGTCGGTCAACGATCTGGGAGAAAGCTGCAAGCGGTTGGCGGATAGTGTTTCACCAGGGGACGGTGGTTGAGCGGTCCTGACTTTTCGCCTGGAAAGCGCTATCTCTTCACGTAGGCAACAGCAAATCCGTCGAGACCTTTCACCCCAACTGTCTGCAATGCAAAGGCGCTCAGGCGCGGATGATTTGCCATCATCTCCATGCAGCGCCGCGTGCCCACGATGTCGGGCTCGCTGCTTTCGCCTTCAATCACATGACCGTGTCGCGCGACGTTGTCCACCACAATCACCGTACCGCGACGCGCGAGCTTGATGGCCCATTTGAGGTACTGCGGGTTGTTTCCCTTGTCCGCGTCGATAAATATGAGATCAAAAGGCCCGCTTCCCACCAGAGCCGGCAAACTGTCGAGGGCAGGTCCCACGCGTATATCCACGCGCGACAGCAGGCCGGCGCGCCTTAAATTGCCGCGGGCCACCTCGGCATGCTTCGCGCTGAATTCGAGAGAAACGATGCGTCCGCCACGGTGCAGCGCGCGCGCAATCCAGATGGTGGAGTAGCCGCCCAGCAATCCAATCTCGAGCACGCGGCTGGCTTGTGTCATCTGCACCAGCACGTGGAGAAACTTGCCTTGCAGCGGAGAAACATCAATGGCGGGCAGGCCGGCTTCCTGGTTGGCCTTGATCGCTGCCTCGAGCATGGGATCGGTGGGCGCAAGCAGATCTGTGAAGTAACGGTCGACCTCGGTCCAAAGGGCCTGTCCGGATCTCTTGCGCGCCATTACTTCTCCCGGGCTACGACAAAGTCCGGCACCCACAGCAGGGCGCGCTTGAACTCAGAGTCAGGAAACGGAGCCAGCGCCTGGCGGCTCTGCTCGGCGTAGCGGTCGGCCACGCTCATCGCGTATTCGACTGAGCCATTGCGCAGCAGGATGTCCTTGATCTGCTGGCGGCTCACGTTCTCAAAGCTGCGGTCGTCCAGGACCCTCTGGATCACCTGGCGGTCCTTGGCCGTTCCGTGGTCGATGGAGTGAATCACGGCCAATGTCGCCTTGCCTTCGCGCAGGTCGCTCGCCACCGGCTTGCCCAGCACCTCTTCGGTAGCGGTCAAGTCGAGCACGTCGTCCACAATCTGGAAAGCCAGGCCGACGGTCCGGCCGTAGGTGGCCAGCCGCGACTCCTCGGCTTCGCTGGCGCCGGCCAGCACCGAGCCCAGGCGCATGGAGACCGAAAACAAGCAGGCGGTCTTGCGGAAGATCAGATCGTAGTACTCGGCTTCAGAGACGGCCTTGCCGAGCTTTTGAATCTGCAACAGCTCGCCCTCGACCATCTGCTGGGTGAGGCCGATCAGGAGTTCCAGCACGCGCAGGTTCTTTTCTTCGAGCGCCACTTTGAAGGCCTGCATGTAAAGCCAGTCGCCGGCCAGCACGCACTTCTCGTTGCCCCAGGTGGTGTTGGCTGAAGGCCGCCCGCGCCGCATGTCCGCGCCGTCGATAATGTCGTCGTGTACCAGCGTCGCGGTGTGCACCATCTCCACCACGGCGCCCAGCCGGACGGATCCCTGGCCCGAGTAGCCCAGCATGTGCGATGCCAGCAGCAGCAGCGATGGACGGATGCGCTTGCCGCCGCCCTCACGCAGATATTCAGCGATCTCGGTAATCGTGCTTACGCCCGATGCGGCGTCGCGGCCCAATTCCTGCTCGATTGCAACGAGGTCATCCCGCAGCAGATCGAAGACCTCTCTCGCCGTCGCTATTGCCAGTGTGCTCAAAGCTGTTCGGATCTCATCCCGATGGTCCCGTCCCGCCTAATTCGTCCGGTAATTCGTAAACTGCAGTTCCAAGCCCATTTCTTTTCCCCGCAGCAGCGCAATAATCGATTGCAGTGTGTCGCGGTCCTTGCTTGAAATCCTTACCGTGTCGCCCTGGATGCTGGCCTGCGCCTTCAGCTTGGAGTCCTTCACCAGGCGCACGATCTCCTTGGCCTTTTCAACCGGGATGCCCTGCTGCAAGGATATCTTCTGGCGCACGCTTTTGCCCGCCGCGGGCTCAACCTCGCCATAGGTCATGTTCTTGAGCGAGACACCGCGCTTGACCAGCTTCTGCGCCAGGATGTCTTTGACCGCTTCAAGATGGTACTCCCCATCGGAGGCAAGCTGAATGGCATCGTTGCCCTCCAGCTTGATCTCGGAGTTCGAAGTCTTCAGGTCAAACCGCTGGTGGACCTCCTTCAGCGCCTGATCGAGGGCGTTGCGGACCTCCTGCATGTCTACTTTGCTCACAATATCGAAAGAATTTTCCTGGGCCATGTTCTACCTATCCTCGAAAACAACCAAACCAAAGGGCTGCTGCATGCAATGCCTGCTGCGTGCAATGCCTGCCGTACGCAGTGCCTCTATCAGTTTCCCACGTCCGGCCTGAGGTCAAACAGTCTCATAAAGTTTTTGCTGGTGGCAAGGGCTAATTCCTGCTCGTCCACGCCCAGGAGCCCGGCCAAAACGCCTGCTGTCTGCGCCACCCAAGCCGGCTCATTGCGCTTGCCGCGGTTTGCCGCCGGGGCCAGCCACGGGGCGTCGGTTTCCACCAGCAGCCCGTCGAGCGGCATCCGCGCGGCCACATCCCGGAGCGGCTGTGCCTTGGGATAGGTGACATTGCCGGCAAATGAGACCAGAAAACCCAGGTCCAGCGACCGGCGCGCCTGGTCCCAACCGGCCCCGAAACAATGCATTACGCCGCCCAGCCCAGTCGGACCCCAGTGTTCGTCGAGGATGCCGAAAAGATCAGTCCAGGCGTCTTCTGTTCCGTCTTTCGGCCGGCAGTGGATCAAGATGGGGCGCTTGCGTGCGGCGGCAATTTCGAGCTGCTGGATCAGGCCTTTGTGCTGCACGTCATGGGGCGCGCCCTCGTGGTAATAGTCGAGGCCGATTTCGCCGCACGCGATCACTTCCGGTTCGCCGAGGAGGCTGTCAAGCTTCTGGAGGGCTGTTTGGTCCGCTTGGTGCGTGTTGTGTGGATAAATGCCTGCGCTGGCATAGAGCCGGGGCAGATTCGGCTTTCCGTTGAACTGGCGGCAGATGTCGAGCGCCTGTCGCATCTCATGTGGCCCCTCGCCAATGCCGATGGCCAGCACGGCGCCCACACCCGCCTCAAAGGCGCGGGACAACATCGCCTCGCGGTCCTGCGCATAGCGCGGGCTGTCGATGTGGGCATGGGAATCGATGAGCAAAAAAGGGGACCTCGCGAGAAAGGGAGAAAAGCTAGGTATTTATTTTATCGGAGTCGCAGACTACGGATGGATTACTGCAAGACCCAGATGCTCTTCGAACGGCTCAAAGTTCCTGTCGCAATGCAACAACTCGAATTCCTCGCGTATGCAAAAGGATGCGGTTAGGCAATCGATCGTACTTCGTATGGTGACGCCCCGCTTCCGTAAAGCCCGGTAGTTGCTCGCGGACCGAACGGCAACCTCCCGGCTGCCGCCCTCGTAAATAGCCAGGTGCCTCAGTACTTCCAGCGTCTCGGAAAATTGTTCATCCTCGCGAATCCCCTGCAGGACCTCGGTCAGAATCAGTGTTGTGATCCCGATGCGGCGTATTTCGAAATTCTGTTCAAGCCAATCTGTTTCGGGCGTCGTGCGATCGGCCAAATAGTCGATCAGGACTGAGGAATCCACAATCACAGCGGCTGGGGTACCGGCCCTGCGCACAGTTTTCTTCATCGGTTTCGGACCCTAGGCAATCCGCCGCGCTTTGGCAGGAGAGGCGCGTTTCGCTGTTTCCCGCGCGGCAATAACCTCTCCATCCGATCCAAACCAGTTGTCGTCATGGCCGCGCCAAACCACCTTACCGCGAAGCTTGCGCAGCAATTCCTGGCCGTGAATTTCAAGCGCTTGTCGCAATGCCCTGTCCACCGCCGCCTTCTTGGTCTCAACACCTAAGGCCTTCATCGCCTGCTTCATCAACTTGTCATCGATGTCGATATTGGTCCGCATACGCCGCGCCTTTCAATGTGTAAGTATGGCACGATTTATGTGTATGGGCAATGGGTCATCTGGCTGATTGAAACTCCAATCAGGACCTACTTCAGCCGTGCGCCCAGCGGAACCTCTTCAAGAAATCCGGCCAGCACCGGCGCGCCGTCGGGCAGAGAGGCTGCGAGCAACATGCCGTTCGACTCCAGCCCACGCATCTTGCGCGGAGCCAGGTTGGCCACGATTACGATCTTGCGGCCGATCAATTTTTCCGGCTCGTAGTGCTGCGCGATACCGGCCAGGATCTGGCGCTTCTCGTAGCCGAGATCGACCTCGAGGCGCAGCAGCTTGTCGGCTTTGGGAACGCGCTCGGCCACCAGAATCTGTGCAACGCGCAGATCGACCTTTACGAAGTCGTCTATGCTGATGTGCTGCGGCTCCGCCACCACGGCTTCAGTCGCAGGAGTCAGCGGAGCGCCCGCAGGCGCTGCAGGCGGCGTCGTGCTCAGCCTCGCACTTTCAAGCGCTGCTGGAACCTGGTGAACCTCGGCCGTAGCGATCGGTTGGGCGGTATCCACTGGCACCACTGTGGTGGGCGTCAGCGTGCCTTTTGCCAGCGCCTCGGCATTTACTTCCGGTGCCGTTGGAGCTACCGAAGGCGACGCCGTCGCTGCTGCCGGCGCCTCGGATTTGCCGCCTGCCGCTTCAATCACGCTCTTGTTGTTCTGATCTTCGATGTTTTGCATACGTTCGACCGCATCCTTCTCCGCGCGGGGAAACAGAGGCGCCGGTTCGCCAAACTTTGTTCCGGCCTTGAGCCCGCCCCACGCGAGGGTTGTCAAAAATGAGTTCTTTGCGGCATCCGCAATCTCGCCCTGTCCAAGCTGACGCCACACCTTCGCCGCCGAGTCAGGCAGAATCGGATACACAAGTCCGGTGATCACTCGAATGGCTTCAGCCGCAGTGGCCAGCACGCGGGCCTGCAGCAGCGCATGATCTGCATCCGAGCGCTCCGGAGGCTTCTTCCACGGAGCGTTCGCCGTCAAGTAGCCGTCGGTCTCCGCCACCAGGAGCCACAGGCTCTTTAAAGCTTCAGAGAAATTCAACTCGTCAAAAGCCGGGCCAAAGGCGCCAATCGCTTGCACAGCGCTTTCGCGCAGAGCCGTCTCGGCATTCGTAAGCGCGCTGGCGTCGGGTACAACTCCTCCGAAATATTTGTGCACCATGTTCACCACGCGGCTCACCAGGTTGCCGTAGCCGTTGGCGAGGTCTCCGTTGTAGCGCTGCACCAATGCATCGAAGCTAAAGCTGCCGTCCTGCCCGAAAGGAATCTCGCGTAGGAGGAAGTAGCGGAGCGCATCGGCGCCCAAGACTTCCTGCACCGTCTCAGCGCGCACAATGTTTCCGCGCGACTTCGACATTTTGCCCTGGTCGAAGAGCAGCCAGCCGTTCGCTCTGACCGAGCGCGGCACCGGAATCCCCGCAGCCATGAGGAATGCCGGCCAGTAGACACAGTGGAAGCGGCTGATTTCCTTGCCGATCAGGTGCATGTCCGCGGGCCAAAATCTCGCGAAGCGCGCCTGGTCCTTGGGATCGTCCGATCCGTAGCCAAGCGCCGTAATGTAGTTGGCCAGCGCATCAAGCCACACGTAGATCACGTGCTTTTCGTCGCCCGGTACCGGGATGCCCCAGGAAAAGCTGGTGCGGCTCACCGACAGATCCTTCAGGCCGCCACGCACGAACGAGATGACCTCGCGCCGGGTCGACTCGGGTCCCATGAAACCGGGATTCGCGTCGTAAAACTCCAGCAGCTTGCGCTCGAAAGCTGAAAGTTTGAAGAAATAATTCTCTTCGCTTACCGTCTCCGTGATGCGTCCGCAATCGGGGCAGGGCGTTCCCGGCGGTCCGTCCACGTAGGCCTCATCGCTCACGCAGTATTGCCCGGTGTACGAACCCTTGTAGATGAAGCCACGCTCGCAGAGCACGGAAAACAGCTTCTGCACGCCGCGCTTGTGGCGCTCTTCAGTGGTGCGGATGAAGTCGTCGTTGCTGATCCCCAGCCGCTCCCACAACCCGCGAAACTCGCCTGAAATGGCAGCGGCAAACTCGGCCGGCGTGCGGCCTGCCTGCTCGGCTGAGCGCTCAATTTTCTGACCGTGCTCGTCGGTCCCGGTCAAAAACCAGGTGTCGATACCCAATGCGCGCTTCCGCCGCGCGACGGCGTCGCACACAATCGTCGAGTAGGCGTGGCCCAGGTGCGGCCTCGCGTTCACGTAGTAGATCGGCGTGGTGAGGTAATAGCGTTCAGAACTCGGAGCTGAATTGTTCATGGATGGGAGTTTGCGTTCAATGCTCCGCTTGCGAGAGCCGGAAGGATCGAGGCTACCTGTCCTCTCTATCTTAAGCTATCGGACCATTGTCACCTCGGCCTAAGGCTGGCTCTGGCGTTGTCTCGAGTTTTCCCGCGTGGCTGGTGGCGGCAAAGCCGCGCCCGCCGCACCGCAGGTGCTAAAATCACCTTGAAAATCAAGGATTTCTGAGGCCCACAGACGTGTATCTGGAATTACAGAAAAGGCTCGGCACCCTTCTCCGCGCCGTGCTCAAAGAAAAGTACGATCTCGAACTCGAGTCGATCCCAATCGAGATTCCGCCCGAGCTTAAATTCGGCGAGCTCTCCACGCCCGTCGCCCTGCAACTCGCGCGCACTCTCCGCAAGGCGCCCAAAGTCATCGCGCAGGAGATTGTTGCTGCGCTTGGGCTCCCCGAGGGCTTTGCCGGATTTGAAGTGGCCGGGGCCGGCTACATCAATGCGCGTCTCGACCGCTCCGTCCAGGTGCACGCGATAGCCGCCGGCGAAACCACGCGCTCCGCAAGCGCCGGGCTCAACGCCATCGTCGAGCACACCAGCATCAATCCCAACAAGGCTGCGCACGTGGGGCACCTGCGCAACTCCATTCTCGGCGATACGTTTGTCCGCCTGCTGCGCGCCGCCGGACAAAAAGTGGACGTGCAGAACTACATTGACAACACCGGCGTGCAGGTTGCGGATGTCGTTGTGGGTTTTCTTCATCTCGAGGGCCACTCGCTCGCCGATGTTCATGCGCTGTTTGAACAACTCAAGCGCGAAGGCACGCGGATCGACTACTACTGCTGGGACCTGTACGCGCGCACCTCGCAGTGGTACGAGCAGGGAAGCGACGAAGAGAAGGCAGCGCGCAAGAAACTGCGCTATGACACGCTGCATGCCCTTGAACAGGGCGGCAACGAGACCGCTGCAGCAGCCGAACTGATCTCGACCGCAGTGCTGCACCGCCATCTTGAAACCATGCTGCGGCTCGACATTGAATACGACTTTCTGCCGCGCGAGAGCGAGATCCTGCACCTAAAATTCTGGGAGGCTGCTTTCGAGCAACTGAAGCTGAAGGGCGTTCTCTACCTTGAGAATGAAGGCAAAAACAAGGGCTGCTGGGTGATGACGCGCCCCGGTGCGGATGTGGTTGAAGGCGATCTGAATGAGGACGCGAAGGTCATCGTCCGCTCCAACGGCACGGTCACCTATGTTGGCAAAGACATTGCCTATCATCTGTGGAAGTTCGGCCTGCTGGGCAAGGACTTCGGCTACAAGCAGTTCTTCACTTACCCAGACCATGAATGCTGGATTTCATCCGTCCAAGGCGAGGAAGAACATCCGCACTTTGGCGCGGCCGCGGCAATCTACAACGTGATTGACGCGCGCCAATCCGATCCGCAGGCCAACGTGATTCAGGCTTTGCGCGGCATGGGTTACACGGAGCAAGCCGACCGCTACACGCACTTCAGCTACGAGATGGTGGCGCTCACGCCTCGTTGCGCCGTCGAGCTTGGATACGATGTGTCTGCCGAAGATCTGGCTCGTCCCTACATTGAAGTCAGCGGCCGCAAGGGCTTCGGCGTCAAGGCAGATGACTTGATTGACAAGCTCATTGCAGCCACGCGCGCTGAAGTGGAAGCGCGCCAAACAGGCCGCGACGAAGCCGAGCGCCAAAAGATCGCCGAGCAGATCGCCATTGGCGCGCTGCGCTACTTCATGCTCAAGTTCACGCGCAACTCGGTGATCGCTTTCGACTTCAAGGATGCGCTGAGCTTTGAAGGCGAGACCGGCCCCTACATTCAGTACGCCGTGGTGCGCGCGCGCAACATCTTTCGCAAGGCCGGCACAACGCCTGAGGCAGTGTTGGCGGAGTTTGGCGCTGCGCATGGCGGGGCCGTGGATTTTGTCAGTGGCGAGGAGAACGAGGATATCTGGGCGCTGTGGCTGCGGGCCGCGCGGCGCACTCTGGTGCTTGACCAGTGCATCGCAAGCTCAGAGCCGGCGTACCTGGCCAAACATGCCTTCCAACTGGCGCAGGAGTTCAACAATTTCTACCACCGCCATCACATTCTAACGGAAGAGGACGCGGCCAGAAAAGCGTTTCTGCTGGCCACCGCTGCCGTCGCGCTGCGCGAACTGGTGATCGCGCTCGAGTGGCTTGGCATCGAAAGCCCTGAGGCGATGTAGCCGTCGCAGGGGTCGCCCGGTTTCTGATCGCACTTCAGACGCAAGCGATCAAAGAATCTGAATCTGCACTTTGAATGATCGCGTCCGATCGCCTGCAAATGCAAAGGCCTTGGTTGTGTCATCCAGGCTGAAGACTCCATTGATGAGCGGCCCCAGATCGAGGCGGCCTGTGGCCACAAGGCGGATTGCCTCGTCGAAGACGTTTCCGTACCGCATCGATCCGATGAGGTTGATCTCTTTCGTCATCAGCTGGTTCATAGGCAGTGGAATGTCCGCCGTGCCCAATGTGCCAATCTGCACGATGGTTGCCCCGGGCCGCGCAAGCTGAATCGCGCTGCGCAATGCCGGGGGCGCGCCTGACGCTTCAAAGACAACATCGAATCCGCCGCCGCTCAACTCCATTGCGCTCTCAATAAAGCCCGTTGCTGAGGGGTCGAGCACCGCATCGATCCCGAGTTCACTCGCCTTGGCGCGGCGCTCGGGCACAATGTCGCTGATGGCCACAGGCGCGGCGCCAAAGGCCTGAGCCGTCATGGCCGCCATCAAACCAATAGCTCCAGCGCCGGTCACCAGCGCGCGCTTCCCTGCAACCGAGCCCGCACGCTTGACCGCGTGCAGAACCACGGCAAACGGCTCGATCATCGCTCCCATGCTTTCGTCCACGCTGTCGGGAAGCACGTGGCACTGGTCCGCCCTCACCAGGACTGACTCTGCCAGTCCTCCGTTGGTCGGCGGTGTTGTGCTGGCGCTGCCGATTGTAATCGTTTTTTTGCAGAGATTGATGCGCCCCGCTTTGCAGTACTCGCATACGCCGCAGTTGCGCGTCGGATTCACGGCGACGCGCTGGCCAGGGCGCAGATGCGCGACGTCATCTGCCACCGCCGTTACTTCAGCCATCACCTCGTGGCCAAGCACAAACGGGCGATCGGGGACAAACGCGGCGCAGTAGCCATGCTCAAAATAGTGAAGGTCAGAACCGCAGATGCCCACGCAGCGATTGCGCAACAGCACCATGCCCGGTTTGATCTCCGGGCTTTGAAACGGCTCAATGCGGATGTCTCTGGGGCCGTACAACACGGCGGCTTTCATGGTTTGGGTCATCGCTATTCAAGAATACTCTGGACCTATGCGACAAGTCTTTCTAAAGATCCCGCGGAGAGATTCGGCACGTCTCAATCTTCGGACATGAAACGTTGCGGATCTTTGCAGGCTGGCTGCTACTAGTCGCGCCGGCGCCGCTGATGTGTGGAGGGAATGTTCATGTCTTCGCGGTACTTGGCCACGGTGCGGCGGGTGAGCTGGATGCCCTGAGCTTTGAGCATCGCGGCAAGCTGATCGTCTGTGAGAGGATGGCGCACATCCTCATCTTCAATCAGCTTCTTCACCTTGCGCTTGAGCACCAGCAAAGGCGTGTCGGCGCCCTCGGGCCCGTTCGAGCCCTCTGAGAAGAAGAAGCGCAGCTCCAGCACGCCCTGCGGGGTGTGCGCATATTTATTGGCCACGGCGCGGCTTATGGTGGAAGGATGAACGCCGATCTCCTCAGCCACTTCCTTGATCATCATGGGCCGCAGCGCTTCAACGCCGACCTCGAGAAACTCCTGCTGACGCCGGACGATCACTTCGCAGGTGCGCAGGATGGTGCTCTTGCGCTGCGCAATGTTGCGCATCAGCTGCATGGCGGAGCGAAACCGCTCCTTCACGTAATCCTTGACTTCCTTTTCGGTGCCTTCGGCCCTCAACATGCGCCGGTAGCGCGCACTCAGGCGAAGGCTGGGCATGTCTTCTTCGTTCATTGACACGACCCACTCCCCGCCTCGCTTCAAAAACACCACGTCGGGCTCAATCAACCGTGTCTGCTCGCGGTTGTAAAGCCGGCCCGGCCTGGGGTCGAGCGTGCGGATAAACTCCATGCCCGCGTGGGCTTCTTCCACGCTCAACTGCGCCGCGCGCGCCAGGTCTTTCAGGTCGCGCTTCTGCAGCAGATGCAAATGGCGGTCCACAATCTGCGCCGCCACCTCCATTGCACGCCGGCGGTCTTCAAGCCGCGCCTCGGCCTCGGCCTTCAGGCCGCGATGCAGTTCCTCTTCGGCTTCCACTGGACGCTTTGCGTAAAGTTGGCTGAACTCTTGCTGCTGCGCCGACACCTGGATCATCAGGCACTCGCGCAAGTCCCGCGCTCCCACGCCGGCCGGGTCAAGATGCTGCACCAAGTCGATCGCGTTGCGCACCAGCTCAAGCGCCGAGGTCAAATCGTGATGGCCGTTTCCGCTGGCCTTCTCGCCCACTGTGACTTGGCTCAGGGCCGTGGCCAGCTCTTCCTCGGTTGCTGCCAGGTAGCCGTCTTCATCCAGGTTGCCAATCACCAGCTCGGCTGCTGCGTGAGCCGCCGCGCTCAGGCTTAGAGCTCCCAGTTGCCACGCCAGGTGATCGGACAAAGTCGTAGGTTGGGAGAGAAAGTTCTCAAACGAGGGCTTCTCGCTGTCCTCGTACTCCGGCTGGGTACGATAGCCCGGGTCAAGATAATCCTGGAAGTACGATCCAAAATCGACTTCCTCGAATGGATCCTTCGGTGCTGCCACCGGCTCTTCGGCTCGAATTTCGACGCGATCCAGCCGTTCATTGCGTTCCTCGCGCCCCGCAACCTCATCCAGCATGGGAACCGATTCGTCAATCTCTTCCAGGACGGGATTCTCCACCATCTCGGCATCGATCATCTCCTTCAGCTCAAGCTTGTTCAGGGCAAGAACGCTCACCATCTGCATCAGGCCCGGAGTCAGGACCTGGCGTTGCGACACTCTTAACGTCAATTTTGGTTGCAGCAACGCCATAAATGGGACTCTTTACCGTTGTGACTCATTGCGAGTGTAGCCGTGATGGAAAAATCTTAACGGAAGGAATGCCTCAAATCGAATCACCAATTCGAGTCATGAGTGCCGAAATGGGCCATAGCCCATCCCGAAATTCCCACCGCAAACCTGTGTCGCAGGTCATTGCCTCGGGAAATCTGTGGATTTCCTTCAGGCCTGGTCCACAAAACCATCAAAGCAGGCTTCCGGCGTTCCATGCAAATGGCTCTAGCCCAGCGAAAAGCCCTCGCCAAGATAGACGCGCCGAACCTCCACGTCGTTGCCCAGTTCCTGAGGCGTCCCTGCTCGAAAGATCTTCCCCTCGGCAATAATGTACGCCCGGTCGGTTACGCTCAAGGTCTCACGGACATTGTGGTCCGTAATCAGCACGCCGATGCCCCCGGCTTTGAGGTCGAAGATAATCTTCTGCAGTTCCAGCACCGCAATGGGGTCAATGCCGCTGAAAGGCTCATCCAGCAAAATGAAATTGGGCTGAATGCAAAGCGCGCGTGCGATCTCAACGCGCCGCCGTTCGCCGCCTGAGAGCGCATAACCCCGGGTGGTGCGAATATGGCCCAGGTTCAACTGACTAATCAGACGCTCGGCCCTGCCTCGCCGCTCGCGATTGCCAAGCGGCTGCGCTTCAAGCACGGCCAGGATGTTCTCCTCTACCGTGAGCTTGCGAAAGACGGATGGCTCCTGGGGCAGATAGCTGATGCCGAAGTTGCGCGCGCGCAGATACATCGGCAGCCGCGTAATGTCGTTGTCGTCCACGCGCACTACGCCGGTCTCAGGCGCCACCAGGCCCACGATAATGTAGAAGCTGGTTGTCTTGCCGGCCCCGTTCGGCCCCAGCAGTCCCACCACCTCCCCACGCGAGATCTTCAGGTCAACTCCGCGTAAAACCTGCCGTCCCTTGTACGTCTTGCCGATTCCTTCGGCGATCAGTGTTTCCATTTATCTCTGGGTCTCGCTTCTGCCCTCACCCTGGCGCACCGTGGTCTCCGTCCTGGTCTCGTGTCCCCCGCCTTCGATACTGACGCTATCATCGCGACTATCGAAAATCAAAGCCTCGCCGGTTACATTGCCGCGCGCCGCATCGGTCATGCGCGGCGGCGCGGCGGGCGTTCCCGTCAGCACATACTCCCCGTTGCTGCCCGTATAGGTCAACTGCTCTCCGGTCCCGCGCCGTCCGGGGGAACTCAGCACCACGTGGCCGCTGGCCGTCATGCGTTCCACCTGCCCCTGCGGGGCATCTTTGCCCGCGTGTGCGCCGGAAGGCAACAGATACAACTCAACCCGGTCCGATATCGAGGTTGCCGTGCCCGTCTCCGCAACCACCGGTCCCATCCCGCCATCCACCATGACCGCCTTGCGCTCGACGTCGGAGTAGTCAAGCTGGCCGCCGTGCACCCTGATGACCGAAGGCGTCGAGGACTTCGCGCCGGAAACCCCGCTCGCCTTGGCGCCCGGGGCTTGAGTTGCATCCAGCCCTCCCGCACTCAGCAAGACAACGCGCACTGGCTCGGCCGCTACCGTGCTGCGCGAAACCAGGCTCTTGTGGTCGCGATCAAGAACAATCACCGGGCCCTCAATCGAGTTGGCCTGCTGCCACAACCGCGCGTGGCCGGTAAAAACAGCCTGGTTGTTGGCGCGCTGCAACTCTGCCTGCTGTGCAATGGCGTGCGCCGGGCCCTGTCCTCCAAGCGCCATGTTGTCTTTTGCCGCGCCCTGCCCGTTCTTTCCAGCGGCCTGTCCCTTGTTGCTTGCGTCAAGCCAGGTCGCCTTTACGTTTCCGCGCGCCAGCGCATTACCCGACTCCTGCGACACATCGAACTTGTCGGCGGTCAATTCGATTGCGCCGTCTTGAACCCGCGGGTTCACCGTCAGGTGCAGCCACTCACCTGCGCCCTCATAAACGGCCTTGCCCGCCGTCGCTCTCATCTGGGCTGGAGCAGGTGCAGCGGGCTTTGCCGCAGGTGTCTGCGTCAGCACTACGTGCCCATCCAGAACCGCCTGCTCGATCTGGGCAGCGCCGCCGAGTCCCACTTTGGGTGCGTCTGTTTTTTCGGCGCCTGGCGCAAAATGCGCCTGCAGACGGTCGCCGCTCGCAGTCTGCCGGGATCCGGTTGCGGTTGTTTCCTCAATGCCCGCATGACCCACGCCCGTCATCGCCGTTAATGCCGAGTCAGGACCAAACTCGCCGCTCACTTCGTCTGCCACCAGCTTTGACGGAACTGGAGCGGCTTTGCCGCGCTGGCTCTCGCCTGTAATCACCACGCCGCCATTGCCATGAATGGTGGCCGGCTCAACCTGCCCGCCCTTCACATTCCTGAACTCCACATCCGTCACCGGCGCGCGCCACGTGCGGAGGACGCGCATCGGCTCGGGGCCGCTCCGGGCCGTCGCTGCCGTCATCGTACGGTCTTCGCTCGTCATCTCCACGCTGCGCTCCAGGTGTGCATGCCGCAACTGCCCCTGGTTCGTGAATTCCAGCTCCGCCGCTGGCGAGTTGCCGTGGATCTGCCGGGTTCCTCTCGCCGAGTCCAACCGCACGCCACCCTCAAGGTGACCGTGCCTGGGCTGGTTGTGCTCATCAAAGTCCATCGAACCAGTGGGCGCCGCCACGTGTCCCCCGGTGGCCGTCGCCAGCGTAAAGCCGTTTGTTGCATCCAGCCGCACGGCTGACCCATCCTGGCGAAAGAGAATCTTCGCCTCGGCAGCGGTTGCCTCGCCGCCGCGATAATCCGCCGTGGCCGCGTGCATCCGGCACAGCAGGTCGTCGCGGTCAAACTCCGCGTGCTGCGCGTGAATCTCAACCGGGCTGGCTCCGCGCCGCGTCGTCAGCTCCACCGCGTGGTCCAGAATCAACACGCCGTTCTGCGAGTCGTACGTGGCGCCCATCGAGCTACCCTCGCCTTGGGTCATCTGGAAATCCACGCGCGCATTGGTCGTCGTCACGCCGCTCTTGTAGTCGAACGTCAGCCCGCTGGTCTTGATGTGGATTTGGCCCTTCTCGGCGGTCTCGGCGACCGAAGCCAGCGGTTTGGCAATCGGTTTCTTGTCGTTCAAAATCTTGCCCGGTATCGCCTTGGGCGCAACGGCCGGAGCCACGCCCGGGCGCATCATCGTAATCTCCACCGGCCCGGCCGCTGTCGCCGTGTTGTTCTCCTGGTCGTACTCGAACTCGTCGCCTTCGATGCGGTCCAGCCGGCTGCCGTCTGCTCCGTAGAGCTCGATCTTCACATCGTGCAGCAGCGCGTGATTGTTCTTGAGCTCTACCACCTTGGATGCGTGAATCTTGAACTGAGAGTGCGAGCCCAGCGCGTGGGAGTACGTCACTCCATTGGCTTCCTGCTGGATGTCGATGCCCAACCTTTTGGGGAGCTCGCGCACGTTGAACTGGCGCCTGTACTTGGCCACAACCAGAAACACGCCCAGCGCCGCCACCAGCAATACCCCTGCTGCCAGCACCAGCGTCCGCAGCCATTCGATGGTCAGTCGCACGCCTAGTTCCCCGATCCCAAACTCGCCCTCAGCCGCAGTGCCAACCTCTGCGCCAGGCTTTCACCCAGCTCGCTCCACAGCAGACGCGCCGTCGCCCCGGACGCCTTCTCGATTCCTGCCGTCAGTTCCACCAATTGGCGCACATTTTCTTCCACGTGCCGAGCCGCCACGGAGTCCAGTTCCAGGTCCTCTTCAAGAAACGGCGTGTCCGTGCCAAAGTCCACGCGAATGTGCCCGTCCGCTTCGTAAGCGCCCTCGTCAAAGAGTGGACCAAAGCCCGTCACCCGAACCAGCCGCGGCTCCCGCACCCATCGGGAGTCCAGCTCGCCAGCGGTTTCATGCTCCCAAAGGCTCCAGCCAATCTGGAACTCGTAAGCATAGTCGTCGTGCAGCAGCTCCAGCGCCTCTTCCACGGCCACGCGCGGCTCAGCGCCCAGGGGCTGCTTTTGCCCGGCGACAGCGTCGGGAATCGAGCCCACCCGGCGACCGTAAATCTGCTGGAAAACCGGTGGCTCGCTCCAGCTCACAGGCCAAACTGTAGCCGAGTAGACGCGCGCCTCGCCGCCATGCCCGGCAAAGGCCCCCAGCACCGCCGTCAGCTTGTCGGACATCATTGCCAGACGCAGATTCGGGTACCACAGACTCAGATAAAGCGTGTCGGCCATCTCTCTTGATTGTAGACGTGTGGGCAGGGCTTCCGATTGCACCGAATGGGTGGGTAGCGCCGGCCTCCAGAAGCTGTTACGAAACCCCGCTGAAACCTTGTCTTGTAACAAGGGCACGGCTTTAGCCGGGCCGTAACCAACGCAAAATCAACGAGGGCTTCAGCCCCTGCCATGGCCCCATGTCGAAAAAACTCCGTCGCCGGCGAGTTTCGTAACAGCCCGTCCAGGTCGGCTGTCCTGTGGGCCGCCTGGCCCACAGATCGCCACTGGCTATATGACCGTTATCCCCAAAAATTGCCGGGAAGATTTACGACGATCGGCTCAGACGAACTGCGGATCACGACCCAGCGGAAGGGCACATCGCCGGACGGATTGACCTCCCGATGCGGGAGCCACGCCGGCACATGCAGGAAGTCTCCGGCGCACACTGTGGCCGAGTGCTCTCCGTGCTCGCCCCACTCGACGAGGGCCTCGCCTTCGAGAACATAGACGACGGTTTCCTGCGAGCCGTGGTGATGTATCCCGGTGCGGGCTCCCGGTTCCACCAGAAACGTTCCGCCCCAAAGGCCGGAACGGATGCCCAGTTCTGTGCAGATAGCCGCGTGCCGCAGCGACCCCGGTGTCTGTGAGGTTGCCGGGCTGAACTGCTGCGGACGAACGACACTGACGGTAGGGTTGGGCGTAGATGAGTCGCCTTGGGGTGAGTCGCCTTGGGGTGAGTCGCTTTGGTTCATGCGGAGCTGACTCCTCTTGATGGGGCGTAGGCCACGGTTGCGCCTATCCGGTGACCATCTCGCTGAAATCTGCGATTCCCGAGAAATTGCGAAGAACCTCGTCAATGAGTCCCAGGTGCGCCCCGCGCACCGTCTCATCCGGATCGAGCACCATCACCTTGTCAAAGAACGCGTCCACCGCCGGTCGCAGCGTGGCAATCAGCGCCAGCGCCTCGCCGTACGAGCGCACCTGCCGCAGCGAAGCCACTTCCGGCGCCAGCGCGGCTGCCGAGTCCGCCAGCCTCTGCGCCTCCGCCGACAGCGTCACATCCTTCGGGGACCCGAGCGCAAACTGTTTTTCCTCGGCCTGCCGCAGAATGTTCTTGATCCGCTTGAATGCCGCCGAGATCGCAGCAAAGTCTTCCGACCCTCGTACGGCCGTCAGCGCATCCGCCCTGGAGATCGCGTCGCGCACATCGTTCGCGCCCGCAACCAGCACCGCGTTCACCACGTCATAAGCAAAGCCGCACACGTCCTTCAGATAGAAGTGCAGCCGCTCACGCAGAAATGCTGTCACCAGGTCCCGATTGGAGCCTTCAGCGCCGCCCGCCTCCACTACCTCGGCCAGGGTCAACTGCAACTTCGACTCAGCCAGAATCTTCACAATCGCATTCGCGGCGCGCCGCAGAGCAAATGGGTCCTTTGAGCCCGTGGGTGCATTGCCAATGCCGAACATGGCGGTGATGGTCTGAATCCTGTCCGCAAGGCCCAGCACCTGGCCTTCGACAGTTGAAGGAATCGCGTCTTCAGTCGATGCCGGCCGGTACTGGTCGTAGATGGCACAGGCGACCGTCTCGCCCAACCCCTGCGCCCGCGCGTAGAGGCCGCCGATCACGCCTTGCAGTTCGGTGAACTCCTTCACCAGCTCGGTCGTCAGATCGGTCTTCGCCAGCTTCACCGCGGTCTTCAACCGATAGGAATCGAACTTCACGCCGTAGTCGCTCAACAGCATCCGCGCCAGCCTCTCGGCCACCGCGAGATTTTCTTCTGTCTTCCAGTGGTAGCTGCCCAGCTCCTTCTGGAAGGTGACAGACTTCAGGCTTTCCACGCGCTCGGCCAGCGGCGTCTTCTGGTCGACTTCCCAAAAGAACCGCGCATCCTTGAACCGCGCCCGCAGTACCTTCTGGTTGCCGTGACGAATAGTCGCTTCGCCCTCGGCGTCCACCTGGATATTCAGCACTGTCAGAAAATGCGGCGCCAGCTTGCCGTCCGCGCCTTCTACGGCAAAGTATTTCTGGTGGTCGCGCATCACCGTCACCAGAACCTCTTCAGGCAGCGCCAGGTACTCGGCCTCAAAGTCGCCCAGCACCACCGAGGGCCACTCGGTCAGGTGCACCACCGTCTCCACCAGCGCTTCATCCTCGCGCCAGCGCGCGCCGGCCACCGTGCGCGTCGCCTTGTCCAGTGCTTTGCGGATCGACTGCCTGCGCTCCGCTACGTCGGCAACCACAAACGCCTTGCGCATTACTTCAACGTAACTCTTCGCCAAAGGTAAAACCACGGAGTGGTCGCCGTGCAAGATGCGGTGCCCACGGCTTGCATTTCCGGCCGCGATCCCCGCAATCTCCAGCGGCACAACTGCCGAATCCAGCAGCGCCACAACCCAACGCACCGGCCGCACAAACCGCTCCGGCTTGCCCGCGCGCCAATACATGTTCTTGGCCCAGTAAATCCCCAGCACTTCCTTTGGCAATTCCGATGCCAGCAACTCCTGGGCCGTGCGGCCGGTCTTCTTCACCGTCGCGCCCACATACTCGCCCTTGGCCGTCGTCACTTTTTCAAGAGCCGCAACCGGCACGCCGGCCTTCTTCGCAAAGGCCTCGGCCGCCGCCGTCGGAGCACCATCTTTGAAGGCAACCTTCCACGACGGACCAGTCAGCTTTTCCTCCGTGTCAGCCTGGCTGGCCAGCACGTCCTCCACCAGAACGGCGAGGCGCCTGGGCGTGGAGTAGGAGGTCAGCTTTGCGCCCGGCCCCAGCAGCCGCTCGCGCGACAGAAGGTCGTTTACGCGCCGGCCCAGTTCGGCCTCGGCTCCGGCAATCATGCGGGCGGGAACTTCTTCCAGCCCAATCTCAAGCAAAAAATCAGCCATTGGTTCTTTCTCTTTGGATACGGTGGTTAGCTAGCTTCTAGGCGGCTTGTTGCTGGGCGTAGATTTTGGCCACGCCCACCGCGAGGTTCCGGATGCGACCGATCATGCCCACGCGTTCGGTCACGCTGATCGCTCCACGCGCATCCAGAACGTTGAACAGGTTGGAGCACTTGAGCGCCAGCTCGTAGGTCGACATCAGTGGGAACCGCCGCTTCTCCTGCGCGGTCGCGTTCTCATCGGCAAGCACCGCATTGCCCTTTGCCAGCAGCGCCTGCGCTTCAGCCTCGTAGCTGTTAAAGTGCTCCCAAAGCCGCGGTACATCGGCTTCTTCAAAGTTGTAGACCGAGTATTGCAGCTCTTCGGTCAGCCGCACGTCGCCATAGGTTACCGCGGCGCCGGTCTCCGGATCGCGCGCCCACACGACGTCATACACAGAATCCACATCCTGCATGAAGGCGCAAAGCCGTTCCAGGCCATACGTCAGTTCTGCGCAGATGGGATCCAGATCCAGTCCGCCGCACTGCTGGAAATAGGTGAACTGGGTAATCTCCATCCCGTCCATCATTACCTGCCAGCCCACGCCCCATGCGCCGACGGTCGGGCCTTCCCAGTTGTCTTCTTCAAACTTCAGATCGTGCTTCGAGAGGTCGATGCCGATGGCCTCGAGCGATTGCAGGTAAAGCTCCTGCACGTTGACCGGTGGCGGCTTCAGGATCAACTGAAACTGCGTATGCCGGAACAGCCTGTTGGGATTCTCGCCATAACGCCCGTCAGCCGGCCGGCGCGAAGGCTGCGCATAGCCCACGCGGTAGGGCTTTGGCCCCAGCACCCGCAAAAATGTCTCCGGCGCCATGGTGCCCGCGCCCACTTCAACGTCATAGGGTTGCTGCAGCACGCACCCGCGCGCCGCCCAGAACCCCTGCAGGCGAAAAAGCAGTTCCTGGAATGTAAGCGGAGCAGTCTGAACAGAAGACGAAGTAGTAGCTGGCGGCACAGGCAAATCTCTCTTGAAAAGGAGTCAGCAGAACTACTCGAGATTCTACCAGCCGGGCTGGATCACGGCTCCTCGAGCGGCGCCTGCGCTCCAGCTCCGTAATGCTTGTTCGACCGCTTTTCGAGCCAGGCCAGCCCGGCAAAGATTGGAATCAATTCGACCGTGCACATTCCTGCAATTGCCCTCCCTGGTACCCAGTGTGTCCCCCACGGCCACCCTACTAGAGAAAAGATGGCGATTTGAGTCGCCATTACGAGCAGGATGACAGCCCAGAACCAGAATCGTCCTCTCAACTCCCAGAAGCCCCAGATTGTGAACGCTGGAATGAGAATAGTGATCCAGGCGGGCCAGTAGAGTTGTAGTACTTCGAAGTGATCAAGAGCCAACGCAAAAAAGAACGAAAGAACCATTAGGCCGAGCATGGTGGACCAGCGAAGCCTCTTATGCTTCATCCGCTTTTCAAGTGTAGTCGGGTGCTTGTGTTCGTCGCCGTAGCTCGGTCGTTGCTTTCTCAGCTTTTCGGGGTCAAGTCCGCGCTTCGCAACTTCCTTGTCGAGCGCTGCGCGGGCTTCGGGAATCAGAGTTCGACGCCCACGAAGCGCGCGCGCCAACTCCCCATCCACCATCTGCGCATAAGTCTCTTCAAATCTCTGCTCATTCATGATTCAGAGAACCAACAGGTCACATGTGCCCAGGTGAATTCTAAACTTTAAGTATCTGACATTCGATCGGCTGCGGGTACCGACCAGCGAATGTTCACTCAGGGCTGAAGGAACCGGCGCAGCCTGTCGCCCACCTGTTCATGGCTGAGGATTTCGCCGCTCGCCAGGGCCGCCTCACCGCGTTTCACTGCGGTCATAAAGCGGTCTTCTTCCTGGAAGTATCTGGCTACAACATCCCGCACCGCCTCGTCCGGGCTCTTGCACTGCTGAGCCGCATACTCCGCCAGCCGCGCTTCCATATCGGGACTGAATTGGACTTCCATGCGTTCCAGTGTAAGTCAATCCGCAATGCCCGACAACGCTCATCAGGGTCAGCTTCGGATGGATTGCACGGACCACAGTCTCGGACGATTCCCCCTCAGCCTCCCAGCCGCCCCAGCGCCTCGGCCGTTTTCAGCTTGCGTTCCAGGTGCCGTTCCAGCGACTGCAGCGCAAACCGCCGCAAATCCGTCCCCCGCCGCCGCGGCCACGACTCCCCTGCAAAGGCCGAGGCAGGCGCTCGCAGCATACGCTGCGCCAGTTGCCACGAGTCGGCCGAAAGCAGGTTGCCGCTCCCGTTGCGATGTGCGGCGCAGAACAGCCCGTCGTGATAGCTGCTGAATGAAATCTCCGCCGCCTGCAGCGTCTCGCCGCAGGCTGTGCAGTGCGCAATGTCAGGCAACAGGCCTACCAAGCGCGTCATCCAAAGGGAAAAATACGTGAGCGGCATCCAGCTCTGTTCCACCGTGGTCTGCTCCAGCACTGAGACCAGCAGCCGGAAGACCGTCTCCTGCGGATCGTGTTCGGGCAACACCTCGTCCAGCAGTTCGGCATAAAAACTCAGCGCCGTCATGCGCACCGCGTCCACGGGGTCGGCGAGGGGAGAGCGCACAATCTCCAGCTGATCCAGCCTGACCAGTTCCTGCCTCGGCCGCTCGGCAAACCAGGCCCGGGCCAAGGTCATCGGCTCCAGGGCGCCTCCGAACCGTTTGCGGCTCTTCAGCGCCGCCTTGGCCACGCCCTTCATCCGCCCGTAATCGCGCGTAAAAAAGCTCACGATCAGGTCGGACTCATGCACCGGCCAGGTGCGCAACACCACCGCTTCTGAGGTCAGCACACTCATTCGCTTCTATCTTCGCACCAATGGTCCACCAAGACTTCCGGGCGGGGAAGGGGCGTTGCAAGCACGGAACATAAATGTAAGGAATTCGATAGAATGCAGGGAATTGTTACAAAAGTAAGGAATATTTCAAAAAGTAAGGTATACTGGAAAAGGAAAGGAAACACCATGCCGACGGCGACGGTTACATCGAAAGGCCAGATTACGATTCCAGTGAAGGTTCGGGAGGCGCTTGGGCTGAAACCTGGAGTCCGGGTCGACTTTTATAAGAACGCTGACGGAGACTTTGTCTTGCGGCCGAAGACGGGCTCCATCATGGAGATGAGGGGGTGTCTGGCCTACGCTGGTCCGCCGATGACAATCGAGGAAATGCATGAGGCAATTCTCGATCACGCAGCCGAACTGGACAGGGCAACGATGAGTGATGCGGTGGAAAGCAAGTCGGATGGAGAAGCCGCTTGACCGGACTCGATACCAATGTCCTGGTGCGGTTCTTTGCGCAAGATGACCCGGATCAAAGCTCAAAAGCAGATGAGGTCATGCGATCTCTGACGGCCGAAAGCCCGGGGTTTGTGGGTTTAGCGGCACTTTTGGAACTAGCGTGGGTGCTTGGCAGCAAGCATCGCTTCGATCCAATAAAACTTGCCAGGGCTATCGATCAGCTTCTCTTGCAGGAGGAAATCGTGGTCGAGCAAGCAGCGACGGTCGAGTCGGCTCTCCGGCTTTACCGCAACGGCCGCGCCGACTTTGCGGATTGTCTGATTTCAGTGTCCGCGCAGGCCGCAGGTTGTAGGAGGACAGTGACTTTCGACCGCAAAGCCGCCCGCGATGCGGGTATGGAACTGCTGGCGTAAGCCCACCATCCTCATCTTGAAGCAGCCATGCGACTTAAGCGCTAACCCGCGATTCACGCGGGGTTTTCCACGGGTCTACCCCGCAAACAGCCCCATTTTCCGTCCCATTTTGTACAACCTTCTCAATCGGCTTCAGGCTACAATGACCTCAGAGGTTCCAAATGCCTTCCGCAATGGTCACCTTCAACGGACGGATTACGCTCCCCAATGACGTTAGAAAACAGCTCGGACTCAAAACGGGCGACAATATCGAGTTTGTCGAAATCGAAAAGGGTAGATTCGCCATTTGCCCGCGCCCTGCAGTTGAGCCCAGCCAGGTTTCCCCCTTTACAGTGAGCACCCCGGAGATTGGACGCAGCGCGGGAGTCCGCGAGCTCAAAGAAGCAATTCAGTAGACTGTCATCCTTAAGATTTGTCTAATCGGCCGCGGCAATCGCTGCCGGTGCGGTCGAATTGTCTCAATTCGACCCTGAGCCCTTCTTCGTTCGTGGCCGTCGCCGGCACGCCCGGCCGTTTTGTCCGCCTTTATTTTGTCACAACCCTGAAGACACGAACGCGCATCCTGCGGGTCGCAGGGTGCGCGTTCAGTGGTATCGGAAAGATCGGTGCGATCTGCTCTAGCTGCCTTAGCGGCCGAAGTGCGTCGCGTTCTTCTCGGTAAAGTGAGCCCACTTCTCCGGCAGATCATCCTGTGCGAAGATGGCTGAGACTGGGCAGGCCGGAACACAGGCGCCACAGTCGATGCACTCGACCGGATCGATGAACAGCTGATCGGATTCGCCGAAGCCGTCCTCGTCCTTCTTGGGGTGGATGCAATCGACAGGACATGCGTCTACACAGGCGGTGTCCTTTGTGCCGATACAGGGTTCTGCAATGATATAGGCCATCTCAAGTTTCTCCGGGGAACTTAACTGCTCGTCGCTGATAGTAGCACACCAGCCCCACTCGAAAAACCCATCTCGACAATCGAGTTTTGCGATGCGGGAATCAGGAGACTATCGTCCCCTTTCGGCACGCAGCTTGGCAAATTCCTGCGGCGTGGGAATCGGCGAAAGCCCACGCCCTGCGAACATCTCCTTGAACAACTCCACCAGCTCTCCCTGGATCAGTCCGTTTGAAGCCAGCACCTCGCGGCTGTCCAGTTTGAAGGGGTTTCCGGCAAAGTCAGTGACCCGTCCGCCAGCCTCTTCCACCAGTAGAATTCCCGCCGCCGTGTCCCATGGATTCAGGTTGAATTCCCAGAAGGCTTCAAGCCGGCCCGAGGCCACATATGCCAGGTCCAGCGCGGCAGATCCCGCCCGCCGCACACCGTGCGAGCGCAGAGTGAATTCCTGGTAGAAATGCACATTCGGGCTCGCGTGCCGTTTGCGGCTCGGAAAGCCCGTCGACAGAAGCGCCTCTGCCAACTCGGGCACGCGTGAGACCTTTATCGGCCTGCCGTTCAGTCGCGCGCCCTGTCCCCGTTCCGCGGTGTAGATCTCATCGCGCAGCGGGTCGTAGATCACCGCGGCAACCAGCGTTCCGTCCTCGTCCTCGGCCTTTCCCGCAGGCCGCTGCTCCAGGCCCATTGAAACGCAGAACTGAGGAAACCCGTGCGCAAAATTCGTGGTCCCGTCCAGCGGATCCACGTACCAGCGGAACTCTCCCTGCATTCGCTCGCGCGTGCCCTCTTCGCCATAGATGCCGTGATCGGGAAACGTCTCGCCCAGCCGGGTTTTGATCAGTTTCTCCACCGTCCGGTCGGCCACCGTCACCAGGTCAACGTCGCCCTTGTACTCGGTCTCAACGCCCTGGGCAAAAAACTCGCGCAGCTTGGCACCCGCCTCGCGCGCAATCTCTGTAGCCTTGGGAACCCATACCAGATGTTGCTCAGCTGGCGAGCCGTTGCTCGCGGGGCTCACGCGTGCTCCTCGTGAGCGGGCAGGCCCAATCCCGAGCCGGCACGCGGCGAGCGCCGCTTGCCCTGCTCGCTGATGGTGCGGATCTGGTGCTTGTAGATGAAAAGGTTGGGCAGCCCATCGCGCGTCAGCCGCAGCATGGCGTCGTCGAAGTATTCAATCCAGCCGCGCACGGTCTCGCCGTCTCGCAGCTTGATGGTCACAATCACCTGGCGGTCGCTCAATGAACGTAAATAAAGAGCTTCCTGGCCGGTTTCGCCCGGCGGAGGGGTCTTGGAACGGCGGCGTGAAGACAAGGGCGAAGTCATCATTCCATTTTAGATGCGTTTTCCGTTCCAGCGCATTCAATCGCCCTGCACCAGCAGTCTGGCCGGCTGCGCGGGGCTCTCCACTGCCGTCGATCGAGGCGCTTACGGAGCGAGGCGGCGAAGAGAAACTGCGCTTGTACCTGGGAAGTCTGAGGGCATCGAAAATGTCACCGGCCTTCGCGCCAACCATTCCAACGCCCGCGGAATGATGGTCTGGACCGCGGCATCGCGCAGGCCCGGTGGGTCGACATCTCCCGGCCAGACATGGCCGTAGGTCGCGATGTAGACACGCCCCTTGCCATAGGTTGTCGTCCACTCGACTGGCCACAGCAGGCCCAGTTTGGGATTGGAGTCCCGCGCATAGGCCAGCACCTGCAAATGCTCGGCTGGGCCGCGCGCATAGTAGTAAACTTCCATGTCGGCTGAGAGCCACGCCCGCGGCATACCGGCATGGATGGGATCGTCGCCGAGCCGCGTCACCAGCACGTCTTTGCGCTGGCCATGGGCTGTGCCGAGGCCTTCGCCTGCGGGAATGCGCACCAGTTCACCGGAATCGCTGACACGAATTGCGGTGCCATAGCCGGCATCGCGCCAGCTGAGCCCGACCATCTGCTCATATTCCTTCCAGCCCACAAAGGCGTTTTCCGCGGCGTGATAGATGTAAACGCCTCCGCCCTTGCGCACGTACGCCGCGAAGTCACGTTTCACCGGTTCCGGCCAATCCGGTTTTGGTTTCAATCCCTGCAAAAGGCCGTTGTCGCCGTTTTCGTCGCAGGTCTGGATCACCACATCGTAATCGGCAAACCGCGGCCGCCACGCCTGCCAGGCGGCGGAGCCAGTCTCCACTGGCGCCGTGCTCTCCGCGACGTCAAATTCGCCTGCCGCCTGAAGAATGCCCCGCAGAAGCTGCGTGGTCTGCCGCCAGTCGTGGTTGCTGAATCCATCCACAATGAGGACGCGGATTTTTCCGTGGCTGCTTTTGCCAAAGCAGGGAAGTGCACAGGCAAGCAGAACGACGAGCACGCAAAGAAGGCGCCGATGTTTCATGCCGTCAGGTTACAGCAACCGGCTTCCGATAGGAGGGGTCAATCTTTTGCGGCCCGCGAATCCCCGTAGTACCCTGTCTTGTGCCGCACGTCGAAGTCCGTGGCCGATGCCCGTGGCACCGTCACCCGAATCCGGTGGAAGATCCGTCCCGGTTCCTGGTTGTGCGGATAGTAGCCCAGCAGATATTGCGTCCGCAGATCGTCGCTCACCTGCTTGAAAGCCGCATCGAGGCCCCCATCCCCCACATAAAAGTACTTGCCGCCGGTCTCCTCTGACAGTGTGATCAGTGCATGTTCGCCGCCTGTGTCGCGTCCGGCGCTGGCCTCAATCGGCACGTCGATGAGCGAGTAGATCATGACTTCATTGCGCAGCGCCTGTTCCAGCGCCTGGGCATAGGTGGTGCTTTGAACCGTGTCGTCGCCATCCGAAACCACCACTAGCACCTTGCGCCCATCCTTCGGTCCCAAACGCTCCGAGCCCTGGTAGATGGCGTCGTAGAGCGCCGTGGCAAAGTCCGAGTGCAACTGGTTGAGGCCACGGTCAATCTGGCCCATGTTGTTGGTGAAGGGCGTCAGCGCGCGCACTTCCGTGGCAAACTGCATGACGCTCATCTGGTCCTGCGGGCGCACAATCGCATGCGCGAACCGCCGTGCCGCTGTCGCTTCTTCCGTCAAGTCCTTTCTCACGCTGCCGCTGGTGTCGATGGCCAGCGTCAGATTCAGCGGCATCTCCGACTGTTTTTCAAAGATGGCAATCTGCTGCGGCCGCCCGTCTTCAGTCACGGCAAAATCCTCGCGCGTCAGCCCGGGCACGATGGCGCCGTTCTTGTCCGTCACGTTCACAAACACGTTCACCAGCCGCACGTCCACATGTAGCGTCAGGTCCTGCGTAGCTGCCGGCAGGGCCACGCTCGCCATCAGAACGCACCCCAGTAGCCACGACCCCAGCCTGGGGATTCTAGATCTCACGCGAATCCTCCACCGTCTCTACCGCAATCCCAGCCGGAAACGGTTCGCCATCCGCCCATACCGCGCCATCCACAAACGTCTCCCGCTTCCAGATCGGCACTGTCTTTTTCAGCGTGTCGATCAGCCACCGGCAAGCATCGAACGCCTGAGCCCGGTGCGCGGATGCCACCACAATCAGCACGCTCGTCTCGCCAATTGCCAGCCGCCCCAGCCGGTGGACCAGCATCACCTGCCGCACGCCAAACTTCTCCCGCGCCTGGCGGCCAAGCGCGTCCATTTGTTTCAGCGCCATCTCTTCGTAAGCTTCGTAGTCCAGATGCAGGGTCTGGCGGCCGCGCGAGTTGTTGCGCACAATGCCGTCAAACACCGCCACCGCTCCATCTTCGCCGCGTTTGGCCTCCGCCACCAGCCTTACTGCATCAATGGGCTCGCGCGTCAGCGCCGTCAACACTTCCGCATCCATCTCGGGGGCCCCGCCAGACACTGGCGGCAACAGTCCCACCTCGTCGCCCTCGCTCAGCGGGTCGTCGGCGCGGGCATACTCGGCATTCACGCTCACTGCCATGCCACGCAACCCCTGCGCGGGCAGGCGCGACGCCAGCAGGACACTCAGATCCTCCAGCAGATCGGCCACCAGGGCGCCCTCAGCCAATTCCAGCGTGATCGCCGCCGGCCCCAGCCAATCTTTCGACACTCCAAAAGGAAGAACTCGTACGCGCATAGTCAATTGAGGCTCTTGAAAGAATACCGCCTGTTGCTTAGACGCAGTATCAGGTAATCAGGAGGCGGCCGTTCCCCCATGCTCGGCTGATTGTTCCGGGGCAATAGCGCATTCTCCATCGCTCCCTCCAGATTCCGGTACAACACGCGCGTTGGTTCAGCGTAGAATGTCATTCAACAAGCTACCGGCAGAGGAGAGGATCAAGAATCCAGGTACAGAGGAGCAGGACGAAATCCGCCCATGCTTCCGCGTCCAGACCGCTGCCGGTGCATAAAAACTGGGGGAAAACATGGGTTGGAAATCATTCCTCGTTCTTATTTTTTGTGCCGCGATCGTAATTCCCGCACCCGCGCAAGGTTCGGCGGGGTCCCAGACGCAAAGTTCCGTATGCACGCTGGCCGACAGCAACCAGATGACAGTGAGATTCACGCCCCTGCCCGCAAATGCCCGGATCGATACGGGGAAGGGAAAAGTCTGGAGCCCCGGAGATACGCCAATGTACCTCTTTTCGGAGGCTGCTTTCTCCCTTGGAGGTTCGGATGTGCCTGTGGGCGCGTACTCCATGTACCTGATCCCGAACGGCCGCAAATGGACGGTGATTGTGAACAAGGACGTGACCGCAGGCGACAAGTACGACGAGAAACAGGACATCGCGCGCGCTGAGATGAGCGGTGAACAGCTCCTAGACTCTCAGGCCTTCAGCATTGTTTTCGTGCGCCCGGCGCCCAAGCAGTGCAGTCTTCAAATCCTTTACGGAAAGTTGGCTTTATCGGCAGAATTCAACGAGAAGTGAGCAGCGCGTCCGATCGCGCAACACGTCGTTCCTGTATATTTTGATACACCCTAAACAAGCTTGTAGAGAAAGCCCGTCGGCGTGCCCCACAGGTTGCGCGCGCGATCCTCGTAAAAGATGCTGAACTCGATGCCGGCCATGTCGTAGTCGAACAGCGGCACGCGGTCGAACGTATAGTCGCCTCGCACTGAATATTCATCGCCCCCGCAGTCGATCATCAGCGTATCCCCGGTCGAGAGCCGCTCGGGATGCGTCAGCAGAATGCATCCAAAGGCAAACACGCCCATCGCATACTCATTGCCGGCCATTGAAATGCGCGTACGCCGCGCAGAGGCGCCGCGATGCAGCATGCCGGCCTGCGCGCCCACCACCAGGATGTCGCTGCCCTCCTGCTGTTCGCCGAGGATCGTTTCTGCCAGCCTCGAACGTTCCGTCTGCCGCAGGTACGTTTCCCCCAGCTTGCCTATGATGCGGTTTGAGAATCGGCGCTTCGACGTTAGAATCCCCAGCAGCATCTCCACCGCTTCGTTGTACGTTGAGGCCATCGCCTGCCATCGCGGAATCGCGAACCACGCCTCCGCGCCCTCGGGCAATTGGCGCCGCGCAAGCCGCTCCTGGCACGAGCCCAGGCGCGGAAACACCTTGCGCAACTCCGTCACCTGCGCCTCCACAGGACGCACCCGGTACGTCGGCGGATAAACGCGATTCGAGGGAGCCTGTTCGTCCTTGTACTTGTCGGTCACCGTGTGGCGATGGATGATCTCCACCACCTTCTCCGTCACTTCGCACCTTAGTTTGCGGTCCACGTCAAGAACAGCCTGCACGCTCTGCCGGTCCAATTGTTCGATCGCGGTCTCGTACGCATTCTGCACGGCCTCCCCCAGCGACTCTTTCAGCATTCGGTTTTGCTGCTCGGTCGTGTTGCCCGAAAGGTGCAGCGGAACTATCTGGTGCGGTGTCGCAGTGGTGGTTGCCATGGTTGCCGTTCTCCGCTATCTCGGGTGCTGGACTCACAGTCCTTATCGGCAACGCGGCCCTTTTCGACAGGTCAATATCACCAAGGTTGCCTGTTTCCCAGACAAACAAGAAAAGGCCGGCAGGTTCGCCGGCCTTTTCTCATGTCTTCAATTCGCCAACTCAGGAGATGGAACTCGATGCGGCCGCGGCCGGCTGTTTGTCCGGCCGTGCCTTCATCAAGGGCAGCGCCACGTCCAGCACGTCCTCAATGCGGCTGGCGTAGTGAACCGTCACGCCCTCCATCATCTCCGGCGTCAGGTCCTCTTCCACGTTCTGGCGGTTTTCCGCGGGCAGAATGATGGTTTCCACTCCCGCCCGGCGCGCCGCCAAAAACTTCTCCTTGATTCCGCCCACCGGCAGCACATTGCCGCTCAGCGTAATCTCGCCGGTCATGGCCGTCAGCGGCCGAACCGGTGTATCGGTCAACAGAGACGCCAGCACCGTCGCCATGGTCACGCCGGCTGAAGGACCGTCCTTGGGAATCGCTCCTGCGGGCACGTGAATGTGCAGGTCGATCTCCCGGGTAAAGTCCTCTGCCAGGCCAAGGGAAGTGGCGTTCGACCTAACCCAGGTCAGTGCGGCCTGCATGGATTCCTGCATCACCTCGCCAATCTGGCCGGTCATCGTAAAGCCGCCCTTGCCCTTCATCTTGTTGGCTTCGATGAAGAGAATGTCGCCGCCGGCCGGCGTCCACGCCAAACCAACGGCCACCCCCGGCCGCTTTACCCGCTCTGCCACTTCGGTATCGACGCGCACCTGGATGCCGCCAAGGAATTCCTTGATCTCCTCGCGCGTCACCACCAGCTTTTCCGTGTGGCCTTCCACCACGCGCCGCGCCTGCTTGCGGCAAACCGTGCCGATAGCCTGCTCCAGTTTCCTCACGCCCGCTTCCCGCGTGTAGTGCCACACAACGTACCGCACCGCATCCTCGGGAAACTCGATCTGCTCGGTCGTGATTCCGTTCTCTTTGATCTGCCGGGGAATCAGATACCGGTTCGCGATCTGCACCTTTTCTTCCTCGGTGTAGCCCTGCAGGAAGATCAGTTCCATCCTGTCCAGCAGCGGCGGCGGCACCGTATCAAGCATGTTCGCCGTGCAGATGAACAGCACCTTGCTCAAATCGAACGGCACGTCCAGATAGTTGTCGCGGAACGTGTTGTTCTGCTCCGGATCGAGCGTTTCAAGCAGCGCTGAAGCCGGATCGCCCCTGAAGTCTCTTCCCAGCTTGTCCACTTCGTCCAGCATGATCACCGGGTCGTTGGTTTCCGCCCGGCGTATGCTCTGGATGATCTGGCCCGGCAACGCGCCAATGTAGGTGCGGCGATGGCCGCGAATCTCTGCCTCGTCGTGCATGCCGCCCAGCGACACGCGCTGGAACTTCCGGCCCAGTGCCCGTGCAATCGACCGCCCCAGGCTCGTTTTGCCCACGCCCGGAGGTCCCACAAAGCACAGGATCGGTCCCTTCATGTCGGGCTTCAACTCAAGCACGCTCAGGTAATCCAGGATGCGGTCTTTTACCTTCCGCAATTCGTAGTGATCCTCATCCAGAATCTCCTTCGCCTTGCCGATGTCGATCTTCGCGCCTGAGCTCTTCGCCCACGGCAGCACGGCAAGCCACTCGATGTAGTTGCGCGTCAGCGAGTAATCGGCCGCCATCGGCGACATGCGTGCCAGACGCGCCAGCTCCTTCAGCGCTTCCTTCTTCACGTCCTCCGGCATGCCCGCCGCATCGATCTTCTGGCGCAGCTCATCGTTCTCGCGCTGCCCCTCGTCCTGCTCGCCCAGCTCTTTCTGGATCGCCTTCAACTGTTCGCGCAGATAGTAGTCGCGCTGCGACTGCTGCACCTGGTCCTGCACCTCGGTCTGGATCTTGGTGCGCAGTTGCTGCACCTCCAACTCCTTCGCCAGATGCTTGTTCAGCAGGGTCAGCCGCTCTACAATCTCGGCCGTCTCCAGCAGTTGTTGCTTGTCGTCGGTGGTCAAGAACGGCAGCGACGAGGCCACAAAGTCCACCAGCTTGCTCGGCTCATCGATGTTGCTCGCAATGGTTCGCAATTCGTCAGAGAGTGTCGGCGACTCGGAGACAATCTGCTGGAACTGCGCAATCACGTTGCGCACCAGCGCCTCGACGCCGGAACTGGCCGCCGGCAAAATGTCTTCCAAAGGCTCAATCTCGGCGACCATGAAGGGCTCGGTCTGCGAGAAGCGCACCAGCCGCACGCGGCCCACGCCCTCGGTAAACACAAACCGGCTCTGGTTCGGCATTCTTACTACTTTGTGAACCGTCGCCAGCGTTCCCACTGTGTGCAGATCTGAGGGCGCCGGCGAATCAAGCCGCGGATCAAGCTGCGCGGCCACCACGATCATCCGCTCTTCGCCCAGCGACTCGATCAGCTGGATCGAACTCTCCCGGCCCACCGTCAGTGGCAGTACGGCATGGGGAAAAAGCACGGTCTCGCGGACCGGAAGTACCGGAATCCGCCGGAGCTCGGGTTTCTTCTCGCTGGTGCTGTCGGTCTGGGTGGTTTTGGAAGGCTGGTTCTGCATTGAGTGTCCCCTTATCAACTTTTCTTCATTAGACAGCGCAGAAATCGAAAAGTTTCAGAAATTCCGCCCTGCCCTCTTTCTTTCCGCCCGCAAACGGCCTGCGCCCTATGTCTTACGCCCCGCCAGCCGGCCTGGTTCCCCACCCCGCGTGAAGGGCTTCGGTGCATTTGTCACGATTTACCGGCACTTCTTGCTGCAAATCCGCCCGTGTCAGACCTGGAATGGCCTTTAATTCATTCAATAAAAGGAGTTTAGAGGCGCCATTCATGTTTCGCCGCCTACCTCCGGCCGTCCGTCCGTCTCCCATGCATCCTTTTCTGTCCACGGGTCTTTCCCTGCATTCATTGGATGCGATTCACCGCTCGATGGGTCTATCGGCTAAACCGGCTCGAAGGTGAGGGGGCAACGGCCCTCGCTGGACTTCGGGAGGAAGGGTTGCCGAGAGGGCCGGAAACGAGTCCGAGGATGCAGGGGGGGTGGTTCTTAGCAGGCTCGCGCCCGCGAGGCTGTTCGACAAGGAATTACCTTGAAGGAGCTGGCTTGGCCACGCCGTTGCTCTCGTTGTTCCCCTAGCCGCCTTCTTCGTTCTTGATCTTCGACTCGATTTGCGCCCACAAGTCGTCTGGCGGTTCTACCACGGGGAACAGCTGGCGGGCAGCTTCGGCGATGGTCTCAAGGTCGGCCAGCAGCGAGCGGCACAGTTCGCAGTTCCTGATGTGCGGGTGATCGGCCGCATTGGCGCCAGAGCCGATCAGCTCGGGCAGCTGCGCCTGGAACTCGGCACAACTCATCTTGCCGGGGTCGTCGCTCATGGCTGCGCCTCCTTCCTGGATTGCGCGCGCAGGGCATCCCGCAGCCTCAGCCGGGCCTTGTGCAGTTGAGACTTGCTGTTGCCGATCGAACACTCGAGCATGGAGGCAATTTCATTATGCTCATAGCCCTCCACGTCGTGAAGGATAAAAATCAGCCGGTAACCGGCAGGTAAATCCGCCACCGCCCGCTCCAGCGCCAGCCGGTCGATACTCCCGCTCAGCCTCAGGTCGGGCGCGCCAAAGCTGCGTCCGGGGCCCTCGTCCGGTACGGGCTCCATCGCCTCGTCCAGCGAGATCAGGCTCAAACCCTTCTTGCGCAACTGCATCAGAACCACGTTCACCGCCAGCCGGTGCAGCCAGGTTGAAAACGCCGAGTCGCCACGGAACGTCGCGATCTTGCGGTGCAGTTGAAGAAACGCCTCCTGGGTCAGATCCTCTGCCTCGGCGATGTTGCCCACCATACGGAGGCATAACGAATAGATGCGCCTTTTGTGCAATGAGTAGAGATGGGCAAAAGCATGATGGTCGCCGGCCTGGGCCTTCGCCAGCGCCTCCGCCTCGACCGGATCCGGCGTTGCAGTCCTCGCATACGCCACCCGCGTTGTCGCCTGAGCGGGTTTGGGCGCCTGCGCGTCCTCACCAGAAGTCGTGTTGTCCGGCTGCTCGGCGGGGATCCGTGAACGGGGCATGAGTTTCCTAGGGGGAACCGCTCTTGAAACTGGGCGCTACAGCGCAAGGGTCCTGTAATCGCTAGTATAAGGGGAACGGGTAGAAACCCAAAGGCCGGAGCTTCGGCAGAAAGACCGGAGCGGGACCCGGATGGAATTTTGCGCGTGGATCCACTGTTGCGCATACGAGGCATTGCCTCGCGCTTTTTGGGAGAGATGGTCTTGCGGAGAGAGCCGGCAGGGGAGTTCTGCAGTTACGGGGTGGTGACGTACAGGTTGCTGCTCGCGTGCGCCCTTGTCTTCGCGCCCCCGGCCGCACTTTTCTCCTGGTCTCAGGCTTCAGCACCCGGTTCCGCGGCCGAATCCTCTGCCCAGCTTCACAGCCAGGCGGGCAGACAGTTTCAGGGCCAGACCGTGGGCCATATTTCCTTCGAGGGCGTCAGCGCAGACCGGCTTGCCCCACTCTCCGGTCATCTCCCTCAAATGGAAGGCCAGCCCTTCAGCGCTGAAAACGTGAGCGAAAGCCTGCGCCAGCTCTATGCCACCGGCCTTTACGACAACATTCAGGTTGAGGCCCAGCCGGACGGTGCTGGCGTTGACCTGGTCTTTCGCGGAACGCCGCGCATGTTTATTGGTTGGGTGGGGGTCGACGGGGCCAAGGGCGGCACCATGAACGCGCAGCTGCTTCGTTCCAGCCAGCTCTCTCCAGGCACACGTTTTACCCAGGCCAAGCTGTCCAACGCCCTTGAGCAGATGCGCCAGACCATGGCCGAGAACGGCTTCCACGAACCGGTGATTACGCCCACCCTCACCCGGCACCCCGATCAGCAACTCGTCGACATCTCGTTCGCGGCGGTCTCAGGCGTGCAGGCGCGCGTGGGCAAGGTCCAGGTTTCCGGCGACCCCGGCATGAGCCTGTCGGAGTTCCGCCATTATGCCCACTTGAGAACAGGCGCTCACGTGGATCACGACACCGGCAGCCGTGCCCTATCCGGAGTGCTCAAACACTACCAGGGTGAAGATCGCATGGAAGCTGAAATCAAGATCGTCTCCGCGCAATACGATCCCGCCTCAAAAACCGTCGACTACGGCTTCACGGCCACTCGGGGGCCGGTGGTCAAAGTCCTTGTGCAGGGCGCAAACATCGGCCCGGAGCGCATCAAGCGCATCATTCCCGTCTATCAGGAGGGAAGCGTCGACGAGGATCTGCTCAACGAGGGCAATCGCCGCTTGCGGGACTACTATCAGCAGCTCGGCTATTTTGATGTCAAGGTGAGTCACGAGCAACGCACCCCCGGCGACGGCGAAGTCGTCATCGTCTTCAATGTGCAGTTGGGCGAGCGCCGCCGCGTGCAGGCCGTCTCCGTTACCGGCAATCATTACTTCGACTCCGCCACGCTCAAGGAACTGCTTGGGGTCCGTGCCGCCGATACCCTCGATCGCCACGGCATTTACTCGCAGGCCCTGGTGGCTGCTGACGTAGCCACGCTGGAGTCGCTCTACCGGAACAACGGCTTCTCCAAAATAAAAATCACGCCTGAAACCAGCACGCCTGAAACCAGTGCCGTTGACAATGCTGCGCCCGTAAAGCCTGAAGGGGCAGCACAGCGTGTTTCCGCCACCGCTCCCTTGGCCGTCACCTACCGCATTGATGAAGGAGATCAGCTCCGCGTCGGCGCGGTACGCATGGAAGGCAACGACCACGTTGAAGCTGCCAAACTCACGCCTCTGCTCAATACCGCTGCCGGACAGTTGCTCTCGCCGCAGAACCTTTCCGGCGACCGCGATGCCCTGCTTACTGAGTACCTGAGCCGCGGCTTCGAGCAGGTGAGCGTCGAAGTGGCGCAGCAGCAGGAACCCAACGACCCCAGCAAGGTCGACGTCGCCTTTCACATCAATGAGGGCCCGCAGATCTTTGTGCGCAATGTGCTCGTCACCGGCCTTCATTACACGCGGCCTGGTGTGGTCCAGCGCGCCATCACGCTGCACGCCGGCGATCCGCTCGATCAGACCGCACTGCTCAACACGCAAAGCAATCTCTACGAGCTGGCGCTCTTCAATGAGGTGGACGCCGCGATCCAGAACCCCACCGGCGGAGCAACCCGCAAGACCATCCTCCTGCAGGCCGTTGAAGCCCGCCGTTGGGCGCTCACCTACGGCTTCGGCTTTGAGGCACAGACCGGAACGCCGCAGAACAACTGCGCCGGCGCAACCGCAGGTGGCGTTGCCTGCAACCCCAACGGAAAAACCGGAATCAGCCCGCGTGTGCTTGCCGACCTTACCCGCAACAACCTATTCGGCCGGGAGCAGTCCGCTTCACTGCAGGGGACCTACGGCCTGCTCGAACAAAAGATCGATCTGCTCTTCCAGGCTCCACATTTTGAGGGCAATCGCAACTTCGGCATCACCTTCTCCGGCGGCTACGCCAACAGCCAGGACGTCACCACCTACGTCGCCTCGCGGCTTGAAGCTGGGTTTCGCCTCACCCAGAGCTTTCAAACGCCGGGCACTTGGCTGTCCAAGGCCAACACCTTTATTTACGAGTACGACTTCCGCCGCGTCAAGGTCTCCGACAGCAGCCTGCAGGTCTATCCCGGCGAAATCCAGGAGCTGGCTACCGCAGTCCGCGTCGCCGGACCCGGCGTCACCTGGATTCGCGACACGCGCGATTCTCCGCTCGACGCGCACCGCGGAACCTACACCAGCTTTCAGGAATTTCTCTCCGTTCACCAGCTCGGCTCCGAGGCGCAATTCAACAGGCTCGATCTTTCCAACTCCAGCTATTACGGCTTCGACAAAAATCGCTTTGTGCTGGCCCGCAACACGCGTTACGGCCAGGTGCGCGCCTTCGGCACCGGGTCGAGCGAGCTCATTCCACTGCCCGAGCGTCTCTACTCCGGTGGTCCCACCTCGCTGCGCGGCTTCTCCTTCAATGGCGCCGGCCCGCGCGATCCTGAAACCGGCTTTCCCATCGGCGGAGCCGGCGCGCTGGTCAACACCACGGAGTTGCGCCTGCCTCCGCCCACGCTTCCCTGGCTCGGCGACACTGTCAGCTTCGTCCTCTTTCACGATATGGGCAACGTGTTCACCAATGCCGGTGATGCGTGGGCCAGCTTTCTGCATTTCAATCAGCCCAATCGCAATGCGTGCAAGACTCTAACGCCTGGCTCAGCCCAGAATCCCCCCAGCCCAAGCGGCCCCACCAACGGTCCCGTCACTTCCACCGGCCATCAGGGAATCTGCAGCTTCAACTACTTCTCGCACACACCCGGAATCGGCCTGCGCTACCATACTCCCGTCGGACCCATCCGTTTGGATTTCAGTTACAACCTCAATACGCCCATCTACCCGGTCAACATCAACTACTCGCTCTCCGATCCGTACAGCAATCCGCACGTCGGCGAAGCAACTCACTTCAACTTCTTCTTCAGCCTGGGGCAGAGCTTCTGATGCGCATTCGACGTCTAATCCGGATGAACCTCTCGCGCCCCGGCCGAAGTCACTTGAGCGCGAGTGAACGGCGCGCGTCCAGTGCCGCAGGCAGAGATGTTGCGAGCGGTACCGGCATGCGCCTTGCTGCCGTCCTTTTCGCCTGCCTCGCAATCTATCCGGTTCTCGTCCAGGCCCTGCCCGCGGCTTCTTCCGTGGTCGTTGACCGTGTTGAAGCGGTCGTCAACCGTCACGTCATCCTCTCCAGCGACATCGACGAAGAGATTCGCCTCTCGGTTCTCGATCCTGTCCGTGGAGGCATGAGCGCGCTCACGCGCACGGCTGCGCTCGACCAGCTCATCAGCCGCACTCTGATTGAGCAGCAGATTCGCCGGGAAGACGAGCAGGCCGCCGAGCCCAAGTCCAGCGAAGTCGCCATACGCCTCGCCGAGATCCGCAAGGAACTCCCCGCCTGCGTTCGCGAAAACTGCGCCTCCGACGACGGTTGGAAAAGTTTCCTCTCCGCGCACGATCTCACCACCGAGCGCGTTGAAGCTTACCTGCGCTACCGCCTTGAGATTCTCCGTTTCATTGAGGAGCGCTTCCGGCCCGGCATCCACATCGCCCCGCAGGACATTGAAACCTACTACCACGACACGCTTCTGCCGCTCTACCTTCCAGGAGAAGCAGTTCCTTCGCTTGAGAAGGTCTCGCCGCGCATCGAGGAGATTCTTCTGCAGCAGCAGGTTAACGTGCTCTTCGACGAGTGGCTCACCAACCTGCGCAAACAGGGCGACGTTGAAGTGCTCGATCCCGACCTACAATCCACTGGCGCTCAGGAAACTGCGCCAGGCGTCCCACAGGCCAGCCCTCCAATCGCTGCCCTGAGCGGAGAAGGGAAGGCAAGACCATGAGCGAGCCTGAAATCCCTGTCCCTGCTCAGGAGGAATCGCCCGAGCAACCCCGCCCGAGCCGTCTTCGACGTTTTTTTCTTCGCCACGTTCCGCTTACGCTGGCCGGTCTCATGGTTGTGGCTGCGCTGGTCACCGTAGGCCTTTACGTCTGGATGAGCTCGGCGCAGTTTGAAGACATCGCCCGCCGCCGGTTGATCGCCGAGCTCGAAAAGGCCACGGGCGGCCGTGTCGAGGTCGCCAGCTTCCACTGGCGTCTTCTCGCGCTTGAAGCGGAAGCCTCGGGACTCGTCATTCACGGCACTGAGGCCGCGAATGAAGCTCCCTACGCCCGCGTCGGCCATCTCCGCGCAAGCGTCAGTCTTCTCGGTTTCTGGAGCCCGACGGTCAACCTGCGCGAACTCGAGATCGACCATCCCGCCGTGCATCTCATCGTCTACACTGACGGTTCAACCAATCAGCCGCACCCCAGCACGCCTGCAGCCACAGGCACTCAGAACCTCAACACCTTCTTCGATCTCCAGGCCGGCCACATCGCCGTCGAGCAAGGCGTGGTCGACTACGACAACCGTGCCGCCGCGTTCGATGCTCAGAACCGTCATCAGCCTCTCGACTTTCAGGCCAACGATCTCTCCCTTCTCCTCAGCTACATTCCCGGCGCCAAAGGCGTACCTGAAACCTATCGCATCCAGGCAGGCGCAACTGACCTCAGCCTGCTCCGCGGCGCTGAAATCAGCAAAACAAAGTCGTCGCCAAAGCCAGTCCACGGCTACTTTCAGGCCTCGCTCGATCTCACCCGCTCATCGGCAACGCTCAGTTCGCTTCGTCTCGTTTCGCATGCCGTTGACGGCGCCACTCACACCCTCGATCTCTCTGGCGCACTCCAGAACTTCACCCGTCCCCAGTGGCAGGCCAGGGCCGTGGGCGATTTTGACATGCGCCTGCTCGATCCGGTCACCGGTTATCCCTGTGCACCGGAAGGCATCGCCCACGTCGATCTCAACGGCGCCGGACAGGCGGGCGAATTCCGCGCCGACGGCAATGTTCGTGTGGACAATGGTTCCTACATTGGGACTGGTGTTGTTGCCACCGGCCTCGGCTTCAACGCACATGTGCATGCTGACCAGGGACACCTGCTCGTCTCCTCCATCGTCATCCGCCTGCGCCAGGGCGGGCAGATGGAAGGGGTGGTCGATCTCAGTCCATGGCTGCCTCTGGTACCCGGCGAGGCCGTCATGCAGGCCGCGCACGCGCCTTCCAGCCGCAAGCCGGCTCCCCCGCAACAAATCGCCCTTCC